>Ga0268276_1000070_pt1 | contig 113399 bp, 89 predicted proteins | sample saktaG_4_FD_190145 | JGI IMG/M metagenome (GOLD analysis project Ga0268276, IMG submission 190145) | Saline water microbial communities from Sakinaw Lake, British Columbia, Canada - sak_2010_1_5_45m | ecosystem: Environmental > Aquatic > Non-marine Saline and Alkaline > Saline ... | reverse complement strand
GGTTTTTGTTTTTGCGCATCTTGTCTGGTTTTTATCAAAAATACGCTTTCTGTTTCTATGTATATATTTGATATACAAATAGTTATGAACTTTTTATTAACAATTTAGTTTTTAGAGGTGCCCTTAAATTTGATTTCCTGTTTATTTATTCTAATTTTACTAATTAAATCAACGATATATACATGATTGACCTGTCAGAAAAAACAATTCTTCTTATTGACGATGACAAGGATTTTTGTTTCCTGATTAAGATGATGCTGAAAAAAACCAATGCAAAACTTCAGTTTGTCTACAATGGCGAGGAGGCTATTCAATTCATGGATCAGCAAGGCGGAGAGGGGATCGACTTGATCTTACTCGATATCCAGATGCCTTTGATCAGCGGATATACCGTAATTGAATTATTTTCAAAGAGATATCCTGAGATCCCAACCATGGCTGTTACAGCCTTTGGTATGAGTGGTGAACGCGAAAAATGTCTTGAATCCGGTTTCGACGAATACCTCTCTAAGCCTTTTGATGAGCGAGACCTTATTTCCCGTATCGATCATTTACTTAATCCCCTAGCATGAAAGAAAATGAATTGACGAATATCCAGAAGGAGTTAACTGAAGTAAGGCGTATGTTACAAACCCTGATCAGTAACCTGAATGGGATGGTTTACAAATGCCGAAGTGACCGAAATTGGACCATGGAATATATTAGTGATGGTTGCTTCGAAATCACCGGATATCATCCCGATGAATTGATTGACAACAAAAAACTCTCCTATAATGATCTTATTCATGAGGATGACAGGGAGAGAATATGGACTGAAGTCCAGGAAAATATCAATAACGACCGACCATTCACACTAAGCTACCGGATTATAACAGCTGACAAAAAAATTAAATGGGTTAAAGAACAGGGAGTAGGTATACGCAATCAGAGAAATAATTCCATCGTACTGGAAGGGTTCATTGCTGACGCAACAGCAGAGCAACGTAACCAAAAAGTGAGGGAGGTTATTTTTGAGATATCCAAATCCAGTTATAAAACAGAAACCCTTGACGAACTGCTCTCTATTGCACACCTCCAACTTAGCAAGATAATTGACACAACCAATTTCTTTGTGGCCCTATACAACAAAGAGACCGACTCCATAACCCTCCCCTACCATGTAGACTTTAAAGATAAGTTTGCCTCTTTCCCTGCTGGAAAAACAATGACAGGCCATGTTATCCATACAAAAAAACCTCTTCTAGCGAACGAAACAGAGATAAAAAAGCTTGTAGAAGCTGGAATCATCGATTTGGTTGGCACTCCTTCTAAAGTATGGCTTGGAGTTCCCCTGATTGTTGACCACGATGTGATCGGAGCAATCGTAGTTCAAAACTATTCAGATCCATTCTGTTTTAATGAAAATGATCTTTCACTATTGACATTCGTTGCCGACCAGGTTGCCGGCCTGATCATGCGCAAGAACACCGAAGATAAACTGCGAAAAGAGCAAGCCTACATGGATCAGCTGTTTCAAAGTTCTTCTGAGGCAATCCTGATGATTGATAACAATGGGATTGTCAAATCTATAAATAAGGAGTTTACCACTCTTTTTGGATATGATGAGTCTGGAATTCTTGGAAAGAATATCGATGAGATGATCGTCCCCAGATACCTCAACGATGAAGGAGTGCATAATACCAACCGCGCCCTGACCAATGAACGGGTTGAGATGGAATCGGTACGACAACATAAAAATGGCATGTTAGTCGATGTCTCTATTCTTGTGACTCCAATATTCATTGAAGGGAGCATCGTTGGAGCCTTTGGAATATACAGGGATATCACAGACCGTAAGCGTATTGAGAAGAGCCTGATTATCGCAAAAGAGAAAGCGGAAGAGTCGGACAGGCTGAAGTCGGCATTTCTTTCCAACATGTCGCACGAAATAAGGACACCGATGAATGCCATTCTGGGCTTCTCTGGGTTGTTATCTGATCCGGGATCTACTGAAGAAGAGAAAGCAGAATATATCGACATCATCAAGGAGCGTGGGAAGGACCTGATGAGAATCATCAGTGACATCATCGATGTGGCAAAAATTGAATCTGGCCAGTTAAAAATCAACATAAAAGATTGTAAAATAAATCGTTTGCTGGAAGACATCTATACCGTTTTCAATCAAATAAAACAAAAACAGGAAAAACATCATGTAGAATTACTCACTTCGCTGGAAATTTCCGATCCTGAATTTACGATCCTTACCGACCCTCAGCGATTGAGGCAGGTTATCACCAACCTTGTGGAGAATGCGTTGAAGTTTACAGAAAAAGGAGTGATTGAGTTTGGTTATACTATTAAAGAAGACTTTGGAATTGGGAAGTCCATTGAATTTTTCATCCAGGATTCAGGGATAGGGATTCCCGAAGAGATGCATAAAATGATATTTGAACGGTTCAGACAAGTGGATGACTCCCATACCCGAAAATATGGAGGAACAGGATTGGGTCTGACAATTTGCAAGAATCTGACGCATCTGATGGGAGGGGAACTTTCATTGCAATCGGAAGTTGGAAAAGGCACACGGTTTACAATCACCCTTCCGATGTGGACCATTAGTCCCACGAAAGAGGACCCGGTTCAGGATAAGGCAAAAACTGGTAAACCGGATTGGAAAGATAAAGTAATCCTGGTTGCAGAAGATGAAGAATCCAATTACTCGTTTCTCGAACATGTTCTTAAACGGACTGGCGTCAGACTTTTGTGGGCGCAGAATGGCAAGGACGCCGTGAATATTGCACAAACAGAGAAGGTTGACCTAATTTTAATGGATATCCGGATGCCGGGCATGGATGGTTATGAAGCGACTAAAATTATAAAGAAAGAGAACAAATCCCTCCCGATAATCGCACAAACTGCTTATGCTTTAAAGGGTGAGAGAGAGCTGAGTATTGGTTCAGGATGTGATGACTATATTTCGAAGCCCATTGACATTACTGAACTGATGAGTGTTTTATTCAAACACATGAAATGATCAAGGGATCCTCCTTCCGTGATCCAAAATACCTGGTTCTCATCATTTATATCGGAATCTCAGCCATCATTGCTTTAGGCGGTTTTTTTTATTACGATTACCGGAAAGAGCTTCGAATGGAAGATAGGCTAAACGACCTCAAAGCTATCGCCGATTTAAAAGAGGCAAATATTCTGAGCTGGAAAGCAGAACGACTATCAGATGCAAATACTATTATAAACAATCCCTTTGTCAGGAAAAATTTTGACAAAATTTTCATCCATCCTTCAACCGAATTTGCGCCTATATTCTCAATGTTTGTTCAATCAGCAAAAGAGGATTTTGATTATAAGAACATCTTTGTCTTTTCACATGAGGGTAAATTAATTACTTCAACCAGTGCTAAAGAAACTATATCTGATGAGGTAATTCAACACTATCTGGCTATCAGCAAGAATTCACCTGATATCTATTTTAGTGGATTCGACCTCCACCAAGACACAATCCCATTATTGGATATCGTCATCCCTGTGACTTCAAACGGAACCTTTGGTGGATTTGGGTTGATGCAAATCGATCCAAACAAGTATCTCTTTCCATTGATCGAATTTTGGCCAACTCCCAGCAAGTCTTCCGAAACACTGATATTCTCAAGTAAAGGAGATGAAATTACCTTTCTAAACAAACTCCGGCATCTGAGAGATTCAAAATTCCAATTAAAAATACCACTTACCAAGAAAAAGGTTGCCGCCGTCATGGCTGTTGAGGGAACTCTTGGCTTTGTTGAGGCGGAAGATTACCGCGGCAAACCCATCATCGCTTACCTGAAAAAAATTCCGGGAACGGATTGGTTCATGGTTGCTAAAACAGACCAGGATGAACTATTTCAACCCATGAAACAGGAAGCCTTCCTGATTTCCGGTGTCATCATCATCCTGCTAAGTTTTATTGGCTTTATTTCCTACCTGATTCTCAGAAACTATGTGAATTCCTTTTTCATTAAAAAAGTAAATGATGAATTGGGTCTCAGATCAGCTGAAGATATATCCCATAGAAAAAATTATGAACTGCAAATCCGTAAACTAAATAGGTTGTACTCCACTCTTATCAGCATCAACCAAATGATCGTCAGGGCAAAAAACAGGGAGAGGATGCTTCATGACCTATGCGATATCCTGATAGATAAAGGAGGCTACCGGATGGTCTCTGTTGAAGAGTTTTCATCCGAAGGGATGAAACTAGTGGCAAGTGCTGGTCACCTCGAAGGGTATTATGATCATATGGCTACCGCTTTCAATGATCAAACTTCCGGCAGTGACCCTACGAAGATGACCTTTAGAAACAATAAATTAGTCGTTTGCCAGGATATTGACACAGATCCCCTAATGGCTCCATGGCGGGATGAAGCGTTAAAAAGGGGGTATCGTTCTTTTGCTGCATTTCCAATTATTTTGCAGGAAGTAGCTATTGGAGTAGTCAACATTTTCTCCTCTGCTGTTGAATGGTTTGACAATGAGGAGATCGTGTTATTGGAGCATCTTGTAAATGATGTTGGATATGCACTGGGATTTTTCTTTATCGATGAGGAGAGGAGAGAGATCCGTGAAGAATTGATTGCCTCTGAAGAAAAGTTTCAACAGGTTTTTAAATCGATGAATGACGGTGTTGCAATCCATGAACTTGTTTTTAATGAAGCGAATAAACCGAAAGATTACCGGATTCTTGATGTGAATCCAATGTTTGAAACTATTACATCTCTCCCAGCCGGCCAGGTAATTGGTGCTCTTGCCAGTGAGTTGTACCATGTTGACCCGCCCCCCTATTTCGACACATTTACAGAAGTAGCCTTAACAGGGAGGCCCACTATAAGGGAAGTCTGTTTTGCCCCCATGGAAAAGCATTTCAGGATCTCCGTATTTTCACAGAAAGAAAATGGGTTCACTACTGTTTTCCAGAATATCACGGAACAAGTAGAAGCCAGGGAGTACTTAAAAAAAATGAATGTTGAACTGGAAAAAAGGGTAGCAGAACGAACGATATTACTTGAACACGCAAACAGTGAACTGAAATCCTTTGCCTATTCAGTCTCTCACGACTTGAAAACACCTCTTAGATCCATCAGTGGCTTTGCAAGTATACTTGAATCCAGATATGCTTCATTTTTGGATGAGACTGGGAAACATTACCTCCGGAATATCAATCAGGCCGGGCAAAATATGGATCAACTCATTGAGGATCTTCTGCGGTACTCAAGGCTTGGAAAAACGAAACCTGAGTTTATCTCCCTCGACTTAAAGGCCCTGCTTGAATCGTGTATTTCTGACTTGAATACGGAGATTGCATCCACTCATGCCACGATTACCCTTCATTCGGAGAACCTATTTGTGAACGGTAATCCTTTGATGCTAAACCAGATGTTTACAAACCTGATTTTAAATGGATTAAAGTATCAACCAGATGGACAAAAACCTGAAATCGATATCTCATGGGTTGAAGAAGACCCGAATGTCATTATTTCAGTAAAAGATAATGGCATTGGCATCACTGAGAAATTTTACAAAAAAGTTTTTCTGATATTTCAACGTCTTCACAGGGAAGATCAGTATCAAGGAACAGGAATAGGATTAGCAATTGTAAAAAAAGTGGTAGAGATCCATGAAGGTGAGGTTTATATTTCCGAATCTAAATTGGGCTCTGGCTCGACCTTTTGTGTAAAACTTTTAAAATCAAATAACTCATGACAAGACCTGCGACAATTTTATTGGTTGAAGATCAACGAATGGATATTGAGCTTACTTTGGATGCCTTCAGGGAAGCGCGATTGGCTAATAATATCCGCGTTACCACAACAGGAGAGGAGGCGCTAGATTACATGTTGGGAAATGGTGAATTTTCAGACCGACAAAACCATCCGCTGCCCGATTTGATCCTTCTCGATTTGAAGATGCCTGGTATTGATGGATTCGAGGTATTGAAACAAATCAAAATGACAGAAAAACTCAAGCGAATTCCGGTCGTTATCCTTACATCTTCAAAAGAGGAGGGTGACCGCACCATCTCTTATGACCTTGGAGCAAACAGTTATCTTATAAAACCAGTCTCTTTCGAGGGATTCCTCCATACCGTTAAAGAGATTGGCGAATACTGGCTTGTACTGAATGTAAAGCCACCGATAGAGACGTGAGACGTGAGACGTGGGACGTAAGACGTGAGACGTGAGACGTGAGACGTAAGATGTGAGATGTGAGATGTGAGATGTGAGAGATGAATTTGTACAGATGATGAAAAGACGGCTTTTAAGTTTTAAATATGCGTTCAGGGGATTGTATCTGTTGTTTAAAAGTCAGCCGAATGCATGGATCCACCTGTTTGCTGCTTTCGGGGTCATCGTAGCAGGATTTATCCTGAAACTTTCCATCTCGGAATGGATCTTCGTCACATTTGCGATTGGGTTTGTAATCAGCGCAGAACTGTTTAACACAGCGATCGAAGCGCTCGTTGATAAGGTTTCACCCGAGCAGAATCCTATTTCAGGGAAGGTTAAAGACCTGGCAGCCGGAGCAGTATTGGTTGCTGCAATTACAGCTGCTGTTATTGGACTGGTGATATTTGTGCCAAAGGTTTTCTAGGAGGATAGGGAGGAAATTAGGAAATTAGGAAATTAGGAAATTAGGAAATTATGGTGCTTGTTGCTGATTCAGGATCAACGAAGACATTTTGGGCGCTGATCCAGGATGGGATCCAGGAAAAGGTCATTCAGACTCAGGGGATGAATCCGTATTTCACATCTTCGGAAATGATGCGTGAGATTCTACAGGAGGAGTTGATTCTTCGCCTTACATGCGACGATGTAACGCATATCTATTTTTACGGAGCCGGTTGTTCGACCGAGAAAAACAATGAGTTGATCAGTACCCAGATTCAACGTTACTTCCAGGAAGCTCAAATAGAGGTTTTTCATGATATTCTCGGCGCTGCCAGGGCACTATTTGGAAAGGCAAAAGGCATTGCCTGTATTCTTGGGACCGGTTGCAATTCTTGTTTCTACGATGGGGAAGATGTTTTTGCAGGGGTTCCTTCGCTTGGGTATCTTTTTGGTGATGAGGGGGCAGGTTCCAATCTTGGGAAAAAATTAATCGGTAGGTACCTTAAGGATGAGTTACCAGAAACGTTGAAAGCTGCATTTATAAAAAGGTACAATTTTTCTTTGGAAGATATCCTGAACGCCTTGTATAACAAACCGTTTCCAAACAGATTTCTTGCCTCTTTTAGTCTCTTTCTAAAAGATCACATGGAGGACCCATATGTTTATGATCTGATTTACACATCATTCATTGAATTCATCGAAGCCCATATTATCAAGTATGATCGTTATACCACCCACCCGGTAGGGTTTATCGGTTCAATCGCTTTTCAATACAGTGAAATTCTTCTCCAAGCGACACAATCGAAAGGGATCACGGTGTCAAAGATCTTACAGGAGCCAATGGAGGGGCTTGTTGAATACCACACAATGATTTCCGATCTATGATTTTCACACCATCACCTCATAACTCTCTACATACCCCTGAATCGCCTTCACCTCATTTGGATCAAACCAACGAATTTCCGGATCTTTCTTCAGCCAGGTTAATTGTCGTTTGGCATACCTCCGGGTGTTTGTTTTGATCTTCTCAACTGCTTCCTCCAAAGAGTACTTCCCTTCAAGAAATGCGAACAGCTCCTTATAACCCATGGTATTCATCGCATTCAGATCTTTGAATGGATAGAGAGACTTCGCTTCATCCAATAGTCCACTCTCCATCATCAAGTCGACACGCCTGTTGATTTTTCTGTACAGGGTCTCCCGGTCCATAGAAAGTCCAATTTTAATTGTCCTGAATGGACGCTGAACTGGTTCTCCTCTCCGTAAAGAGGAGTAAGGAATACCCGTTGTAAGGCATACCTCCAGTGCGCGTAACAACCTTTTCGGGTTATCCTGGTCAACCTCAGCGAAGAAAATTGGGTCAAGTCTCTTCAGCTCAAGACGTAATGCGTCGACACCTTCGGTTAGCAATTTCATTTTCAATTGCTGGCGTAATAGAGGGTCCGGGTCGGGCAAATCATCAATTCCGTGTGTTACGGCATGCATATACAAGCCCGATCCACCTACCATGATAACCTTACTATTCGATTGAAATAGTTTGTTGCAGAGGTTAATAACATCCGCTTCAAACCTGAAAGCATTGTAGGAATCAGAAATGGTGAGAAACCCGATCATATGGTGATGGATAGCCTCCAGTTCTTGCAAAGAAGGCTTGGCTACACCGATGTTTAGTTCTTTGTAAAACTGGCGTGAATCGCAGGAAATGATTTCTGATGAATAGATTTCGGCCAACTGGATAGCCAGATGTGTCTTCCCAACAGCTGTCGGACCAGTAATTGCAATCAAGGATGGCGATGCATCAGTCATCGTCAGCGTCGTCGCTAAACTTTGAATACTTTATCTCAATATTCTCTATGTTGTCATAATCTTCCAGGTGGTCCATCCCATCGCTGAAGTCCTCTTTTTCATCTTCGTCCTCAACATCCTCTTCCGAAAAAATATCAGCCGGATCATTGTGAACATCAGGCTGCTTTTTTTTCACCTTTGGGCCAGCCGCAACAGGTACAACCTCCTTTTCATCTTCTCCGAACAGAATATCAGCCAGGTTATCCTCAATGGTAGCCAATTCCGAATCATCTTCAACCATTCCGTCAAGTTTTGTCAGTATATCGAGATCGGGAATTAAACTTTTCAGAAATTCAGGGACAATAGGCTTCTCAACTTCTTCGGGAGTTTCTGAAATCAGAGGAGCTGGTTTCTTTGGCAACTCTCCAACCCATTTTACACATTTCGGGTAGAGGCCTTCATCGTCGGAATGGATGATTTTCAGCAATTCAATAAAAAAGGTAAAGTATTCTCTGCCATGGTATTCAAAGATCATCCTCTGATGAGGATCTTCGATGTAATCTTTCACCTTAGAATCTTTCATTAGCTTGGGAACGACCATAATCGTTACCATTTCATCCATCTCAGAATCATATTTACGAACCTGTTTCTCATAACGGTTCAGACTGATCTCCCTATCCTTCTTGTACTTCTTGTCTGTCAGGTAAAAGGATGCCTGCTCTGCCGGTATCATCTCAGCCGATTCCAGGATAGCCTGGTAAAAATCAATAAATTTTTGACCGGGCTGAATGCAGATCTCCCTGAGGAACTCCTCATGCTCTTCCGATGTGACTTTAAAGCGATAAATTAACATTCTTATCCCTCCATTTATTGTTCAAATATAACGATTATTCTGGTACACGTTTTAACCCGAGTATTTCGCCCTTTTTGATCATAAAAACACGGGCAGCCTCAAACTCATTGGGGATCTCTCCTTCCAGAATTGCTTCCCGGATGGCATCTTTAATGATACCGACCTCCCTTGAAGGCGAGATTCCAAAAGTTTGCATAATAAGATCACCGCTCACGGGAGGCTGCCAATTACGAAGACGATCCTTCTCTTCAATCTCCTTCAGCTTCTCACGTACAACAATGAAATTTTTAAGGTATTTCTTTACTTTCTGTGGATTTTTGGATGTGATGTCAGCTTCGCACAAACACATCAGATCATCTACCTCATCACCAGCATCAAAGAGAAGTCGCCTGACAGCCGAATCTGTAACAATATCTTCGGCCAGGGCAATAGGACGCAAGTGGAGAAGGACCATCTTTTCCACATACTTCATCTTCTCATTCATGGGCAACCTGAGTCTTCGAAAGATACGGGGAAGCATCTTCGCCCCTCTGTAATCATGAGCATGAAAAGTCCATCCTGTTCCCGGGACAAATTTTTTGGTCAGTGGCTTTGCGATATCGTGAAGGATAGCTGCCCATCTTAGCCATAAATCATCAGACACACTGGCAACATTATCAAGGACGGCCAGGGTGTGATAGAAATTATCCTTATGGCCTTTCCCGTCAATGATCTCGGAGCCCTTGAGGTCCACCATCTCAGGGAAAATCAGTTGAAGAATCCCTGTCTCCTCTAATAGGATAAATCCCCGGGAAGGGATTGGAGCAGAGACAATCATGTTGAGCTCATCGGTAATCCTCTCAGGAGAGACAATCTCCAGCCTGGAGGCATTTTTTGAGATCGCCTGGTAGCAAATGGGATCGATGGAAAAATCAAGTTGTGTGGCAAACCGGATAGCTCGCATCATCCGCAACGGATCGTCAGAGAAAGTGATATCCGGATCAAGGGGTGTGCGGATCAATTTTCGCTCCAGGTCTTCAACTCCATGAAAAGGGTCAACCAGGTTGGCAAAAGTATCAGGCCGTAAATCCAAAGCCATAGCATTGATTGTGAAATCCCTGCGGTTCTGATCGTCTTCAAGTGTACCATCTTCTACTACCGGCTTCCGGGAAGTGCTGCGATAGGATTCCTTCCGCGCGCCTACAAATTCAACCTTCCATACTTTATAGTTAAACATTGCCGTCCCGAAGTTTTTAAAAAACTTAACAGGAATATCGCCATCAAGGCGGGCTGCCACTGCATGTGCAAAATCAATTCCACTACCCAGAACAACAATATCAATGTCCTGCTTATGGTCCCGCTTCAGAAGGAGATCCCTCACAAAACCGCCAATGACGAATGCAGGCTGTCCAAGTGATTCAGAAACACTTGAAATCACCTCAAAAACCGGATTATTCAGATAGGGTGTCATTCCCGGCAAAGATACAAAATCCGATTTTGATGAAATCCTTTTGTAGTAAATTCTACTCGTTGTATCTTTGCCAACCCAAATTGTTAATTCATTCACATAAAACTGTGTTGTATGTCCAAAAGAACCATTGTTGCGATGCCCGGAGATGGCATTGGGAAAGTTGTCCTTGACGAAGCGATCCGCGTCCTTGATGCTGCCGGTTTTGATGCCGAGTATGTTCACGGAGATATTGGCTGGGAATTCTGGTGCACCAAAGGAAACCCTCTCCCCGACCGGACTCTGAAATTACTTGAAGAACACAAGATCGGCCTTTTTGGTGCTATTACCTCAAAACCCAAAGACAAAGCAGCATCCGAACTCTCTCCAGAATTAAGAGACAAAGGGTTTGTATACTACAGTCCGATCGTTAGTATGCGTCAACGGTATGATCTGGATATCTGCATGCGGCCATGCAAGACATTCAAAGGCAACCCATTAAACTTTATCCGTCGTGGATTTGGGGATACGATTGAAGAGCCTGTAATTGATTCCATGATCTTCCGTCAGAATACTGAAGGGTTATATGGCGGCGTTGAATGGACAAACCCTTCCGACCAGGTATACGATGCATTAATGACACATCCGAAGTTCAAACAAAATTTCGCATGGTGTCCTCGTCCCGAACTGGCAGTTTCGACAAGGATCTTTACGAAGAAATATACAACCCGCATTGTTCGTGCTGCCTTTGAGTATGCCAAATCACGTGGATTTGATGCCATTACGGTATGCGAGAAACCAAATGTGATACGTGAAACATCAGGTATGATGTTGAAAATTGCACAAGACCTTGCAAAAACCGAATATCCAGGCATTTACGTCAACAATACCAACATTGATGCCCAGATGATGTGGCTCACGAAGAACCCAGAAACATACAATGTTATCGTTGCTGGGAATATGTTCGGAGATATTGTCTCCGACGGTTTTGCCGGATTGATTGGTGGCCTTGGCTTTGCCTGTAGCGCTAACATCGGACCTGAGATCGCAGTTTTTGAGCCAACTCACGGATCCGCCCCGAAGTATGCCGAACTTAACCCATCCATCGTGAATCCTATTGCCATGATCCTGTCGGCCTGCATGATGCTGGATCACATTGGTGAAACAGAGATCTCAAACAAGATTCAACAGGCTGTCGCTGAAGTAATTCAGGAGGGAAAAGTTAAAACCTATGACATGATGAAACTACCCGGCAAACAGGATGTGATTGAAAAAGGCGCCGCCACCACACAGGAGATGGCGGAAGCTGTAATTAAAAAAATAGTGAAATAGCGAAGATATATGACAAACGAAGTTTTAACCCTCTGGCCTGAGCTGATGTGGATCAGCGATGAGGATCTGCGTGAAAAAACCGCAAAGACATGGAAACTGGCACTTCAGCAAAGCGTGTTGACGCCGGCCGATCTCGACAGGATCCCGTTTACCTTACTCGCTGGCCCCGATATGAAGGTCTCCTTTATGGCTCACAAGCGATGTGTGGTGCATGTGGCCAGGGAATCAGCGATCAAAATGATGGAGTTCTTTGGGAATGACATGCCCATAGATATGGATGTACTGATTGCAGGTGCTATCCTGGCTGATGTTGGAAAACTCCTTGAGTATGAACTGGATGAAACAGGAAAATCATACCAGGGGAAATATGGGAAATATTTACGGCATCCCTTCTCCGGTGTATCGCTGGCTGAAAAATGCGAAGTACCTGCTTCTGTTTGCCACATCATTGCAACCCATGCCGGTGAAGGCAACATGGTGAAACGAACTGTAGAGGCATACATCGTGCACCATGCTGATTTTATGACGTTTGAACCATTTAAGGAGAGGTTGAAATAAAATTAATGCTGAAAATCAGTTTTACCCCATCCCTAAAGGGAGCCTGATTTTCAGCAACTTCTCCCTTTAGGGCAGGGGTAAAAAGTTGCTGAAATTAGAAGTCAGTTAGAAACAAACAACTATAAACATGACCATAATCGAAAAAATCATAGCAAATCATTCCGACCAGCAGGCGGTGAAGCCGGGGGATATTGTGGATGTAGTGATTGATACCCGGGCGGCTAGGGATTTCGGAGGTGCCAATGTGGTTAAGAACCTCCTTGACCATAGTCTGGATGTGGAGGATGTTTCTAAAACCATCTTCACCTTCGACTGTAATCCGGGAGGATCGGATCAAAAATATGCCGCAAACCAGCAATTCTGTCGCCAGTATGCCAGGGAAAAAGGCATCACAGTATATGATGTAAATGCCGGGGTAGGAACTCATCTCGCGATCGACAGCGGATTAGCATGGCCGGGGAGCACCTTTGTATCAACCGATTCGCATGCCAACATCATGGGTGCAATCGCCTCCTTCGGACAAGGAATGGGTGACCAGGATATCGCAGCTTCGTGGGCGAAAGGGAAAGTTTGGTTCAAAGTCCCAGAATCGGTACGAATTAACCTCATCGGGAAGAGGCCGGGAAATGTAACGGCCAAAGACATCATTCTTAACTTGCTCTCCATCTTCGGAGCGAATAAATTGCTCGGCTACTCTGTTGAAATTTACGGCGAGGAGATGGAAAAACTAACGCTTGACGAGCGGATTACAATCTCTTCGATGGGTACAGAAATGGGCGCAATAATTGTCCTGTTTCCTACTACTCCTGCTCTGCTGGACGAACTGAAAGCCAAGACCGGCAAACTTTATGAGCCAGTAAAGGCTGATAATGACGCAGTCTATTTAAAACACTTCGACATCGACATCAGCACCTTTATCCCAATGGTAGCCAAACCGGGTCATCCACATGATGATACCTCTGTTGATTCGGTGAAGGGACAGAAAATCGACTCCGGCTTTATTGGAAGCTGCACCAACGGGCGTATCGAAGACCTGCGGATAGTGGCAGGAATCCTGAAGAACAGGAAGGTTGCCCCCGGTGTTGTGTTGAAAATTGTTCCTGCCACCGATGCCATATGGAACCAGGCACTTGAAGAGGATCTGATCCAGGTATTCAAAGATGCCGGAGCCATGGTTTCCAATGCCGGTTGTGCTGGCTGTGCTGCAGGTCAGGTTGGACAAAACGGTCCGGGCGAAGTGACCATCTCTACGGGGAACCGGAATTTCGAAGGGAAACAGGGCAAAGGATTTGTCTACCTGGCTTCCCCGTCAGTCGTCGCAGCGTCAGCCGTTGCCGGATATATTACGACACCGGATCAGATTCCGGATATACCAGCTGTTTTCAGTTCAGCAGTGGGCAGTGGGCAGTTGGCAGTTGGCAGTTCTCAGTTTGCAGGGAAAGGATCTGAAGAGCGAGAAGCAAAATGCGAAAAGCCGACAATCGTCGAGGGTCGGGTTTGGATTACCAGGCAGGATGATATCGACACCGACATGATCTTTCATAACCGGTATCTTACGATTACCGACATCAATGAGATGGGACAATATGCCTTTGATAACCTCAAAGGGTATGAAGATTTTGCCAAAAAGGCCAAGCCGGGTGACATCGTGATCACACAGAAAAATTTCGGCGCCGGGAGTTCAAGGCAGCAAGCTGTTGACTGCTTCCTTTCGCTTGGAATCTCATGTATCCTGGCAGAATCCTATGGCGCTATCTATGAAAGAAACGCCATCAATGCAGCATTACCAATCCTGACCTATGATCCTGCTGTACTTGCTGAGATTGAACTTCAACACGGAGACACGTTACGGGTTAATTTCGATTCGGGTGAGGTTGTGAATCTTCGGAACAGCAAATCAGGCAGCATCAATAAATTCTATGACGCGCAGAAGGCGATCTATCTGAACGGAGGACTCCTTTAGAATTACGAATGACGAATGACGAATGACGAATTCTCATTTCCTTCGTCTTACGTCTCACGTCTTACGTCTTACGTCTCACGTTTTACTATGCTTCCACCGGCGGTGGCTCCACAACCAAAATTCTGGCTTAGCACGGATCTGTTTTTCAAGACGTTGCATAAATTTGAGTGTAATCTCCCCCGGCTGTGTTTTAGCGGAATTCTCAACAAGGAGCTCAATGGTTGCTGTGTAGTACCCTCGTTTCACCTTCTGTACATCAGCAAAAAAAACCGGAAAATCATTCTGAATGGCATGTTTTTCCGTGCCATGAAGGACAGCTGTGTTATGATTTAAAAAAGGAACCCAGAATGCCCGTTTCAGATTCATCGGGCTCTGGTCGGCTACCATGATAAAAATCGAAGGTGTCTTTTTCATCCGGCGAAACGTTTGGCTCGTGTGTGAGACCGATTCCAGAATCATCCCCTCTTTGGCTCTTGTCTTTTGAATATAGTTATCGATGTATAGGTTGGATAGTGGCTTGTAAAAAGCAACGGGTTTGTGCTGGAAGAAGATCCCTGCTGCCAGGCTGCCCCATTCCCAATTATTGTAGTGCCCCAGCACGGCAATAACACTCTGTTTCTTCCTGAAATAGGGTTCAAGGATCTCAGGATTCAGGAGGGTATAGCGAGTGAGGATATCCTTTTTCCGTAACGAAAAGGCTTTGACACCTTCGACAGAGATGTCGCAAAGATGCTTGTAAAACGAACGGGAGATCTGCTTAATCTCCTCCTCCGATTTTTCGGGAAAAGACTCATGGAGATTTGTTAAGATAACATGTTTTCTATATTTAAAAACATAGGTCAGAAACAGATATAACATGTCGGAAACCCTGTAGAGGAACCAGAACGATGTATTTCTGAAGAGAAGAAGGAAATATAGAAACAGGTAGTAGTAAAATCGGTTCATTGCCGCTCAGTGGGGATACAAAAGTAAGCAAACTGTGGAAAAACCGTAATTTTGCAAAAAAATACTCCAGATGCTGATCATTCGACGCAACACTACAGATCCTTTCTTTAACCTCGCTGCCGAAGAGTATATTTTGAAAAACTTTGACGAGGATACCTTCGCTTTATGGCGGAACGATAAGTCAATCATTGTTGGGAAACACCAGAATACCCTGGCAGAGATCAATCAGGAGTACGTCAACCAGAACGATATCAAGGTTGTCAGGAGATTGTCGGGAGGCGGTGCTGTCTTTCATGATCTGGGTAACCTCAATTTTACGTTTACTCAAACTTCCCGGGATGAAAACCTGATCAACTTCCGGAAATATACTCAACCCATTTTGGATGTATTGCAGCAGATGGGCGTAAATGCCCTTTTTGAAGGGCGCAACGACCTTACAATCAATGGTAAGAAATTTTCAGGAAATGCCATGCACATCTGGAAGAATAAGGTGCTTCACCATGGAACACTGTTATTCTCGGCTGAGATCCCAGATCTCTCTGCAGCACTGAATGCCGATCCTTCAAAATTTGAGGATAAAGCCATAAAATCGGTCCAAAGCAGGGTTACAAATATTCGGGAGCATCTGAAAGAGGCGATTGATGTGATGCAGTTTGCCGACCGGATCGAGAAGTTTATTGTGGAGCAAAATCCGGATGCTACATTATACGAGCTCACTAATAAGGATATAGAGATGATCCAGGTACTCCGCGATAGCAAATATGCCACCTGGGAATGGAATTTTGGTTACTCGCCAAAGTACAATTTCAGAAAAGTGATGCGAACCAGCGGGAGCGGTACAATTGAAATCAACCTTGATGTCCATGACGGGGTAATTCAGCGGGTTAAGTTTTTTGGCGACTACTTCGGAATCCTTGATTCGGAGGAGATTGAGAAGTCGCTCATTGGAACAGATCATCGTCACAAATCAGTCGCGAAAGTTATTCAATCGTTTGACCTGCAAAAATATTTTGCAAATTTGAATCCGGAAGAGTTTATCCCTGAGTTTTTCTAGGAACTGATGAAATATTTGAGTCCACAAACTTCTATAAGAAATGACCTTATGAGACCCAGGCTCTGGATACTCCTCTCTATTATCGTGTTGACAGGATGCGGCTCATCCCCACCGGGTGAATCGCACCAAAAAGTGGGAGTTCTCCCAGGCAAGGTCTATGAGGACATCACCTGCAGGGAATATCCGGCACATTCGTATGCGATATACCTCCCTTCAACTTATATCCCGGGTGATTCCTTACCTATATTTCTGGCTTTTGACCCGGCCGGATCGGGGGCAACCCCGGTCAACCTCTATAAGGATATCGCTGAGAAATACCGTTTCATCCTCATCGGTTCCAACAATTCACGGAATGGACAGGGAGCCGATCAAACGCAACAGATTATTGCTATTCTGCTTTCAGAGATAGGGAAACGCTATTCCATTGACCCTGATCGAGTTTACTGCACGGGATTCTCCGGCGGCTCGAGGGTATCTTCACTGATGGCGTTTTACGGGGGTGGAATAAAAGGAGTTATCGGCTGCGGTGCGGGATTGCCTTCCACTTCAACCCCTCTGTGTTTTCCGACAGACTATTACGGAATTGTGGGCGACCAGGACTTTAATTACATGGAGATGGTTGGACTTGCTACTGCGCTTAGCAATCAGAACCTGAGAAGTACACTTCATATCTTCCACGGTCCTCACGCCTGGCCCCCTGCTGAGGTTTTTGAAGCCGCAGTTGAATGGCACTGGTCCAACGCAATGAACGATGGAATGATCTCTCCTGATCAAACGATTCAGGTGGCATCGCAGAAGGATATTCAGGAGAATAGTTCAATGCTTAAAGCGATTGATCTCAATGCGCTTGAAAAAGAGAGGGAATTACAACAGCATTACGCGGAGAGCATACAAAGAGAGAATCTCGCCTGGTGGCAAAATGAAGCTAAGAAACTGGAACATCCTTCCAATCCTGCCGATACCCTGCTTAACAAGAGGCTGATGAGTTATATGAGTATTATGGCCTACACATACTCGAATCAGGCACTTGCCGGAAAGAGTAAGGAGGGACTGGAGAGGATGATTGGAATATACGAGATCGTCGACCCGGAGAATCGGTATATATCATACCTGAAAGAACAACTCAATACACTCCCCTGATGGAGAATTCTGAACTGGTCAAGGAACTTAATGCATTTGGTGAGGAGCTCGATGGAGATCTCCACATCGATCATACTACACGGTTGCTCTATGCTACCGATGCTTCCGTCTACAGGGAGATTCCACTTGCCGTATCAAGGCCCCGAAATAAAGAGGATATTAAAAAACTGATTCTCTTTGCGCGGAAACACAAACTATCCCTCATCCCCCGGGCTGCCGGTACATCCCTCGCCGGACAGGTGGTCGGTCATGGAATTGTAGTGGATATCAGCCGGTATATGACAGGCATCCTGGAATTCAATGCCGAAGAGCATTGGATCAGCGTGGAGCCGGGTGTGATCCTGGATGAGTTGAATCAGTATGTTGCACCGCACGGACTCCTTTTTGGCCCCGAAACATCTACATCAAGCCGTTGCATGATTGGCGGCATGGTTGGTAATAACAGCTGCGGAGCTCATTCCATGATTTACGGCAGCACGCGTGATCACCTGATCTCGGTGAAGGTACTGCTCAGTGATGGCAGCGAAGCGGAGTTCGGAGATTTACCGGCATCTGGAATTTTGGAAAGGTGTAAACTCCCAACCCTGGAAGGCACTATCTACAAAAGTCTTTACGACATACTGTCAGACCCACGAAGTCAGGAGAACATCCGCAGAGAATATCCCGATCCCTCAATCCACAGAAGAAATACAGGCTATGCGATTGATCTTTTGCTGGAGACGGAACCGTTTAGTAGTCAGCGGTTGGCAGTTGGCAGTCGGAAGTCAGCACCATTAAACCTTGCGAAGCTTCTGGCTGGCTCTGAAGGAACCCTGACATTTATCACAGAGATCAAGCTGAACCTTGTCCCTCTTCCGCCGAAGGAAAAAGCATTAGTTTGCGTTCATTGCAGAACCATTCAAGAGGCACTTCATGCGAATCTGATTGCCCTGAAGTACTTTCCCGGTTCGGTTGAACTGATGGATAAGGCGATTTTGGATTGTACAAAAGAAAATATTATTCAGCGCAAAAACCGATTTTTCATTGAAGGTGATCCGGGAGCGATCCTGATCGTTGAGTTTGCCAGAGAATCGCAGGAAGAAATTCTGGATATTGCTACACTGATGGAACAGGAGATGCGCGATTCTGATTATGGCTATGCTTTTCCAGTAATTTTTCAACCTGAGATGAAGCAGGTTTGGGCCCTCCGTAAAGCCGGCCTAGGGGTTCTCTCAAACTACCCGGGCGATCGAAAACCGGTAGCTGTGACAGAAGATACTGCAGTGAGCCCTGATTTACTGCCCGACTATATTGAAGAGTTTTCCCAGTTGATGGAGCAGTATGGACTGAATTGCGTTTACCATGCGCATGTGGGGTCAGGTGAACTCCATCTTCGGCCAGTGTTGAATTTGAAGGAGGCGGGTGATGTAGAGTTGTTTCATACCATAGCGCTGGAGACTGCCCGGTTGGTAAAAAAGTACAAAGGTTCTCTCAGTGGTGAACATGGCGACGGGCGACTTCGGGGAGAGTTTATCCCCCTGATGATCGGCGAAGAGAATTACACATTGATCCGGGAGATTAAAAAGGCGTGGGATCCTCTCAACATCTTCAATCCGGGAAAAATAACGGATAGCCCGAAGATGAATGCCAGTTTACGGTATCAGCCCGGACTACCTCAAAAGGATATTGAGACCATCTTTGATTTCTCCGAAAGTCATGGAATCCTGAGAGCTGCCGAACAGTGCAATGGTTCGGGCGATTGCCGGAATACCAAACTTACAGGGGCAGGCATGTGCCCGTCATACATGGCCCTCATGGAGGAGCAAACGACTACACGTGCCAGGGCAAATCTTTTGCGGGAATTCCTTACAAATTCAAGTAAAAAGAACCCATTTGACCATCCCGAGATCTATGAAATAATGGACCTCTGCCTTTCTTGCAAAGCGTGTAAATCGGAATGTCCGTCCAATGTTGACATGACACGACTGAAGGCAGAATTCCTACAACACTGGTACGAAGCGCAGGGAATACCACTCCGGTCACGAATGATTGCCAATATCACAGCGATAAACAGTGTGGGATCACTCTTTCCCGCAATGTATAACTTCTTCCAGCAAAACAGATTCACATCAGTCATGATTAAATCATTGCTGGGATTCTCAACACGTCGTTCCCTCCCACTCCTGGCAAAAAAAACGCTCAGGAACTGGCTGAACAAGCACCTTCAGCACCTCAATAGTGCGCTGGAGACGAAGACAGGCAGCCTCTATCTTTTTGTGGATGAATTTACCAATTTCAATGATGTAGATGTTGGCATCAGTTTCGTGAATCTTTTGCATACACTTGGCTATGAGGTCCGTGTCATAGATCATCACGAAAGTGCCCGAACTTTCCTATCCAAAGGGCTTCTGAAAAAAGCCAGGAAGCTGGCACAAAAAAACGTACAATTTTTCTCTCCCATTGTTTCATCAGAGATTCCGTTGGTCGGCATCGAGCCATCAGCCATTCTTGGCTTCAGGGATGAGTATCCCGACCTGGTTGGCCCCGGGCTTAAGCGGGCATCCCGCGAACTGGCTAAACACTGCCTGCTTTTTGATGAATTTCTGGAGAGGGAGATCAATGCCGGACGAATTGTTTCCGGCCAATTTACCTCAGAGGCTTCAACGATAAAACTACACGGACACTGCCACCAGAAGGCACTCACTTCGGTTAAACCATCAGTTGCCATACTTTCTCTTCCTGAAAATTACATAGTGGAGGAGATTCCTTCGGGTTGTTGTGGAATGGCCGGTTCATTTGGCTACGAGAGGGAACATTATGAACTCTCCATGAAAGTTGGAGAGTTGGTTTTATTCCCGGAAGTAAGAAACGCCACAGAGGATATGATCATCGCTGCTCCCGGAACAAGTTGCCGGCATCAGATCAAGGATGGGACCGGGAGGAAAGCGCTTCATCCTGTGGAAATTCTATGGCAGGCCGTGAGACGTAAGACGTAAGATGTATTATTGCCTACTGCCTACTACCAACTACCAACTTACTATTGTAAGCCTCTTTTTTTCAACAGCGCATCAATTTTCGGTTCAGATCCCCGAAAATCAACATACATCTTCATAGCCTCTTCAGATCCACCGCGTTCCAGGATCTTTTTACGAAAACGTGTAGCGGTAGCCTTGTCAAAAATATCACCCGTCTCCACAAATGCCTGATATGCATCTGTATCCAGCACTTCTGCCCAGATATAGCTATAGTAACCTGCCGTATAACCTCCGGTCATTGTATGCTGGAAATAGGTTGAGCGGTAACGTGGTGGAATTTGAGGGATGAGCCCGATACGGGTCATCGACGAATCTTCAAAAGCCAGAACATCAATTTCACCTATCTCCTTCAGGGTATGGTAATCCATATCAAGGAGTGAAGCGGCGACATATTCGCCAGTTTTAAACCCCTGTCCGTAAGTACTGCTCTCTTCCATTTTAACGACCAACTCCTGAGGTATAACCTCTCCGGTTATATAATGCCGGGCATAAACATTCAGCAACTCCGGTTCAAATACCCAATTCTCCATAATCTGTGAGGGGAGTTCGACAAAGTCCCTGGGAACTCCGGAGATTCCGTCATATTTTACATTACGGAACAATCCATGAAGGGCATGTCCAAACTCATGAAAAAAGGTCTCAACCTCGTCGGGAGTAAGCAAAGCAGGGGCATCCCCCGATGGGGCGCTGAAATTGCAGACAATGGTAACGACCGGTGCCATTCGCTCTCCATCTTTATATCCCTGGGGACGGTAACTTCCACACCATGCCCCGCCGCGTTTGCTCGCGCGCGGAAAAAAGTCAAGGTAAAGAACTCCCAGGTGGGTACCATCCTCATCACGACACTCCCACAATGTTGCGTCTTTGTGAGGCAGGGGGGCATCATTGACCTGTTTAAAAGTGATACCATAAAGTTTCCCTGCAAGATAAAAGATCCCTTCTCTGACATTTTCCAGCTTAAAATAGGGTCTGAGCTGCTCTTCGTTGAGATTAAACTTCTCCGACATCACCTTTTCATTATAAAAGCGCCAATCCCATCCCTCTAGTGAAAAGCCACCCTCTTCACGATCGATCACCTGCTGCATCTCGGCAGCCTCTTCTTTGGCTTTTACCAAGGCAGGAACCCATATCTGGTTCAGGAGTTTATAGACATTCTCTGGTTTCTTCGCCATCCTCTCTTCCAGCACAAAGTCAGCATAGGTATCATACCCAAGCAGGTTGGCTTTTTCAAGACGGAACCTGACTAATTTTTTAATGATATCCTTGTTATCATATTCATTGTTGTTGTTACAGCGATTGATATAAGCGTTAAAAATCTCTTCCCTGAGATCACGGTTATCAGAAAACTGTAAAAAAGGCAATACACTGGAATTATGCAGGGTGAACACCCATTTGCCGGCCGTTTCGGGATCGGTATTCCCAGCCTCGGCTGCGGCTTCAATAAGACCGTTTGGCAAACCAGCCAGGTCCCCTTCATTCTCAATGACCAACTTGTAATTATTCGTCTCGGCCAACAGGTTTTGTCCGAATGTAAGTTGTAGGATTGAGATCTCCTTATTTAGCTTCCTGAACTTCTCCTGCTTATCTTCCGGAAGGTTTGCGCCTCCTCGTACAAACCCTTTGTAGGTCTCTTCAAGAAGCCGAAGCTGGTCACTTTCCAATCCAAGCTGTTCCTTTTGATTATTAACAGCCTTTACGCGCTGGAAAAGAAGAGAATTAAGATTGATATCATCGTGATGTTGCGTCAGCAAAGGAGATATTTCACGGGCAGTTGCCTGCATCTCCTGAGAGGTATTGGCACTGTTGAGCCCATAAAATACGTAGCTAACCTTCGAGAGGAGTTTACCGCTCTTGTCCAATGCCAAAATTGTGTTATCGAAATCCGGCTGATCAGGATTAGAAACAATTGCCTGGATTTCTGAATTTTGTTGTTTCATCCCCTCTATGAAGGCAGGTAGGTAATCATCATAATTGATCTGTTCAAAAGGTGGCACCTGGAAAGGGGTAGTCCACTCTTCAAAAAAAGGATTCGAATCCTGAGCCGATAACGATCCGGCAGCAAAAATCATACTGCTCATAAGAAATAATAGCTGTTTCATCCGTGTTAAGAATTTGATTTTGTTATACATGTATCGTATCCCCATCCTCTGCCAGGAAGGCTTCAGAGAATACTTTTCTGGTCTCCTCCAAGAGAGGCATGAGGTCATCATATCTGGCCGAAAAGTGACCGATCAGTAATTTCTTCACATGACTTTTCAATGCAATAGTTGCTGCTTCGACAGTTGTTGAGTGCATTTTATCAACCGCTGCAGCTGCCTTGTCCTGCATAAAGGTGGTTTCATGATATAGCAGGTCAACGCCGGAAATATAGGGGATAATCCTTTCATCATAGGCAGTATCCGAGCAATAGGCATAAGAACGTTTCTCCTCTATCCTTCTTACCTTGATCTTCTCCTTAAAAATGAAGCCATATGTTGGAATACTATGAAGTAACGGAAATGAGTGCACACGCACACGTTCGTCTTCAAACGCCAGCTCCAATCCGCCGGAAACGAGCGGATGAAAAATCAAGGGGTATATCAGGGTAGTAGTTGAAGCATCCAACTGGATTTGAATGATCTCTTCCAAACCTGCCGGAGCATAGAGATGAAGTTCCTCTTTCCTTCCCAGTAAATGGAGAGTCGTAAGCAATCCTATCAGCCCGAAGTAATGATCACCATGAAGATGGCTGATCATGATGTGCCGGATTCGCTGGAAATGGATTTTGTATTTCCGTAGCTGAAGCTGTGTCCCTTCGGCACAATCAATTAAAAAAATGCGCTCATTTACATTGAGTAAATGAGCGCTTGGATTTCTGTGCAGAGTAGGAATAGCTGAATTACTCCCCAATATAGTAACCGAAAAGGTCATTAGTCTTCAGATTTCTCATCTTTCAACTCATCTGAGCTCTTCTCTTTTTTCGGTTTTGCTTCCTTGTCCATAGCCTCTTGTTTTGTCATCTTTGACTTCAGTTCCGACAAGGCCTCGATATCTCCCAAGGTAGTCTTTTCAAGGTTATCCTTGATTTTCTTAACCGCTTTCTTGGTCGATTTTTCTTTATTCGCGCTACCAGTATCTTTGTCGCGGTCACCAGAAACACTATCCTGGTAAGTTTTGGTGTGAGAGAGAATGATCTTCTTACTATCCTTTGAAAATTCAATCACTTTGAAGTCCATGCTCTCCTCATTCTTCACCGAAATACCATCTTCCCTGTTAAGGTGACGCATAGGGGCAAAGCCCTCAACGCCATATGGCAATGTAACGATCGCTCCTTTGTCGGAGAGACTTACAATAGTGCCATTATGAACAGATCCGACAGTAAACACGGATTCGAATACATCCCAGGGATTCTCTTCAAGCTGCTTGTGTCCAAGACTTAACCTGCGATTATCAACATCCACGTCAAGAACGATAACTTCGATATTTTCCCCGATTTTAGTAAATTCGGCAGGATGCTTGATCTTTTTCGACCACGAGAGGTCCGAAATGTGAATCAACCCGTCAACTCCCTCTTCCATCTCGACAAAGATGCCAAAATTGGTGAAGTTGCGAACAATAGCAGTATGTTTCGATTTGATAGGATATTTCTCCTTAATATCAGCCCATGGATCGGGAATGAGTTGTTTAATACCCATCGACATCTTACGATCCTCGCGATCAAGCGTTAAAATCACGCCTTCAATCTCCTGGCCAACCTTGAGGAAATCGTGTGCAGTTCTCAGGTGCTGTGACCATGACATCTCCGACACGTGAATCAGCCCTTCAACACCGGTAGCGATCTCAACAAATGCGCCATAATCGGCTATAACGACCACTTTACCTTTGACTTTATCACCCACCTTCATCTCCTGGTCAAGTGAATCCCATGGATGCGGGGTGAGTTGTTTCAGACCGAGTGCGATGCGCTTCTTATTATCATCGAAGTCGAGGATAACGACTTTAATTTTCTGATCCAACTGAACGATCTCTTCAGGATGGTTTATCCTGCCCCAACTGAGGTCGGTGATGTGTATCAGTCCGTCAACTCCACCAAGGTCAATAAAGACTCCATAGGAAGTAATGTTCTTCACAGTACCTTCAAGAATCTGTCCTTTTTCAAGTCTCTTGATGATTTCGGCACGCTGGGCTTCAAGTTCGTCTTCGATCAAAGCTTTGTGAGAAACAACCACGTTTTTGTATTCGTGATTGATCTTTACCACTTTGAATTCCATCACCTTGTCAACAAATACGTCATAGTCGCGGATTGGCTTAACATCGATCTGTGAGCCGGGTAAAAATGCCTCGATACCGAATACGTCTACGATAAGACCACCTTTGGTGCGGGATTTTACATAACCCTTGATGATCTCCTGCTTATCAAACGCGTCATTAATACGTTCCCAGGATTTCAGGATACGGGCTTTTTTATGGGAAAGGATAAGCTGTCCGGTCGGATCTTCCTGATTTTCCACATAGACTTCCACTTTGTCACCAGATTTCAATTCCGGATTGTAACGGAATTCTGAAAGCTGAATAACGCCATCAGATTTAAATCCAATATTTACAACAACCTCACGACTTGTTAGCGATACAACAGTACCTTCAATGACATCATGCTCGGATATAGCTCGTAACGTGCGATCGTACTCTTCTTCCAATTTTTGACGTTCATGGGCAGAGTAGAGATCCTGTTTTTTACCAATTGCATCCCAATCAAACTCAGCTACAGCAGGTTTTGGTTTCTCAACAGGTTGAGTAGCTTCAATTTTGGGTTCCACTGGTTCATGAGCCTCTTCAGCAACTGGTTCTTCAGCAACTGGCTCTTCAGCAACTGGCTCTTCAGCAACTGGCTCTTCAGCAACGGGCTCTTCAGCAACGGGCTCTTCAGCAACTGGTTCTTCAGCAACTGGCTCTTCAGCAACTGGTTCTTCAGCAACTGGCTCTTCAGCAACTGGTTCTTCAGCAACTGGTTCTTCTAAATCTACGGTTTCTGGTTCCTTGGTTTCAGTTTCAGTTGTAACATCCTCCTGCGGATCAGATTCTACGTTATTTTCGAGAGTTTCTTCAGCTTCGCCGGGTAATTTTGTTTCGTCAGTAGTCATTAAAATTTCATTGTGGTGGCAAAAAAGCGCCAACCGGGTTCATAATTAGGTTGATTATCAGGGCTTTTAGATAAAGAACGGATCCCAATATGCCCTAACTAAATGGGGGTGCAAAAGTACGATTCATAATTCAGAATTACAAATAATTGTACTTTTGCCGCTTAAATTCGAAACAATGCCACTAAAATGCGGAATCATTGGTTTGTCCGGGAGCGGAAAGACCACATTATTTAACTCAATATCAACTCATCGGGCCGAAACCGGATCTGTCATGAAAGCCAACATGGGAACTATGGTGGTTCCTGATCAGCGTCTTTACGAGATTGACAAGTTTTATAATGCCGACAAAGTGACCCCCACAACAGTGGAGATGGTTGATATTCCGGGATTGGCAAAAGGGGGGACAGGGATGGGAACCCAATTCCTTTCCGATATCCGCAATGTAGATGCCCTGATTCATGTAGTGCGGTGTTTTGACGATGCCATGAATCCTCATATAGAAGGATCTGTGAACCCTGTCAGAGATAGAGAAACTGTTGATCTTGAGTTGCAGATCAGGGATCTGGAATCTGTAGAGAAGAAGATCGTCCGCCTGGAAAAAATTGCCAAATCGGGCGAAAAAGATGCTAAACATGGGATTGACGTCCTTCACGTTGTAAAGGATCATCTGGAATCGTTTCAATCGGCCCGCACTGCACCAATTTCTCCTGAAGACCGAAGATTTCTGTACGATATGTTTCTACTCTCCGATAAGCCGGTGATGTATGTCTGCAATGTGGAAGATGCCTCGGCCATCACAGAAAATCAATATACTGCAATGTTCCGGAATTCATTAAAGAACGAAGAAGCAGAAATCCTGACACTGGCTGCAAGGCTGGAGTCGGAGATATCAGAACTTGATAAGGAAGAAGACCGTCTTGAATTCCTTACCGATGCAGGACTGCAGGAACCTGGGATCAACCGTTTGGTAAGGACCGCATATCATTTGCTTGATCTCCAAACCTTCTTTACGGCAGGCCCAAAAGAGGTCAGAGCCTGGACGATTACCCGTGGGATGACGGCTCCACAAGCTGCAGGCGTGATTCACAGCGACCTGGAGAGAGGATTCATACGCTCTGAGGTTATCAAATATGAAGAATTTATTCGACTCGGGTCTGAAAATGCTTGTCGCGAAGCAGGAAAACTGATGGTTGAGGGAAAAAACTATATTGTACAGGACGGAGATATGTTACATATCCGATTTAATGTATAAGGTGCCATGATGTAGGGGCGACCGCCCCGGTCGCCCCTACACAAACCGGGCAAAATTCTTCAGCTTGGCCAAAAAATCGGACTTTTTACGAACTGACACTTCTACCTCTGTATCATCCTCCATGATGACTGATCCCCCCTTCCCTTTGACATACCGCTTGATATACATCAGGTTTACCAGGTGCTTTGCATGGATTCGGGAGAATGGAAGATCCTCAAGGATCCTTTCATAATTGTTGAGGGGGCGCGACGCCATCAAACGTTTTCCATCGGTAAGGTAAAAGTAGGTATAGACATCATCGGCTTCCAATCGCATGATATCACTCAGCTTGATAACATTCAATCCCTCGGAAGATGGGATGATAATTTTTTCATTTTTATGCTTCAGGCTATCCTTAAGAACATTGATTTTGTCATCCAGATGTTCGTCAGTTTTCAACTCGGTGAATCGACTAATTGCATCGTTTAATCCGTCGAGTGAAACAGGTTTAACCAGGTAATGAAGGGCAGAAAATTCAAATGCTTTTACGGCGTATTGATCGTAGGCTGTAATAAAGATTACTTCATACTTCTTTCCGGATGTCTGCTCAATCACATCAAAGCCCTCTCCATCAGGCAAGGAAATGTCAAGAAAAACAAGGTCTGGATCCGTGGTATTAATCTCAGTTACTGCTTTCGCAACAGTTGCACCCTTTCCAACGATTTGAATTGCAGGAAAAAATTTCTTCAATAACGATTCCAAGGTAAGCATGCTTGTGCGATCGTCATCTACAAGAACTGTTCTTATTTTTTCTTCCATGAGACTTGCAATAAATGTACTTTTGCGCCTAACTGAAGGTTCTATCCTATAATATGGCTAAAATATAAAAAATATACCAATCGTGCTTCAACCTGTTGATAAGATTTTAGAAAAAAAGGACCTTCAGTTAGATGAGATTAAAACCCTCCTGCAATTAAAACCTCCTTCTAACGCAATCCTTTTTAAAAAGGCGTTGGATGTAAAGTCAAAAGCTGTTGGGCGAAAAGTCTACCTACGCGGTTTGATCGAGTACTCGAACCATTGTGTAAAGAATTGTTACTATTGTGGGATCCGGTGCAACAATAAACTGCCTCAAAGATATCATCTGACTGATATTGAGGTTATTGAAGCCGCTAAATATGCTTATAAAAACCGTTTTGCCTCTATTGTGATCCAGTCGGGGGAAGATAGCAGTAAACGGTTCATATCAACAATCGAGCGCTTGCTGGCAGAGATAAACAAACTTACAAATGGGGAACTCCATATTACGCTTTCTTTGGGGGAACAATCGATAGATACATACCGTCGCTGGTATGATGCAGGAGCACACCGGTACCTTCTTCGCATTGAAACCTCAAATCCTGACTTGTATAAAAAGCTGCACCCTAGAGATAAACTACATGACTACAACCACCGTTTGGATACACTGAAAACCCTCAGGGAAGTGGGTTACCAGGTTGGAACTGGTGTGATGATAGGACTTCCATTCCAAACGTTTGATGATTTAGCTGAAGACCTGCTCTTTTTCAGGAAGATTGATATCGATATGGTGGGAATGGGACCCTACATTGAGCATGAAAATACACCTCTTTTTGAATACCGGGCTCAATTGCTCCCCCTGAAGGAACGCCTCGAAATTTCGCTGAACATGGTTGCTGTTTTACGGATTATGATGAAAAACATTAATATTGCAGCAACTACTGCTATGCAAACCATTGACCCACAAGGCAGAGAGAGAGCCTTGCTGGCCGGTGCCAATGTGATGATGCCAAACCTTACTCCTGCCAAATACCGGGACAGCTACTTGCTTTACAAGGACAAACCGGGGGTGGCTGATGATGCGGTTGGATCCAAAAATGCCATGGAACAGAGCATCCTGCTGGCTGGAGAGACGATTGGATATGGGGAGTGGGGAGACAGCAAGCATTATGAATTAAGAATTAAGAATTAAGAATGAGGAATGAAGAATGACGAAATACGAAATTAACTTTATTCCTGACCTCATCACCCCATGACCCCATGACTTTAAAAAAAAATTATGCGACAAAAAAGAAAAGATCTCCCCGTATTTGAAAAGATCCTTATTACAGATGCCGGGGCCGAAGGGAAAGCGGTGGCACGAGTCAATGATCGTGTTGTTTTTATTCCATTTGCTATTCCGGGAGATGTTGTGGATGTACAGGTAACAAAGCAGCGTAAAAATTATTACGAGGGTCGGGTGATCAGGATTCACTCCATGTCTGATAAACGAATCGATCCAATTTGTAGCCATTTTGGCACTTGTGGAGGATGTCGCTGGCAGAATATGCGGTATGAAGAACAACTCTTCTTCAAACAGAAACAGGTTGATGATCATTTGAGAAGGATTGGAAAATTCACTGAATTTGAACTACTTCCCATTCTATCTTCCGAACAAACAACCTTTTACAGAAATAAACTGGAGTATACGTTCTCGAACAGAAGATGGTTTACCAGGGATGAGATGAACAGTGACGACCTGAAAACGGATGAATCAGGCAGACGAAATGCATTGGGATTTCATATTCCCGGAATGTTTGACAAAGTGCTCGACATCCAAACCTGCTATCTTCAGCAAGAGCCCTCTAACTCAATTCGCCTGGCATTGAAAGCATATGCACTGGAGAGGGGACTTAGTTTCTACGATGTGATGAATTGGACCGGATTTCTTCGGAATGTGATAATCCGTACATCCATTGCTGGTGAGATTATGGTGATCCTGATTGTCAGGGATAACAAACCAAAGGAAATTTTCGCGATGTTAGACCATCTGATCTCTCTATTTCCGGCAATAACGTCACTCTATTATGTAGTCAATCAAAAAAAGAACGACTCGCTATACGACCAGGAGTTTATTCTCTACAAGGGAGAGCCTGTGATTTTTGAACGGATGCCCGCTTTCAGAGAGGGAGACCCGGAACTGCTTTTCAGGGTTGGTCCCTCTTCATTTTTTCAGACCAACTCAGCCCAGGCAGCCCGGCTCTACCACATCGCTGCTGAATTTGCAGATCTACAGGGGGATGAACTGGTTTATGATCTCTATACCGGAACCGGAACAATCGCCAGCTATGTGGCGCGTTATGTGAAAGAAGTTGTTGGGATTGATACAGTTGAACCTGCCATCAGGGATGCCGAACTGAATGCTGATGCGAATGGGATTAAAAACGCCCGGTTTATCGCTGGCGAGGTTGAAAAAGTGCTGAACACCAGTTTTTTTAAAAAATATGGGAAACCCAATCTGATCATCACCGACCCACCAAGGTCGGGGATGCACGAGAAGGTGGTCATGGCGATTCTTGAGGCAGCACCGGAAAAACTTGTTTACATCAGTTGCAACTCTTCTACCCAGGCCCGCGACATTGCACTAATGAAGGAGCATTACGATCTGATCAAGTGCCAACCTGTTGATATGTTTCCACACACTCACCATGTGGAAAGCATCGCCCTGATGAAACGAAAAACCATAACCTCATGACCTCATGACTTTCAAAATCTCGCCTATCGGATAATCAGGCCCGTCAAAAACATGGTTTGCCTTGAGATAAAAGGGTTCCCGTTCCTGCAATTTAGTTGTAACATAGCGTTCCAGACTGTTTGAATCGATCTCCTTCAAAAGTGGTCGCTTTTTCTTGATGACTTTGATCCGTTTCATTAATTCAGGAACTTCCATTCTTAAATAGATGGATATCCCCGATTCCAGGATAAAATCCATATTATCGAAATAACATGGGGCACCACCACCAGTTGCGATGATTGCTTTTTCTAGGATGCTGGTTTCCCTGAGCATCTCCCGTTCAAGATTTCGGAATAAACCCTCCCCATATTTGGAAAAGAAATCCAGGATTGTTATCCGGTATCTCTCCTCGAAAAGGGTATCTATATCTATGAAATCAAATCCGGCTGCCAGAGCAAGTTCTTTCCCTAACCAGCTCTTGCCACTCGCCATAAATCCAATCAGGTATATTCTCACGGTTGCAATTTCTTTGACAAATATCGGGAAAGTTCAGGTTCTCCAAAATTTATTACCTTTGTGACGCTAAATTTTTTGACACATGAACTACCGGAGGCTGATAGTTGCAGGAATGTTTTTGATCCTTCTGGGCGGATGCAATTCTAACTCGCAAAATCAGGATCAACTGCTTAACAGCGATGTTGTTAACAATCCGAATTCAGCAACAAAAGGGGGAGACAGAAGCCTTCTTCCTATCATTACGTTCGAAGAGACTGAGCACGATTTTGGCCGAATCATTGAAGGAGAGACAGTGTCATTTAATTTCACCTTTACCAACACTGGCAAAAGAGACTTGGTAATAGCCGATGTAAGTACCAGCTGTGGCTGTACAGTTCCATCTTACTCAAAAACAGCCATTCGTCCAAGGGAATCGGGAACGATTAAAATTGCATTCAACAGTAAGGGCCGACGAGGATTTCAAACCAAGACAATTGTCGTGGTTGCCAACACACAGCCAAACGTCACCCAGCTGAAGATTAAATCGCAGGTTATCGCACCAGGGGCGGAATAGACGTAAGACGTAAGACGTAAGATGTAAGATGTGAAAACAGATTTCAAAAATATAAATCGTAATTCGTAATTCATAATTCGTAATTCATAATTTGTAAAGGGTATGACCGAACTATTAACAATTCTCCTGATGGCTCCTCAGCAAGAGGGTGCTGAAGGAAGCAGCTGGATGTCTTTTCTTCCGTTAATTCTGATTATCGTAGTCTTTTATTTTTTCTTCATCCGCCCACAGATGAAAAAGTCAAAAGACCAGAAGAAATTCAGGGAATCAATCCAAAAAGGGCAGAAAGTTCTTACCATTGGTGGAATCCATGGAAGAATCGTTGAGATGCAGGAGACTACTGTGACCCTGGAAGTTGAAAATGGAGTACGTTTCCGTTTAGAGAAATCTGCTATTGCATCAAGCACGGCCGATACGATCGAAAGCAAGTAATATCGGCCGGATATAACCGGCGCTATGAAACCCGAGTTCATAGAACTAATTGGCAATGCGCGAAAACGCCGTGGCCAGAAATTCAGAAACCAGCTGTACGTCTTTCTGATGTGCCTGCTGGTTTCCGTTTTTTTATGGATTCTTGTGAAACTCTCAAGAGAATACTACTATACTATCCACTACCGTATTAACTACACCCATATTCCTCTTTCCTACAAGCTGACCCATGCCTCAGATACCATCCTAACGCTGAACCTGAGAGTTCAGGGTTACGATTTTTTTACCGACAGGTTCTTCCGCACAACATCCCATACCTACGACCTGGATCTTTCAACCATAAAGGTGAAAGCGAAAGGATCTGTCTATAAAGGGTATCTTCTATCCAACCCTATTGGTTATGAAATATCCAGTCAAACCCAGTTTCAGAACAACCTGCTTTCAACATTCCCCGACACCCTTTTCTTCGAATTTACGCGCATGAGAAAATAGATGCTGAAAGTTGGACTCACCGGAAACATGGGAAGTGGAAAAAGTACGATTGCTTCTGTTTTCAGAGCTCTTCATATTCCTGTTTACCAGGCAGATCTGGAAGCAAAGAAGATGTACAAGAGAGATGATGTCCTGCAAAAGACAATTGCTTTGGCAGGTGATAAGATCCTTGACAATAACGGCAACCTAAACCGACAGTCTCTTGCAGAAGTTGCATTTTCAAGTCCAGCCATTCTACATGCCCTCAATCAGATTATCCATCCTCTGGTACGCGAAGATTTCATCACATGGGCTTCTCAGTATACCCAGGATATCTATATCATTCACGAAGCTGCTATCATTTTCGAGAGCGGCTACAGAGCCGAATACGACAAGGTGATCTATGTCTCCTGCCCTGAATCTATTGCTCTTGAACGGATTGAAAAGAGGGATCATCTTCCCCGTGAGTTGATCCTGAAACGAATGCAGTACCAGCTTCCTGATAGCGAAAAAGAATCCCTTTCCGACTTCGTAATCCTTAATGATGGTAATACCCTGCTTATCCCTCAGGTTCTTTCAATTCATCAGATACTCCTAGAAGGAAGCACGTAATGCCAGGATGCAGTTTCGTCCCGGCGAACTGATCCCGGAGGCAAACTTCCGATAGTTCTGATCCAGAATGTTCTCCACTCCTCCTTCCAGGTTCAGGAATTTATTGATCTGGTAACTGAGTTTCAGATTCAGCGTATACCAGGCCGGCATCCCTTCGGGTGTTGCATAAGACTGGTTATCTTCTCCCGAAGGACTGTAATCCGCAATCCGTTTCCATCCGTTGTACATCACATAAAAATCACCTTTGAACTTCTTCAGTTCCAACTTAAAGGATGTCATCCCGAAAATCGGCGGAATATGATCCAATGGTACATTTCCTTCTCTCACCCGTCCATACGTGTATGTAAGATTGCTAGTGATGGAAAAGGTTTTGGTTACCTGTGCCCTTAAACTACCCTGTGCCCCATAGATAAAAGCATCTCCGGCATTGGTATTAGCCTCAACCTGGCACAATACGCCGTCAAACCAAACCGAATCCTGCCCGTTGTACTGGAATGGCCTCAAAACAATGGCATCCGTTAGCCAGGTATAATAACCCGTCAACTCCAGCCTTACACTCTTCTCAAACGTTTTAGCCAACGTAAATTCCAGGTTGTACGCATACTCCGGCTTCAGGTCGGGATTGGGAACAATCAGCAACTGATCCTGACTGTTGGAGTCATTCACCTTGCCAATATCATCGATATTTGGCGCCCTGAAGCCGGATGACCCGACCAGCGAAATCTTCCAGTCGTAACCGGGATGCACAACCCATCCTAAATAACCGTTCAGTGCATTGTTATTTTGCGTCACCGACTGACTGAATGGAAATTGCATGATTTGCATCATCGTATCCGTCCAGGCAGCCGTGAGTGAGACAAATGTATACCTGATGCCCTGGGAGAATGTGATGATACGGTTGATCTTCCAATAGTTTGAAAGATAGGCAGCAACATTAAACATCTGTGCTTTCTGATCGGGATAGCGAGTCGGGATATCATAGAACAGGTCTCCTGTAGAGATGTCTTCGCGGTAAGCAGACGACCCAACAAGGTTAAAATCAGCTGAAATCCCATACTGAAGTTCATCCTTTACAGCTAATTGCTTTCTAAAATCACCATCCAGAGAGAAGAGATCAACAGTTTCCAGGTTAAACTTTCTGTCGCTCTTCCCAAACCGTCGGTTTACCCGCTCCTCCTTGTTACGCTGGTAGGCGAAAAGCATGGTAGCGTTATCATAGAGAATATTTGCGTTGGCGAAAGAGCCTTTCAGCGAAGCAAACAACCTCTCCTGCGGACCATAATACCATTCGGCATATTTCAATTTCCCGCTCACCGTGTCGGTCAATCTGTCGTACCTGGGAATATCGGAAGAGTTCGAATACTGGACGTTGAGCGTAAAATTCATCTTCGAATTCGGAGCAAATAACACTTTCTGCAGCAAACTGTACTGGCTGTAACCAGAAGGTTTCTGAATCCACGGTTTATCATTTACCATCATGCTGTCCTGTCCGTTGATACGCCCGGCATAAAAGGGGCTCTCTCCAAACGAACCATAAAATGGATTCCTGGAACGACCCTGTCTCAGGTCATCGAAATCGCTGTATGTAAAAGCGGTAAGGAACCCCCACTTTTTCAGGCCGATATTTAATCGAAATCCTCCGGTCTTTTCAATGTTTGCTGAGGAAAAACGTCCGTAGGCTTGTCCCTTGATCAACACTTTCTGCTCCCGTGATAATGTCGGGTCAAACGTTTGCATGGAGACAACACCACCAAGGGCATCGCTTCCATAGATGACGGAACCCGGACCGAAGAGAATCTCTGTTGAACTTAGTAAACCAGGATCTACGGTGATTACACTCTGGAGATGGCCCCCACGATAGATGGCATTATTCAACTTCACACCATCAAGCACAAGCAATACCCGGTTGGCTTCCAATCCGCGAAGTACAGGACTTCCTCCTCCCATCTGACTTTGCTGAATAAAAACCTCTCCTGTCTGTTCCAGCATCTGCGCAGATGTCTGAGGATTCTCAAACTGGATCTCCTTGGCCGAAATAGTCTCAATTTTATAGGGAAGATCTGATTTCTTCTCTTGATTACGGTTGGCAGATATGACAAATTCATCCAGTCGAATTACATGCTCTGTAAGATAGATTTTCGTATTGGGAGTAATTAACTCCTTCCTGGAAGCAATGTAGGGCTGAAACGCAACATGCGTAAAATAGAGCGTATCAGAGCTCCCAAATCCGGAGATGTCGGCAATTCCCCGAAAATTTGTGATGACGAGTACGCTGTGAGTCTGATTGGTGATGGAGACCTGATCAATAGGCTGAAGATCAGACCTGTCAAGTACCGTTACCTGTTGTGCCGTCGTTGTGACGGTAAAAAGGTATAGAATGAGAATACTATAAAGTTTCAATGGCATAATTGGTCGGATTTGAAAGATATTTTACACTATTTTAAAAACCGGAATGATCCCTGTCAAACCGAGAATTAAAATACATTAACGTAAAAACATAAAAGAAAAGGCTTCATTCAGCCGGGCGGAGATCAGAACAGATATTGGGGAGGGGGAGAATCAGGTTGGATAAAAACGACACAAAGCTGGCTGGTTAAGGTTGGATAGATGACAAGAATGGGCGGTTCAAACTCAAGAGCGAATGTTGGCGCTGGAATAGCCATATGGACCATGAGGTTCCATAGCGCCAGTGTAAGTCTACTGGTATTCGCATGCTGAAACGCTTTTACCAGGCTCTCCTCTTTCTTATCATGAATACAGTAATAGACAGTTTTGTTACTCCTGACACTTGTGTATATAACATCATACAGATTCCCTTGATAGACAAACTCGCGTTTATCCACCCATCTGAGACCACTAACCAAATCGGAATTTAGAATCTCGATCACGGTAATAGTGTGTGAGCCTAAGGAGGCGCTTTTCATCTCTTTCCGGATCTGATACCTGTTTACCTCAAAGATAAGGTAATACCCCATGAAGTTAAAAAGGAGCAAAAAAAGCAATGAGAATACCAGGATCTTTTTCACACGATTCAGATACGAATACAGCTGCAAATGTAGTGTGATTTTTGTTACTTTTGTTGGCCAACATGGATCTGATAAAAATATCGGCTGTCTCCTACCTCAACACGTATCCCTTTGTTTTCGGATTGAAAACCAGCGGAGAGCTGGATGACATCGACCTTCAGCTTGACATTCCTTCAGTTTGTGCTGAAAAACTAAGAACATTTAAAGTAGACCTGGCATTGGTACCTGTGGGAGCCATCCCCGAACTGGACCATCCGATACAAGTGGCCGATTATTGCATTGGTGCAGAGCGGGAAGTGAGAACTGTCTTATTGTTGAGTCATGTTCCCCTTCATGAGATTCGTGAAATTGCGCTTGATTTTGACTCAAAGACCAGTGTTCAACTCATCCGTGTCCTTGCCGGCAAGTTCTGGAAGATCAATCCAACCTGGAGACAGCTTGGTCCGGGCGAAGCTGCGAAAGGAGACGGATGTGAGAGTCTTGTGGCCATCGGGGATAAGACATTTCAACTTGCAGGTAAGTTCCCCTATGTTTATGACCTTGCCGCGGAGTGGATTACCCATACCTCCCTTCCTTTCGTTTTTGCAGTGTGGCTCTCCAACAAGTCACTGCCGGAAGGCTTTCTGCGAAAATTCAATAAAGCCCTGGAGTATGGCATCCTTCACAAACAGGAGATCCCCGATTTTTTTTCCAACCAAATCCCTTCTGGTATTGATGCCATCAGTTACCTGGAGAACAACATCTCATATCCCTTTGATGAGCGGAAGAAGGAAGGAATGGCATTGTTCCTGAAACTGATGAACGAATCTGAAATCTCCGATTGATCGATTCTCGATTAAACCACGTAAATACAACGTCTTACGTCTTACGTCTTACGTCTCACTTCTTCACCGGCATTCCGCGTTTCTTCGCCATATCTTCGAGACGTTTCTGAAAACCTGACTTTTTCGGGCTTTTCTTTTTGTTAGCTTCGATTTGGGCATGGAGTTTCTTTTCGTCAATTGTTTGACGAATCAGGTAGATCTGTGCAAAGGTGAAGACATTAGCCAGAAGGTAATAGTAGCTGAGTCCGGAAGAGTAATCGTTAAACCAGAAGAGGAACATCACCGGCATAATGTACATCATGGTTTTCATGCCAGGCATCTGTTGCTGTGAACTCATCATCATCTGCTCATTCACCTTTGTGTAAAGAATACTGGAGAGGGTCATCAACAAGGCAAAGAGACTGACGTGATCTCCGTAAAATGGAATGGAGAACCCATCTGGGAAGGTCCAGATAGAGTCGTAAGAAGAGAGGTCCGTTGCCCAAAGGAAAGGTTGTTGCCGTAACTCAATGGATGAGGGGAAAAACCGAAAGAGGGCAATCAGGATAGGGAACTGCAAAAGCATTGGAACGCAACCTGCCAGTGGATTCACTCCCGCCTTCTTATAGAGATCCATGGTTGCCTGCTGCTTCTTCATCGCATCCTTTTTATCAGGGAATTTTTTACTGATCTCATCGATATCGGGTTTCAACACGCGCATCTTGGCTGATGACTTATAGGTTTTGTATGCGATAGGAAAGAGGACTATCTTCAACATGATTGTAAGGATCAGGATGATAATCCCATAGTTCCATCCCAGATTTCCAAAAAATGTAAAGACCGGAATAACTGCATACTGGTTTATCCATGCCATCAGGAAAAAGCTCCACCCTAACGGGATCTGTTTCTCCATATCCAGATGGTACTTTCTCAGTGTATAGTACTTATTTGGACCTACATAAAGCCTCATGGGAATAGCTGTCGTCTCTTTTGGGGAGAATGGGATCCCAATTTCGGCATACATCGATTTCAGGTAATTCCCTTCGAAAGGAAGTGTAACCGTCTGAATCTTTGGTTCAGCAAAATAGGTATCAGCGATCAACGTTGTCAGAAAGAATTGTTGTTTGAATGAGACCCACCTTATCTTTTCGTTTTTCAAAAATTTCTCATCATCTTTTGTTTCACTCAGGTAATCAACCTTATCTTCCAGGTATTTATAGTAAACAGTAGTATTCATCCGCTCCATCTTGAGACTCTTCTCCTCCCTGGTAAGGTTCTCCTTCCAGTTCAGAATAAGGTAATTGGTAGAGGCATCCATCACATCGGCCATTCCCTGAAAGTTGAGTTGGTAGCCCACCATATATTTATCGCCGTAGAAGGTAAATAGATACTCTATATACTTCTCCTGGTCATATCCCACTACTCCCGAATTCGGGTATAGTCGCATGGCAAAACGGATAGAATCCTGTCCGGTTATATAAATCGAGTCTCTTCCATACTGGTCCATCCCCATCCAGAAAGGTTGGAAATAAAGACGTTCAGTATTGATTAGCCTGTTTCCTGAAAAGAAAGAGAGCCCAAAATGAAGGGAATCAGAATTCATCATGATAGTAGGATTTCCCTCCCATGTTTTGTACTCCTTCAACTCAATATTTTCCAACCTCCCACCTTTCGAATTGATCCGAAGCTTCAGTAGATCTGTTTCAACCGTATAGTATTTGTCCTCACCGGAAGCAGCATTGGCAAAACGGCCCAACTGATCATTGAGTTCCAGTTTGACCATTTCTGTACTGTCGATAGCCACCCCTTCCTTTTCCAACTGTTGGGCTTGTTTCAGTTCTTGAAGAGCCAAACGGCTGGCTTCAACCACAGCAAGCGAATCGCCCCGTTCTTTCATTACGAGGGCTACTGAATCGGCTCTCTGTTGTTTGCGGGCCGACTCCTCTTTTGAAGGAGACATGAAATAAGAGTAGGCAATAAAAATTCCAAAAATCAGGACAAGCCCGATGATCGTGTTTTTGTTCATATTTCTTAATTATTTCGTTCTTGAGGCATGATCAACAGCTGCTTTGACAAAACTGACAAAGAGGGGATGCGGATTGGCTACGGTACTCCTGTATTCGGGATGAAACTGTACGCCTACAAACCATGGATGGTCTTTTAACTCAATGATTTCCACAAGATTATCTTTCTCGTTGAGTCCAACCGGCATCATACCCGACTGGGAGTATGCTTCTTTATATTCATTATTAAATTCATAACGATGGCGATGGCGCTCTGATATATCCACAGTTTTGAACACATCTGCCACTAAAGATCCTTTTTCGATGTGACAAGGATAGGCGCCCAATCTCATTGTACCTCCAAGTCCTGAGATTTTTTTCTGCTCCTCCATCATGTCGATAACAGGGAATGGCGTTGACCTGTCAAACTCAGTCGAATGCGCCCCTTTTAATCCAAGTACATTACGACCAAATTCAATTACCGCACACTGCATCCCCAGGCAGATACCAAGGAATGGAATTTTATTTTCGCGTGCATACCTGATAGCTGTGATCTTCCCCTCGATGCCCCTTTCCCCAAATCCAGGAGCAACCAGAATCCCATCGAGTCCCTTCAGCTTTTCATCCACATTGGATTCGTCAAGATACTCCGATTGGAGTGATCTCACCTCAACTTTGCACTCATTGGCTACACCGGCATGGATAAACGATTCGTTGATGCTCTTGTAGGCATCTTTCAGCTCAACATATTTTCCGATCAACCCAATGTTAACGGTTCTTGTAGGATTCTTTAGTATATGCAGGAATTTTTTCCAATCTTCAAGATCAGGTTCCCCTTCTGCATTGACCTCTAACTTCCGCAATATTTCCAGATCAAGGTTCTCTTTTTTCATCAGCATGGGGACATCGTAAATTGTCTCCGCATCGATGCATTCGATGACTGAAGAGGGGCTTATATTACAGAATAGTGCAATTTTATTTCGGATGCCTTCGTTGAGTGTCCTCTCTGTCCTGCACACAATGATATCAGGCTGAACTCCTTGCTCCTGCAATAACTTTACTGAGTGTTGCGTAGGTTTCGTTTTCAATTCGCCCGCTGCAGCAAGGTAAGGGACCAACGTGAGATGCACAACGACAACGGCATTCCCGAGTTCCCATCTCATCTGGCGAACCGCTTCAATGAAGGGTAGGGATTCAATATCGCCAACAGTACCACCAATCTCAGTGATCAGGAAGTCGAGATTCCCACGATTTGCCAGAAGTTTGATCCGGTGTTTAATCTCATCTGTGATATGCGGGATTACCTGTACCGTTTCTCCTAAATATTCACCTTTCCTCTCTTTGGAGATGACCGACTGATAAACCACCCCGGTTGTAATATTGTTCGCCTGGGAAGTAGGCACATTGGTGAACCGCTCATAATGGCCCAGGTCAAGATCGGTTTCTGCTCCATCATCTGTCACATAGCACTCACCATGTTCATATGGGTTAAGTGTTCCAGGATCGATATTGATGTAAGGATCGAGTTTTTGGATGGTGACTGTGAATCCACGGGAAACTAAAAGTTTAGCAATAGATGAAGAGATAATCCCCTTCCCCAAAGAGGATGTAACACCGCCGGTGACAAAGATAAACTTGGTTTTTGACATGGATAAAATAAAGCTTTGGAGGTTCGTGCAAAGTTAAACCTTTTTCGGAAAGTTGAGCCAGGCAAAGGGGATAATTCTCCAGACTGGGCTGGCGTTTCTATTCGGCAGAAGTTATCCTTCGCTTGATGGCCAGAATTTCTGAAGCGATCTCCTCAATTGGTTTGGAGGTAACAGCAACTACTGGCCAATCGGATTCATGAAAGATATCATTGGCATAATTGAGCTCCTTTTTTACGTATTCGATTGAGGCATAATCACCCCCTCCGCCTCCCAGGTAGTGTTGTCGAACCGAGCGCAATGACGACAGGTCGGATGCCTCGGTAGTTAATCCGAAAACCTGGCCGACCGGTAATTGAGACAAAATCTCAGGTGGTTCTACACCCAGGATTACCGGGTAATTTGCAACGAACCAGCCTTTAAAGGCCAGGTAGATAGAGAGTGGTGTCTTGAATGTTCGTGACACACCAACGAGTACAATTTCAGCCTTGTCGTACTCATTATACCGCTGGCCATCGTCGTGGTTAAAAGCAAACTGCATTGAGTCAATCCGCTTGAAGTATTCCTTGTTGAGATTGAAAAATAGTCCGGGCTCCTGTGAAGGGATGTTGGCGAAATAAAGCGACAAACGCCCCAGTAGGGGGCCCATCAGATCTATGGCGTCGATGTTGTGGATTCGTGTAATCCTCACCAGGCTGTCGCGTAACGCTTGAGAGACCAGTGTATGAACCACCATCCCACCCGCCTCTTTAACTTCAACGATAAGTGGTTCCAGTAGAGTTTCGGAACGAATGTCGGGCTTCAAGATGATATTGACAGTTGCTCTTGGAAACTGAGTAAGGGCAGCCATCAGCGTTTGTTCTGCAGTTCGCCCGGTGCCGTCGGAAATGATATAGATTGTTTTCATAGGATGACCATGCGAATCTAACTCTTTTCGACCCGAATTCAAAAAGTGAACGAATATTTTTCCGCGAACGGATAAATCAGTAATTTTGCTAGTTCAAGGGAAATATTTAGTTAAAACACAATAAAATCAATACGAATGGGTAAGATTAAAGTTGGAATTAACGGATTTGGACGGATCGGACGGCTCACCTACCGGGCACTTCTCACCAAACCAAATGTTGAAGTAGTCGCCATCAATGACCTCACTGATGCCAATACACTTGCACACCTGCTGAAATATGATTCCGTACATGGTAAATTTCCGGGTACGGTTCTCGTTGAAGGGGAATTCCTTATTGTGAACGGGGAAAAACTGAAAGTGATGGCCGAACGCGATCCGGCGAACCTCCCCTGGGGAGCCCTCGGCGTTGAGGTTGTGATTGAATCGACCGGTATATTTAGAAACCGTGAAAAGATGGGCAAGCACATTGCTGCCGGCGCAAAAAAGGTTCTCTTGTCTGTTCCTGCTGATAACCCGCAGGATGTGGATCTCACCGTTGTCCTTGGCGTCAACGACAACTTGATCACACCCGAAATGCAGTTTATTTCCAATGCATCATGTACCACCAACTGCCTGGCACCTGTTGCAAAAGTCTTGAATGACAATTTTGGCCTTGTAAGAGGATTGATGAACACCATTCACTCATATACCAACGACCAGATTATCCTTGATGCACCACACAAAGACCTTAGGCGTGCCCGTGCTGCTGCAATGTCAATGATCCCAACAAAAACTGGTGCTGCAAAAGCTATCGGACTGGTGATTCCTGAGTTGGAGGGTAAACTCGATGGATTTGCTGTTCGCGTTCCTACACCTGATGGTTCAATGGTTGACCTCACCTGTGAACTTTCAAGAGATGTCACCATAGATGAAGTTAATGCCGCAATGAAATCGGCCGCTGAAGGAGCCATGAATGGTATCCTCGAATACCTCACCGACCCTTTGGTTAGCGTTGATATTGTCGGCAATACGCACTCATCCATCTACGATTCGGGCATGACCAAACTGATCGGGGGCAATTTCCTGAAGATCATCTCGTGGTACGACAATGAGTTTGGATATTCTTGCAGGATGGCGGATCTGGTGGAGAAGGTAGCTAACCGGAGCGAAGCGGAGCTCGGCGGAACCAAATAGCGACCGGAGTTTTTTTTTGAAACTACTTGGCTGGTTTTTCGTAGAATATTGTTAGTACATTAAGTGCGTCTATTCCTTATTCGCGAAACACCATGACGGATTCAACAACACAATTGGTCTCTTTTACCATTGACAATCAACTTTTAGCTATTCCAATCGCTATTGTTGAGCGCATCGTGAGAGCCGTTGCTGTTACACCTCTGGGGAAAGCACCCCATACTATTCAAGGGATTATTGACTACCATGGCGAAATCATTCCTGTGTTGAATCTCAGGAAACGACTGGGATTTTCTGCTCGTCCGATTGCTTCTTCAGACAGGTTGATGATCATTCAAACATCCAACCGCAGGCTAGCCATTACGGTGGACACAATTCAGGAGGTGATTCCGGAAAACAAAAAGAGGATTCCGACTGCGGGCTTATTCCCTGCATCGATTGAGGCAGAAGGGATTACACGTTGCAGTGACGGTCTTATCCTGATCTATGATGCAGAGAAGTTTCTCTCCGTTTCGGAAGAGATCGACCTGGTGAAAGCGTTGACGAGAACGATAAAGAAGGTGAAATCTAATGACTAATCACTCACGGATAGCTCAGGTGAGCAAGATAGTCTCAGAGAAACTGGGACTACACTTTCCTGAGAACAGGTTCAACGACCTATCTTCAGGCATCAGCCTGGCGGCCAGGGAACTTGGATTTGATGAAGATGGGATTGATTTTACCTCGTTGTTGGTTGAACAGAAACTTTCACCCAAACAACTCGATATCCTGGCCGAGAAACTTACAATTGGAGAGACTTACTTTTTCAGGGAGAAACAAACCCTTTCAGCATTTAAGGAGATAATCATTCCTTCCCTGGTGAAGGAAAGAGAACATGGGTCCCGATCCATCAGGATCTGGAGCGCAGGATGCTGTTCCGGTGAGGAGCCTTTTACTTTGGCGATGATCCTTTCCGATACTATTCCTGACATTTCTTCCTGGGATATAACGATTCTGGCCACTGATATCAACCGGAGGTTCCTGACGAAAGCAACCAAAGGAAGGTATACTCCATGGTCCTTCAGGGAGACTCCCATAGAAATCAAAAACAGGTACTTTACCCCTGCGGGAAGAGAATTTGAGATTTCAGAAGAAATTCGCAACAAGGTAGCATTTCAGCCATTAAACCTGGTGGAAGATTCGTTTCCGGCTGAACGAAACAACACGCAGTCTATGGATGTAATATTCTGCAGAAACGTACTGATGTACTTCTCTACGGAAACTGCGATGGCTGTGAGTCAGAAGTTTTACCACGCGCTAACAAAAGGAGGGTGGTTTATTACGAGCCAGGTGGAACTGTCGGATGAAATTTTTCATCTGTTCTCCAAAGTGAACTACAAGAACTCTTTCCTCTACCAAAAGAGCGACAAACCTACAGAACATGCAAAAAAGACGAGCATCAATGAAAATAAATCCGCCAAACTATCCTCAGCCTTAGCCAAAAAACTTCCGCTGACCCGACAGAAGCAAACTGCTCCTACCGTTATTCGGACTCCCCTCTCGCAACTTACGATAAAAACTGATAAACAGGAATCAAGCCCACTTGAAATTGCGAGACGATTTGCCAACCAGGGAAATCTCAGCCTTGCGTTACAGTGGGTGGAAAAATTTATAGCAACAAATCCTTCCAATCCGGAAGCATACTACCTTTCGGGTATGATTCATTATGAGCGGGGAGAATTGCAAGAGGCGGAACAACAGTTAAAAAAGGCTCTCTACCTTGACCCTGACCACCTCCTTTCACATTTTCAAATGGCTGGTATTTGCAACAATCATGGCAAAGAGAAGCAAGCCAGAAAACACATTCAAAATGTCGGTTATCTTCTTCAACAGTTTAAGGATGAGGACCTCCTGCCTGGCACAGAAGGGATGACAGCCGGTCAGCTTAGAAGCCTTTTAAAACCAATCAACACCTCCGGGGATGCTTGACGAACAGGAATTACTGAAATCCAGGGCCCGCGACCTGGCGACACCCGATCATGACCAGATCTCTGATACAGGGACCAGGAAAGAGATGCTTATATTTCTTCTTTCAGGAGAGCATTATGCAATTGAGACATCTTTCGTAACTGAAGCCCTAAGTGTTCAGGAGATAACCCAGATACCAGGAATGCCAGCATACCTGACCGGAGTTATGAATGTAAGGGGAAGAATCGTTCCTGTGGTGAATCTGAAAAAATTGTACTCGCTAAAAGAGGAGGGGATTGTTGCGTCCACTAAGACTCTAATCCTAAGTGAAGATACTTATGAAGTCGCAGTTCTGACAGATGCCATCCTTCCTACCCGATGGATCGCTGAATCTTCCATCAAGCCCGTCCCTTCAAACCTCCGTGGGGTGGGAATTGAACAGTTACTTGGTGCTACAGAGGATGCCCTTATTATCCTCGACGGCAACAGCCTGATAAACAAGCTTAAAACTTCATTGACAAATCGAAAATCATAACATAATCAACTATTAACTAAGGAGAGACAATTATGAAATCTGGATTTATCATCAGTACAAGGGCTCAATTGTATCTTGGAGCAGGGACCATCTTTACATGCGTTGTTATTGTGATTATTGCAGGTATTATTGGGACACAGCGAATCGATGAGATTTATACAAAGATTGAGCAATCGCATAAGATCTCAAATTTGCTCACCGAGATGAAATCGGATCAGAACAGCAATCACTCTCTCGCCTTGCAGATGGTGATGACGAAAGATCCGATACTGCAGATGGAGCTTGAGACTGAGATCCGTGCCCAGGCCGACAAAATAACAACTCTTCACGGGAACCTGGAACAGCTGCTTCTGATATACCCTGAGACCCTTGGAACGTATAAAGAAGTTGAAACGCTCTTTGCCGACTATCGAAAAAACAGAGATCGACAGATCATGCTTCTGAAAGAGGGGAAGCATTTAGAAGCGGAAGCCCTCACTACGACAATTCAGGTACCATTGTTTGAAAAACTTCTTGGTACCATCAATGCAATCCAGGGAGATCTCGCCGGAATAACCCAACACTTAACTGCTGAAGCAACCAATGTCAGCAAAAATGCCAGAATATTGATCTGGATTCCTGGGGGTATTTCCATCCTGGTAGTTATACTGATGGTTGCCTGGGCTATTTGGGTAATACGCAGCCTGAACCGGGAAATCCTTGATGGGATAAACATCCTTGATATAACAACCAACGAGATTCTCACTACAGCAACTGAAGTGTCAACAGGAGCCACAGAAACTGCCACATCGGTTGCGGAGACGACCACTACGATTGAAGAGGTACGTCAAACCTCACAGTTAGCGAATAAAAAAGCAATCAAAGTTCTTGAAAACTCGCAAAGAGCTTCGGAAGTGGCAGAAAACGGGAAGGTAGCAGTTATGAAGACAATCGAAGGGATGGACAGGATCAAGTCGCAGATGGACCTGATTGCTGCGAGCATCGTCCAACTGGCAGATCAAAGCAGGGTGATCGGAGATATTACCACAACCGTCACCGACCTGGCGGACCAGTCTAATCTTTTAGCCGTTAATGCAGCGATCGAAGCAGCAAAGGCAGGGGAACAAGGCAGGGGATTTGCAGTAGTTGCACAAGAGATTCGAAGCCTGGCAGAGCAATCAAAAAAATCGACATCTCAGGTAAAGGAAATCCTGAACGAAGTGCAAAAATCGGTAAGCCATGCTGTTATGGCAACGGAACAGGGCAGCAAAGCTGTTGAGAGCGGGAGTGCCCTGGCCAATGAAAGCGGTGAAGTGATTGAGTTGCTCGCCGAGACGGTTGAGGAGGCTGCACAATCGGCACTTCAGATATCATCCTCTACCAATGAACAGATGGCCGGAATGGATCAGATCGTACCGGCCATGGAGAATATCAAGCAAGCCAGTGAACAAAATGTGATTGGGACAAGGCAAACGCAAACAGTAGCTACAAACCTTTCCAAACTGGGTGAAACGTTCAAGATGACGATCAGGAAGTTTAACGTATAACAGGTGTAATGGACAGTAAACAGGAAGCCTTTCTAAAGGAACTTCTGGTCGACTTCAAAATTGAGGCAGCCGAGCACTATCAGTCCATCATCAACGGACTGATTGATTTGGAACAGCACCCTCAGTCTGGTGCCAACCAACTCCTGATTGAGACAACATTCCGTGAACTGCATAGTCTCAAAGGGGCGGCACGTGCAGTGAACCTGCTCGATATTGAGAGATTATGTCAGAGTGCAGAAAGCGTATTTCACCTGCTTAAAGAACAAAATCTCTCTCTCTCACAGGACATATTCGATGTTTTTCACAAGGTTATGGACACGCTCCAGGTGATGCTGTCGGAGGTTGAGTTGAAAGAGAAGTCGATTCGGTCTGAAGCGATCAAGAATTTACAACGGCGGTTGGAGAAATGCACACTATCGGTCCGACCTACATCCTTTGGGCTCCCCTCTCCCCCAATATTCAATTCGGATGAAACGGAGCCTGATATCATGGATGACCCTAAACCGAGTATCCCCACGATGGAGAGGCATATCGAATCAGGCAGCGTAAGGATTCCAACCAAAAAGCTGAACGACTTGTTAAACCAGACAGAAGAGTTGATTTCGGCAAAAGCAACATTAAACAGTCACATCAGCGACCTGAGAGATATCCACTCTTCCGATGAAAAGCTGTATAAACTTTATAACAATATTAGTCAATTCCAACGCTCTTTTTCGCGGATGATTGACAACCTCCTGGTGAATATCAAAACCACCCTCCTGTACCCTTTTTCGACTGTTCTCGACATGATGCCAAAACTGGTAAGAGATCTCTCCCGGGAACAGAACAAAGAGATTGCATTCAATATTCTCGGTAAAGAGACAGAGATCGACAGGAGAATCCTGGAAGAGATCAAGGATCCATTGATCCATCTGATCAGGAATTGCATTGATCATGGACTTGAAACCCCGGAAGAGAGAATAAAAAACGGGAAGCCACCCAAAGGCTCGTTATCTATTTTTATCATCCAGGAGACCAACCAGCAGGTGATGATCCTGGTTAGCGACGATGGTGCCGGGATCCAGAAAGAGAAAGTGCTGGCTTCTGCTATTAAGAACGGGATCATTTCGGAAGAAGCAGCTGAAAGACTAACACAGCAAGAGATCTTTGCACTGATCTTCCGTTCAGGGATTTCGACCAGCCAGTTCATCACCGACCTGTCGGGACGTGGGCTGGGGATGGCAATTGTATCTGAGAAAGTTGTCAAACTTGGTGGTTCCATATCCGTGGATTCTACTCCGGGGAAAGGGACAACATTTACGATCCTGTTGCCTCTCACTCTCTCCACTTTTCATGGGATTCCCATCAGGGTGCAGGACCAGCTTTTCATCATACCTACCAGCTCTATTAACCAGGCAATCCGAATAAAACCAAACGATATCAAGACTATCGAGGGAACCCCGGCAATCTCTCTGGGCGGACAGATGGTAGGACTAGTATTTATGGCAGACGTCCTTGGAATCCCATACAGGAAAACAAAAATAGAGGTCGAAGCAACCTATCCGGCATTAGTGATGGGAGATTCATTGAGGCGCATTGCATTTGTGATAGATAAAGTAATGGGCGAGCAGGAAGGGATTGTAAAAGACATCACACCGATTCTGGGGAAAGTACAAAACATTGCTGGGGCCACTATCCTGGGGAGTGGAAAGATTGTCCCGGTACTGAACATTCCTGAGCTTTTTGAATCAGCATCGCAAACCTCATCCGGCACCTCAGCCAGTATGGTGATTGAGCGCATGGCCCCAGAAGAGACTATAATACAGTCGATCCTGGTAGCGGAAGATTCCATCACAGCAAGGTCATTGATACGAAATATCCTTGAAACCGCAGGATACGTAGTTCAAACTGCTGTTGACGGTCAGGAAGCATTACAAATGCTGAAGAAGGAGTGGTTTGACCTCCTGGTTTCAGACGTAGAGATGCCCCGATTGAATGGGTTTGAACTTACTGCCCGAATCAGGGAAGATAACAAGTTAAGCGAACTCCCGGTCATTCTTGTCACAGCCCTGGAGTCGGCTGACGACAGACAACGAGGCATGGATGCCGGAGCCAATGCCTACATCAATAAAAGTAGTTTTGAACAGAGTAACCTGGTTGAAACCATTCACAGGTTAATATAATGATCAATAAAGACAAAATCGGGGTCCTCATAGTGGATGATTCCATTACGGCGAGAAATCTCCTGAAGATATTACTGAATGAAGACCCTCAGTTTGAAATCATCGGGATCGTTTCCAATGGATCTGAAGCGGTTGCTTTTGTTAAAACCGAGAAGCCCGACGTCATCAGCATGGACATCCATATGCCGGTGATGAACGGTTTTGAAGCTACCAGGCAGATCATGTCAACTAATCCCGTTCCAATCGTTATCGTTTCAACTGCATACAATCCCAGTGAGACCCAGCTCGCTTTCAAAGCACTGGAAGCAGGGGCTTTGACGATTCTTCCCAGGCCTATCGGACCCGGGCATCCGGATTTTCTGAAACATGGAAAAACCTATCGCACAACATTGAAATCTCTTTCGGAAGTACGGGTCATCCGGCGGCATCAGAGTGGATCAAAACCAGTGGAAGATTCAGACAAGTACCTGAAATTTGATAAAAACACAGGAACCGAGGAAAGGAAAAGTATTGCCAGCAAGATTGTTGCAATAGGAGCCTCAGCAGGTGGACCAGCCGCCTTGCAAGCCATCATGAAATCGCTCCCCTCCGACTTTCCCGCTCCGATACTTGTTGTTCAGCATATTGATAAAGGGTTTGCAGAAGGATTTGCACAGTGGCTCGGGGAAATGTCAAAAATTCCTGTGATCATACCTAAAGATGGGGAACGACTTTTACCGGGACATGTATATCTCCCGAGTGGTGATCATCATCTTGGCGTTAAACAAGAGGGAATCGTCTCCATCTCCTCCGCCTCCCCCGAACATGGATTACGTCCTGCAGTTAGCTACCTTTTCCGTTCAGTAGGATCTGTTTATGGGAACAACACCACAGCCATTCTTCTCTCGGGAATGGGTCTCGATGGAGCCAGAGAGTTGAAGAAACTGAAAGAGTTAGGAGCTTTTACGATTGTGCAGAATGAAGAGACATCTCTTGTTTATGGGATGCCGGGAGAAGCAATCAGGCTCCATGCCTCCTGCCGGATACTTCCACCTGAACAAATGATCCAGGCAATATTGAATCAATTCACATCGTTAGCTAAACTTTAAATCTATATGAATAACGGATACAACATCACTTTGGGAGACAGTTACATCATGGCTGTAGAAGATTCTGTGGTTCAGGCCAAGCGGCTGAAACATTTTCTGGACATGAATAACCTGAACAACAAGGTATTCTACACTGCAACAGAAGCTTATCAGGCTGCATTAACCACTCCCCCGATACTGATTATCAGCGATATCGTGATGCCAGGGATAGATGGTTACGAATTCTGTAAAAAACTGAAAGAGACTCCTGCATTGAAGGATATTCCTATCATCCTGCTCACCTCTCTCAATGACCCGCTTGATATTATCAAAGGCCTTCAGGCCGGAGCTGATAACTTCATCACGAAACCATATGAAGAGAAATATCTCCTCTCCCGTATCAATTACCTGCTTGCTAACAGTGAAATAAGGAGATCAGGTGGTGGAGAGATGGTCCTTGAAATCGTTTTCCGCGGAAATAAATACGCCATTAACTCCGATAAGAAGCAGATCCTCGACCTCCTTCTATCAGTATATGAAGCTGCTGTTCAACGCAATGACGAGCTGATTATAGCACAGGAACAGCTTCAGATGCTGAATGAGAACCTGATTTCCTCAAATCGCGAGCTGGAAGCCTTCTCCTACACAGTATCCCATGATCTTCGCTCACCCCTCCATACAATTCATGGATATACACAATTGATGCTTGAAGACTATACGGAGAGACTGGAACCTGAAGCCCTTGGATTTTTAGAAACGATCTTATCAGCATCTAAAAATATGGCCCAGTTGATTGATGATCTGTTGAAATTCTCCAGGTCGGGCCGTGCAGTCTTAACCAAAGTTGATGTCGACTTAAGCAACATGGCCAATCAGGTTATCCAAACTATTCGTCAACGTGATCCTTTACGCAATGTACACGTCAAAATTGCAGAAGGAATATCAGGATATGCGGATAAAAATCTCATGGGAGTTATTCTCGACAACTTATTGGGGAATGCCTGGAAATATTCTGGGAAGAATAGTGAAGCCGAAATAGAATTCGGACAAACCGAGATTGAAGGAGAGAAAGTTTATTTTATTAAAGACAACGGTGCCGGGTTTGATATGGAAAAAGCCGATACCATGTTCAGTCCGTTTGAACGTTTCCATACCACTGCTGAATTTCCAGGAACTGGTGTTGGGTTAGCTACCGTAAGACGGATACTTGAAAAACATGATGGCCGGATCTGGGCCGAGAGTGAGGTTGGGAAAGGATCGATATTCTATTTTACACTTCCCGAAGGCCGTTAACTCACCTTCCTGCTCCTTTTGCGTTCGATTTCATCGAGGATGATCTTTCGCAGCCGGATCGTTTTCGGTGTCACTTCCACGTATTCATCTCCCTGGATATATTCCATGGCCTCTTCGAGGCTGAATTTGATTGCCGGAATGATGACAGCTTTGTCATCCGATCCTGATGCGCGAACGTTCGAAAGTTTCTTAGTCTTAGTAAGATTGATCAGCATATCATCGCCACGGGTATTTTCCCCAACCACCATTCCTGCATAGATGGGATCATTGGGTTCAATGAAAAACTTACCGCGATCCTGAAGCTTATCAATCGAATAGGTAATAGCCATGCCTTTCTCCATGGCTATCAGGGATCCATTGATACGATTCACCATATCCCCTCTCCAGGGCTCATAACCCTTGAACCGGTGAGCCATAATCGCTTCTCCTTCAGTAGCTGTGAGAATTGGATTACGTAGTCCGATCAATCCACGGGCAGAAATAGTAAAATCGATGACAACCCTATCACGTTTATTCAATATGTTGACAATTTCTCCACGTCGGCGAGTCACTAATTCTATTACTTTCCCTGAAAATTGATCTGGCACCTGGATCGTCAGGTTTTCTATCGGCTCCATTAAAGTACCGTTGATCAGTTTCGTAAGTACTTGTGGTTGCCCAAGCTGAAACTCATACCCTTCACGCCGCATTGTCTCTACAAGAATAGCAAGGTGAAGTACTCCACGTCCGAAAACCAAAAATTTCTCAGGTGCTTCAGTCTCTTCAACGCGCAATGCAAGATTCTTCTCGGTCTCTTTGAATAAGCGTTCACGGATGTTTCTTGATGTGACAAACGTCCCATCTTGTCCTGCAAAAGGTGAATTATTAATGGTAAATACCATACTCATCGTAGGCTCATCGACCGTAATAGGCTTCAGTGCAACAGGATTCAACGTATCGGCGATGGTATCTCCTATATCGAAATTTTCGGGTCCCAATACAGCGCAAATCTCTCCGGCGCCGACTTCCCATTTTACCTTCTCTTTGCTGAGTCCTTCAAAAAGGTAGAGCTCTTTGATCACCGATTTGATAATTGTCCCGTCACTCTTGACCAGAGAGACCTGCATACCTGCTTTAATCGATCCTCTAGTAATCCGGCCAACGGCAATCCGCCCAACATAAGATGAATAATCCAGAGAGCTGATTTGCAGTTGAAGGGCACCTTCGCTTCGGGGAGGTTCCGGTATATGTTCCAGAATTGTATCCAGGAGGTAATGAATATCAGTTGTTGGGTTCCGCCAGTCATCCGACATCCAGCCCTGTTTCGAAGAGCCATATACGGTAGGGAAATTCAGCTGGTCTTCAGTTGCGTCCAAACTGAACATCAACTCAAACATAGCTTCATGCACCTCATCGGGAGAGCAATTTGGTTTATCAACCTTGTTGATAACAACAATTGGCTTTTTCCCAAGCTCAATCGCCTTTTGCAATACAAACCTGGTTTGCGGCATCGGTCCTTCGAAAGCATCAACTAAAATAAGCACGCCATCAGCCATATTGAGAACCCGCTCCACTTCACCGCCGAAGTCAGCGTGTCCTGGAGTATCTATAATATTGATTTTAACACCTTTATAACGAACTGATACATTTTTCGACAAAATAGTAATTCCTCTTTCTCGCTCAAGGTCATTGGAGTCAAGGATCAGATCCCTAACCTCCTGGTTCTCACGGAAGAGGTGAGTCTGATGTAACATCCTGTCAACCAAGGTTGTTTTTCCATGATCGACATGCGCAATGATTGCGATATTCCGGATATTTTGCATTTAATATATTTATATATGTTGTTGAAATAATTTGCAAAATTACGATTTATTTCCATGCAAAACGAAAACAGGCAAAAGGAAAACCCCAAATGGTATGTTGCGTTGCCAATGTTGTATAGTTTTTTTAAGTTTGCGCCACTAAAACTAAAACTATGATCAAATACTGGATTGCCCGCCAAATGGTGAAACGCACGAAGAAGAGACAGTTTTCCACTGAATACCTTGAACAGAAACATGTTGACCCAAACGAACCATTCCCCAACGACAGCTCCTATTTTTACGGTGGTGACAAGAAAGGTAATGCCTTTATCACCCGGATGGCTTTTCGCTGGACAAGCCGTCCGCACGAATACTGGCTGGATTTTTACCTCAAAGGGCTTGGATTTTTCGGCATCCGGGAAGATCCTGGTCCCGAAGGAGACGGATTTCAGCAGGGAACGTTGAAATACGAGCCTGTTGAAATCGGTAAAATATGGCGTGTTTCTTATGAAGGAAAAGTTGTTGACGAACTTGGCAAACCGCACGACTGCAAAATAGACCTGCTCTTTACGGGAGAGCATCCCATTTATGATTTTGCGAAAAGTTCCGATCAGCGGATGATCGCAAGAGCTATTTCCAAAGAGAAGTGGACCAAAGAGTTCTTTCATCACATGAAAGACACCCACCAGGTTCATTACGAGCAAACCGGTAGGTTTACCGGGACCATCACCCTGGATGGAACGGCGCATGAGCTAGACATGATAGCCTCCCGCGACCACTCGTTCGGTTCCCGCACCTGGCTTACATGGGATCGGCATTACTGGATCACCGGGGTTGCCGACAACGGCTATCGCTGGACCGTTACAACCATCAAATGGCAGTTCCTCGGAAGACTGACTGCCGGATTTGTTTTCGGGCCAGATGGCGTTGCCGATGCGATCACCGAATGCACCGACCTGGAGACGATCTCCAAAGAACAGCTCCTTCCCAACCATGGCTTCATTGATATCTATACCAGGAGCGGAAAGCATCACAAACTTGAGTTCTGGCGCAAGGGCGAATTCCCTTACCTGCACGACGGGAAATACCATATGCGAGAAGGCATCGGCACATACAAGTTCGATGGCGTTGATGGATTGGGAATGGTAGAGTTCGGGTTTCACGCGGACAGGTACAAGGTATGAGAGTATGAGAGTATGAGAGTATGAGGGTTTGAGACTATGAAAGCGTAAGACATTGAGGTAGCGAGAAGCGAGAAGCGAAAATAGAACAACAAATTTTGAAAACTAAGATTGAACAAAATATCATTCGGCTCAGCGAGATCGGGGATGAGCCGGTAGGTGGGAAAGCCCTTGGGCTGAAACGACTAAAAGAGCTGGGACTTCCTGTACCTGAAGCTTTTGTTATCGTTCATCCTGATCCGGATAACCTTGACCCGGATTTTCTGAATAAACACATTGATTTACTTGGAGAAGGGCCGAAAGCCGTTCGCTCTTCCGCCGTCAGCGAAGATGGGCACGACGCCTCATTTGCCGGTCAGTTTGAATCATTTTTGAACGTTAACGGCAAGGATGATATCCTGCATGCGATTCGGAATTGTGTGACCGCTGCCTCTTCCGAACGGGTGAAACATTACTCTCAAAGCCGTATTACAGAAGCCGATCTGCGAATTTCCGTGATTGTTCAGAATATGGTTCCGGCTACTTGCGCCGGCGTAATTTTTACTGCAGATCCTGTTACCCACCGGCGCGACAAGGTGATCATCAATGCAGTTTCCGGACTCGGAGAAGATCTTGTCGCAGGCAAAAAAGATGCACACCATTACGAACTATTTAAAAGTGGATCAGACCTTGAGAGTGTAATAAAATCCAACGGGCATCTGCTTACATCCGAACAACTCAGGGAATTGATGTCGGGAGCCAAAAAAGCTGAAGAGCACTTCCGCCAGCCGATGGACATGGAGTGGGCTATCGACGAATCGGACTCGTTATTCTGGCTTCAGGCCCGGCCGGTCACCACTCTTGATCACGTTCATTACAACGAACTCGATACTATGAAGGGTTTCAGCGACGACATCTGGACTTTAGGAAATATTGGTGAGATGATGCCCGGTGTAACCACTCCCCTCACCTACTCGGTAGTAGTGGATGCCATTGACTATGGTATGTGTGTTCTTGCAGATAAAGGCGGAGCATTCAGGTTGAAGAACCGCAATGGATATCATTATATCCAGATGTTCTACAACAGGCTGTTCGTGAATATGACCCACATGATGGAATACGCCTCAAATATCTGGCTCAACAAGTCGGAAAATATTCAGATTGCCTTGAGCGTAAAAGTAAATACCGATATCCGTGAAAAGTACAAGGCCCCATTGCTCAAGCGGGTATTCAACTTCGGCAAGCAAGCTTCAACTGTCATCAGGGCTAACAGTTACCTCAAAAAACTTAGGGTACTGGCCGGCGGTTTCAGGATCGATACAACACTGCCTGTCAGAGAATTGTGGGAATCTCTGGGTAAAGGCAAAAGGGATGTCAGTGTTGGTTTTGGCCACCATCTCATCACATCCGGGCAATCAGGGAGTCTCTATTCCGCTTTTATGGGGATCATGACAGACGACAAAAGGTTGCCCGACGCAAACGATCATCACATTGCAACGATACTGCTCTCTGACATCCCGAATATCGAAAGTGCCGATGCAGTGAAATCACTGGAATCTTTTTCACAAGAGATCAGGAACCATCAGGAATTTGCAAATCAATTTATATCTGTAACCCCGGAGGAGGCGATTTCATTAATCCAACACGAGTCTCCATCAGAAATCAGGGAAAAATACCAGAATTTCATCACCCGACATGGCCACCGTTGCATACGCGAGAGCGAACTGCGTGAGAAACCCTGGGAGGAGAACCAGGAACACCTTGTCCAGTTACTGCAAACAAAGGTCAGGTTCGGTGACCTTGAGCACCGATCCATCGATGTAAAACAGGAGATCCGTAGGACATTGAAGAAACTACCACTCCATAAACGATTGGTATTCAAAATCCTTTTACCCACAGCACGAACGGCCGTTGCTCGTAGGGAGATATCTAAAGCTCTGGCGATAAAGATGGTGAATGAACTTAGGAAGGGGTACAGGGTATTGGCAGAGAAAATGTTCTGCGATACGGGATCAGCGATACGGGATACGGGATCTGTGATCAACGATTCTTTTTCTCGTATCGCGAATCACGAATCGCGTATCGGACTATTAGATGATACCGATCAAATATACTTTCTGACCCATGAAGAGATTGGGCAGTTAATAGAAACAGGAGACCGCTCCCTGCTTGAGAAGGCGAACCGTCGCCGGAAACTTTTACCTGAGACTGACAAACTGCAATTCAATGAAATTTGCTTTGGGATCCCCGAACCCATAGAACACCCGGAAACAATTGAAATCAAAGAGGGACAACTTCATGGAACTCCTGTGAGCAGCGGAAAAGTTAAAGCCCGTGTACGAATCATCCATACCCTCGAAGATGCCGACAAACTGGAGCGGGGAGAGATTATGGTAGCCTCGTTTACTGATATAGGGTGGACTCCCTATTTCAGTATCATTTCAGGCCTTGTCACCGAGATCGGGAGCCCTCTTTCTCACGGTGCCGTAGTGGCACGGGAATACGGCATCCCAGCAGTGGTTGGCGTAAAAGGAGCCAGGGCATCCCTTACTGATGGTGAATTTGTCCTCCTCGACGGGGACCGGGGGATTGTTGAAAGGATGAGGGACGAGGGAAGAGGATTACCCCCCAATCCCCTGAAGGGGGAGTAAGTCCCCTTCAGGGGATTTAGGGGCGACTTTACTTTACTTCAGAAAATTCTTTGAAACGAATTCCTGAAACTTCACTTTGTACTGCTCACTCACAGGAATGTAGGTTGTAACATCGAAGATGATGCGGTTTCGCTCAATGGTTGTGATCCTGTCCAGGTTGACAATATAGGAACGGTGAACCCGCATAAATCGTTCGGATGGAAGTTGCTCTTCCAGTGACTTCATACTCATCAGCGACATCACAGGTTTACCATTAGAAAGATGGATCCTGACGTATTCCCCTTTTCCTTCAATGTATTTGATATCCTGAAAAGCGACTCTGACAATCTTATACTCTGATTTGATAAAAAGAAAATCCTCTTTGTTAGACAATAGAACCGGAACCTGGCGATGAAGCTCGAACCAGGATCTGGCTTTGTTCGCAGCTTTTAAAAATGCTGTATAATCAACCGGTTTCAGCAAATAATCCAAAGCATTGACCTGAAACCCTTCAACAGCATATTGGCTGTATGCAGTGGTAAATATAACCTGAACTGGCTGATCAAGAGATTTTACAAAATCCATCCCGCTCAGATCGGGCATATGGATGTCGACAAACATTAGATCAATCTCATTCTCTTTCAGCAATTCCATTGCCTTAAAAGCACTCTCGCAACTGGCCACAAGTTCCAGGAATGGAGTCTTGTCAATATATGATGCCAATTGTTTCAGCGCAAGAGGTTCATCATCGATAGTCAGGCAATGGATCATATAGGTATAGATAAGTTAACATTGAACTCAGTTCCATCATTCAGGATATCCAGGTGATACTTATCTCCATAAAGAAGATCCAGTCTTTTCCTTGTATTATCAATTCCTATCCCAGAGGGTGAATCCTTGATTCCCTGTGATGCAATGCTGTTTTTAACAGCCAGGAGAAGCCGGTTGTCATCAATAGCAATGTCGACGATAACGAACGATTTGGCCTTATAACTGATTCCATGCTTAAAGGCATTCTCAATCAAGGATGTGAAGAGGAATGGGGGGATTTGTTTCTCGGGGATTCTTTCCGGGATATTAAGATTTATAATAACATTCTCTGAATAACGAATTTTCATCAAATCAACGTAACTTCTCACAAATTCCAGCTCACTGCTTAATGATGTTTTCCCTGATTCCGTTTCATATAAAAGGTAACGCATCATGTTGGAAAGCCTGATGACTGCCTCTTTCGCCTCCGTAGTATTGATATCAATCAACGCATGGATATTATTCAGAGTATTCATAAAAAAATGAGGACTAACCTGGTTTTTAAGAATCGTTAGCTGGGTCTCCATTTTCTCCTTTTCCAACTTCACCTTCTCCTGTTCACTGCCTACAAGTTTTACAGACAACCGTAAACCGGTATCAAAACCCACAAGAAGGATAGAGAAGATAAGGACGTTTACATATAGGGGTATCGGACCTCGTTGTTCGGGGCCCGGAGGTGGAGGATTGATTGAGCTATTTGATGAGGGGCCTAACTGAGGTGGAGGTGGAGGATGTGGTGATTGTTGTGACTGTCGTTGTTGTGGTGAAGGTTGAAAATTACCCTGAGCAGGTTTGGAAATCAGGATAAATGCGGTTACTACCACCAGAATCAATGCCACTGCAGACAAAATATACCTTAAATAGTTAGGGGCTCCTCCCCGAAATAAAATAAAAGGGACCAACAGAAATCTGTTTACAAAGAATACAACAGCCAGTGGGATAAGAGATTCAAATGGTTTTGAGATTGATCTCCAGCTAGGGTCATCAGCTGCATCCCCAAACAGGAAGGGCGCGGAAATCAGAACAATCCACACTACGGAGATCAGGAGAACCTCGAAGGAACTCATCCTGTTTTTCGTATGCGATGGCATGGGTTTATCCTTCATTGAAATAATCAAATATAGTTTATTTTTGAATGACCATTTTCTTCACCTGGACCCTGTTTTGTGCCTGAATGGAATAAAAATAAATTCCTGATGGCAAATCTCCGGCTCGAAATGAATAGCTATAAGCTCCTGCCGTGAGCTGCTGCGACACAAGGGTTTCAACAAGCATCCCGTAGATGTTAAACACGTTCAGAGTCACTTCCCCTGCCTGCTCAAGTCTGAATTCAATCGTTGTTTGATCTCTGAATGGATTTGGATAGTTTTGCCTGAGTATGATTGAGTGTATTATATCAGACAAAGGAGTATCGATTGCCAGGATTCCGGAAAGGTTGGTAGCGCTAAAAGATGGAAGCATTTCAACAAATTCACCGGTGCCGTTGGGGTAACGGCCCGTGGTTGTGTCGGCCTTCTGTTGCCCGAAGATGATTTCATCCAATACCAGCAAGTTGTTGTCGGATAAGACAATAGTCTCTCCTGAAGCGGATAGTTTAAAATTGGCATGCAACCCTTCCTGGCCGCCATCATCATCAGCCCATACAATCAGGAAGTTTCCAGGTGCGATGGTTGTATCAGGGAACATCCATTGATCAGGTTCAGCGGCATCATCCGACAAGAAATACCCGCCCAGACTGATATCTTCTGTGCCGTTATTGTAAAACTCGATCCAGTCATCATATTCTCCATCCTGATCAGTGACGGTACTCTTGTTATCGGCCATAAACTCATTGATCACCAAATCGCCCGTGATGCTGATCCGGTAAAACTCATATTCGGCTCTTGCAGGTGAAAATGCAACAGCTTCCAGATTTTCAGCATATATATAATAATGAAGATCAGTGGCGCCAACAATCAATGAAGCTCCATAAATGCCATCTCCGGCCTGACCATCATGATGATTTCCATCATCATACATGCTAACTTTTTCAAACACACCATATTCATTATTTCTACTAGCTAAGAACACAGATGTTGCATTGTCAACTTCGGCGGTAAACCAGACTTCTGAATTTGGAGATACCTGCTCGGGCGAATGGGCAACATTGGCAATATCGGGAGCCGCATACTGAAAATCCGGCAGCGAATTAAGATAGGTGATCCTTGCCTCCATCAACTGGGTGATCCCGATGATTGAATTCGGTCCCATCCCAATAGAATTGTTGACATTGGCTATAAAATTAGCATAAGTGAAGAATTTATTGGGATCCCCCTGCACCTCGGCATCAATGACCGACTGGATCTCGAGGGCCCTGGTTTCGTACCATCCGTTAGCAAAATTCTCTGCCAACATGGTTTTCATGTGCGCTACATACATTTTCCGGTAAGTGTCGTTATTCAGGATTTTGCTGATAATGGGATAGTCACTGCTGGTGAGATTTAAAAATGGATTTAGTTGTTGTAACTGGGTTGTATTCTGCGGACCACCGTTCTGAAGTGCGGTGAAAACGCCGAAACTCTCATTCAGATCCCAGGGGATGGGGTTAAACCTGCCGTTATCATCCTGATAAAGGTAGTAATTCTGAGGATTGTTGATAGGCCCGTCAAGATTGACCAGCAGGTTTTGGAAAGCAAGGAACCACAAGTGCCGATCAAGGTTTAAAACCTCGTCAACATAGGCGCTGTAATTATTTATTGTATCCAGGAACCTTATCAGTTCCTGCCAGCCAAAATCTGATTCCAGGGAATACAGACTCATATAGTCGTTCGAATCGGTGCCGAAATATTGCCAAACTCCGCCCATGGAACCTGGTGGAAGGTTATCAGCCAGTTCACCCTTGATTCTTGCATTTTCATCGCTGCCATAATGGGTTCGCATAAACAACTTATCCACATCCTGGTCACTGGTATAAAGCCCTAGATAAGTACTGTTTATGTACACTTTGGCATAATTTGACAAACCAGCGGGTATATATTTCCGTGCAATTTCATAGCTCATGGTTTCACGAATAAAAGATGGATCTTTAAACACATTGGCTAACTTGAGCGTTCCATACCCCTCTATCAGCTGGTCATCGATGACATAATCTAGTTTGATGTTAAGCGGGTTTTTAACCTGGTTGGAATTGTAGGAGCTGTTACCTTTATATCGTACCCCAACACTGTCGAAAATTTGCCCGTTGAGGGTTGCCGTTCCCAGAAGCCGCTCTTCCTCTCCGTTTGCTACAAGGCTATCAAGCAGATAATCCCAGTTCGTTTGCGTGAAACTGATTTCGATAGTATTGATGGTAGTGATGTCGTAAAAATTTTGAGAGGATGAAGTCATCCATATCACCATCAAGATAAAAACGGTTAAGATTTCTTTTTTCATGGGATAAAAATTTTGGTTAGTTGGTTATTACAGTTTAAAAAATTTACCGATCAGTTGATTGGTGTTCATTGGGAATGTCAGAACATACATACCCGTTGGAAGGCTGCTGACATCAAAGGTACAACTGGAAGAGATCAGGATAGTCTTTTGTAGAACCATCTGCCCTGTTGTATTGATTATTTTAATTGTAACCTCGTTAGGAAATTCACCTGTAAAGTTGATAGTCAGCTTATCTTTCACCGGATTCGGATAGATCTTCAGACTGTTTTCCTGAATACCGGTTTCGTTTATCCCTACTGATGAGTCGGACCGCACCAATCTCACATAGTTGAATATCCTTACAACATCCCCCTGTGGCCCATTACCATGAGGCCAGTTGGCCGGATCACCGCTTTTCGGGTCGCTCCGTTGTGCCCCTGCACCATGAACATCCATAAGTGTATAGTTACCCGACATGGGAGGTTGTTCCATCCAGCCAAGGGCTTCCCCGAAACATAAGTACACGCCAAACCCACCTGTCCCGTTTGAAGAGGCATGCGTTGTTCCTGTCCAGTAGAAGGGATAGTTGGTTCCACCTCCCTCATCGATAATCGTGGATGTGTTAAAAATGGGATCAATGGCTGCCGAATTGGTCGTTTGCGGTGACCTGGAATAATCCACAATACTTTGCATCTCTTTGGCATTTGGCAACCTCCAATCATTGGCACCGAGGTATTGTTCCGCGTTTTTCTGCTCAACCCAGGCCAAACCCTCTTCCCAGTTTAATCCTTCACCACTGTCATTTTTATCCCAAATCAACCCGGTCGCGGCATCCCTAATCGTTCCATCACCATTATCCACGAATTCGTTGACTCCATACTGTAAATTTCCCCGTACGTAGCGCACTTCAAATGTTTTGTCCCCCGTTTGTCCGGGCAAAGGACCGGTTCCGTAACCTTTGATTCTGCCATCAGCGAAATTCACACCGAAATCTGTATGATCTCCGCCCATAGTGGTTCCAACATATTCTGTAGATGTCGCGTACTGAGCATCGATCATCCGTTCGCCGATCAGGGTATCGCCATACCTGAACTCAAAATAGTTCGTATCCAGGAACGGGGAAAGATTCTCCGGATTAGGACCACTGATATCAGTCCCGCTGAACAGAATCAGTGAATACATCTCTTTTATCGTTGGAAGTCTCCAGTCGGTATATCCGGCCAGGCTGAGGGTATCAGCCCCGGCCACTGCCTGGTTGAACGTAAGTTTGGAAGGGAACAAGCCTTGTTGCCACATCAGCCCGGTAACCAGATCGGTAACCGTACCATCTCCATTATCCTGATACGATGGCTGATATCCGTCAAACTGAGCATCCTGACCATAAAATGCTGCTCCCGGTAAAGGTGGGGTTATCTCGTTTAAGGTATTGTAGCATTTATCCTGGTTGGTATCAACAATTTTAAAAGAGAGGGTTTGCCCTGAAAGTGTGATGCAAAACAGGAGGGATAGCATCAGGATAGAAGCGGATTTCACTAGTGCAGTCATGATCAATGATTTTTTGAGTTTATGATAGCAAAAGTAACCGCTTGTCCTTCGTCGATCAAAATATAATCAACGAAAACGGGAAATATTCTATTGAATCCGAAGATATTAATACTAAACAAAAGAGTTATAATGATGGGAAATAAGACATGAGGGTCGAGGGCAAATGGAAGAGAGTCGAAACCCACTGCCAACTCACTTCCCTGATTCCTCGAACAAAGCCGGTTTCTTCTTGTTGAAATTGATGGTGCGGGAAAACCTGAACGAGAAGGTATAATCGTTTGCCAGCTGTGTTGCATTGACCTTCTCTTTGTTGGCATCGGAAGCAAGGTCACGTACCATTAGACGGAATTGGACTGATGCTGTAAGATGCCTAAAAAAGGTATAGGCGCCATATTGGGAAGCACAACCGGTCCATTCATCTGGTCAAACTTCCCAACAGGGATCGTGAAATCAAACGAAGAGAAGATATCGATTGCAAGTGGGATGTTTTGATACACCTTATATTGTACTCCCATGATAAGGTCCCAGAATCCATTTGCCGATCGGTCATAACCGAAATCAAATGTTTGGGCCTTGCTAAAAAAGTAACCGATTTCGGCCCGCACTTTCAACCTGTTTGTAATCCCGTAAGAGGCGAATAACTGTGCTGGAAGAATCTAGCAATGCTCCACCATAGACCCCACTACAGGGTAATGCTAGTTCCATAGGATTCCTCAACACACTCGTTGTGCGACCATGTAGCTCCTTCTGATAAGTGCAAAGGAGTATACACCTATCGAATAATCAGTTTCTGATTAACCAATTTATCCTTTATTTGAATCCTTAGAATATAGATTCCTGATGGCAGCCCAGTCCAAATACCCAAACCATCAGCAGCAGCATTTTCAAGAGTGAAATCAAAAAGAATTTGTCCGGATAATGAGACAATCTCAACCTTTTGAACTACCTCGTCATTTGGAAAAACAATCCTAATTCGGCCATCCGATGGGTTAGGGAATACAGTTATCTCAGAATCGGTTCTGCTGTTGGGAAGTCCAACATTTGGATCGAACAATTCACCCCTGAAGGCGCTATTGGTGTATGTAGCAGCATAGCAGTACCAGGCCGAACTGCTCACAAAAGGATTTGAAAATCCGGTTATATTGGTAGCAGACAATCCTTCATTGGCAATAGTCCACGTCAAACCTCCATCTGTTGATATCTGTACTGCATTTTGCGTGGAGGCACAATAGACGACTTCGGGGTAAATAGGATGAATGAGAAGATCCTTAACTTTGGAGTAAGTGCCCATATTCAGGTTCGTGGTACTCCAACCGACTCCTCCATCATTGGAAATACAGATGGTTCCATTATTTCCGTATCCACCACACCCGGCAATGATTTTATCGGAGTTATCCGGACTGCAAACTATGGCGCCTCCCCATTTGTATGTAACCGGAATTGTGGTTCCGATCTCCGACCAGGTGAATCCTCCATCAGTGCTTTTCAAAAATCCACCCTGTACCTCCGATTTATACCCGGCATAGATAATCTGATCGTTTGAGTTCGGATCGATAAAAAGGAACTGTATGCTGTAAAAATCATCGGGCGAGCCGATGTACGTATTGATCCACTCCTGGCCACCGTTGGAACTTATCCAGATAACCGGGGCCCAGCCGTTTACACCGAAATTATTTCCTCCAATAATAACCAGATCAGGATCGTCAGAAGAGGCTGTAAGTGCAAAGACCTGCGTTTCGAAAAGGCTTCCGACAAAAGGGCCTTTATTTATCCACGTATTCCCTCCATCAACCGATTTGTACAATCCCTCCTGCGCAACTGTGGTTGGTCCGTTCGACCAGGCATACATGGCACCATCAGATCTGAAGGTTACCTGGGAAAATCGTGTGGCGGGCAGTCCTGTTGCAAGATCCCATGTATCTCCCCCATCATTGCTAACGAAAGGGAGCCCAGCGGCAGCATAGAGGTTCGTAGTATTTTGCGGGTCGACTGCCAGTCCAATGACATCCCCGCCGAAAGGGCCAACCGGAGTCCATAAATTTCCGGCTTCAGGATAGAGATTCCATTCCGCTGGGATTTGGATTGATCCATGTGGTTTATTCCCGGCATCATCTGTTGTTTGATTATATGATTGGGCAACAATTGCCAGGATCAATACCTGTGATAAAAGTGTGAGGAATACGATTTTCATATCAAGGAGTTTATTTGTTGTGAATGGATTATTGTTTTTACATCAAACAGTCACTCAGCTTTTTTGCAATTTAAGTTTGTTGTTTACAATCTTTGCCCACTTTTCAATTAGGTCAAGTTCACCGTTTAATTGTTGATTGTTTTCCGAAGTATAAAACTCCAACAAGGTTTCCGGCTTGCTTTTATCGACAGGAATGAAATTAAGCCCAAGTTTGTCAATAACTTGTTGACTGCTTTTCTTGTTCTTAAATGTCCTGTTCAAATTAATGACCGAGCAATGTTGAATTTCAGAAAGGTTAATATGTTGAACAATCTCTTTGCCATTGACTTTCTTATAGAAGAAAACAAAATTGGCTGATTCGTCAAGTCCTATAATTTGTTCTCTACTAACTTGGTGTTGGGTTACTTTACAATTGTGTTTTCCTGCAATGGCTGATAATGATTGTAAAAGTTTTTTTTCTTTACTTTTTGTGCTTCCGCTTAAAAATACGAATGGCACAATAAAGAGGACTAACATAATAGCCCCAATTATGGTTGTTTCCAGATTCATTTCAAAATAGTTTAATAGTGACGAAATAATTGACGGGTTTTGCAAGATGCAAAACCAGAAAATTCAATTCTTTGCCGAAAACGGCAACTAGTACCTAAAATGAATTACCAGAAATATTGGAATGGGAAAATGATATCTGCTTTCCGAAGCTTAATCGGAAAGTTTCTTGAGATGGAATTATATTGTGCGAACTCGGTTGTAAATAGTTTTTGTTTGGTTCTTTCGCTTGCCAAAAGTCCGTTTAAGGAATTTTTAAAAGTAAAGGGTGGGGTATTATTGGAAGTTTTTACAGAATTTTCAAATTGTGAGGTACAACAAACCCGATTCGAGATGACTGGTGAATGGTATTGTTCATTCCATATAGTTGAAATGCTGTTAAACGGTGTATTTACATAATCACTATAAACCACACGTATTGCAAAGCAAAAAAGTAATGCGGGAATAGTTATACCTAAAATTCTAAATACATTTTTCACGTTGCAAAGGTAGATTGATTTTGGTTGATTTATTCCTGGATAATTTAATTTCAGTTTTTCTCATACCGCCCTTTGAATAGATCATCCCGTCGATACGACCAGCGCATTAAAGCCATGGCTGCCAAGAGAACGACAAGGGTCAGGAGAAAAGTTCCGGTGAAGCCAAACAACTCATAAAACCATACACCGAAAAGGGGGGCAAACAGGGAGCGCAGTCCTGTGAGAGAGAGGTGAATGGATTGATAATCGTCGGCTTCTTCGGGTTTGCAGAAATAGGCCGAACCGATGTACCATACCAAAGCCATAGTAGCAGCGAAAATACCGTAAAACCCAAAGGAGATGAGCAACATGTAATAAATCTCGATGCCAAAAACATCGGTATGCCCTGGGATATATTCGGTCAGAAGAAGAAAGAGGATATAACCGAAAAGAGCGGCAAAAGTGATTGCGGCAAATTTCCGGGGATCAAGTCTGCTGAGAAGTCTTCCAAAAAAAGGAAGCAAGAGAATAGCCAGAATGTTATAGGCATTCTTGTAAAAAGCTACACTGGAATAATTCAGGTGCAACTGATCCTGAAAAAAGATATTGATTATGGTTACTGAAATCATAAAGGAGAATCCATATAACATGAAGCCAATCTCAAAATGCCTGTAGGGTTTATTGGTTTTCAAGATTGTCACCATGTTTACCCACGACTTTTTCACAGATGCCAGAAAAGGGAGGGATTCAATTTGCTGAGTCACTTTGGAGTAATCAATCTGTGACAATACAAATAAGGAAATTACACCAAGCAAGCCAATCAAGGGGAAAATATATGTGAAGGCAAAGTTATCGGCATCAAGAAGTAATCCATATGAAAAGGTGATGATGAGCATGATTATTTTATTAAAGGAAGTAGCATAGCTGTATAGTTTCCCAAAAAAATCATGCCGGTAATTGGTCTTCAGTAATACATTTATCGCCGGATAGATGATGAGGTTCCCAGAGAAATAGACCAGAAAAACAAAAAGGAAAAGGTAATGCCAGCATGATTGCCCGCTCATTGCTGCTTCACTCCGGGGTATAACGATCAGTAACACCAGTGGCAAACGAGTTGCCAGGCCAGTAATGCGTAACATCATTTTTTTGTTCCTGATCCGTTTCCTGAATTCGTTGAGAACCACCAGAAAAAGGAATAGGATTGTGCTGAATTGGAAGAGAAGGGCGAGCTGGTAATTGGATCCACGAAGGCTATGAATAAAGACATATTCGTTGAGGGCAAGCACACCGAGGATAATTCCCTCGATGCCGGAATAGATCATATGCAGGCGGAATGCCGTCTTTTCACGAAGGTCAAGTTTTTTTAAAATCCCCATGGAATCAATCCCTAATCGCTAATCGCTAATCGCTGATGGCTAATCGTTGGCACCTAAGTTATAGATCTCCTGGATATCTTTCAGTTTCTCCCGGAAATCGATCTTAAGATCAATAAGGTTTCCGGTTTTCATGTCAAAAACCCACCCATGAACGAGTGGGTATCCTTCGGAAAGATATGTTTTTTGAACCGCAGCCGTTTTGATCACGTTGAGTGCCTGCTCTTCCACATTCAGTTCAACAAGTCTCCTATACCGTTGTTCTTCATCTCCAATAGCGTTGAGTTCACGCCTGTGAAGGCGGTAAACATCCCGGATGTTCCTGAGCCAGGGATTCAGGATGCCAAGGTCGCGGGCCTGCATGGCGGCTTTCACTCCTCCGCAGCCATAATGTCCGCAAACAATAATATGTTTAACCTGAAGTTGATGAATCGCATAATTGATGATACTCATCACATTGAGGTCGTTGTTGCACACCAAGTTGGCAATATTCCGGTGAACAAAGACCTCTCCTGGCTTAACACCCATCAACTCTTCCGTAGCAACGCGACTGTCGCTGCATCCGATGTAAAGGAAATCTGGATTCTGGCCTTCAGCAAGATTCTCAAAGAATTCGTTGTCACCTGCTTTTTTCTCAGCAACCCATCGTTTGTTGTTCTCGAAGATTTGTTCGTAAGTAGTCATCAGGTAATCCTTTTTGGGGTCAAAGATACAAGAAAAGGATATTGGATGTTTAATGCTGGGGACAGAGTAAACTAGTGAAATGGGAAATGGTAATTAAAAGATCTCCAGGTCTCTGCCCTACTTCAATAGTAGAGGTGTGATGGTGCTGATGGTAGATTTTCCAATCCGGAGTCTTCTTCTCCCAGCCTTTCTGAAATTAGACTTCATGGATCAGGATATTGGCATTATAGGCTTTTATAATATGTTTTGTCAGCCGATTCAATCCTTTCGGGCCATAAACCTCCAGGGACTCATTCCTGCCCATCACCCATGGGGTGAGGATCAGATCGGGATAACCGGTGGTATGATCAGAATGCAGATGGGTGAGGAATGCGTGCTTAGTGTTTTTCGTTGCAAGTCCCTTGATTGGTCCGCCATACCTTTGTGAAAGAGCAGCTGCCTGCCTGACCAGTCCGGGACCAAAATCGACAATATTAGGGACATCATTTACGACGATCGCGATGGAATATCCCGATTGATGCGGATAGGGGTTGGGGTTGCCGGAACCCAATATCACAACATGAGTGTTTCCATCGGGAAGTTGTGACGGAATCACATCCGGGAGATGCTTTTCAGGCTGAACAGTGTCTATTTTTCCCAATTTAAAATCAAGGTAAACCTTTTCCTTTTCAATAGAATGTTTGTTATCTGGATACTGATCTTCATATCTCTTGATCAACCGAAGAGCTTCCAGATAGTTGCTGTCGGCTTCCAATATATTTATCCGGAACATTAGTGAATCAAACGGGATGATATTGGATACCCTGCCAGCAGCAGTTTCAGATGCTCCCAGAAGCTGTATGCCAGACCCATCAATCATTTGTCGCGTATCGCTATACGCCTCTTCCGCCATCTTCCGGGAAGTAAGATCCAGCCATGGCAAGGTGGTATCTGAAGCAGCCCGTTCGGCTGGATAGATGATGTGTTTCTTCATCCTGGGATTTGTTCCACGGTAGACCCAGGTAGGTAAATACCGGATTCCGGATACCCTGATGCCTGATGCCGGATATTTTGTAAGCTCTACCTGCAGGATCATACCGGCATCAGTGTATCTCCAATACTGGTTGGAATAGAAATTCCCCATCGATGTAGCCACAAACCCTGAGTCAAGTATACCGCCGGATGTTTTAAAAAAGCGAACCTTTCCGATTATATGCGGATGACTTCCAATCACAATATCAGTACCCGCCGCGATCGTTTTTTCAATAATGGCTTCCTGCGAGGCAGTTTCATCGCTGTACATCTCCTGACCATAATGGTAAAAGACAATAACGATCTCCGCCCCAGCTTTTCTGGCGTACAAAATATCCTGCCCGATAGATGCCGTATCTATCAGGTTCAACATGTAGCGATGCTCCTTACATGGATAAAATTCGTTTGATCCATAGGAATAATTCAGGATTGCAATCGGAATGCCCTTTAAATTGATTACCCTTATTGAATCGTGATCATGTTGTGAATTAAATGTCCCTGAGCGTCCCAATCCGATGGAGTCGATCACCCTGATGGTGCGTAATAATCCCTTCTCGCGCATATCCATTGAATGGTTGTTTGCCGTTACCAGAAAGTCGAATCCATTTTTTTTCAATGCCCCAACGATCTCATCAGGCGTGTTGAAGGCTGGATATCCGGTATATTCCTTAGTAGCTCCGGCACAAACGGTTTCAAAATTTCCGACGGTGAGGTCATCATCTTCAAGCCATCTCTTTACCTCAGCGAAAGAGGGATTGAAGTCGAAACCATCTTTCCCAACACGGGCATTTTCAAGTTGCGGTGTGTGGCACATGATGTCACCAACGAAAGAGAGGCGGATAGTGATAGTGGAATCGGTATAAGTTGAATCATTCTGGGATCCGGCATGTGCTGCAAGATGAACCCAACAGAGAAATACCAATAAACCCGAAAGGTTAAAATTCCTATTCACCACAAAGAGACTAAGACACAAAGATCATAAAAAATAGCTATGTCGCAAACAATGGAATTCAGACCAGGTATTTTTCCTTCAACGCATTGAAATCCACTTCAAGGATATCAGTGAGAAAGGTACTCACCGAGTGGAATTGAAGTTCAATCTCCTCTAGTGCAGCATCAAGGTATTCGGCCCGAACTTCCATCAGTGGACGGATGATATCTGCATTGGGATTTCCTGCCGCTTTGACCTCACGTATGATCCTTTCCAAAGCCAGCTTGAGATGGATGTTGGATAGAAAGTAATCTTTCCTGGCCTCTTCCACGAAAACACCCAGGGCGATCAGCAAGAGGTATGAGGCAAGGCCTGTCCGATCTTTCCCAGCGGCACAATGGTACATCAGAGGGATGTGTTCAGTTGTGGCGAGTATACTGAAAAACTCCCGGAAGTCGTCCTGATGATCTCTTACCATACGACGGTAATCTTTTATCAGGATGGTCTCGAGTCCGAAAACATCATTTTCCCTAAGCATCTGCTCAGCCTTATCCCTTGCCGAATCTACGATTGTTATTCGTTTGTTCTCCTGCACAGTCTCAATGTGGGGAGTAGGATAATTGATCAATTCCCTATCGGATCGGAAATCAATGATCATCCGGATGCCAATTTCTTCAAGCCGAAGAATGTCCTCCTCAGAAAGTCGGGAAAGGTCACCACTTCGATAAAGCAACCCTGACTTGACCATTCGCCCGTCTGTTGTTGAAATCCCGCCAATACCACGGAAGTTAGGCTGGTTTTTGAGGATGGCATGAATCTGCGGAGGAGTTGTATCAAACATGAGGCAAAGGTACTGATTTGCGAGGAAACCATTATCTTTGACACAAATCAAAGATACCAAATGGTTCGTCAAAAATTTCCATTACGTTATTTTCTGCCACTGATAATTTCTTTGTTCTGTTTCCCAATAACTACGCTAAATGCCCAACGAGGCGGCATCAGGGTCCCCGTCGATACGATTGGTTTTGCTACCCAGGCATGGCAGATGGATTCAATAATGGCAAGAATCAACAGACAATTCGGGGCGCAAATCAAACAGGCTCTTGCGAAAAAGAAAATTTCTAAAAAGTCCATCTGGAAAATGGCCATTTGTCCGCACGACGATTACGCCTACGCGGGATGGATGTACCCAATGGCATTGCAGAACATCAAAGCACCAGTTGTAATTTTACTTGGAGTGGCCCACAAAGCAAGGCAGTTTGGGATCGAAGGAAAAATGGTCTTCGATTCTCACGACTCCTGGCAGGCACCCTATGGAACTGTAAGAATTTCGGGGCTTCGTGATAAGATTACAAACCAGCTTCCCAAAAGTGAATATATCGTCCACGACAGCCTCCAAAACGTGGAGCACAGCCTCGAGGCATTGGTCCCTTTCCTCCAGTATTATAACCCCACTGTGGAGATCGTTCCCATTCTTGTGCCTGCTATGTCGATGGAGAAGATGGAGGGGCTTGCGGGTTCCCTGGCATGGGCTATCTCCAAGGTGATGGTTACAGACGACCTGGAGTGGATGAAAGATATTGCCATTGTCATCTCCAATGATGCCGTCCATTATGGTTGCGAAGATTGGGGTGGGAAAGACCTGGCACCCTATGGCTGTGACCAGGAGGGGTATCAGAAGGCAGTAGCTCATGAGCATGAGATCATCGACAATTGCCTCACTGGCGGCATCGTGAAGATGCAAATCCGCCGGTTTGCAGATTATACTGTGCAGGATACCAATTTCAGGATCTACAAGTGGACATGGTGTGGCAGGTTCTCGGTTCCATTTGGACTTTTAACAGCGTTCTACCTTCAGCAACATACCAGAACCTATCCTCCTTCCGGGACAGTTATCGGGTACTCAACATCCATCGACCATCCGATCCTGCCGGTTGAAGACCTGGGAATGGGTGTCACCGCTCCGGCTAATGTCAAGCATTGGGTGGGCTATGTGGTAGTGGGTTATAGGTAGTGAGGTAGTGAGGTAGTGAGGTAGTGAGGTAGTAAAATGGTGAAATGGTGAAATAGCGAAACTGCCAACTGCCAACTGCCAACTAAAGTCGCTGGTATTCTATTGCTGGATAGCCTTTTTGCCCCAGTTCGTTATAGAAACCGACAAATCTGAGTTTGTAATAAAAGCCACTATGGTTACGGATTACATAAGAGACACCAAGTGTAACAGTATAGCTTCCCGCTTCAAAATTGTAGTATTTCCAGTCGTACCCGATGGCATCCAGGTTGGAAGAGTAAACCATTTGCTGGGCCATGTCGAAGTTGATCGTTGAAAAATCATTGAGTGTATCCTTAGCTACTTCTACTCCATTCCTGTTAACAAGGACTCCCGTTACAAGATATGGATAAGCTTCTCCAAGATCTGTAAACAACAGGGTTGTATACTGAGTGAACAATAGATCCCAGTTGTTTTTCGGAGGTTGCAGGTTACGGATGGCACCTCCTTCATCAAAACTGAAATAAAGGTAATTTACAGCAAAGTCTTTGGGAACCACTGCCAGTAACGGCACACCTCCAAGCAATGGAGCGAAGCGAAAATAGAAGTTGCCATTTTTCAGGCTATCGAAGATGACCTGCATATATCCCAAAGGATTTCCCGCATCATCAATCCCACGATTGATCGCATATACGTGCTGATTTGAAATGGTATCGCCATCAGAAGTAACGTCAAACCAGATGCCGATAGCCGTGGAATCGGGGTTCCCGTCAGAACGGTCGAACCACCATTTCAAGCCAATAGTATCCTGCGGTATCCCAAATGGCATGGCACCCAGATCGGCAGCATACATAAAATTTGCTGTATTCAATAAAACATGCCATCCATCCGCACTGCATTCAAAAGCCAGGTCGCTTTCCCTCTTTGGGTTGGTACTCACAGCGCCTATTGAATCGAGATTAAAGTAAATCTGGTATTTGTAGGTCTGGGTCATGGCGATGGTATCGCTTTTAGCATCACCACGCGGGTGGGGTTCAACCATGTCATCTTCCTTGAAACATCCCGTCAGGAGTATCGTCAGGAAAAAAAAGTAAGACCAGACAGAGTTCAAACGTATCATTTGTACTGATTAAAATTGAATGTAAAACGGAAAAACACAGTCCGTCCATAGCCGATAGCAACTCCGTCGCCACCTCCACTTCCATGACCTCCCCCACCCAATCCTGTTGAAGGAATGATCTGGTTGTTAAAGATGTTCTTCAATCCGCATGAGAGGCGTATCCGGTTCTTCCAAAACCCCTTGGTTATCGTGAAGTCCATTGTGTTGTATCCATCTATGTATCCGAAAGAAAGAGTATCGGAGTCGAAATATGGTTGTGGCTTCTTTCCTGTATACTTATAGAGGAGTGCAAAGGTAAGATCTGGTTTGACAAACCGGTACGATGCATTGGAGTTTACGTCGGTTGAGAATGTAAATCCGCCTGTGGATGTCCCATCTGCCATCTCCACATTGATGCCCGTAACAGCTAGTCCGGTCGAAATTTTCAGTGAAGGATAAAGCGAAAATGTTGCATTCAGTTGTCCTCCGGTTGTTTTATACCGGTCGAGATTAACATAGGTGTAAGTGAGGTCGTTTCCTGTTCCCGGGACCTGTGCCAGTGTGATTATATTTTGCAAGGCATTGTAAAATCCACCAATCTCAATTTCGTAAGCAATCTTCCTCTTCTCTTCTGCATATTTCAGGGTGAGGTTAACATTGTTGGATGTCTCTGCCTTTAGGTCAGGGTTTCCCTGGATGTTATGGTTTACATCCTTGAAAAAGAGGTAAAGTTCTTTGATAGAAGGAGCCCGGAAGCCTCGTGAATAGGAAACTCTCAGTGAGAGTGGTTCCAGGATATCCCATTTGCTACTGAGGGCATAAACCAATGGAGCCTTATACTTGGTATTGTAGATAAAACGGATTCCCGGCTGAAAGGAGAGTACTTTTACAGGATCCCACTTAAGACTAAAAAAAACAGCATAATCACCAATTTCCTGTTCGTTATCAAGGATTCGTTTGCCTGTTCCTGTCTCGTAATTAAGATCAATGCCTAACTGGTAGTTGAATTTCTTATCAGGATTGTTTTTTGCAATGGTCATCCGCCCCATGTATGTTCTCATATTGGTAGTATCCTGCTGCTCCGGATCCTCTGTTTTGACCTCTGTCAATGTCGTCAGGTCTTTTAGAAAAGTCTCTTTGAACCTGTTATACGCCGAATAGGAGGCAATGAGATTAAACACGTGAGATTTCCAGAGATGCCAGTTAAGGTCAACTCTTGCATTGTATCGGACAGTTGTGAAATAGGAGTCAAAAGCTTTCTCATAATAGGGTGGCTGAAGGTTTCCTTTATCCTGAAGCAATTCATTGAAGTAATCGCCTCCAATTTTCACCTTTATTTTTTTGAAGGTGTAGGCGTAATATCCGTCAGCGAAGTATTGACGCCGTGGTTTAAATACCAATGAACGTCCGGTGTCGGAAGAAGGGGAATAGCCCCCGAAGAAGTTGCGGCCGCCATCAACACCGAAGGTATGCCTGTTCAATTTCATGGCAACACTTCCATCGAAATTATAGGTACCAACCGACTCAACATATGCATTGGCAACTGTGCTCAGGTTGGCCGATTTATTCTCTTTTGTAATAATATTGACCACCCCGGCAAGGGCATTGCTTCCATAAATGACTGACATCGGCCCTTCAATCACCTCAATATGGTCAACGTTATTCAGATTGATCTGGTTAAGGTCAAAATTCCCGTTCATCCTGCCAATCATGGGTACCCCATCCATCAGAAATTTCACGTTTTCGCCCGAAAGCCCCTGAATATTGAGGCTTGTCCCCAATACACCATCCTGCCTAACATTCATGCTCACTTCGTCTTTCAACAAGTCGGCCATGTTTACTGCTGCTTTTAGCTCAATCTGGCGGGCATTGATCACCGACACCTTATAGATTGACTTGTCGGCCCGCTCTGGTGAATATTGAGCTGTTACCACCAACTCATCCATGTTCAGCACCGTAGGCTGTAGCTGAATTTCCATTGACTCTCCAGGATTGATCGTATCGTAATAGGTTTTGTACCCAACAAACGAGATCGCAAGTTTCGACTTCTCCTTTACATCATTGAATGCTTTTCCTTCAAGAGAAGTCATACAATATCTTGGACTTCCGCTATTCAATCCTTCAAAACAAACATGTGCGTAAGCAACCGGCTCCCTGCTTTTTTGATCAAGCACAGTAACAAAAGCCTGCTGACCAAGGGATTGCTCCCCGGTCAGCAGGCAAACAAACAAAAACCAAAAGACGCCTATACCAAAGTGTCTTTTTGACATTTTACTGTTTGATGAATTTATTGAGAGAGAAATTATTACCCGATGTTACCTTTAAAAGATAGACACCGGGAGAGAGAGACTGAATATTCAAGGTAATCTGTTGCTGACTGGAAGAGACGCGCTCTGAACGGATCGACTTTCCGGTAAAGTCAAGAAGTGTGATGAGCACCTCTTCATTTAACAGCTTCAGCGCTTCTATGTCGATTTTAATAACATCTGTAGCTGGATTTGGGTAAAGTGTGATCCGGATCTCCGATTGTTGCTTATCCCCGATGCCGGCGGAGAATACTCTGGCTTTACCGAAGTCGATATTTCCCGTTGAAGAACCTTCAAAACCTGTGAATTTAAGACGATAGGCTTCGGCAATCTGATCTTTCACATAAAAGACCATGGAGTCATTGACCTGATATGTCATTGTAGTCATGCTAAATGTTTTCCAGTCCCAGCCAATATTTGATCGGGAGCTGTCCCAGGGGGCCACTTCCCAATCATTGTACTCGGAATCAACGGGATAATATTTCTTTGTGTAGTTCACAGGATTGGTTAGTACCCCTGTAACAGGATATGGTTCGCCATTGGGTTGAACCGACATGTATTTGGTAAACAGGATATCCCAGCTGGTTTTTGCCGGCTGGTAATCCACAACGAGGTTTGTTTGCATGTTAAATCCAATAAAATCCTTATCGAGATAGAGGCTGCAGTCTAACACCATCTCCTGGAAATCGGATCCGTCGAGATTGGCATAGCGGAACAGGTAGGTGTTTGCCGGTGAGTCTTTCTCCACAACCCAGAGTTTTTTGAAACTTCCATCCATTAATTGAATTACAAAGAGAGAGTCGCCGGTAAGGATATGGGTCCCGGTATTGTACTTAGCCCATCCGAAATCGAGTCCCCCGAGTGCATTCCGAGAAAAGGCTCCGTTTTCCCAATCGGTAGGGTCGTTATACATTGGTGTCCAGGAAGAAAGACCAGTTGTGTCAAGGATTGCCCATCCTGTAGTATCGGCATAGGGATATGACCAGAGGGTGACTCCTGAACCGTCATTAGTCAAGATGGATGAACTCATGATCATAGTTCTGAATGAAATATCCCATATATTCCTGGCCACTGAGGTTGTATTGCTGGTAGAGAACTGATAATAGACTTCATCGGCATACCCTGCTCCCATTGAAACTGTTTCAGGATACATTGGAAACTGTGCAGGACCAGTTGTTGAGAGAAGTGTCAGGATTATTCCGCTGACAAGAGAGAGTAAACTTTTTTTCATGATACATAATTTTGAAAGAAATTATTATTGAATTGGATTTCAATCGTGTATTCTTAAATAACAACATAGCTGTTAGCAAGAAAACAGAGAAAGAAACAGGAAGGAAATTAAGCTACCGGGGGACCCCGGAGGCCAGATGCTATTAAAAACCGGAAACCGGTCTGTTCTGACAAGAAAAGAGATGTGGTTTGGATTACAGGCAGATAAAGAGCAATCTCATCAAGTGTATCGAATGGGATGAAGTCAGTAATCTGATTTTTTACATCCTGGATCTTGACGATCTTGGCTTTATCTCTAGGCGTAACGAACGAATAAGGAAGCAATTGCTTGCCCCATATCTTGTTCTGGTGAAAATTGATCAACGACCCAAACGTAATCAGGAACACGGGAATGATCCAGATTGGCAGAAAAATCAGAAAGTGCCGTTTGCGTTGTTCAATCATTCACAATGGAATTTGAGGCAAAGATATAAATATATTAATGACCAGATCTTTAAAAAAGAGGAAAATATTTTTTTTACCCCAGATATGTCTTCAGCAATGTACTCCGGGAAGAGTGTTTCAGTCGCCGGATAGCCTTCTCTTTGATCTGCCTGACCCGCTCACGGGTAAGATCAAACATTGCGCCAATCTCTTCCAGGGTATAATTGTGGGGGTAACCAATTCCATAAAACATATTGATGATCTCACGCTCCTTCTCGGTAAGGGTTGAAAGGGATCGTTGAATCTCGTGTGACAGGGACTCCTGTAATAAAAGATCATCTGTACCAGGAGAATCGTTGGGCACAAAGAAATCCAGAAACTTCATATCCTCGTCCTGATCAAGAGGGGCATCCATTGAAAGTGTACGTGATCCTATTTTCATTGTTTCACGAACCTTGTGTTCAGGAATATCCATCTCTCTGGCAATCTCATCAGCCGAAGGAGGACGTTCATAAACCTGCTCCAGGCGGGAGGACATCTTGTTTAATTTACTCAGAGAGCCTACCTGATTCAGCGGCAACCGAACGATCCTGGCCTGTTCGGCCAGTGCTTGAAGAATCGATTGACGAATCCACCAAACAGCATAGGAGATGAATTTAAACCCACGCGTCTCATCAAAGCGTGTTGCAGCTTTAATTAGTCCCAGATTGCCTTCGTTAATCAGATCGGGCAGACTGAGTCCCTGGTTTTGATATTGCTTGGCTACCGAAACAACAAACCGGAGATTGGCTTTGCAAAGCTTTTCCAATGCGGCCTGGTCCCCCTGCTTGATCCGTTGAGCCAGGAGTACCTCCTCGTCAGCGGTGATCAGCTCCTCCCTCCCGATATCTTGCAAATACTTATCGAGCGAGGCGGTTTCCCGGTTGGTAATTGATTTCGATATTTTTAATTGTCTCATTACACCCTCAAGTTACAACTTTATAACGGAAATTCCAACTATTTATTTAAACTTCTTCTAAATTTTATTCACAACCCAACACCATAGTATGCTTTTAACCCATTCGGGTATAATCCTTCCAGCAAAACGCCCCCACTTCGTCCCGACAAAGCATTTTTCAAGGCTGTTAATGAGCGTATTGGCTCCCGGTCAATCCCTAACAGAATGAAACCTTCACGGATGCCTGCATCCCTAAGTTTGCCGTTGTTCAGCTGTGTAATCTGGAATCCATAATCAATCCCAAACCTGGTTTTCTCCGCTTCTGGCAGTGGCTCGAAGGTAGCCCCATGAATAATTACTTTATCACCCTGCACAAGAGCCTGTGTTGACTCTTCGCTTTGAAGTGTGATATTCATCTCCATCAGCTTGCCATCTCTCCATAGTTTAACTGCAACATTGTCGCCGGGACTATGCTGCCCCATAAACTCGGTGAGTTCCGATTTCCGGTTCACAGTCGAATTTCCAAGTTGCAGGATGATATCCCCTTTTTTAATTCCTCCTTTGGCTGCAGATCCCCCTTCAACAAGATCTTCAATATAGATACCTTTCGGACTATCCAGTCCCTGCGCCTTCGCCATCTGGTCATCAATCTCCCTGTAGTATATCCCGAAATATGCACGCTGAATCTTCCCATATTTCATTAAATCATCCACCACTTTTCGGGCAATGTTTACCGGGATAGCAAATGAATATCCTTGATAATATCCGGTTCCGCTTGCAATGGCTGCATTGATTCCGATCAGCGCCCCACGTGTATTAACCAATGCACCTCCACTGTTTCCTGGGTTAACCGCAGCATCTGTCTGGATAAATGATTCAATCGCTCCCTGTGAACCTAAAATGTTGATGTTTCTTGCTTTTGCGCTCACTATACCTGCAGTAACAGTTGATGTGAGGTTAAATGGATTCCCAACTGCTAGTACCCACTCCCCTACCTTTACATCATCGGAATTTCCGTACGAAAGGAATGGGAGGTTAGCCTGGTCAATCTTGATCAGAGCAATATCGGTAGTTGGGTCAGTGCCTACGATAGATGCATTAAAAACTCTGCGATCATTCAATGTTACCAGGATCTCATTGGCATCCTGTACTACATGATTATTTGTCACAATATACCCCTCCGGAGAGATAATGACTCCCGAGCCCATAGCCTCATAGGGGAAGACCTGTTCTCTCGGAGTTCCTCTGTGCAAGTCGAAAAACTCAAAGAAGTCGTCATATACCATACTTTTCCGCTGAAACTGTGTTTTAATGTGGACAACAGCATGGATAGTCAGGTCAGCCGCGGCTTCAAAATCGGGAAGGTTCATCGGGGCGGATGTTGAGAAATTGGCTTGGTTCACAGGAACCGTCACCGGGATATCGCTATAGGCCGGAACCTTCTTCTCCAGCATAAAAAACAGGCCCAGGGCTACCGCTCCTCCTGTAAGGGCTACCAGAAACAGTGCTGCGATCTTCTTCATATCCAAAACATTTAATTCGTTAGGTTAACGGACATCCCCACTTGAAAGTGCGACCCTACTGTTAAAAACTGTTAACATCATTGTTAAAGATTCGTTAAACAATTTTCACAGTGTAACATATAACCTTTTCACTCTATTCCGGATTAAGTAAAAGAGACTTACCAATAATTATTTACCATGAGACATTTAAAAAGTTTTCAAGGCAGGCAGCTAATGCTTGGTTTACTTTTATGCCACCTTAATTTGCCACAGTCGCAGATAACCCTCTCCGAAAATTGTGCCATAGCCGATAGTTGTCAGAATTCGGGTCAAAATGTCAGAATCCTCTTCTGGAATGTCGAAAACCTTTTTGACTATAAGGATGACACACTTACTGCCGACGAAGAGTTTACCGGCAACGGAGCTATGCATTGGAGTTATACGAAACTTCAGACAAAACTCGCGCATGTAGCCAAAGCCATCCTGGCTGCCGGAGAGTGGGACCCTCCTGTCATAATAGGCATGTGTGAGATTGAGAACCGATATGTGCTGAATAAACTGATTTACAATTCTCCTCTAAAGTCATCTGGATACCGGATCATTCACCGCAACTCCCCCGACAGCCGTGGTATCGATGTAGCCATGCTCTACCGTGCAGATGCATTTACCCCAATGTTTACCGAATGGATCACTATCAAATTCCCTTTCGACACCACTGCTACAACTCGGGATATACTCTATGCCAAAGGGATTCTGTTCGATTCAGATACCATCCATCTATTTGTCAACCACTGGCCATCAAGGCGTGGAGGAGAGGCGGCTTCTGCGCCGAGAAGGAATTATGTAGCGTCGGTACTGCGTGCGAAAATTGATTCCATTCTGAAAGCAGATACGCATTATACGATGCGCAATATGCGATACGCGATACACGATCAAAAGATACCTGATGCCAGATCCCTGATGCTGGATACCACATCTCAAATCGCAGATCCTTCACTCCTGATCATGGGCGACTTCAACGATGAGCCTGAAAACGAGAGCCTGCAGAATATTCTGAAAGCGCGACTGGATGCAGGAGATCTGAAGCCCGGGGACCTGATTAACATGATGCATCTGATGGTAAACAAAGAGGGCAGCCATAAATTCAGGGAACATTGGGGTTTGCTCGACCAGTTTATTGTCTCCGGCTCCCTCCTGGACAAACAACATCCGCTTCAGGTTGATCCCGGCAGTGTCCAGATATTCAAACCAGCTTTTCTTATGGAAGATGACCTGAAGTACCTAGGCACTAAACCCAAACGCACCTACCTCGGACCGAGGTATAAGGGAGGGTTTTCGGATCATCTGCCTGTTGTGATGGAAATTAGGAAATTAGGAAATTAGGAAATTAGGAAAATAATAAATTAAGGAAGGGGACGAGGATGAAATTGGAAGAGTTGAAGATTTATCAGGTTGCCATGGAGATTGGCGAGGAAATCTGGAGAATAGTCAAGCCACTGGATTATTTTACAAAAGAAACTATTGGGAAACAAATCGTGAAGTCATCAGACTCAATTGCATCGAATATTAGCGAAGGCTATGGGAGGTTCCATTATCGCGAATCACGTATGTTTTATTTTTATGCCAGAGGCTCCGCATTCGAAACCAAAACCTGGATAAAAAAGCTCTACAATCGAAGGAAGCTCAATGAAGAAGAGTATAAAAGAATATATAACTTAATTGAATTTGAATGTGCTTCCCTAAACAACTATATAAAAACGGTGGGCCCAAAAGAAGCACATTGAATCCTAAGCACCTCCCCTTAATTTCCTATTTTCCTAATTTCCTAACTCCCTACCCCCACCTCCCCGCAATCGCATTTCCACAAAACCCACACTTCCCCTCCTTCAGGTTGTTTGTAAGGATCGTAAACCCCTTTCTTTCCAGGACCACTTTGTTGCATTTCGGACAATAGGTATTTTCGGCTTTGTTGTTTGGGACATTGCCGATGTAGACGTACTTGATGCCGGCTTTTTTTGCAATATCGTGAGCCTCTTCAAGGATTGCCAGAGGGGTGAACGGTAGATTGGTCAACTGATAGAGGGGGAAGAAGCGGCTAAAATGGAGCGGACAGTCTTCGAGTCCGTTGTCTACCAGCCATGTACACATCTCTCTGATCATCTCAGGTTTGTCGGTCCAGTTTGGAACAACCAGGTTGGTAATCTCCAGCCAGACACCCATTTCATGCAATATTTTCAATGTCCTCAGGATCGGCGCAAGATGTCCGCCATTCAGATTCTGATAGATCTCATCGGAAAATGACTTCAGGTTGATATTGGCGCCATCAATATAGACAGCCATGTCTCTCAACGGTTTTTCATTGATATAACCATTTGATACCAGGACGTTTTTAATCCCTCTCTGTCGGGCAAGTTTTGCAGAGTCAAACATATACTCATAAAATGCTATCGGTTCGGAATAAGTATATGCGATGGATAGGGCCCCACTGGCAACCGCCTCGTCAACCAGGACTTCAGGGAAGAGATCGTAGTTTTTGGTCTCACGCGGGCTCACCTGGGAGATCTCCCAGTTCTGGCAATTCAGGCATGCCAGGGTACATCCGGCAATGGCCACAGAATATGCCCGCGAAGTAGGATAGAAATGAAAAAGGGGTTTCTTCTCAATCGGATCCACGTGAATGGAGCAGGGATTGCCATAACCAATCGTGTAAAGCTTCCCGTCCTTGGCAACTTTCGTGCGACAGAGGCTCTCATTCCCCTCGGTGAGGGTGCATTGGTTTGGGCAGATCAGGCACCTCACCCCTTTTGGGGTCACAATGCTATAGGGTGACTCTTTGCTGAACCGCCCCAATCCGCCATCCGGAATTCCTGTTTCACTATTCATACCTGTTATGTTTGCCAACGACTCCATTGAATTCAACCCAATAGCTGCTCCTCCTGCACCCAGAAGGCTCCGGCGAAGAAATTCCCGTTTGGATATCTTATGGCTCATGATGATCTCATCAAAGTTACTAAAAAAATCCAAAGAATTGGGCTAAAGCCCAGTAATACACAACTTCCCATTGCCTCCCTAACACATGCAATGACAATAATTTCCTAATTTCCTAATTTCTCACCTCCAGGCTCCCTGACCTCCTGACTTCCTGACTCTTTCTCACCTCCTCCCTGTCGCAAAGTACCAAAGCGCTGTAACTGTATTCAATATCGCCAACATCACGAGTGTCATCTTGATCCCCATCAGGGGAAGCAGGACTATGGTAGTAAGGAGAGCGCCGAGGGCTGAGCCGTAGAGATCGATGGCGTAGTTAGAGGCTGCTACTTTATCTATTCCTCCTTTTGAGATGAGGGCCGCAAAAGAAAATACAAGTCCGGTGAGAAAAGAGATTCCGAGCACAAAAAAGATAAAGGCAGCAAAAATAATGGCATCCGGGAGTTCAAGAAAGGGAACAAGTGAGATGAACAAAAGGATCAGGATGACAAATCCTGCCATCAATAACTGAATGAGCAGGTAACTCCTGGGATGGATGGATTTGAAAAGGATTTTCCGGAAGGCGGCGCCAAGAGCCAGACCCAGCATAAAAACCATTATCAGGACTCCCAGTGCCTGGTATACATAACCAAATATGACCTGAAATCCCAGCAGGAGGATGATCTCGGTAGATGATGCCGTAAATCCGGCAGCAAATACCCCTGCATTGACACGATCGGCCACCAGAAAAGAAAAGACAAGAAGCATCAGGATCATCCCGCCGATAAGGGTATAATTTTGCCGGAAATAGCTGAGCCAGTATGCCTGCTGGTAAAAGTAGGCAACAGGGTGGAAATCATAGTTTATCCCGCTCTCCTCCATGAGTTTTCCCATCACAAACTGACTGCGGTCTTTCAGTAACTGTTCATCAAAATAGTATGGATTGACATAATCAGTTTGGATTCCCCTTTGAATAATCATGGAAGGAATTGCCAGGCTCAGGGAATCATCAGAGGCCAGGAAGTAGTTTTGACTGGATGGCAGAATGACCACATGCCGAAAATGGTTCTTCAGGGTAAAGTAAATCGAGGAGTTTAGTTTACCAGCTTCATCGCTCACATAATCTGATCCGGTAGACATTGAAAGAGCCAGAATACCACCGGAATCCATCTTGTTGCTAATCGCATCAAAAAACTCATCGGTATAATAGCGGTTCAACTGGAGGGTGGAAGGTTCAGGCAGGTTTATCAGTACCACATCGTAGAGGCTGTCACAATGTGTAATGTACCTCCTGGCATCTGCCGTGATATACCTGACAGCAGAATCGGCTACCTGTTCTCCCAATGTTGATGTTATTTCAATCAATGCCGGGTTGAGTTCCACATAATCAACCCTGATGGGGTGATATTTCAGAATTTCGGGGATGGCGCCGCTCAATCCCCCTGAAACGAGCAACACCCGCCCCGGATTGTCATGCTGCACCATTGCAAAATGGACCGACTCCTCATCCCGGATCACATTTCCCGAACTGAAAAGCAGAACTCCATTCTCATAAACATTGTGCTGTCCGCTCTGATGCGTAACGATTACCCTGCCGTAGGGAGTCTCCCTATCGACAACCACCTCCTGTTCCTCGAAAAGCAGAGAGAGGCTGAAAGATGTAAAGGATACCGAATAGAGGCCCAGCAGAACGCCTCCTGCGATAAGCGGGACCATGATCTTCGGGATCAGCGTTGGCTGTGAGAAGGCATAGAGAATGACACTTCCAAGGAAGACAGCAGAAATGATATTCATCGCCGGAAATGAGCCTATCGTCCAAAGGAAAACGAAATTGATCAACCCTCCTGCTACCAAACTGCCCAGCGACTCCACCGCATATGCACCCCCCAGCGGATTTTGCCCCGGTTTTCGTGGAAGAATCGCTGTTAGTGCAGTAAACAGGAAACCACTCAGGAAACAAACAGGTGTTTGAAGCAACAACGATGAGTAAAAAATCTCCCGTAGCCCCACCATGCTTCCTGTTGGAAAGACAACACACCGCCATATATCCAGCTTCACAATAGTGAGAACAGGGATTACGGCAAGCAGTATCATCAGGAAGAGGAAAAAAGATTCCCGGTCTTTTATCTGCTGAGCAAACCGTCCTATAAAAGCGCCAAACCCACTGATCAGCATCCACGTAGTAAGAACAATGCCGAAAACAAGCTCATTGCCCTGGAAAACGTAAAGGAACTCGCGCAGCAGGTAAATCTGAGTAGCAATAGAGATAAATCCCAGGCCAAACAAGGCAGAGAAGATTGCAAATCTCTTGTACATTTTGTACCTTTACTTTGTTTTATTTCAAAAATAATGCAAACAACCCGCTTTTCTTTCATTTTGTTAATAAGCTTTATGTTTGGTTCACAACTTGGATGCTCATCCCAGAATCCGGAAGAATCATCCCAAAAAAATGACCGGAAGCCGGCAGCGGCAGGTAGGTTCTATTCCGACAATCCTAAAGAACTCCGATCCGTGGTTACGGACTTCTTTGCGAAATCGATCCCCCGGGAGGGGGGACATATTGCGGCAATCATCTCACCACATGCCGGTTATGTATTTTCGGGTCAGGTAGCTGCAAATGCATTCAACCAGGTTGATCCCGATCGTATATTCGATAACGTTTTCGTCATTGCATCCAGCCACCAGGTAACCTTTTCGGGGGCCTCCATCTATAACCTGGGCGATTATGTAACACCACTTGGGAAGGTACCTGTAAATATCGACCTTGCCAACCAACTTATTGAGAAGAGCCCGCTATTCATGTTTCATCCCGAAGCCGACAAATACGAACACAGTCTGGAGGTGCAGGTTCCCTTTTTGCAGGTGCATCTGAAACAACCATTTAAATTGGTTCCAATTGTACTGGGGACCCAGTCGGCCGAAACCTGCCAAAAGATTGCTGAAGCCCTGAAGCCATGGTTCAACAACCGGAACCTTTTCGTGATTAGCAGTGATTTCGCTCATTACCCCGAATATGAAGAAGCCAACGTTGCCGACAAAGCCACCTGCGATGCCATCGTAACCAATGATCCTGAGATCTTTACCTCGTTTCTCAACGGCTATAAAAAGAAAACGATCCCCAATCTGGCAACCAATTGCTGTGGGTGGACATCTGTACTCACGCTGCTGAACCTTACTTCCGAAAATCCCGATTACACCTACATGCCACTTTTTTATCAGAATTCGGGGGATTCGAAGTATGGAGACAAAAAACAAGTGGTAGGATACTGGGCGATCACAGTAACTCGAAAGAGTGATGAGTATCTGGAGAAATCAGGCTTTTCATTATCTAATGAGGAAAAAATTCAGTTACTGGAGATTGCGAGGAGTACAGTTAACGGATATGTCAGAAATAAAAAGAAACCCGAAATTGATGCAACGCTGTTCTCCGAAAACCTGAAACTTCATGCCGGAGCTTTTGTTACCCTTAAAAAGGGAGGTGAGTTGCGGGGCTGTATCGGACGGTTCACAGCAACGATTCCGTTGTATCAAGTGATTCAGGAGATGGCGATTGCCAGTGCTACACAGGATTACAGGTTCTCACCGGTACAATCCAATGAGATCGATGCGCTGGAGATTGAAATCTCGGTACTTTCTCCCATGAAACGCATTGCCGGAATGGATGAACTCGAACTGGGAAGAGATGGCATCTACATTAAAAAAGGGAGTTCTGCAGGCACATTTTTGCCTCAGGTTGCAACTGAAACCGGATGGACAAAAGAGGAGTTCCTTGGACATTGTGCCCGGGATAAGGCTGGCATTGGATGGAATGGGTGGAAAGATGCCGAACTCTATACCTATGAAGCCGTTGTGTTTTCAGAATCAGAATTTAGCGGCCACAAATAGATATATAGGGGCAGTAAACACATCTCTCTTCCTCCTGTGTTTGACGAAAAGGTAGATTTGGGTCGAAAATATCCACAAGAATCCTTCTCAGGACCTCCTCCATTTTTCCAATCTGGTAATTCCCAATCACCGAAGATTTAGGAGTTCCTTTTTCATCGGGCATCGTAACCATTACAAACCCTGGGGCCTGTTTCTTCAGGGAGATGATTCCTGCCTGATAATGGCTGGCCTGATGGCGTCCGGCGAGAAGCCATGTGTAGGTCAGCAGTTGGAATCCTTTGTCAAGGTCTGGATCTGAGACCAACCCATCCCAGTCGGATATGGCGACCTCTTTGGGGGCAACATTCCCTGTCTTGTAATCGATCACGCGGGTAATCCCGCCAATTTTGTCAACACGATCCACAAACCCCTTAATCCGGATCTCCATCTCCGATCCGTTCAGAATTACCACTAAAGGTCTTGAAAGGGGCTGTTCAAGAAGCTTGACAATCAGGGTCTCCCTCTTTGCAGCCAATTGCTCCACATACCGCATTTCTCCGCGGATGAACTTCTTGACCATAATTCTGGTAACCTCGACCAATAGAAGGTTTTTCCCGGTTTTTAGGCTGTCACCTTTGAAGACTTCGCTGAATGCAGTTTCAATCTCCCTGTCAATCCTCGGTTCCATCGATGCAAGATCATCGCGCGACAGAACTCGTCCTACAAAAGGTTTAAACAGGTTCATCAGGGCATGATGGACAGCCGATCCCAATGTCCGGGGATCAATCTCCACCTCCTCCTCTTCAGGTTCCTTCAACCCGGCAACTTCCGAAAAGTAGAATCTCAGGGAACACGAGCGGTAAGCATTGAGTGATGTAGGCGCAAATCCGGTTGAGATTTTTTGTTTCAGTTTTTCGAGAACAGCCACCCCTTTAACGATCTCAATAACCGATGCCTCCGATCCATTCATCAGTGGGGTAACCAGTACTTCATTAAGAAGGTTGATCGACTTGTTGTATTTTGGCAATTCTGTCTCAATTTGCCTGATAAAACGGCTTGGATCACCTCCACCCATTTGCCCGGGCTCGGTGCAGTATAGCAGCCACACACTGGAAGAGTGCTGCAATAACCTGTAAAAGTGGTAGGCATAAACGGCATCCTTCTGGCGGTACAAAGGAAGATCAAAATCCTTCCGTACATCAAACGGGATAAAGGATTGAAGATTCTTCCCTGATGGCAGTATCCCTTCGTTGCAGGAGAGGATGATCACCCGATCAAAATCGAGCGTACGGGTCTCCAGCATCCCCATGATCTGGAGTCCTTTTAGTGGCTCTCCATAAAATGGAAGCATGGTAGTTTCAAGCAACTGTTTAAAAAACTTTGTCAGGCTGTCCCACGTGAGAAAACCGGAAGATTCATCAATCAACTGCCTGAGTTGACGAAGTATCCGAGCTACGGCATAGGCGTATTCCAACTCGATCTTAGGTGCTGGGTCATCAGAAACAGTAGAATTCACAATTGCCTCCACCAGGTTTTGAAGGCCAATCAAGGCGCCATCAAGGGTTTCCCAGGTATCAAACATCAGGTCGAGAAAATGAAGGCTGATGCTAAAGAGCCCTGTGTGTTCGGTTACAAGATCTTTCCGCTGGAGGAATGTCTTATGCCCTCTTTTGACAGATTCAACGAGTTCACGAAATGCAAACGGATTCCCATCTGAATTTGCGGAAGCCAGACGGGATACATATGGATGTTGTAGCACCTTCGCGACATCCCGAAAATAGAATCTTCCAGATTTTTTTGCACCGGGAGTCATCCTGATGGCATGGTGGTGCATCTCATATACCAGTATCAGGAGATCCGCGAGTGGAGTCTGGCTCAACGGGAGCCCCATAGTAATATTCACTGCATCGAGTTGGGCCGGCAACGAGTTCAGTAATGGAAGAAGAAGCTTTTCATCGGGGAGGATGACAGCTGTTCGTTCATTCAGAAGTCCTCGCTGATGCCACTCTTCCAATAAGTTACCGCTTAGTTTTACCTGGCCGATGATATCGGGAACCCCGATCACCTTAATCTCTTTCGTACCAGATCTGAAATCGTCAGATTTCCACCGATTCGACCACTCAGGCCATTTTTTAAACCATTTTCGAAGGTAATCGCCAGCCTCCTGTTTGGGATCCTCGAAGTAGTAGTTGTCAGCATCCCAAAGCAACTCACCAACACCCTCTTTTACCAGGAAATCGATGATTCGCTCTTCGGAGGTTGTCAGGGCATTGAATCCTGCAAAAACAACCTTCTCCCAGGGAATCTTTGCCACCCCACGTTCCATCTTTTGCCAGGCATCCCTGAACATCAATCCCTGATAAGCTTCCCCCCGTGAAAGCAGTTCCACTGTTAATCCTGAATAGTATGAAAGCAGAAAGTTATAGAACTTCAGGTAGTTCAGCTGAAACTCTGTAAGTGGTGTATTGTCGGGATTCCAGACCGTTAGTGCCCTAACTTCATCCAGGTAAGTAAAAAGAGTTGTTGGATCAACCAAATAGCGATCTATCTCGTTGAAATCGGAGAGCAGCTGACTCCCCCAATTCAGAAACTCATCAAACGGTTGCGCTTTTTCCTTCTCAAAACGCTGATGAACTTTGTAGAGTTCAAAAAGACAATGAACCTGCTCCACTTCCCTCAGCCCCGAGACAGATGCAATGAACTCCTCGATGGAAAAGAGAGCCGGTGACCAGGAAGTTTTCTGAAGCATTCCGGCAAGATATTTACGCAAAAAAAGGCCTGCACGCCTGTTTGGAAGGACAACAGCCACATTGGCAAGATTATCACCAAAGGTTTCATACAGGTATTTTGCGGTTTGCTGGAGAAAAGGAGGCATTTGGTTTTATTTACGAATAATTCGATTTCCGATTTGGGATTTGAGATTTGAGACTTGGATATTATTTGTTATTTGTGATTTGTTATTTGATTATTGACCTATCTGTATATTTCCCAATGTCTCTCCACTCCAGCGAGTTATCCATGTATCCCTTGATAAGATGATCTGATGCGAGTCTGATGTATAAATCTGTAAGCGAGAATCTTCCTGTTTCAATCATCAATGAAAAGATTTCTGGCTGAAGAATTTGTATGCCGCTGAATGCGAGAGGATGCAACTCCTCACACTTCATGCTTATCCTCTTTTCACCGCTCTTTTTGTTTTCCCATCCGCAAAGCCTGTTCTTGTCATTAAACAGAAAATAACGAGAAGTTTCACGAGTACGGACTGCGAGTGTAGCAAGGGGCTTAACGAGTGCATGAGCCCTGGCCATCAGGCTGAGATCAAGATCGGAAAGGATATCTGCATTTCTAACGAGAAACGGCTTACCATCATCAAAAAACCAGGAAGCCTTTTTCAGTCCACCGCCTGTCTCCAGCAACTCCTCTGATTCGTCGGAGATTGTAATGGACAAACCAAAATTATCATTCGCCCTGAGAAAATCCCGAATCTGCGCAGGGAAGTGGTGTACATTGATGATGACATCCCGTATCCCGTATCGCTTAACGTGTTCCAGCGTATACTGCAGCAATGGTTTTCCCTCCACCACCACAAGTGCTTTGGGGATTGAATTTGTGATTGGCCGCAACCGCGTACCCAATCCCGCTGCAAGTATCATCGCTTTCATTTGTTCGCTGTTCGCTTTCCTAATTTCCTAATTTCTTAATTTCCCACATCCCTACTCTCATACTCTCATACCCTCAACCCTCTTACCCATTCAAGGTAGGTTTGTATGAATGAGGTTTATTGAAATCTCAGATCGCCCACTCAGGAATTCCTTTAACTTTTCGGCACAGTAGACAGATCGATGCTGCCCTCCGGTACATCCAAAATTCACGAGCAAGTGTTTAAATCCACGTGTCAGATAATTTGATATACTCTGGTCGATGAGGGACGTAACATGGTTTAGAAATAGGTCAACGTCGGACTCATGTTTGAGGAAATCGATGACGACTTGATCCTTTCCGGTTTGTTTCTTGTACGCTTCGTACCTCCCCGGATTGGGCAGGGCGCGGCAATCAAACACAAACCCGCCCCCGTTTCCTGCAGGATCAGCAGGGATACCGTTTTTGTATGAGAAGCTGTTGATGGTGACAGTGAGGGATACGGGATACGGGATACGGGATACGGGATACGGGAGTTGCATATCGCGTATCGCGTATCGCATATCAAAAGAATCTGAGAAGGAGCCAGAATTTTCAATCATCTCATCAAGTAAATGAAAAAGAGTTGGGAGTTCCACACCGAACCTCTTATCGAGCCACAGATTCCTCAGATTCCGTAGATTATTCAGCGCATAGGGGACACTCTGGAGAAAGTGGCTCTTTTTTTCATAATAGCCTCTGTAGCCATAGGCTCCTAATGCCTGAAGAATGCGGATCAGGATAAAACCGGGGAAATAGGTCAGAAAATCATTTCGGCTCCCCGGCAAAAACTGCTCCAGCTCATCAAGGTAAAATGCAAGCAGCTGTTCCCTGATAAGAGAAGGCAGATTGGCTTTGGCATCATACAGCAATGAGGCAACATCGTATTGAAGAGTTCCCTTTCTTCCACCCTGATAATCAATAAAATATGGATTATTTTCTACCAACATAATGTTGCGCGACTGAAAATCACGGTACATAAAATAATCCGCATCTGCCTGTAACAGAAAGGTTGAAAATGCAGTGAAGTCTTCCTCCAGGGATTGTTCATCAAAGGGGATATGAGCAAGCTTCAGGAAGTAGTATTTGAAGTAGTTCAAATCCCACAGCATCGATTGCCTGTCGAATGCGTGACGGGGATAACACTTGGTGTAATCAATCGCCGCTCCTCCCCTTACCTGGAAGGCCGGCAGGATTTTCAGGACATGTTTGTAGATATCAACGATTGAACCGGGAAATTCAGATTCATCTTGCCGATGACTTACCAACAGGGAGAAGAGAGTGGTATCCCCCAGATCCGAAAGCAGGTAGCAGTGATTGTCAGAATCCTCAGCAATAATTTTCGGTACTGGAAGCCCAAGCGTTTCAAATGTGCGGGTAAATGAAAGAAAGGCTTCATTCTCTTTCCTGTCGGGATTGTAGACGCCAATCACCGTCCCCATTTTACCGTAAACCCTGAAATAGAGCCTGTTTGACCCTGATTCAGGAAGTTTAATAATACGTGCAGGCTGTTCACCAAACGTTCGTTTAAATAAGCCGATAACTTGTTCTTCAATGTTCATTCTACTTCCCTAATTTCCTAATTTCCTAATTTCGAATTTCCTACCTCAAACCTCTTCCACTTCAACAATATTACCAAGATAAACCAATAGTTTCCTTACATTCTGATAGCCGATTTCCTGTAAAAGCCGGCCATATCTTTCTATCTGTTCATGGTGGGCCCGGGACTTTCTTCCTGTTTTATAGTCGATCACGATCACCTCATCCCCATCGAATACAACCCTGTCGGGGCGTGAGGCTTCTCCCTGCATCTCCAGGATCTCAGGCTCGTTTTTAATTGTCACAGCAGCTTCAAAACATCTTGCAAGTTTGGGATGTGATACCACTTTATTCAGAATCTTCCTGATATGCTTCTCCTCTTCACGTGACACCGCTCCCGAAAGCAAGGCGCGCTTCAATGCCTCTTCAATCTCGGAAGCTTCCCTGATCTCAGCAAGAATTGCATGAATCCTGCTTCCAAAATCAACCCGTCCGGATGGATCCTCCATATCCCAGTATTCAGGTGCTCTCTGTCGGATCTTGATTGCGTTGCGCCAATCGGATGATGGCATCGTGGATAAGGTGCGGATAACACCCTGTGGCTTGGAGGATGGGCCATGCTTTGGTGAAAACTGACCAAACTCATAAATTCTCTTTCCCTCCTCCCAAACTCCCGTCGATTGCAGGTATCCAGTAAAAAATGCCGGTAGTGATTTCATCTCATTCGACGATGAGGGGGGTGGAGTGGTTAGAATATAAAGTTGTTCTTCGGGCCGCGTTAATGCGACATAAAGTACATTCGTGACATCCAGAAGTGATTTTACCAGTTCGTCCTCGTACATGTCAGCATAGCGTGTCTCCTGCATCTGCTTTTCAACCGGAAGAAAGGCTGTTTTGAGTTTCAAATTTTCCTCTTCAGGAATCTCAATCCAAAGATAATTTTTACCGGGTTTCTTCAACGCTTCATCGGCGAAAGGGTATATAACAACCGGAAATTCAAGACCTTTTGCCTTATGTATCGTCATGATCCGAACAGCATTAACGCCATCAGGTACTACAATAGAAAGGCCTCCTTTATGCTGTTCCCACCACTCGAGAAAGCCGGCAGCACTGTGTGTCTCTTTCTCCATATACGCTATCACGGCATCTAAAAAAAATTGAATGTATGGATCAACACTCTTGTTAATTCCAAAGGTACGGATGACTACTTCGCAAAGGTCATAAATGGGTAAGGCCAGTATGAAATCTCTGTCAAGATTGAAGCCGTTACGTGCCAGAATTGTGAAAAAATGATCTCCGGGATGCTCGACATTACCAATTCCAGTCAAAAGCGCATGAAAATCCTCACTTTCTAGTGGTAGTCCTCCGGTGTATAAAAGATAATTCACCACGGAAGCCTGGATGATGGTATTAGACGGCTCAAAGAGTAAACGGATCAATCCCAGGATAAACCGCACCTCGGGAGAGTATGACAACAGAAGTGACTCGGAGGAGACCACATCAATGCCACGAATTATCAGATCCCGTGCAATCCGGCCTGCCTGCCTGTTTGTTCTGCATAAAATGGCGACATCCTGCAGTGCGTATCCTCCTTCAAGCAGCTGGCTGATAATATCTTCTGTACGATTGATCGTTTTTTCGGCATATGTAAGGTCACTCTCATCAGCTGCAATGATCTCTATCCGAACAAATCCTCCCTCCTTTGAGGAGGTAGATTTTTGCTCCAACTCTTTATAAACACGTTGTAATTCTTTGTCAAGATGCTGAGAGAGCCATCGAAAGAAGTGATTATTAAAATTCACGATCTCAGGCAATGATCTATAGTTGGAATCCAGTTTAAATTCGTTGAAATATTGAAGAAACAGCGTCTCCCGCTGGCGGATCAACTGACTCTCTTCACGCCCGGGAAGAGCAGGTAAGGAGGTAAACTGAGCCACATCCCCATTCCTCCATCGATAGATAGCCTGCTTGCCATCACCAACCACGAGATTGAAGTATCCTCCTGCCAGGGCATTCTCCATGAGCGGAACGAAATTGAGCCACTGCAATCTCGAGGTATCCTGAAACTCATCAATCATAACATGGTGGAATTTCTCTCCAAGGCGTTCATAGATGAAAGGTACAGGTTCTCGCATTACGATCCTTGCAATACGGCTGTTGAACTCAGAGATGTGAACCAGGTTTTGCTGCCGTTTGAAACCATCCAGCACCCGTCCTATCTCATTCAATACGGCAAGAGGATATATGGTTTTTGACAGCAGTTTTGCAAGGTGATAACTCCCTGATTGGGTCTGCTTTAACACCTCAGCCTGTTGGTACATATCCTGCAACTCCTCTTTAATCGCTTTGATCGCAGTGATATCGTCGGTGGTGGCTTTTGAGCTGAACCATTTATCCTCTTCCAGGGTAGCTTTAACACGTACATTCGCCTCAAGCTTATCCATCCTGGCTTGAGCCAGGTATCCGAAATACCCCGGGATTCCTGTCTTCCCATAATAGAATGAGGTCTCCGAAATTCCTTTTCTGTCAATCAATTGCTGTGCCTTTTCACCCAGTTTCTTAAATTGCTGTTCAATAGAACGGATTCGCGCAAAGAGCTGCTTACTGATGGCATGAAAATCCTCCATGGTAAGGGAAGCTAATTTTTTCACCTCTACCTCTCCCTCCTCATCCAGAAGTATCGTTGCAAAAGAGACTAGCAACCGGTCAATATTCCATCCTTTGTCCTCCTCCATTCGTGATTCAAGAAAACTGACCAGCAGTCTGGTAAGCTCAACATCACTGCCCGCTTGCTCCAGCAGAAGATCCACTGCAGTTGTCAGAAGCTCTTTTGATTCGAGCTCCACGGCAAAGGAGACCGGTAAACCAAAATCGTGAGCAAAAGCACGGATAATGCGGTGGGAGAAGCTATCGATGGTTCCAATAGAAAATTCCGAATAGTGGTGAAGGATGAGCGACAGAGCCTCTCCGGCACGTAGCGCAATTTCCTTCCCATCCAACCCAGTCTCATTGATAAGAGCGGTCTGCATCTGGAGAGAGGAACCTGCAAGGTGGAGATTGTTGCTGCCAGAAAGGTCGCGCAATGTATTCATCACCCGCTCCTTCATTTCGTTTGCCGCTTTGTGTGTAAAGGTGATTGCCAGGATATGCCTGAAACCAGGAGGATTTTTCAATACCATCTTCAAGTATTCCCTGACCAGTGAAAATGTTTTTCCTGATCCGGCTGAACTTCGGTAGACGTTGAAACTCACGTGTTGAAAATCTTCATCCATCCATCGACGAAAGAACTACGTGGCCAATGGGTTGAAAAATAAAACATCCCGGGAAACTCAAAACCAAAAGAGGAGGACGAGTCCCAGCTACCATTTGTATCCACCCGCTGGTTCATTGCCTCCAGCATCGAAAAATCCCATATAAAATTGCTTCCTGTTACAGCGTAATTAACAGGAACGACACTTGTCATGCTTACCCGAAGTGTATCTCCAGGACCGGGCATGTCAGATTGATCGATAGAGATCTGCGAAAAGAGCACAAGTGGGAGACAAAGCAGGAGACAACGGAGAGTAAAGATACTGGGTTTCATGATTTTCTGGTTTCTGGTAGGTTTTTGGTTATTGAGTTATTGGTTTTTGGTTATTGGTTATTGGTTATTGAGTTATTGGGATATTGGGCTTTATTTGTCAGTTGGAGTTTGTTTCTTGGTGTTTGATTTTTTGATCAGCTCCCTCCACGTGTAGAAATCGCGCTGGTAGGAAATACCAACACCTTGTGTGTAAGGAGCGTTATTATTAAGCAGATCGATTGTATTGGTTCGGTTAAACGCCCGGATCCGCCATCGCCTGTTTTTGGTCAGGATGTATTCAATATTGATATCGCCAACGATCGTACTAGCCTGGGCGGAAGTTGTATTCTTATAAGATGACATCCCAAAGGTACCATCAATCAGCAATCGGTCATCAAACAACTGCGTTGATACCGTCATGTCAATGTCCTGACTGGTTGTAGATGATCCTGGGTTATAGTTAACACCAATGTTCAAATTTTGTGTCATTCCCGAAAGCCAGCTATTGATCTGGTTCGTCACGATAGAAAGAGAAGTGCTACTTACATCCACCGACCCTCCAGCGCCACCTGCAACTGGTTTAAATTGGTTCATTACCAGGATGTACAACACCTGTTGTGTCATCTCAGCCGTATTGTTGGTATCTATGGCATTAAACACCAGGTTACGTTCATTTGCCTGGGCATTTGGTAATTCCAATCCGAACGACATAACCGGATTCATCAGCTTCCCGTTGAGGCGGATGATGCACTCAACAGGAATCCTCCCCTGAACTGATGAGGTCTCTGAGCTAAGTCCTGTCAAGGGCACTTTTGTTTTATAGATGGCAGATAATGATATCGTTGCATTGGTGGGATCACCTGTCCACGAAATTGAACTCCCCTCTTTGATGGCAAACGGTAACCGGATCAGGTTTTTCATCTGGAAGAGAAAAGACCCCTTATAGATATAATAGCTTCCAAAAAGGTTAAAAGGGGTGGTTGGAGTCATTCCCATGCTGAGATTTCCGGTACCCGTTGCTTTGATATTACCCAGTTGATCCGGGAAGAGCACCTCTACCTGGGCATCGGATTTTACATCAAGGCTTAAAGCCAGTGTCAGACCCGTTGAAGGATGTATTCGTGACGAACCTTTTACCTCCTCCAAAGAATCCTGAACAGATTGTTTAAAAACAATGTAATCTACCTGTCCTACACCCTGTGTAAGGCTAATTGGTATGGTTACATGGGTATTATTACCCGTGCTTGCCACTACATCCACAACGATGTTATCCAATGGCCCAGTGATACTCACCTTTCCGCTTGCTCTGGCATTGCCAAAAAATGTTGAATTCTGTGCATAGGTGTTCTTGAAGGCAGAAAAATCGTCCATGCTGATCGCCAGATTCAGTCGTATGTCCTTGAAATAATTATGATCGATGGAGCCGTTCAAGTATGCTTTGTTTCCAAGAGAGTCATACAGTACGATATTGTCGAAATCAAACTTGTCAGGTTTAATCTGAATGACTTCCGAAAGGGAATAAGGTACATTGAGATAATTGATCTTGAATTCGGTACGCATCAGATTCAATTCTCCTTGCAACGAGGGTTCATTTAACGTTCCGGTGATCTTTACCTCCCCGGAAGCCAATCCGGTAAGTTTGGACATGAAGCTTGCAACAAAAGGTTGCAGCATCTTGAGATTTAAATTCTTCAGCTTCAGGTCGAGATCAAAATGGGCCTCTGGTTTGTTGGTAAAAATACTGCCTTGTAATGAGAATGGGATATTCTGGCCTATATTGCCGGTATATATTATCTCTGAAAGCACATCAAATTTCCCTTCTGTCTGGTTGTAATTTACCTGAAAAACAGCATCTCCAAGGTGTTGCTTGTTGAAGATGAAATTGTCAAGTTTAAGATCTGAATAAATCGAAAGTTCATTGTAAATATCCGTAATCTTCAGACTCCCCGACAAAATGCCGTCAACATCAACATTGGGATTAGACAACAAATAATCAAGTTGAGAAACATCCACCCCATTGAATTCAAGATCAAGGGTATCCACTTCATGATGGGTAACCCGTCCATTCAAGGAGAGCATTTGATTTCCGCTCGTAAAGGAGAGATCATGGAATTCCATCAGGGCTGTATCGAGGATCACATAATTTTCTTTTGAAATAGACCAGGAATTTCCGGCTAATTTCAGGTCAAGATCATCCAATTTAATTTTCACGCTTCCCTCTTCCTGGAATGTGAGAAATCCTTGTAAATAGCTGTAATCCTCCCCTGAATCAGAGCTTACCTTATAGAGGATGCTGTCATGGCGAATGCTGGAAGTGAGTAAAAGCATGTCAAGTTGAACATATACTGTATCTGTAGGCCTTGACTTATTCATGATCAGCTGGTCACACCCTGTTTGCAGGGAGAGATCGTCGGTGTGCGCCTCGGCATCGACAAACCAATTCTCCAGATCCATTCCACGAATATGAAGTACGTCGGATCGGCCGGTAAGTGAGAGTAGTTTCTTATCCTCGTTGTAATTTCCTTCCAGAAATGCTCCCGGGGAAATCTCCAAAAATGGGAGAAAAATGGCTGTGATATCAGCTGTTTTCTTGAACTCAACACGATAATTCAGCTTCTGTCCTGAATGGTGATATTTTCTGGTTGAGTCGCTCCGCATCTCAAAGCTGGCCATGTATTTCTGGATAAATGTTATTACAGAAGGTACCAGCTTACTGAATTCAAACTCACCCGTAAAATCAGCATCAAGAAGATCGGATCTTACCTCATATACTGTCTTTCCAGAAGAGTCAGAAATAGTCCTTAAAAGCAGGGAATCGATCACTGCGCGGTTCCTTCCTTCCCAATAAGAGATGTCGTGCAAATTTAATGTCCCATCTGCATTATCGATAGTATTTCCGCTGAAATCAGCCTCAATGAAAGCTGAGAATATCTCGATCGAGTCCCGCTCCAGTAGATGTAAGTTGAAAAGCTGTGCATGAGCAATCCGTGCGTCGAAATTAAAGATAGGTAAGGAATCACTAACATTTGCCATTCCGTGGAAAGTGAATTGCAAGTTGGGATCATCCACAGTAACATCTCCGAAGAACTTTTTCCTGATCAGAGAGCCATTGACGGCGATATTTTTATAATTATACCCATTAAGTGCGGCAGAGTCGATATGCCCCTGCATCAGCAGGTCAGCGTTGTCGAATGAAATACCCTGTCCATCCAGGTTAGCCCGCAGGGTGACCTTTCCAAAAAGTTCTGTGTCCTCAATCAGTATGCCCAAATTAAACGCGGTGATACTTAGTTCACCTTTGTAAGCCAGAGGGCCTCCTTTGGTTGGTTGCTTCAACTGAAGGTTTGTTGCTGCGGTTCCGATATCTGTATGAAATTCAGCCCGGGAAATAAAGTCATCCATGAAACCCGTAAATTCACCATGGATATTGATTAAGCCAAGATTCGTTATGATTGATGGGATTGGCAAGGTATCAGGATCCCCTGGAATCCTGAATGAACGTATATCTTGGGCAGTTGACGTAAAATTATTGATTTTCATGTCAACATAAGTGGCCATGACATTGGGCAACCCAACAGCCTTAATATCTCCGTCGAAGAGGGTATTCTCGCCAAAACCAATTCGTAAGTTATGCGCATTGAACTTACTGACCGTACCTGCGATATCTCCCTCGAGATTGAAACGGTTGGTCATTTTTTTTACCTCAGGGGCAAAGAATCCGATATCGGTCATGTCAAACTCGGAGGGTTGGATATCAGCCTCAATCCTCACGAGTTTCAGGAAATCTGTAAAAGCGACGAAGCCGTTGTACCGGAAAGCAAAATCAAGCTCAAGATTTGAGTTGTCGGTAACCAGTTTCAGCTTCTCCACCTCAATAAACTGGTCACAAACCCTGCAGTCGCCCTGAAAATCATGCAGATTAATTCCACTTCGTTCCTTTGCCGACAAACTGTTGATTGTCGCACACATTGTGTCACCTTCAATTCTGACGCCAGAGATATCGAGGTTGATATTATCCACATCAATATTCGCGTAATCCATCCCTTCAGGTGCTGCAGGCTTGGTTTCATCCTGGTAGTGAAAACGGATTCCTTTCAGTTCGACATGATTGCAGATAATTGTAAATGGGGTTGTTGGCGCAGTGTCTGGCGGTTTTGGTATCGTGTCTTTGGATGCAAAATAATTGATTATATACTGAAGATTGAGGATGGAGTCTCCCTGATGCTTCAACAGCTGGAACTCTCCCTCACTGATCATAATCTTTTGCACCATGATATTTCTGCCGGACAGACTGAACCAGATTGGCTTGACTCCAAGGATCTGTGCAGCAAATAGGGTTGTATCCAGATTGTCCTTCACCAGGATATCTTCAATGACCAGTCCGTTGTTGAAAGAGATGTCGAATTTTCCAATACGAATTTCCGTACCAATTTCTTTTGTAAGATAATCAGCAGCCAGTTTAGCTGAAAGGCTTTGGACCCATGTATCGCGCAATACAAGAGTTACAGTCATGATCAGTGAGATCAGGACCGTTAACAGATAGGCCAATATTTTTCCTGCTGTTTTTATCTTATTTTTGCTTTTTGCAAACTGATCTTACTATTTATGTCCCTGCCCTTTATCCTAGGTATTGAATCCTCTTGTGATGACACTTCTGCATCTGTGGTGGAAGGCACCATCGTTCGATCAAATGTGACTGCCACCCAGGATATCCACAGGAAATTTGGGGGAGTAGTCCCGGAGCTGGCATCCCGTGCTCATCAGCAAAATATCATACCCGTAATTGAAGCCGCAATCCAACAAGCAAATATAGATAAAAATCAGCTTGCTGCAGTGGCTTTTACACAGGGTCCGGGGCTACTTGGATCGTTGCTTGTAGGATCATCTTTTGCAAAGAGTTTTGCCCTCGGAATGGGCATCCCACTCATCGAGATTGACCATATGCAAGCCCATATCCTGGCACACTTTCTGGAAGATCTTGAAAAGCCACGCCCCATCCCAGAATTTCCTTTCCTCTGCCTGACTGTCTCAGGTGGACATACACAGATCGTCCTGGTTAAGGACTACTTCGAAATGGAGGTTTTAGGGCAAACGATTGATGATGCGGCCGGGGAGGCGTTTGATAAAACCGCCAAGATCCTTGGGCTTCCTTATCCAGGAGGGCCAGTTATTGATAAACTTGCAGCTAAAGGTTATCCCTCCCGTTTTTCATTCGCCCGTCCCAATATCCCGGGCCTTGATTACAGCTTCAGTGGTCTCAAAACTTCAATTCTCTATTTCATTCGGGATGAGCTGAGAAAGGATCCAGAATTTATTGAGAAAAACAGGAATGACCTTTGCGCTTCGATCCAGACAACGATTGTAGAGATCTTAATGTCGAAGTTAAAGTTGGCAGTTCAAGCGATACGCGATACACGATACGCGATATACAATGACCAGATGCCTGATCCCGGATCACAAACCATTGATGTTGCAATCGCCGGCGGGGTTTCGGCCAACTCGGCTCTGCGTAAAGCGCTTCTGGAGGCAGCGGCTTCGGAGGGTTGGCGTGCCTTTATCCCTCCATTTGAATATACAACCGATAATGCCGCAATGATTGCTGTAGCTGGGTATTTCAAGTTTATTAAGGGTGAATTTGCCCTTCAATCAACAACATCTTATGCAAGGAGCAGATGGTGAGAACGAAGGACGAGGGAAGAGGGAATAGGGAATAGGGAGTAAGGAAGTTAGAAAATTATCATATCAAAAATTAGTTTATCTTTGATGTAATAAAATATCCTTTATGAGAAATCGCATCTTCACATCCATTCTTTTCTTAGCCGGTATCATGCTGGCAATGACGGGCTGTAAGAAAGATCAATCCCTGGATCAGAATATTCCCACTGACGAACAAATCACGATCCTGATTGATCAATCGTGGAACAGGATGGCATCAGAAGGACTTTTCCCTGAAAATCCTTCTCTTGGAATCGAGATGCTGAACGAGGGAATTGCCCCTGATTTCCTGCTGGATGAAACCTATTTTGAGGATGCCCCACCAGCAACTGAGACAAATCATGCCAACTGGTATTCCATCCGGGATCATTCGTTCATCCAATGCCTGCGTGGCATCCAGCTCTCTGAAGAGCAAACTGCAGGAGTTCGTCATAATATCAGAGAGTATGCATCATGTAAAGAAGATGCGCTTCAGCGAGCCCGTAGCATTTACCGCGAACTTAGAGCTGAGTATCATCAACGTTTTCAGAGGTTAGTCAATGCGTACAGGAATGGCACGCTTACCGAAAGGGAATTCCATCAGAAAGTAGCCGAACTCAGGAGTGATTTCCGCAATGAGCTACGTCAGTTACATCTTCGCGAAAGTTTGGACGACGCTTTCAAAAATTGTCTTCGAGTATGTATGCGTGAACTTCATGGAATACTGACCGAGAGGCACTGGAATGCGTTTGTGGAATGCTATCGGGGTTTGTAAACCATAATTCTCTTGACCTTCATCAACATTCCCACCGAACAAACAACAGCAGTTACAGATGTTCTGCTAGCATTGGTCGCCGCCTCTGTTTGCTTACTCACACTGAAAGCCGGGGCCATAAACAACGCAAAAAAAGGCAAGATATGGGGCTGGGCTTTCGGATTGCTCGCTTTTGCAGCGCTAACAGGAGCTATAGCACACGGGTTCCAGATGTCAAAGGAACTCAATTACATCCTGTGGCAACCGTTGAACCTGGCTCTCGGACTTACCGTCTCGTTGTTTGTTGTGGGTGTCATCTTAGATTTAACCACTGGTTCCCTGCCAAAGTACCTCCTCCCGCTGATGATCAGTATCGGGACCTTGTTCTATCTGGTCACCCTATTTTTCCCTGGCTCCTTCCTGGTTTTCATTCTATACGAAGCCGTTGCAATGTTGTTTTCACTGGTGGTTTATATAGTTCTTTCAACCCGGCATCGCTTGCAAGGGGCATCCCTTATGGCAGCCGGGATCCTGATCACCATCATTGCGGCAGGCATCCAGGCTAGTGAGGCAGTTCACTTCCAGTGCATCTGGGAGTTCGACCACAATGGAATATTTCACCTCGTCCAGATTATCGGTTTACTGGTTTTATATGCAGGACTTAGGTTGGACCTCAGGGACGAAAGACGAGGGATGAAAGACGAAGGACGTAAAACGTAAGAGGTGAGACGTGAGAGGTGAGACGTGGGAAGTGGAATGTGGGATGTGATATTTGGAAGTTCTTTCATTATATCGTTTTTTCACTGTCTGCGTGACAGCGGCACTCCGCATAGCTCCGTTTCTTTGCTTTTTCCATTGCTTCCATACCCTCTTTCACTGAGAACCAAATCAGGCCTGCAGCGCCAATGGCATCTATGTAGGCAAAACCAAATAGAGCAAGAGTTTCATCCGAATAACCCAGCGTTATGGAGATAATTCCCTCCACAAGGTTATATAGAATGGTAAAAAGCGCAAGGTAAAAAGCAAATCGGAACAGTTTTTTAATGCGCATAATTTTCAGTCAGCAATCAACAGTCAGCAGTCAAGATTCTCACGTCTCACGTTTCAGGTTTACCACATTAGGCACAATAGTTCACAATAGTTCTACTGTGTCCTATGTGCCAGTTGTGGTAACTTTCCTAATTTCCTAATTTCCTAATTTCCTAATCTACCTCTTCCCTCTCACGTCCCTCAGCGCTTTACAGCAATCTGCCAGCGCCTTTTCGGCTTTAGGCATCACCTTGCCAAAAATCACGAAGTCGTGGATCTGGCCTGGATAGATTTTCATACAAGCGTTTACACCAGCTTCCTGAAGCCGTTTCCCATATGCTTCCGCTTCATCCCGGAGGATGTCAAATTCGGCAATCACAATAAAGGACGGGGGTAGGTCCGACAGGTTGCTGGCAAGCAGAGGGGATACATAAGGATTTCCAATGTCTGCCAAATTCTCCAGGTAATAACTTGTATACCACTTCATCAACTCCTCAGGGACCCATATCCCAAATCCAAATTGCTTGTATGAGAGGGTATTTGTGTCTTTCAGGTTGGTTGCGGGGCAAATCAGGAGCTGAAATTGTATTGAGGGACCTTTTCTGTCGCGGGCCATCATGGCGATAACAGTGGCCATATTCGCTCCTGCACTATCACCTCCCACAACTATCCTGTCAGGGTCCACGTTCATTGCATCAGACTGGTCAGCAAGCCATTCCAGCGTGGCATAACCCTCCTCAATAGCAACCGGAAACCGGGCTTCAGGGGAGAGTTGGTAATCAACAGATACGACTAGATAACCCGAGTCAGCACATAAAATCGTACATACCGCGTCATAATCATCAAGCGTACCAACTACCCATCCCCCACCATGAAGGTAGAGAAGCACGGGGAAGGGACCCTCGCCTTCTGGAGTGTAAACCCGTATGGGGATCTCTCCGAAAGGTCCATCAATCATCATATCCCGCATCGATGCAACAGGGACCGGTTTCAAAGAGAATGCTTTAACAATGTTCTTTTCCCGAGCCAATTGTGGTGTCAGTTCAGACAAAGGTGGAAGACCTGCAGCCGCAATTGCTGTAAGAAATTGTTCGGCCCTGGGGTCCAGTTCCCCACTCTGGTAAGAGGGGTAAAAAATATCAGTCATACAATCCCTGTTTGTTAATTTCCATCAAGTAGTTCAAACCGCTCCTCTTCTACAGGGGTAAAACTATTGCGGTAGCGATTGTAATGGTAATATACCAGAGGCTGGAACCCCTTTGGGAGATGAAACGCAATGTATTGATTCAGGAAAAAATCGTAGAGGTAACTGGCATGTACCCTTCCAAGGAAGAGAGCGATATGGTTTACATCCTCAATTTTCAAGGAGTCTACAGTATATGAATACTTAACATTCTGGCGGAAGGGATCCACAAGGAATTCCCCTTCCAGGTTGTCAGAAGCCATATGGGACGAATAGAGAACTGTTTTTAAACCACCTGCCCTACCTAGCTTGCTTAATTCCAGCCACACTGAAAAATCGACAGCATCCAGATCAAATTTTTTGTAAAAGAGGGTATCGAAAAAATATTCCTCATCTTCGTACGGGTAGAAATATTCATCCAGTTGGACCTGGGCCATCAGAAGTTCATAAGATTGCGGCTGAGCAAGAAGGAAGGAATCCATCTCATGACCGATATAGACTGAGAAATGCAGACTCCGCAGTTCATCAAGAAACCCATTCACATAGTTTTCCAGAAAAAGAGAGTCATTAATATACTGTACGAACCCACTGGAATAAAAGAGGGCTGAATCCTGTTGTGCCGGACTCAGTTTATTCAAATCCTCAACCAACTCACCTTTATGATTGTACTTGAACAACATTGCCGGAGGTGTTACATGAAGGTAAAATTCGGGAGGAGATTCACGAAACTCTTTAGCCAGCTTATACTCGGGAGTACAGGCAGTTATTCCAGCAATGAGAATGATCAGGAAATAGGAGAGAATTCGATGCATAGTCAAATAACTCAATTTTAGTAATTTTATTATTACAGAGCGGTGTCCTAGTTTTTCTTTTCAGCAAGCATTTTCTCCCCAAACGATCTGCCAAACTCATGACACTCGCTAATGGTGTCTTTGTGTGGAGTAAACCGGATCATCAGCCCATCAGCCACAACATTCAACCGGAGCATCTTCAATGCAGAATCAATAATTTTTGCAGCTTCTCCACTCCAGCCAAAGGAGCCGAATGATGCAGCAACTTTGTGACGATCCCTGATAGGATTTATTAACGCAAACACCTGATATATAGGCAATAATACATTTTGATTAAACGTAGGACATCCCAGAATGATGCCGGAAGACTCAATGATCTTCTGTTCAACCTCCTCCATTTTTGTCTGTTCCAGATCGCAAAGATCAATATCAAAGGATCCCGCTAACTGGATACCCGCCGCAATTTCTTCGGCAATCATCCGTGTATTCTGGTAGGCTGAAACATAACCGATAAACACTCTATTGGCGTATGGATAAACAAGGGCCTCTTTCGCATATTTCTCCGAAAGGTCGACGTACTTCTTCCAAAAGGTACGAAGAATAGGGCCATGTCCCGGACACACGATGTCAATTTCAAGTGGCCGGATTTTTGCAATTGCCTGGACCATAAACCGGCTGTATGGTTTCATAATGACATCGAAATAATAACGGAAAGCATCATCAAAATCGCCGACAAGGTCGTCAAACATCTCTTCCCTGGCAAAGTGACAACCAAATGAGTCGCAGGTAAAAAGAACCTTATCTTCTTCCAGGTAAGTGTACATTGAGTCGGGCCAATGCAAATTCGGAGCCCCTATGAAACGTAGGGTTTTATTTCCGAGATCAAGGGCGTCACCATCCTTGACAATCAGATGTGGGAAATCCATCCCAAGTTGATCCTTCAAATAGCGAATCGCATTTCCACTGCCCACAACTTTCGCCGAAGGGGCTACTTCGAGAAGGAATTTAAGGGTCCCTGAATGATCTGGCTCCGTATGATTCATCACAATAAACTCAATATCAGCAGGATCTGTCAGTTGCTTTACTTTCCCCAGGAAGGTGTCCCGGAATCGTTCTTTTGTGGTTTCAATGATGCATTTTTTCTCAGCCTGGATGAAATAGGAGTTGTATGTTGTTCCATACCTGGTCTCCATCACAACATCAAAGGTGATCAGATCAGGATCAAGGACACCTATCCACGAAACATCGTTCGTGACTGCTAATACTTTATTACCATTCATTTCCATCTACTGCAACTATTTCACTATTTGGCTCCGCCGAGCTCCGCTTCGCTCCGGTTCACTATTTCGCTATTTCGCTACCTATAACTCCAACTCCAGTTGCTCGTCGCTCTTCGCTTTTCGCTCTTCGCTGGTTTCGGGTTCGGGGTTCGGGTTTTGGGTTTCGGGGTTCGGGTTTTGGGTTTCGGGAGCTTTCGGTTTTCGTCCGCGCTTTTTTACGTCTTTCACTTCCTCTTCTACCCTCGTCTCTCTACCCTCGTCCTTCTTCGCTCTTCCTTCTTCCTTCATCCCTCTTCCCTCGTCCTTCATCCCTCTTCCTTCGTCCCTCGTCCCTCGTCCTTCGTCCCTCGTCTCTCCTCCCTCGTCCTTCGTCTCTTCCTGCTCACTGTCAACTATTATCGGTTCCAACCAATTCAGTTTCTTTACCGGATAACTTGTGAGCCGTTTCCCTTTTGCCTTGTAACCTTTAACACCAATGAATTCCTCAACATTGACCTCCTCTTGATCAGCTCCTTTGCTCTTCTGTTTCATGTCAAAAAGAATCTGCAACTGGGGTCGGAAGTCAATCGAAAGAGAAAAAAACTGGTCGGCACTGTCAATAAATTCTAGTTTTTTCTCAGTTGGCTCAGGGATAAACCGCTTGATGAAGTACTGTTTTGTTTTGGGATCCTGATAGATTATGGTATAAACTCTTTGGGGATCATATTTTTCGATCCGGAGCATATCCTCATCGAAGTGCGAAGAGAGATCAAACGAACTAAATCTATAGTGCCCTAACCGACTGAAAATAATGATCCTGTCGGCTCCCGAGAACGCTCCCAACAATGTTCCCCTCTCTTCTGTATTCAGTCTCATCACGGTATCATCATACCATATTTTGAGAGACCCCAACGTAGAGACCCCTTCCTGCCGGATCTCGATTTTTTTAATTGCGTATTTTGTGAGTGTATTCCCAATGGAATTGCGTCCTTTAATTGCAAGATCGGCGAAATTGAAATCGAAGGAATTCTTTTTGATTCTGGGTTTAGGCTTCAGGTCCACTTTCACCACTTCTGCCTCTCCATTTGGATTCGCTGAAAAATACAGCACTTTGGACCCTGAAGTGCCCTTGGTTACAGTATATTCTTTATCGCGGGTAACTCCGGGAACAGCAAACCGCTTTACCATAATTTTACCATTCTTACCATCCCTGTATATCAGGTTATAGATCGTCCGGTTATCATTCTTCATAAAAACCTGAATATGGATCACATCATGGCCAATAAACACCTTGTCGGCCACTTTGGTCACCATAAAGGTCCCATCACTTCTGAAAACAATGATATCATCGATATCTGAACAATCACAAACAAACTCGTCGCGACGAAGGGAGGTGCCTGCAAAACCCTGCTCCCGGTTGATATAGAGTTTCTCATTGGCCGCAGCGACTTTTACGGCTTCGATAGACTCAAAATTCCGAAGTTCGGTACGTCTGTCGCGCTCTTTCCCATATTTCTTCCGTATCTGGCGAAAATGATCTATGGCATATTCGGTCAGGTAGGCGAGGTGATTTTTCACCACTTCCATCTCTTCCCGGATGCCGTTTATAACATCATCGGCTTTGTTGGAGTTGAATTTTGAAATCCGTTCAATCGGTATCTTACGGAGCCGTTTGATATCATCATCGCTCAAAGGCCGGATAAACTCATGTTCAAATGGTTTCATCCCCTTTCTGATGGCTTTATCTATCTCTTCGTCCGTTTTGCATTTCTTGATTCCTTCGTAAACCTCATTCTCGATGAATATCTTTTCGATAGAGGCATAATGCAACTGTTCGTTCAGCTCGTTCAGCCGAATTTCCAGCTCCTTCTTCAGCAGGTGAACCGTATGACCGGTCGATATCCGTAAAATTTCGGAGACTCCTACAAAGCGTGGTTTGCCATCCTCAATGATACAGCAATTCGCAGAGATAGGAATCTCGCATTGCGTAAAGGCATAGAGGGCATCCATGGTTGTATCGGGGGAGACACCGGGGGCAAGGTGAATAAGAATCTCAACATTTCTTGCCGTGTTGTCATCAATCTTCCGAATCTTGATCTTTCCTTTGTCGTTGGCTGTCAGGATGGACTCGATCACCGACTCCGTGGTGGTTCCATAAGGGATCTCACTGATTACCAGTGTCTTTTTATCCAACAAGCTTACCTTTGCTCTCAACCGGATCTTGCCACCCCGCAGGCCTTCGTTGTATTTTGAAACATCAGCCAACCCGCCCGTAGGAAAATCCGGAAAAAGTTCAAATTCCTTTCCCTGCAATACCTTGATGGATGCCTCAATCAGCTCATTGAAGTTGTGCGGTAGGATCTTGGATGCCAGCCCAACAGCAATTCCTTCCACTCCCATTGCAAGCAACAGAGGGAACTTGACCGGAAGAGTAATTGGTTCTTTGTTTCTTCCGTCGTAGGAGGCTTTCCAGTTTGTTGTCTTCGGATTGAATACTACATCCAGGGAAAATTTTGATGGCCTTGCTTCGATATAACGGGGAGCTGCAGCGCTGTCGCCGGTATGGATATTTCCCCAGTTTCCCTGGGTGTCGATTAACAGATCTTTTTGTCCAAGTTGCACGAGGGCATCCCCAATGGAGGCATCCCCATGTGGGTGATATTTCATCGTGTGTCCGATGATATTGGCAACTTTATTGTATCGCCCGTCATCTAGTTCCTTCATGGCATGAAGAAGCCTCCGCTGCACCGGCTTAAGTCCATCGAGAATTTCAGGCACCGCCCGTTCCAGGATCACATAGGAAGCATAATCCAGAAACCAGTTCTGATACATAGCATCCAGATGGATAGCCTCTTTAAGTTTTCCCGATTCAAGTTCAGGATGTTCGCCGTTCAGGATGTGTTCGTCAGACAATGTAGTCGCGTTTCGTAGATCAAACCACAAAATTAGTATTTCCAAAGAAAGCTGGCAGGGTTGTTGATAAAAAGTTGTCTCCTTTTATCAGGCATCTGGTATCTGGTATCTGTAAAGGAAATTTCCTTATTTTTGCATCATAAATCAGGGTCCAGTAGCTCAGGGGATAGAGCAACAGCCTTCTAAGCTGTGGGTCGTAGGTTCGAATCCTTCCTGGATCACACAAAAAAACCTGAAAATCACGGAAAATCAAGTAAGACCGCCGCTACAGGCGGTTTTTCTTTTACAGCTGTTTACACCAAATTACCCCCTGTTAATAACTTTTACTGGCAACTTTGGATAAATAGTTGCCAGTGCGTATCTTTGTACTGGCAACTTTTTTTTTAAAAAAAACAGGGCAATAACAAAACGAGAATGGCAACAGTTAACTTCTATTTAGATAAAGAACGTAAGAATGGCTGTTTGATCCTGGCAACCTTCACCTTTAACCACGAACGGTTAAGGCTTTCGACCGGATTAAATGTACCTAAAAAGGCCTGGGATGACGCAGATCAAAAAGCCAAACCCCTGAGGGAATACGCCGAAATAAATAAACATCTCCGGGATGTCAATAGTTTTCTGTTGAATATCTATGATGAACTTTTTACGAAAGGTGTGAAAATATCAAAAGAAGATGTTAAGAAAAAAAGCCTGGAGATCAAAGAAGCCTACCAGGTATTTGCTGGAAGGAAAGAGGCTGCAATTTCAAATAAGACCTCTCTCGTAGAATTCATACCAATATTCCAGGCACGGTACAAGAACAAATTCTCCCCTAATCATATTCAACATTATAATGGCATCAAAACCCATTTGGAGACGTTTGAAAAGAAAACCGGGACTATTGTAACGTTTGACAGCATCAACAAAGATTTCTATATCAACTTTACCGGTTACCTGAAAGCAGAAAACCTGAAGCCAAATACGATAGGATCACATATCAAGAGGATCAAGCGTCTGATGAATGAGGCGAATGAGGACAAACTTACCGCAAACCAGGAACACCGGGCAACAGGATTTAAAGTACTGAAAGAGGACGCTGATACGATCTACCTTACCGAGGATGATATAACGGCCTTGTACAAACTTGTAATTGATGACTCAAGGATGAGGAAGATCAGGGATCTGTTTGTATTAAATTGCCACACTGGGTTACGACACTCAGACTGGCCAAAAGTTACCCTCGAAAACATCCATGAAAACAAATTATACGTAAAAACTCAAAAAACTAATGAACCGGTGATCATTCCGGTTCATCCAATTATTATTGAAATCATCAGCCGATATGGGTCTGGCGTAACCATCCCGACAAACCAGGAAGCAAACCGTGTACTCAGATGGATAGGTGAGTATGCCGTAATAAAAAAAATCACCGAAGGAAATCTTGATAAATGGTTACAAATACGGACGCATACCGCTCGCAGATCCTTTGCCACAAATGGGTATCTTAGTGGTGTGCCTATGCTTTCACTTATGCAGATTACCGGGCACAAAACCACTGAATCTTTTCTGAGATACATCCGCATTTCCAAGCTTGAAAATGCGATGAAGTTGATGGACCATCCGTTTTTCAATGCTTAACGGCTGGCGGTTGCTGTTCGGTGGCGATTTTAAGCACTGAACTTTCCACGAAGAACCGAAGTTGAAATTACTACTATCCTATCCTACGAGGTACACACCGCCACTGACAGCAAACGCTTGTTATGGGCTGGTTATAGTATTTGATTTTCAGTAAATAGTCCAGTTTGCTTGTCATATTTTAACACCAAAGTTGGTTTATCATTTTCAGTCAAAATAACTGTGACATCATTACGAGACGCCAATTTGCTGATATAATCAAATAGTTCTTGCTCCATTACTGGAAGACCAGTTTCACCGAAAAGTATTGCTTTCCAGTCTGTATGATCCAAAAATACTTTTTTCATTTTTTCATTTTTTAAAATTAATTATTAAGATTCATTACGATACTTAAAAGTTGCAAAATAAAGCCAATAATAAGCATTACAAGTCCAATTCCAGTCAGAGTCTTATTGTTTTTTAAAGCGTTTTTTCGATGATTGTCAAGACCTGTAAACGAAACAACATTATTACCGCTTAAGAAAGTATCTTTGAAATGCTCCAAAGCTGTAATTGATGAGTTATACGCTTTGATAATTCGGTTTAATGATATTGCTAAAAAAACAGACCCAATAATATTTATCGAAAGTCCTATTATTGCATAATAATCACAGATTTTCATAGTTTTATTTTTTTCGTAATGTTACACTTTGTTCAGCGACTGAAGTGTGAAGAGATTGACCACTTACATACCCAATCTTAACCATACCTGAATTTTCATAAAGGTCATTCCCTTTTACTACACCATTATCGTATTGGGCATTCTGGTTATCATATTCTGTCCCCATCCCTGTAATCATCATTGTTTTACCAGACCACGTATTACCGCTAATAGTAATAGTGAGTTGTGCTGAATTGTCGCTATAACTATACGTGCCATCAATACCATCATCATTAGTTTGTTTTTTTGTGGATTGATTCCCACAACTTGTTATCAGTAGAATTGATAAACAAATAAAAATAAAGTTTAAAGATTTCATATCATTAGAATTTAAGGTTAATGCCCTGTGCCTTGAGCACAGGGCATATAAAAATTGAACTATTTTAAACAACCCCTTCTTATTGCTTCCTTAACTCTTTCTTCATTTTCTTTTTGAGAAAGAGTTTTAGAGTAATCTGTACATTTCTTTTGAAGGTCAGCATCAAACTGAGATGTGTTAATCTTAACCGCATTATTTATGCAATCACATACATCTGGGGCAGATGTACAACTACTAAAAGCAAAGCAAATAAATATTATACTTGCTAAAAAATAATATTTTTTCATGTATATCAATTTTATTTTTCCCTACTCATAAGGCTTTTCGGTGTTGCCCCGTTTTTTGAGTGGTTTCTGGTCTCCACTTTTATTTTTTAGTCACGAATGACCGTCAAGAACTGTCAAAGTATTTCTTTGGTGGTTCTCGTGTCTGTCTGCTGTGTCGTTTTTTTTAACTTGCCCATAACTGGCTATCCGCCACTGTCGCGTTTATTTCTCACTTAGATGTTATTTTATTGCGTTTATCTACCCTTTTCTGGAAGATAAACGAATATGGCATCAGCCTGATTTAATCAATTCTATTTTCCCTCATAATATAATCAACCAAATGTAAAGAGAAATTCAATTCAAAGCAAGAATATACTTTGTTGAAAAGGAATACTCTATGAGAGCTAGCTCAATCAAAATAGAAAGTTGACTACTCTCGAATAAGATCGGCCAGAAGGTCAATTTGAGTTCCTGAGAAATCCACCGGTAGCTGATCAAATGTTATCGGGGAAAGATGAAGCGAAGATCTTTCTTTCAAGAGCGCTTCATACTGAGAAATTACCTCCTTCATACTCCCATTGAAGATTCTCATTGCTTTTGAATATTCTGAGGATTCTGGGATCAGATATTCAAGGCCTCCCCTGACTTCGATCATCTTAGGATTGCCGTACTGGTTCTTTTCTGCGTACTTCTCGCAAAAGGCAATCCTGCCCTGGTCGTAGAGGTTGTTGTAATCTGTGACAATCTTGTATCTTCCCAATTCGAGGAAAGAATCATACATGATCCGAAAGTTATCAAGCATCCCCAGGATGAAATCACGGTTTGTTACACCGGCAAAGTTCCGCAGGACCATTGAAGGGAAATTAAGAAGAAGATCATTGCGAAAGGAACAGGGAATTGAGGAATCGAAAGACCGTGGAGTCAACATTGGCAGAATCCGGAAGGCATGACCCAGTGAGATCCCTTCGGGGAGCATGTCCATTTCAATGGGAAAAACTTCAATCTCTACATCCTGTTTCAAAATTTCGTCATACTCTTTCTTATCAGCCTCCTTTGCCTTGATTGCTTTGGCATACTTTTTCTCTAAGGCAGCGTATTTGGGGAGGAATTCCCCTACTCTTTCAGGAATAATCTGAAGAAAAAGTTCTCCCTGGTACAGATCATAAAGAGGTTCGCCGTTTTCGGAAACCACTGCCAAAGGCAATCCAAGATCCTCCCTGGCTTGAATGAATTCAAGGTAGTCAGGTTTAAAAGCTGCTGCATCCTGCAAAGCTTTAACAAGGGGATCAATACTGCGGAGAGTTCTTGATACTGCATAGCCAAATTTGGCTCCTTTGAGATCTTTGACTGCTCCCAGCCCTTGATAAAGATCGAGCAACCGGTTGTTTGAAATCGTGATTTTGTCCATCAGATAGGGGGTTTAGTGTGTTTAAGGTGTGAATTGTCGAATTACCAATACGTTGAAATAATAATAAGTGGCTCCCGTTGTTGGTTCGCAAAGTATAGCGATTGAACCACCTTGAGGATACACACCATCAATCGTTACCGGGGATCCTGTGTAGCCTTTATGCTGGATAGAAACAGAATTAAAGCCTTCAATAGTCCATTGTGTCCTCCCATAGTTGGATTCCCATGGTCTGGCCGTAGCCACCAATCCTGACCAGAATTCAAAATTGTAGGATTTAGCATCATCAAGGCCAGATATAGTATAGGTACGAGCAGCTTGATATTCCGTATTCATCTGGATTTCGCAAACATCAGGATAGAGATCAGCATCAGTAAATTCACCTTCCTGTGATCCCTGGCAAACAGCATCACGCTGGAGTTTCCAATTCAAAGGGTTATCATAACTGTCAACTAAGCCGATTCTTGACTGATCTCGGTGGAAATGCTGCCAACCGGCAGGAGTCTGAGGTTCCTGCCAGCTTCCATCTGCCATTGAGATTTGAACAATACATGAAGGCTCGGAACCATGACTAACTGTTATTCCATTTATTGAAGCAATTCCAGACATCTCAATCTTATTTGTTGATG
>Ga0268276_1000069_pt1 | contig 113564 bp, 81 predicted proteins | sample saktaG_4_FD_190145 | JGI IMG/M metagenome (GOLD analysis project Ga0268276, IMG submission 190145) | Saline water microbial communities from Sakinaw Lake, British Columbia, Canada - sak_2010_1_5_45m | ecosystem: Environmental > Aquatic > Non-marine Saline and Alkaline > Saline ... | reverse complement strand
ATGTGGGCAAATAAAACCGCAATTAAAGAAAATGCTGCAAGCCTGAAGAAGTTTTACCAGTTCATGTATGAGCAGTGCAAAATATCGGAAGAAGATTTTTCCGCTTTAAAGGAATCAATAAAAGAAGAAATGCCTGAATGGCTAGCGACTATGGATCGATATGACGATCCTGATATTGATGATATGGGAGAAGTATGGGGACTTTGACATAACAAGACGCTCCAGACGATGCCTACAAAAGGACGCGGCTGGGTTTGACCGTTAGCTGTATAAAAAGGAGATGAAAAATGAGTAGAGGTATTACAAAAAAGTCGAAGGTATTAATTATTGTACTGGGTTCTATTATTGTGATTGGATTTTTAATATTAGTTGTTAACAATCTGATGCAAACTTTACAAAAGGGAAAAGAGCTGCAGGATAAAGTACAACAGGAAATATCCCGGGATAATTTAATAACAGTAGCACGAACAATTATTGATTCCACTCGGGTCTGTACTTTTATTACAGTTGATGAAAATGGAAAACCTCAAGCCAGAATAATGTCTAAATTCCAACCTGATGAGAATATGGTCATTTGGCTTGGCACAAATCCAAGAAGTCGAAAAATAAACCAGATTAAAAATAATTCAAATGTGATGGTATATTACTACGATACAAAAGGACGCAGTTATGTATCGGTTGCAGGTCATGCCAGCATTGTTAATGAGCCTGAAAAGAAAGCCCATTATTGGAGAAAAAGTTGGACTCGATATTATCCAGATCCGGAAAAAGATTACATTTTAATTAAAGTAACTCCCGATAGAATGGAGATTTGTAGTTATAAATATAAATTATTTTGGGATTCAACCGGTAAACCAGCCTTCGTTGAATTTTGATCATGTTATTCATAAAAATGGCATTAACGCTGACCAACAGGCGGGTGCTCCGGAGCAATTTGCTACTGAGCGCAACCCCGCAGCCGGAAAAAAGGTAATCCCGAGGTAAACCGGGGAGAATTCTTTGAACACGGGAAGCGCAATCACTCTGGTACAAAGTCCGTTTTTCACGGGAAGAAGCCCAAAAGGAATGGAATGAAAAATCACCCGATGCTTATGATTTACGGAACACTCTTTTGCATGACTTTCGCTATGCGTTCCGAAATGAATCCGATTTGACCAGTCGCATTGCCGCGATTGCCGACGGCGCCGGTCACGCGGATATGATCCAGGATTTGAACGACCTGGCATTACTTGGGAAAGATCATACCGATTTACCGACAGCCATTGGTTTTGATGTAACGTTACTGGACACCGCGGCAAGCACATCGGCGGAACTGGCAACGCTTTACTCGCAGGTCAATGTCATTCAAACCGAAGAAAACACCGAGCGGGTCATTCGCGATAAGGCGTATGTCTACGTGAAACAGGCGCTGGATGAAGTCCGGAATTGCGGTCAATATGTTTTTTGGCGGAATGACGCCCGTTTAAAAGGATATTCCAGTCACTATTACAAGAACCGCCTGAAACTTTAGCAGGGAAGGGTAATATCCTGCAGGACTTTAAAATACTTAAGCAGGAAGCCGATATTTTCAGTATGGAGATCGAAAAAGGCAGTAAAGGGTCCCCGGTTGGTCCTCTTTGCAGGCGGTTAGGACTAAATCACAAATCTCAAATTACAAATCTCAAACAAATCACAATTACCGAAACTCCAAATTCAAAACGCGATTATTTATCAATATCTCCGTTTGAATCATTAGATATTAGGATTTTGATATTGTTTGCCTGCCCAGTAGGGAGTATGCGACCGTATCAGGATTATTTGATTATTGGGATTTGGCGCTTTCCTGCTCTTTTATAGTTCCGTAATGTCCTCAGATGTGACGGAGTAATCAGGAGTTGAGGTAAAAACATAAGGCACAAAACCCTGACTGAAATAAACAATTATTTGCAATTCCACCACCGGGATGCCTACCGGAAGGATTGTGGTTGCAAATATTGAAATAATGTGTTAAAGTCAAACGTCATGATGATTTGCATAACTTATCAAAGAGTATTGCCGGGTTCGCTATGAACAAAGCAAAGCAATATCGGGAACTTGTTCACGGAACAAAAATGTTCAGATATAGACATAAAGAAATGAGTGTTTATTGCAGGTTAAAAATAAGTTAGGTGCAAAGTGAAAAAATTTCAACTTTGAGGAGATCGTGTCATGTTTATTGTCTTGCTAGTGGTCACATTTGCAATCGCGTTGTTCATGTCGCTCCTGGTCGTCAGGATTTTTCGTAAATCGATTACCACAATCCTGAGTCGGATCGTTGCAGAAGATATCAGCAAGACTTGGGGACGGTATCTTACATTTGCGATCTACGTGGTGGGAATATCGGGTGGTGTTCGGGTGTGGGATTTGGAGAAATACATCACGCCACGACCGGAGGATGTCGAAGCTATAGTACTCAACAGCCAACGATGGACGCTAGAGGTGTATCGCACTGTGATTGGCACGTTGCAGAGCATCGCGTGGATGTTATTGGTCTTTTTTATTTTTTCGCTCATCGCGTACGTGATAGTTCGGGGCTTGGAGGGGAGACGCTCTACGCCTTCCGGGGACGTATAGAATTGCGCCACCAAACGATTTTGCTTTGCAAAGCGGCGATGATAAACGCGACGATTGCGAACGCTGTGATTCATTCAGGGGAAAACTTGTCGAACTGAGCAACTTTCAGCTTGGATGGCATGCAAATAATCGCGAATCACTTGAATCCTCAAAAGACGCGCCTTCCTGGATACACATGGATGGGCGCCGCTACAGCCGCAAATATCTTGATGAGAAGTATTTTGTTAAAAGCCCGGCAGATAATCTGTAGGCGGATACCGGTAGCTACAATCAAGAGAATTTATTTCTTTAGGATTTGAAAATAGAATCATTAATGATTATACTTTAGAGCAATGACTAAAGAAGTGGAAAATGGGTTCATAAGTTTTGTCTATGGAGGGAACAATTTTTTTCTACATGCAGAAAACTAGTAAAAAGTTTTGTCTATGGAGAAACATTGAAATTGTGAATTATGTCATATAATCATAGTTAACCGGTTCTTAATATTAAACAAGGTGTAATGATATACAGTTAGATTTTATATGATTTGCACAGAATATCCTTGAAAATCGATAAGATTTTAGTAATATTTGAATGTTATATGGAAAACTATAGAATAACTTGTTAAAAGGAGAAAATATGAATACGACTGTGAATTTAGAAATTTTTAGTCCTCGCTGGGGTCATGAAGACACATATGTTGTTGAACTTGACCAATCGTACATGGAAATCAGAATGAGCGCTAGAAAGACAAGAGCAACCTGGAGAGATAATCTTGATCCTGAGTGGAATACACGCGAGTCCATTCATGACATAATGAACAATGATAGCATTTATCCACCTGCTATTATACAGGATTTATTCGAACATGCTTGGTTAGAATGGCGCAATGGAAATATCAATGATCAACAAGTAAATGAAGAACTTCAGGAAATAGCCACTTGGCTTAATACAATAACTCGTTCAAAGCCGAGAACTGATTTTTGGAGTAAATACTTTTGACAAGCGCATGCAGTGGATGTTTTTCGCTGCGCTCAAAACACCACTGATGCAAGCGTTAGGAGGAGGAAGAAGCGATGAAAAGAGATATGGACTTGGTCCGTACAATTCTTCAAAAGGTGAAAGCGTCCGAAGATCCTTGGGGACTACATGAAACGCTTGACATTGAGGGTTACACCCAAAATCAAATCTCCTATCATATTAAACTGCTCCACGAGGCTGGCCTCCTGGATGCCCAAGAAGTCTCTGAGATGGGGCAAGACGGTTTTCGCTGGTGGCCTGGTAGCCTCACGTGGGCTGGACAAGACTTCTTGAATGCTGCAAAAGACGATTCACTGTGGAAAAAAGCAAAGGAGACAGTTATCAAACCAGGAGCGTCTTTCACTTTTGATCTTCTTCTTGCCTGGTTGAAAGCTCAGGTGACAACGACTTTGGGGCTTCCATGAGTTAGGTGTGAAATAGCGTTGATAGCGGAACAGATTAGAAAACAATACAGAAATCTCCTAACCACTGCATCCAGCGGATCGCCGATAAAGCCGGCTCCCGCTGATGCTGGCGTTATAGGTAAAAATAAAAAAGGAGGGATGTCATGAAAAAATTATTAATCTTTTCGTTATTACTATTCTTCGGCACTCAACTATCATTTGCTGGCTCTACTGATATTGCTATAAAATCTGCAAAAGGATTGGTCTTTCCCAATAATAATGTTTCGATATCTTATGATGCTAAATCACAAGAAGTTTATATTAAATTTACAACACCTTCTAATTACAAAATAAATTATGCCCTCTATTACCTTCGGTGGATGGATAATCAATGGGTTGTACTTCAAGAATTCAAAAAAGAAAATGCTCCAGTTAAAAACATTGCTGTTGAAACAAATTATAAAGATAACAGCGGTTTCCTAAGAGTCACACATTCAGCAAGAGATGTCGATCAATATGCCAAACCAAATACTTATGAAAGATGGATGAACAGAGGACAATTTCTATCTAAAGGTAAAAATGATACAGAATGGAAAAAATTAGACCTATAACAATTCGCTTCAGCGGATTGTGAACGCTGCGCGTTTCCAGCCACTGAACTCAAGCGTTGGACGAGGAGAGATTTATGGCAAAACGACGAGATAGCCAGAAATCAGGTCTGGCCGGTGAGTTCTTTGTTGCGGCAGAACTCCTCAAACGGGACTTTCAGGTTGTGCTCACAATGGGCAACGCCAAGTCGGTCGATATCATCGTCCAGCGGGACGACACTTCTCTTCCAGTCACCGTCCAGGTAAAGACACTCCGGAGTTCCAACTGCTATCTCATCGGCGTTCGCAATGTCGTCCCTTCCCAAATCTATGTGTTCGTTCTCCTTCGCAAGGTCGCGCAACCTGTTGAGTACTTCATTGTGTCCGGGCAGGAAATGCTTGATCGTCGTTTTGAGATCTGGGGGCAGAATGGAGGAGATGGCGATTTTGCTGGAATCACCATGGGGCGAATACGCCCTTTTCAAGATCGATGGGATGTATTTGACAACATGTTAAACAAGGCATCGTCCAACAAAGCCATCGACGGCGACTGAGTAAACCGCGCTCTGCGCGGCTTCCTCAGCGCGTCATGGCAGATGTTATGTCAATAAAAACAAAGGAAACACCATGGACTACGAACAATACGAAAAAGAGTGTAAACGAATAAGAAAATAAAATAAAAAACTGATTTCCAATTTTGAAAAGTGGCTCTCCGACAAAAATCTGTCTTCAAAGACAAATAAAAAACACGCATCAAATGTAGATTTCTATGTAAATGATTTCCTGTTATATGAAGACGCGGTTGAAGCTAAGAACGGAGCTGGCAATGTAGGAATGTTTCTTGGATATTGGTTTATTAAGAAAGCAATGTGGGCAAATAAAACCGCAATTAAAGAAAATGCTGCAAGCCTGAAGAAGTTTTACCAGTTCATGTATGAGCAGTGCAAAATATCGGAAGAAGATTTTTCCGCTTTAAAGGAATCAATAAAAAAAGAAATGCCTGAATGGCTAGCGACTATGGATCGATATGACGATCCTGATATTGATGATATGGGAGAAGTATGGGGACTTTGACATAACAAGACGCTCCAGCAGACTCCGCAAACGTCGCCGCTGAGCTTTCAGATGAATAATTACTGCTAATAGAGACTGTTACGAAAAAACTTGTAAATAGTTGATAAATAAGGATAAACAGACTATAATTTGATCGATCTAATAAAAGCCTTATTTATCTGATTTTACGCTAAATATCTGCTATATTTTGCTCCGAGAGGAGTGGAATATATGAGTATGCCCTGCTGCTGATATTTTCAGAACTTATTTACCGACGATTTATAAGGGTTTTTTATTTTAAGTACTATGTTCACAGAACTATGAATTAATTCGTTTTAATATGATCACAGATATAATCGGTGACCTCTGCGGTTCCCATGATTCCGCCCATATCGATAGTTACCCAGTGATTGGAAAAATTCGACATTAATGCTGCTGCGATACTATTCCCCTCTTGCGATAACCCCTGATCAACAAGGATTTGCTGAAGCGCCAGAAACGCTCCAAAGGGATTGATGGTATTACTGCCTGCTAATTTCGGCGATGAGGCCTGCATAATGCGATAGACGGATATTAGCTCGGGATTTATTTCAATGGAATACGATAATCCGTATCCGCCCATTGTGACGCTGGAAACCGCGGATAATACATCGCCGTTTTCAGCGGTCGTTAAGAAAACGTCGTATTCATCGGGATTAATTAGCAGGTCCTTAATCGCGGCATTGATATACTTATTGCTTATTGTAATGTCGGGATACTTTTCTCTAAGCTCTGAAATTGCACTGTTCCATAACAATTGACTGTGCCTGTACTTCAGTCCCTGATCGACAAAACAGGCGTTTGTGCGGTTCATTTTGTGAATATAGTCGAAAGCATTCTGAAAAAAGTTACGGATGTTCTTATTTGTAAAAACATTAGACTGTAAAATCAGCGCCGACTCTTTGTCTTTATTGAAAATATGTTCCGAGGATGCGATTGTGCTTTCGAAGATCTCCTTGATGATGAGATAGTCAACCGTTTTGGATTCAATATCCTTTTGCGTTGTCAGCCAACTTTGAAATAATCTCACCGGGTGGACACTCATGGTCAGCGATAACCGGTTGCGCAGTTTGTAGATTATTTCCCGGGCGTGTTTCATGTCGGCAATTCGGGGATCACCGAGTGGCCCCAGTAGAATTGCATCAAAATTATGGCCGACTTCATCGATAAATTCATCGGGTATTGAAATCCCAGATTTGATGTAATAATCAGCGCAATATGGAAACTGGCTGAACTTAATTCCTGAATTATATTTTCTGTTCAATGTATTGGTGACTTTTTCGACCTGAGTAATTAAATCGGGGCCAATTCCATCACCTGCAATAACTGCTATTCGTGCCGATGGCATTTTTCAATCTCCTAATACCGAAAAATATTGTCATAATACGGTTCGGTGAGTCGATAATCTCCAAACCCGGTTTCATCGACAAAGATAAATGTCCGGTTAATATCGTAATAGTACCAGATTTCGTAGGGTTTTGAGTCCAATTCAAAGGGGTGCCGTTCAATGTCATTGGGAGGTCCGAACAGAATGAAAATCATTCCCATATCTGTTTTCCACCCTTCCATAAAACCGGAAAAATGCTCATTCGCATGGCGAACCCGCCGGTAATACTCATTCATCAGTTCATTTTCTTCCGTACCGGGTGTCGGATCGAGTTGCTCCCAGAATCTGACGAATTTCTCCTTCTTTTCCTTCGGGCTGGCCTTTTTTATTTTTTTTATATCTTTACTGCTGGCAATATATTTAACCTGCTCAATGGCAATATCCAGATCATCGATCAGTTTTGACATTCCCGACCATCTTAACTGAAAAATCCGGTCGTTTGAGACTTTCCAATCTCCCATTTCGATATCAATGAAAATTTTATATTTTGAATAACCCAGATTTTTTCGGTCGATTTTCAGTCGTTTGTCACTTATCCCGGTATCGAAGGTATCAGTGACGGTATTTGATAATATCTCTTTACCGTCTGTCGTAAATATTTTATAGGTAATTTTAGCAGGTCCGCCATCGGACAAAATATTAAAACTGACAATAAATTCCGGTTTTATATCATTGACGGTACCTTCGATTGAGGAAATATTATCGATTTCACCTTTTTCGTTGGTAAATTCCTGTTCAATGATGTTGATATTGCTGATTGTAATTGGTTTTTCATAAAAATGACCGGTCTCTATCATATCTTTCCGGATATTTTTCTTTTTTGTGTCCATATCAAGAACAGAAATAATTAATGAATATTTCCCCGGAACCAGGTGAAATGTGACTTCATTGATATCAAACAGTTGCTGTGAATTTGTTTCCTGAAAGGATTCGGTCTGCAGGGATTGCTCCCATATTTTTGAGGCACTTTTATTTTTATTTTCATCAACGATTAAAATGGATAGCTCGTATCTTGCAGAATAAATATTATTCGTTTTGATAAACTGAATTGCATCAAAAGGTACTTTTGTTTTTATAATCACCTTTACCGAGTCTCTGCTGAGCATTGGATACGTGCCAACTTCATAATAAAAAACAGGCAGACTTAATTTTTCGTCTTCACCCGGTATCTTGGATCGTTGCTTGTCGCCTCCTGTTAAAGATGATGCCAGTGCACATATCAGGATAATCAAGCCATAAATTCTAATTTGCATATTGTCTCCAATTGTATCTGCTGAGTCCCTGGTCTGTTCCAAACCAGACATAATCCCCATCAATTCGAACTTTGTTTACAAAATATCCGGCCAAACCATCACGAGGTAAATAGTGTTCAATATAGAAGTCATTCAGCCGGATTAAATAGGCGCCATTGTCGGTCGCAAGCCATATATAATTTTCCGTCATGTCCATATCAAGTACCTGAGCATCAATGAATTGCGGATATTTCTCAAAGTCTTTTAGGATATGATTATAGGATAACAATCCATCGTATTGTGAAATGACGGTAATGGAATCACCGGATGTAATTGCCTTGACATCAGAGGCAATTGTTGCATCAATATCTGTGCGGTTTCCATTCATATCATAATGTTCGACATTACGAGTCAATTTGTCAACGCTATAAAGTCCGTTATCGGTCCCGATCCAGACAAAGTCCTGATCACAGATAATCTTGTATATTTTCATATGTCGTTTATCTCTGCTCAGATTTAGCCGTTTTATTTTCATTGTCGGAGTATAAATTTTATTTAATCCCAGCGGTGTGCCGATCCAGGCGATGGTATCATCAACAGCAATAGTCCATATCGTCTCATCACGAAGGCCTTGAGCCATACTCAAGCGCTTCCAACGGTTTTTACTCTCATTGTAAATAGATAATCCCAGGTCGGTTCCGATCCATATATTCCCGGATTTATCCTCGAATATATCGAAGACATTTGCAGACGCCAGTTCCGGGATGAATTTGTTTTCATAATAGGTCCACTGACCGCTCTCAATATCCAGAGTTGAAATGCCGGTCCTTGCCGACGATGCAGATTCCAGACTTCCGGTTATAATTCGGTTGTCAGTCAGCGAAAATGCACTGATTTTATTCTGCAATGGTCCAAAAGAATGAACTTTCAGAATTTTAACATTCAAATCTCCGGTCAGGATGCCAAGCCCCCAAATCCCGCCGTAAATATCCAATCGTTTATCGGAATAGAACAGATTAATTGAATATTCCTGAAAATTATCATCATAGATAATGCCCCGTCCGTCGATCCGGTAGGGTTGATTAATGGTGTAATTTTCAATAGAAGGAATCGGATCCAGGCGGCTGATCGCCCAGCTGATCGAATTGTCTTCGTCATCGTAGTTTCCCTGATAGTACCCGAACTGATTATCAATGGTTTTAATCTGTCCGACGGAAGACATTGCACAAATCGATGAATTTGTCACGCCGAGGCGAACAATTTTATTATCTCTGATCACATCAAATGATTCATTTGATGTATTTTCCCAGGCATCCGCAGTCGGGTTTAAAAAACTGACGCCGGCCCGGTGAGAGGCCCACAAATAGCCAGTCGATTGATCAAATAAGATCGTCAGAATATAATCATCAGCTAACCCGTTACTGACCGTGTATGGATCGCCCCAGTAATGCTGAAATTTGTGGTATGGAACGATTCCGCCGCTGGTTCCAAAATAGATATATTCATTGGATTCTGTAAAACTGGTGACGTAATTGCAATTTTTGTAACTGATCCAGTCATCCAATTGATATACCCTGACCGGAAAATCAGATTCATTCTGTGTAAAAGCAGGAATTTGCATGAACAACAAGATGATAAATAGGATTGAGCAGTTCTTCACAATCAATCTCTTATAAACATTTTACCAGCCAGTTGACGGACACATCCCTTGATTTCAAGATTCAGCAATACCGGCAGTATCTCAAACGGGGATTTGTGAAGCGATTCCGCCAACGCATCAATATTGACCGGTTCTCCTGAAAGTTTGTCAAATACTGTTTTTTCACTGCCTTCGAGTTCAAAATCAATTTTCATCTGACTTGGTTTTGGGGAAAATTTGCGGATTTGTTCGATTTCCGATAAAATATCATCAACATTTAAAACGAGTTTTGCACCTTTTTGAATCAGCCGGTTCGTCCCGACACTTTTATTATCACCGATCCTGCCCGGCACAGCAAAAATATCCCGATTTTGATCAACGGCATAATAGGCAGTCAGAATTGCACCACTCTTTTCTCCTGCTTCGATAATAACAGCCCCAAGACTTAAACCGGAGATAATTCGGTTTCGTCTTGGAAAATTGACAGCGTCAGGCTTAGTTCCAATGGGGAATTCAGAACAGTAAACGCCATTTTCAGTGATCTTGTTTTTCAAATCTCTGTTTTCAGGAGGATACACGCGATCCACACCGTTACCCAGTACGGCGATTGTCCGTCCGCCCGCCTGAAGTGCCGCTTTATGTGCAATACTATCTATTCCACGGGCAAAACCGCTGACGATTGTCAACTGCTGCTCAACCAGCCCCTGAACGAGTTTTTCGGTTACGGATTTCCCATAACTGCTGGGTGAACGCGTGCCGACTATCGCGATTGCATCATTGTCCTTTTGAGTAAAATCACCCAATTGATAAAACAGAATTGGCGGGTCGTAAATATTCTTTAATTTTTCCGGATAATTATCATCGAATATGGTGGTGACTTTAAACGGACTTTTTCCCAGGAGAGCCAGTTGATCATCAACAAATTGTCTTGTATCGGTTTGCAGAATTGTCTTCGCTAAACGTTGATCAATGCCCGGCACCTGACACAGTTCAGGAATACTGGCATTGAATATTCGCTCAATATCTTTGAAATGATGAACGGTATTTAATATGCGACGGGGTCCCATACCCGGCACAGCCATTAATCGTAATGTCGCTCGAAGATCAGGCATTGCTTTCCAGGATTTGAACGATCTTTTTTATCAGTAGTTCAAGGCCGTCACCGTTGATCGCAGAGATAGAAATAATATCAATATCGGGAATTGAAAGTTCAGGCATTTCCGTCGTCAGATCTGCTTTTGACAGGACGATTAATCGCGGTTTAATTTTAAACATCGGACTATGTTGTTCCAGTTCGTTGTTCAGGGTTTGATACTGCTCAATAATATCATCGCTGCTGATATCTATAATGAAAACGAGAACTCTGGTACGTTCCAGATGTCGTAAAAAGCGATGTCCCAGTCCTTTGCCCTGATGAGCACCCTCAATTAATCCCGGAATATCGGCCATAACAAAACTGCGATAACTGCCATATTTGACAATTCCAAGGTTCGGCGTCAGTGTAGTGAAGGGATAATCGGCAATTTTAGGTTTTGCGGCGCTGATTTTTGAGATAAGGGTCGATTTACCGGCATTCGGAAATCCAACGAGCCCAACATCAGAAATGACTTTCAGCTCAAAAATCAGATGTTTTTCTTCGCCGGGAATACCCGATTCGCAGTAGCGTGGCGCCCGGTTGGTTGAAGTGGCAAACGTGGCGTTACCGTGCCCGCCCTTTCCTCCGGCGACAATAATAACCGATGAGGTCTGCTCTGTCAGATCGGCCAGAACCTGATTGGTTTCCTCATCGATAATAACCGTTCCCGGCGGAACTTTGATTATTATGGATTCGGCGTCCAGACCGTGCTTGCGGGCACCCTGGCCGGGTCCTCCATTTTTAGCTTTATAGGATTTATGATATTTAAGATCCTTCAGAGTAAACAGGTTCGGATCAACTTTAAGGATCACATCTCCACCCTGTCCACCGTCTCCGCCGCTTGGTCCGCCTTTTGGAACATGCTTCTCACGACGAAATGCCACGCAACCTTTGCCGCCATTGCCTGATTTTATAGATACTTTTGTCCAGTCTACAAACATAAAATTATTCCGGTTCCTGTTTTATTCATCCCTGGTTTAAACTAATCTACTACCGTTAAGTTGCAAACATTAATCGATGAACGGTTCTTTGCCATATTAACACATAGAAAATATACAGAAAACCGGAATTTCGGAAGTATTTTATTTTGTCGCTTCTTCCAGAAGTTCATTTAAACGCTGAACAAATTCTGTCGGGTTAGGTAAATTCCCTTCGATCAGCATGGCCGATTCATACAAGTGAAGGATTGACTTTCGCAACACCGGATCAGCACTGTTCCCTATATTTAGTCGTGATAAATTTTTGATAATCCGATGACCGGAATTGATTTCCAGAATTTTCTTTTGCGGTGCGACTTCCTGGTTCATCATTTTCATCATTCGTTCCATCTGGGGATCGAGCCCGTCTTTACCAACGACAAGCGTTACCGGTGAATCCACGAGACGTTTGGATGTTTTCACATCTTCAACTTTATCACCCAGGGTTTCTTTAAACACCTTGATCAGAGATTCGACCATATCAGGATTTAACAAATCATCCTGCTTTTCAGTGTCGGATTTCTTTTCCTCTTCCAGTTCGATATCTGCTTTTTCAATCGATTTCAGTGTTTTCTTTTCATACTCATAAAGTGACGGGATGATAAAAATATCGACCGGGTCTGTCAGCAGCAATACTTCGTAATCGTTTTTCCGAAAATATTCCAGATTGGGATTTTTCTCAACGATTTCCCGATTATCGCCTGTCAGATAATAGATTTCCTTCTGCTTTTTCTTCATTCTGGAAATGTAATCATCCAGTGAAACCAACTCACCTTTCGGTTTAACGGTGGATTCAAAGCGCAGGAGTTTTATAATTTTTTCACGATTGGTAAAATCATTGTTCAGACCGGTTTTAAATAACGGTCCGAAGTTTTTGGTCAGTTTTTCAAATTTGCCAGGATCATTCTTTGCCCAGTCTTCCATCATGCCGAGGATTCGGGTTGTCAGAACATCCTTGATCTTTTGCATAACCGGGCTATGCTGGGTGACTTCACGGGACACATTCAACGGCAGGTCTTCCGTATCAACAACCCCACGAACGAATTTCAGATAATCAGGCAACAGATCTTTGGCATCGTCCTGGATGAAAATTCGGTTCGAGTACAGATGCAATCCTTTATCTTCCAGATCATAGAACAGATTCATGGGCGCTTTTGGCGGTACAAAGAGCAATGCCTTGAAGTTTACGGTGCCTTCCAGTGACAGGTGCAAATGCCCAAGCGGGGCTTCGAAGTCGCCGGCAACAAATTTATAAAATTCCGTCAATTCTTCTTCTTTTAGTTCCTCTTTTGATTTGCGCCAGAGTGCTTCGACTTTATTGATTTTTTCTTTCCCGATTTCGATTGGAAAATCCACAAAATTTGAATACTTCTGAATAACCGATTTAACCCGGTAATCTTCAGCAAAATCCTTGTAGTCATCTTTCAATCTGAAACTGATTGACGTTCCACGATTTTTACGATCAGTTTCCTCAATACTGAATGTGCCTTTTCCATCGGATGTCCAGCGGTATCCCTTTGAACCAGGCTCCGCATGGCGTGTTTCAACGATCACTTCATCAGTTACCATAAATACAGAATAAAAACCGACGCCAAACTGGCCGATCATGTCGCCTTCCGGTTTTTTGCCATTCTTTTGGATTTGTTCTAAAAAATTCAAGGTGCCGGAATTGGCCACCGTTCCGATGTTTTTAATCAGTTCATCTTCGGTCATTCCGATGCCAGAATCTGTAATAGTAAAGAGTTGCTTCTTAGAATCAAGGCTGATATTGATTTTTAACTCCGCATCAGGATCGGAAAGTTCCTGATTTGTGAGTTGCAGAAAACGGACTTTATTGAGCGCATCTGACGCATTGGATATCAGCTCCCGTAAAAACACTTCGGGATGCGTGTATAGTGAATGTACAATCAAATGGAGTAACTGGTTTAATTCCGCTTTGAATTTGTAGGTCTTTTTTAATTTCGTAGAATCCTTAGCCATTGATAGACTCCTTTTTTATGTTTTGTAAATTTCTAAAAACGGTCGATTATTGTACGAATACCATGCCAATATTCGATTCCGCCAGAATGTCACATGTAGATAGACGATTACAAAAAAATAGAGAGGTTTTTTACACAAAGACCCCTCTATGATAATGTTTATTTTATTTGCAGATACAATTATTTGAGTAACAGCATTTTCAAAACCTTTGTATAACCCTTATCCGTTTTTAACTGATAAATATAACATCCGGTACAAACTAACCTTCCATTATTATCTTTCCCGTCCCAAAGAATCTGTTTGTATCCGATGGTCTGTTGTTCATTTACCAGAGTTCGAATTTCCCTTCCCAGCACATCATAAATTGTAAGTTTGACCCGGGAATCGGTCGGTATACTATACTTAATATTCGTAGTCGGATTAAACGGATTGGGATAATTTTGATACAATTGGAACGTAACCGGCACAGTAGCTTCTTCGGTATTCCCTGATGGATTCGGATCTAATTCGCAATATTCGAAATATGCAAAATTACTCAGTTGGACAGTTTGTGAAGTATTTTCGCCGGAAAAACTGACTGCGGTATCTGATGGTACACTTTCGGATACATATTTTTCCGAGCCAAAATTGAATAACAAAATATAAAAACTCGTTATATTTTCAAAACCAGGGGATGATCTTGGAATCATAAGTTCCACAAAATCAAGGTCTGCATCGTGGGCAAATTTTCCTCCCGTCGGCAATGATCCTTCTCCACCCGTATGCTGCTCCCATTCCGAACCGCTCCAGGTATAATATTTGGGACTGCTTCCTGACCACGCCCCGGTATCACCATGATACGCATAAATCGATACATCCGGAAGATGATTATCGACCGCTGTGACACCGGCACCCCATTTGTCATTGGTGCCACCGGAACCGGCGCTGCTATCGGTGTCAATATAGATGCCGAAATGCAGACCAATAGTTTCAGCCGGAGTACGGAAACCAAAATATACATTGCTGGAATCCATAAATACATAAAGTGAATCCATTTTATATTCCGTACCATTCTGGGCATTATCAGTATCTGTCGCAAGAGGAGCAATATCTAATTCTATCCAGTCAGAGGGATCGCCATCAACGTGTATCAAATTTGAATCGGGAATTTCAGAAGTGGATACGTTGTAACCATAAAAGTTTGACAAAATCGTTATGGTGGTGGATGTATTTTCAGTTGTAAATTGAATCGTAGTATCTGAAGGAATTGACTCCGATGCTCCTGCGCCATCAGTTTCGCCAACCGTAAATAATTCAACGAAAAAGCTGTCCGTATTGTTGAAACCTGGCGCATCTTTTGGGATTACCATTTCAAAAAATCGATCGGTCGTGTCTACTGCAAAGCGACCGCCTTCAGGCAAACTTCCCATTCCGCCAGAAGCGCTAACCCAATCTGTCGCGCTTGCATCCCACGAATAATATTTGGGGCTACTGCTACTCCATGAGTCGCTATCTTTATGGTAGGCATAGATTTGAATTTCCGGTAAGTGAGCTTGTACCGCGGTAACAGCTTTGCCCCATTTATCTGTTGCTCCACCAGAACCGGCAATATTATCAACGTCGATATACAGCCCATAAGAAATTCCCTTGTCTTTTGCAGGAACATCAAAACCAAAGTAGTAATTACTATTGTCCTCGGTAATATAGAAACGGTCCAGTTTTAAATTGGGATCCGTTTGCAGGTGATCGGTATCTAATAATGGCTCAAGACCTGACGATAACCAATCACTGTCATTGCCATCAATTTTCAATGATTCATAGACATCGCCGATACTTCCATCAGCCCGAACCATTTCCACCTTTAGATCGGGACCATCAACGGATACCCTGCAAAAATGATTAACCTTTTCTGTGTAAACGGCCCAGGAGTTTGTTCCTTCATCAAAATCCTTTAAATAAGATCCCAGCCCACCGGTGGTAATGTAGGTAATGCCGTTAGCTAAACTGCGTTCATAGTAGTGATTATGACCGGAAAAGACAATATCGACTCCGTACTGGATAAGCAACGGTTCCAAAGCTTCGCGGACGTGTAGATTGGGTCCATGGTAACCGGTGGTGTTATAGGCCGGTTGGTGAAAATAGACAATCAGATGGTCAATGTCCGGTCCAACCGATTCCAGATCGTTGACAAGCCATTCATACTGATCGCTACCGGACACATATTCCCGCTGCACATCGAGTCCGATGAAATGAGCATTATTGTAGTCAAAGGAAAACCAGTGACCTTCGTTTCCGGGATCCGTTGAGTTGTTCGTGGGAAGCTGAAAAAGTCGATGTAAAACAGGTGAATCTTCTTCGTGATTACCGTAAACCGGCATCATCACATATTTTCCGGTAAATTTATCAAAACGACTCATAAAGGAATACCATTCTTTCAAATTTATACCGTTCACGACCAGATCCCCAACATGAAGCATAAATCGCGGTTCCTGGGCAATAATACAATCCAGTACTTCCGGTACCAGTGCCCGTTGATTGTCACCGCCCACAACAAACATAAATTCATCCGTCGTATTATCCGCCGTTGTAAAATTTAGTATGTCACTGGCATATACACCCTCAGTTTCAACCTTGTATTGATAAGTAGTGTTTGGAGTCAGATCAGTCAAATAAGCAATATGAATAAGGCTGTCTCCATCATCCACCAAATCCTTATAGCTGTCAACCGTCATTTGATGTTCGCTAATATTATCAACACCATAATAAATTATATTTACACCCTGAGAATCAGACGCCCACGTTACGGCTATCGATGTTTGCGGAGCATCATTATAATAGGTTAAGATAGGTGCAATGTTTTGCGGGTATACCGGAATGCTGATATCTCTCCAGGAGGCAACCTCATCAATCATGATGATTGAATTCGTGACAACTTCAACGACACGGTTTTCAATCTCGGCACCGCTGGAGTCTTTTTCCACAGTTTCCCAATTACCGCGGGTATATTTATATTCAATACTTGAGTTTGGTTCAACTTTTATAATTATTTGCCAGAGGGTATCCGCCATTTTAGTCATTGGGTAACCAGCCGAGTCCCAATCATTAATTGACGCTGCGATAAACACTGTGTCCAATTCCGGTGTATAGCTTGGCACCGTGACTGAAAACAAAATATTTACGCTGTCAGTACCTACAGAATATGTACTCCAACGCGGATCGCCCATATTGCGCCCGTCGGCAGCCGACCCTACACAGAAGGAACTGGACGCCAGCGCAAAATTCCCTTCTTCGGCATTTTGAAACCCCGGGTCCGTATAGATATTACCAATCGGAAAAGTCAACGGCGGATCGCCAACGTACTCAATGTTCGTTGAATTATTATAAAAGCAATTATACTCAACTACCGGCGCCGCACCATAAATCTTTATCGCCATTGCACTGTCAGACATAAAAATATTGTTGCGAATCACTGTCCCATACACACATTCTTTAAGATAGGCATTAATATTATCGAGACCGTAAAACGTACAATTGGATACTTCGACAATATCCGTTGCCTTATAAAAATAAATACCAATATCGCTGATATTCCAGAAAGAAGAATTTTTGATATCGGCATAATTAACCAGCCCTGCTACGTCTTTAAAATAGACGGCAACTTTATCCATATCATAAAACGTACAATTGTTAATTATAAGACTATCTAGAATCGGAGCGTTGGAAACGACTCCATAAGCCCGGCAGTTATAAAAATCGCAATCCTCAATAATCATTTTCTGAAAATTGCTGTATACTCTCAAAAGCCGGTACGGTCCACCGTCCCCATTCTCTGCCCAGAGTCCATCAAATGCAAGTCCCTTGATTGTTATATTGGCATTGACTTTCAATAGCGTGCCTGCACTGCCAGTAGACAATACGGGCTTATTTACAAGGCCGGGCTTTGCGGTCAAGACCAATCGGACCGCCGGTAAAACACCATCCTCGGGTGTATAATAACTTCCCCCGTCAGAGATAAACATAATCGTATCGCCGTCACTGATATTCTCATTAATTTCAGAAATCCAATCTGTACTTTCATCAATTTCATATTTTGTATAACCATATAGATGAATCACACAGAATACAAGCAGACCAATACTTAGTGTAATGCTTTTTATAAACATATTCACGATTTTTTCTCTCATAGTACTCCTCTCAGTTTTGTTAGATTAAAGTAATGACAATCCAGGGGTGAAACAACTACCCAGACAGAGTGATTTTTGTGTATAGTGTCAGAGATACCTACCCGAATATGTGGTTTTATGTTTATATTAATTTTTCACGAATCGCTTTGGCAACTGCCTGGGACTGTGAATGCACGTGGAGTTTTTTATATATATTGCGAAAATGGAATCGTACGGTTTCAATGCTAATGTAAAAGCTATCGGCAATTGCTTTGTAGTTTCTCCCATTTACAAGGCTCTGTAATAATTCCTTTTCACGAGGAGTTAGTAATATTTCCGATTTCTGACTGGATACTGATTTTATATTTTGGAAATATTCCACGACTTTTCGGGCTATATGAGTACTCATTGGTGATCCACCGGTATGAGCTTCTTTGATAGCTTCGAGCAATCTGGCTGGGGGTGTTTTTTTTACAAGAAATCCTGAAGCTCCCGCTTTTAATGCTTCAAAAATCAGTTGATTTTCTTCATAAATTGTGAGGATTAGTATTGTCAAATCCGGTGAAATTTCTTTCACCCGTTTTATTCCTTCGATTCCTGACATGCCCGGAAGGCCAATATCCATCAGAAGTATATCAGGGGACAACTGCGCTAATTTTTCCAGCATATCTTCGCAATCAACAAAATCAGCGATACATTGATAACCTTCCGTACCGTCAATCAATAGTCTCAGCCCATGCCGAATTGTGTTATTATCCTCAACAATTATGATTTTGATCATAGTGATATCCTAATCTATATTAATCCTCGGAATGTAACGCTACTCCCTTTTCCCGGTACAGATATAATTTTCAATTCCCCTTTTATTTGTTTACTCCTGGCAAGCATATTTTCCAGGCCGTTTCCTTTATACTTCAGAGACATGTCAAACCCTTTGCCATTATCAATAAGATGAATATATAATATCCGGCTTTGTAATTCTGTTTTAAGAATGATTTCACTACAACTACTGTGTTTGATACTGTTATTCAGGGCTTCTTTGAAGATTAGAAATAATTGTTGGCGATAATATGGCGTGAGGGTTATTTTCCGCAGCGAATCCAGATTTTCCGAGCGAAAAGAAATTCCGGTTTGGGCTAAAAGATCACTAAAGCGATCACCCAGACGTGAAATTAAATCATAGAGTGAATCCCTTTTCGGGTTTACAAGCCAGATAATATCGGTCATCGAATCCACCAGTTCACGGGAAATGTTCCCAATCTTAGTCAAATCTTTTTGAATATCAACATTTTGGGCATCTTGTTTTCGTGATAATACTTCGGAAATGATCGAGATTTCTGTCAGATCGGCGCCGATGTTATCATGTAGGTCATCTGCTATTTGTTGGCGTAAATGTTCTATTACCAGGTAACGTCGGATTTTCAAATAAATAATATATCCAATATTTCCAATGATTATCCCGGCTACTATCGTAATAAACCACCATGTTCGCCAAAACGGCGGCTGAATAATCAAATTCAGAAATGTCCCTTCCTCATTCCACAAGCCATCATCGTTAGAACCTTTTACTCTGAAAACATAATCCCCTTCCTTTAAGTTGGAATAAGTCACAAAGCGCCGACGACCCGCATGTACCCAATTGTTGTCAACTCCTTCTAAAATATAGGCATATTTATTTTTTTCGGGATTGACATAATCCAGAGCTACAAATTCAAAAGAATATGAATTATGGTGAAAGGGTAATTCCATGACATGGTTTTCTGCAATCGCTGGCAAGAGGTACTGATATTCCGGACTGTTGTATATGGACCTATTGGAAATTTGAATATCACTGATAATGATCGGTGGGATATGATCGTTATCAACAATATCACCGGGTCGAAAACTATTCAGGCCGTTTATCGTTCCAAAATATATATTTCCGTCAGAGTCTTTGCAACCGGCGCCCCAGTAAAACTGATTGCTCAACAGCCCATCACTTTGAAAATAATTTTGAAAGTTTTCGGATTCGGGATTGAATTTTGCCAGCCCGTGATTCGTACTTAACCACAGGTTGTCATTATCGTCAGCAACAATGCTGTAAATGAAATTATTGGGTAACCCATCCTCTTTGGAATAATACACAAAATTGCTCAATGTATCCTGCTCCGATTCTATGATCAGTTTATTCAATCCGCCACCGCCGGTTGCCGCCCAGAGTACACCTTTGTGAAACAACAGGCAGGTTACCCGATTATCACTCAACTCGTGTGTTATTGATGAGTAGTTTGAAAAATGAATATCTTCAATCTCTATTTCGGGATTATAATACATTCTGCTTATACCGGACCATGTGCCAATCCAGATTGTACCCACATCGTCTTCAACGATAGCATTGGACTGAATAAGATTGCTAATTAACGAAGCAGGGTTGTCGGGTTTAATTTTAAAATGTGTAAAATCATTGGTCTCACGATTATATAAATCCAAACCGTCATTGGTTCCGATCCACAAATTACCATGAGAGTCTTCAAAAAAATCCTGAATGATATTATCAGCTATAGAGTTAGGTTTTTTACGGTCTTTTTTATAATAAGTAACATCCTGTAGTGTTTCATTCGGTATTAAAGGTGATTTGAATTTGGTAATTCCATCTCCCCAACTGCCGATCCACATATAACCATACCGGTCTTTAATAATTGCGGAAATAACACTACCGTTGATACTGTTCGGAACGATTGATCCGTATTTAAAGTGACGTATTTTACCGGTTTCCCGATCAGTATAATTCAATCCTTTTCCCTCTGTGCCAATCCAGCTATTACCGGCATCATCTATATAAACCGATCGAATTGTGTTACCACTCAGACTATTGGAATTGGATGCATCATGGGAGTAACTATAAAATTTCTTTTTCCGGGCATTTAATTTTAAAATGCCATTATTCAATGTACCAAACCAAAGTGTTCCTGCGGAATCTTCGAATAATGACAAAATCGCTCTTTCGGATTGCATGGGTAATCTGTTGAAACAGTTGGTATTAATATCATATTGATCCACGCCTGAATTCGTACCTATCCACAGTTCTCCCCGGCCATTGCAGAAAAGACGGTTTACGCTATTATTTCCAATACTTGACGAACTCTCCGAATCATGGTAATAACGTGTAAATGAATTATTTTCGGGATTCATGGAATTTAATCCAAGACCAGTGGCAATCCAGATTGTACCTGTCTGATCAATCAGCAGATCATTGATATCGACAGAACTTAGAACTTTTAGTTGATTTGGATAGTAGTAAAATACCTCAAAGATATTTTTTTCAACAAAAAAACGATTTAGACCTCCACCCATAGTACCAATCCAGAGATAACCGTCATTATCTTCGACAAGCGCTCGCACGCAGTTGTTGCTTAAACTGTTTGATTTGTCACAATTGTGCTGGTATCGAATAAATATACCACTAATCGGATTAAAACGGTTGAACCCTTTATTCATAGTTCCAATCCATAATGTCCCGTCCCGGCTTTCATAAATAGCGCTGATCGAATTTTCACTGAGGCTTGTTTCATTTAACGGATCGCAAATGTAATTGGTAAATTTTTCGGTCTTCCAATCATAGCAAATCAGTCCGCCGTTATCCGTTCCGATCCAGATATTTCCCTGTCTATCTTCAAGCATAACTCTGATAAAACTGTCGGAGATAGTATTATCCTGATAAATTTTGTGATGATATATTTTGAATGCGTAACCATCATACAGATTCAAACCATTTTCTGTACCAAACCATAAAAATCCCCGGCTATCCTGTAAAATACAACGGACAGTGTTATTTGAGAGACCATTTGATATGGTAAGTTCTTCCCAAAGGGCTTGAAAATCCTCCGCCATTATCCATGTAGATACAATTAGAATGAAATAAAAAACAAGAATCTTAATCTTTTCAATAAAACCAGTTAACAAATTCGGTTCTTCCATGATTTTGATACTAAATATACTGTATCGCTTAAATTCCAATGAGTACGCCCGGCCGGTGAACTTTAAGTAAAATTCAGCATTGTTGCAAGAGATTATCCAATTCCGGGATTAGATTGCATTTGATATAATAACAAATATTTTCTGTTCAGAATGGAGGTATTTAAAAATTTTACTAAAAATATTGAGTGTACCTTTAACTTTGTTTTATTAACTTACGCCGCTTTGATGGTTTCTTGAAAATAATTGATCGCAGATATTGAGGAAAATGATATCTGGTTCGGTTTAAGATAAATTCATCTGAAACATACCTGGTATAACAGACTATTTTTACATAGTATGCAGAGGGAAAATATCGCAATATTTGAAATATAAGGTTCTTATGAGAATTGAGTGAGTAATTAAAGGTCCAATATCCAACACGGAATTTCCAAATATGAAGGAAATAGAAAAAAGGATGAATGGAAAAGAAACAAAGTTTGACTTACAGGAACGGTTTATTGATTATGCGGTTAGAATTATTAATGTTTCAGAACAGCTACCTGAAACAAAAGCAGGTAAACATATCGCTTCTCAAATAATAAGAAGCGGGACATCACCCGCTCCAAATTACGGAGAGGTTCTTCCGAAGGAATGCCTGTGGCAAAAGTGCTGAATCTAAGGCTGATTTCATTCATAAATTGAAAGTGGCTTTAAAAGAGTTGAGAGAGACTGAAGTGTGGCTGAAATTAATAGTTCGGACAAAATTAATTCAACCTTCAACAAAATTGTCCCTTTTATTACAGGAGACAGATGAGTTGATTTCAATACTTTTCAAAAGCATTGATACAGCAAAAAAGAAAAAGGAGCGATAGTAACAAAAATACTTGGATATTGGATATTCCGTGTTAGATATTGGATAATCAGATTTTTTATTTTTAGTATATCAACTCACTAAAAAATAAAAGGAACCAAATATAATATTAAGGAGGAATGCTTAATGGCGAAAATACTGATCGTTGATGATGATATCGATTTCGTATCGGCAGTCAAGCTCGTGCTGACCAGCAACGGATTTGATACTGCGGTAGCCTATTCACGTCAGGAAGGCATGGATAAATTCGTTTCGGAAAAACCTGATTTAGTGTTACTTGATGTCATGATGGATGAGCCGGACGATGGTTTCGTTTTGGCACAATCTCTGAAAAAGAAATCAAAAGATACTCCGATTCTGATGCTGACCAGCGTTGGCCAGGTCACAGGAATGGATTTTGATAAGGATAGTGAAATGGTTCCGGTGGATGATTTTGAGCAGAAACCGATTATGCCAAACCGTTTACTTGAAAAAGTCAATCAACTGCTTGGCAATTAAAGGAGTAGGCTAATGCAAATTATCGATAGACAAAAAATAAATAATCAGATAGAAGATTTAAGAAAAAAGTATGGCGAAGATCGTTCTGCGCTTATGCCGATTTTACAGGATCTTCAGGAAATTTATGGATATCTGCCGGATGTTGTTATGCAGGAAACTGCACATGCCATTGGTATTCATCCGGTTGAAGTCGAAGGCGTTGCCAGTTTTTACAGTTTTTTCCGGACAAAGAAAAAACAGGGCAAATATGTCATTCGTCTCTGCCAGACGATCTCCTGCGATCTGGCCGGTAAACAGAATGTCGCCCGTCAAATGGAAAATGAACTGGGAATCAAATTCGGCGAGACTACCAAAGACGGCATGTTTACCCTCGAGCATACTAATTGTCTAGGGATGTGTGACCAGGGCCCCGCAGTAATGGTGAATGATCGTTTGTTCGCCAAAGTCGACGCCGAGAAAGCATCCCGGATCATTACCGATTGTCGTCGGGATTTTCTGAAAAGTGACTTTCCGGAAGTTGTTCCCTCCGATGTTAAAATGGCCGGTCCCATATTGGATCATGGGATCAAACCGGTGGAATCATTGAAAAAAGCGCTCACTATGCCCCGTTCCGAGATCATCGCGACAATTCGTGAGTCCGGACTGAAAGGCCGCGGTGGCGCCGGGTTTCCCACGGCTATCAAATGGCAACTGGCTGGCGCTGCAAAAGGCGATAAAAAATATGTTGTCTGTAATGCAGACGAAGGCGAACCGGGCACATTTAAAGACCGTATGCTGTTGTATGAAGAAACTGATCTGCTGCTGGATGGTATGACGATCGGCGCTTATGCGGTTGGCGCCAAGAAGGGATTTATCTACCTCCGCGGTGAATATCTCTATATGCGGAAATATCTGGAAAAAACCCTGGAAGATCGTCGAACTCAGAAATTACTGGGTGGAAATATCCTTGGCTATAAGGAATTCAATTTTGATATCGAAATCCGCATGGGGGCCGGCGCCTATGTCTGTGGCGAAGAAACTGCCCTGATTGAATCCCTGGAAGGTTATCGCGGCGAACCGCGCAACCGTCCGCCCTTCCCGGTTGACACCGGTTTTCAGGGCAATCCCACCATTGTCAATAATGTTGAGACTTTTATTGATGCTGCATTGATAATCAGTAAAGGCGCTGACTGGTTTAGCGAGCATGGTACCGATAAATCAAAGGGCATGAAAATCTTCAGCATTTCCGGTGATTGTGAACGCCCCGGTATTTATGAATTCCCATTTGGGATTAAAGTTTCCGAACTGTTGAAAGAGGTTGGTGGAGAAAATGCCAAAGCCGTACAGATCGGTGGCGCTTCCGGTCATTGCATTGCCCGGAAGGATTTTCATCGCACAATCGCGTTTGAAGACATTGGTTCAGGTGGTTCAATCATCGTGTTCGGACCCGATGCGGATATGCTCCAGGTGGCTAAGAATTTTCTGGAATTCTTTGTTGAAGAATCCTGTGGACAATGTACGCCTTGCCGCGACGGCAATCCGAAACTCCTCGAAGGCGTTGAAATGTTGGAAAAAGGTCGCTGTTCGGTGAGCTATTTGAATGAATTAAAAAAACTGGGTGAAACCATCCAGGTGGCGTCGAAATGTGGCCTGGGCCAATCCAGTCCGAATGCATTTTTATCAATTGTTGAGAACTTTAAATCAGAAATCCTTAGCCCGGTAGCTGCCGGGAAGCTGACTAAGGAGGAGCAATATGCAAGATAATGAAAAACTGTTTGAAGAAGTGACCCGGTCACCAAAAAGTACAACGACTGCCGCCGTCAAGCCTCCGGTAAATACCGAAGCCATTGGTGCGCTGATTAAAGTCACTATTGATGATAAAGAAATCAAAGTACCCATGAGCACCACAATCCTCGAAGCCGCCAAGATGCTGGGAATCAACATACCCACTCTCTGCTACCACGAAGATCTCTGCATTAGCGGCGTTTGCCGGATTTGTGTGGTAGAAATTGACGGCTATCGAACCTTGCAGGCCTCCTGCGCATTTCCAATCACTCAACCGATAACCGTCCACACCCATACCCGTAAAGTTCGTCAGGCGCGTCGTCATATTCTGGACCTGATGCTTTCGAATCATTACGGCGAATGCTACAGCTGTGTAAGCAACAATAATTGCGAACTTCAGAAACTGGCCAATGAATACGGCGTGGACTTTTACCGCTTTGGTCATGTGGAAGAACCGACATTTGGCCGTGATGATTCGTCTTATGCTATTATTCGGGACATGGATAAATGTATCAAGTGCCGCCGTTGTGTAAGAACCTGCATCGACCTGCAGGAAGTCGGCGTTTATGAAGCCATGCATAAAGGCGATCAAACCCGTATTGGAACGTTTATGGACAATCCAATGGCTGAGTTGATCTGTATCAATTGCGGGCAGTGTATTAACCGCTGTCCTACCGGCGCCCTGCACGCCAACGATCCATCAGACGACATCTGGACTGCGATTGACGATCCTAATAAACATGTGGTTATTCAGACCGCTCCGGCGCCCCGCTCTGCGATTTGTGAATGTTTCGGTCTTAAGCCCGGAACTCCGCTCACATTCGAAATGAACACAGCCATGCGCTACTGCGGATTTGATAAAGTGTTTGATACGAACTTCACCGCAGACCTGACGATCATCGAAGAAGGTACGGAACTGATTCTGCGTTTATATAATGCGCTTGTTAAAAAAGAACAGGAATTTATTCCACAATTTACATCATGCTCTCCGGGCTGGGTAAAATATATTGAACATTTCTATCCGGAAATGCTGCCGAATATGTCTTCGGCGAAAAGTCCGCAGCAGATGTTCGGTTCGGTGATTAAGACATATTATGCTCAAATGCACAATATTGATCCGGCAGACATTGTAACTGTCGCTTTGATGCCCTGCACTGCCAAGAAATTCGAATGCAATCGTCCTGAAATGAACGATTCCGGTTTTAAAGACATCGATTTTGGTCTGACAACCAGGGAACTGGCGCAAATGTTCAAAGAAGCCGGTATTGACCTGGTTAATATGAAGAAATCCGATTTTGACGATCCCTTTGGAACGGCCACCGGATCGGGTGTCATTTTTGGCGCTACAGGCGGTGTTATGGAATCCGCAATCCGAACGGTTTTTGAATTGATTACCGCTAAAAAAATCGAAAGTCTTTTCGAACATGCCAACATTATCCCCGTGCGTGGTTTTGAAGGCGTCAAATATGCCGAACTGCCGATTACCGAAGTTGGCCCGGTTCCGGATATACTGAAACACCTGGTTCCTGACTGGAAATGGCTGAAAGGCATTACACTGAAGGTTGCCGTCTGTCATGGTACGGCGAATGCCAAGAAAGTACTCGATAATATTAAAGCAGGCGGCAAAATGAGTGAATGCCACTTCATCGAGTTTATGGCCTGTCCGGGTGGATGTCTGGGCGGCGGCGGGATGCCGATACCGACCAGTGAAAAGATTCGCGCTGCCCGCGCTAAAGCGATCTATGCTGAAGACGCAGCCGCAGAAGTCCGTAAATCCTATGAAAATCCTGCCGTTGCCAAAATATACGGTGAATTTCTGACCGACGGACCCTGCGGACACAAGAGTCACAAACTGCTGCATACTCATTACATCGAGCGCGGCAAGAAACTCGTCTAAATTATCCTATTGATAAACGAAAAAGGCTATCCAAGCGGGTAGCCTTTTTTAATTTTACCCTATATGTAATGTATTGTCGCTGAAATCCGGGCTTCTTGAACCCTGGATTGATGCCAATGATTCGTTGTATCAATCCTTATTTGTTAGGCCAAGTTTAACAGAGTAGTAGTTTAACTCCAATAAAATCAATATATCAAAAAATATTATTCTCACTACGGATTTTTAATTATCATTCTCTTTCTGTTAAAAATAATTATCCTGTATATTCATTTGAATCCGGTGCATCACGGATTGACTGAAAATTTTGAATGTTACCGATGGATCTCCTATTCAAAATTATTAGGCGATCAACCAACGAAATTACACCGCGATGCGATTTATGAAATATTCGACGGAAAAAACGGATTTATTGAAAATCATAAATATGCAAAATTGAATTACCTTGAAATAGCGAAATATATAAAAACACATACTAAACCTGACAGGTTTTAATATAGAGAGTTAAAAAAATGAAACATTATCTTCAAAACCTTCTTATTAAAAAATCCAATATTGTTCTCCTCATCATAATCATCAGTGTCCTGATGGCTATCACGGGGTACTCTTACTACCGCCACGAAAGCCGGACGATTCGCCAGGAACGGGAAAACGATCTGAAAGCCATCGCCTCGCTTAAAGTCGATCAAATTTCAGATTGGTACCTGGATGAAATCCATTATGCGGAAATCATCTCTCGAAATATCTTTTTAGTGGAAATGCTTGAAAATTGGCTCCGGAATCTGTCGGGAAATAATCGAAAAATGCTTATTCAGCATCTCTCAGTTATTATCACCGAACATGGTTATGAAGATATTCTACTGACGGCAACTGACGGTCAGATTCTGCTATCTACCGACGACAAAATAGAAAAACCGGATTCAGTGCTTATCAGAAACATTATCCATGCGGTTGCATCACAATCGCCTGTTTTGGTTGATTTCTATTACTGCTCAGTTCATCATAAAATTCACATCAATTTTATAAGCCCGGTATTGGATGCTCAATCTATTCCAATCGCCGTAATGGTTTTTCAAATCGATCCGGAGAAGTTTTTGTTCCCCCTCATTCAGTCATGGCCGCTGCCCAGTAAAAGCTCGGAAACCCTGATTGTCCGTCAGTACGGCGACTGCATGTTTCAATGTCAAGACTTATATTGGCAATAAAGAAAAAATAGAGAACATCGTGGCCACAAACAAATCAATAGTATCTGCAATTAAGGTTTTAGACCGTCTTGCGGTAGCGCCAGGTCGCCAGGCTGAGCATGGCAATCCCGTAGATGACCAGTGCGATGATATCGTGATAAATATCGCGGAATCCCGATCCCTTCAGCAGGATTGTACGCACCAGTTTCATGAAATAGGCGATAGGATTGATGATGTTGATATTCTGGGCCCAGTTCGGCATGGTTTCGACAGAGGTGAAGAGCCCGCTCATCATCATAAAAACGATCATAAAGAAGAAGCTGATGAAAATTGCCTGCTGCAGCGTGCGCGCCAGCGTGGAGACCAGCAAGCCCAGCCCGAGGATGGTCATCAGGTAGATGGCAGCCGTGACAAACAATACGAAAAGACTGCCGTTGATCGGAATGTCGAAAAGGATTTTGCCGATAGTCAGGCCGAAACCGAGTTCCACCAAAGCGATGATCAGGAACGGGACGAGTTTGCCGATGATGAACTGGTGCTTGCGGATGGGCGTCACGTTGATCTGCTCGATCGTACCGAGTTCCTTTTCACGCACGATGTTCAGGCCGGACAGAAAAGCGCCGATGATCGTTACCAGAATCGCGAGAACTGCCGGCACCATGAAAACTTTGTAGTTCAGTTCCGGATTGTACCAGAACGACGGCCTGACCTCGATGCTCTGTTGCGCGATAACGCCTTTGGGTATTTGATACCACTTGGCGATAATCTCCCGGTTGTAGCTGCCCGTGATGGACGCGGCATAACCATAGCCGATCCCGGCCACGGTTCCGTTGATGGCGTTGAAAAGGAATTGCACTTCGGCGCGGTTTTCCCGCACGAGGTCTTTTTCGAAATTGGCCGGAATGTGCAGGATGATGTCGGTCTTGCCGTGTTCCATGGCTTCCCCGGCTTCATCCAGTGAGAACGACCGGCTGGAAATCCGGAAGAACGGTGAAGCGGCAAAGCGATCGACCAATTGGCGGGAAGTTACGGACAGGTCCTGATCGACGATGAAGATTTTCAGATTTTTCATCTCCATCGTGGCGGCATTGACGAGAATGATAAGCTGCACGAGCGGCAGCACGAAGATAATCGGCAGCATCATCCGGTTACGGAAAATTTGCAGGAATTCCTTTTGCAACAGAAACAGGATCGTTCGCATTTACTCCAACCGTATCTTGAATTTTTTAAGGCTTATCGTCAAAAACAGAACGGTCATACCCATCAGGATCAGTGTTTCTTTCCAGATGTAGCCGATTCCCGCGCCCTTCAGCATGATGCTTTTAATGATTATGATGAACCATTTGGGCGGCATCAACTGGCAAATCCATTGTAAGATCAGGGGCATATTCTCGATCGGGAAAATGAATCCCGAGAGCAGAATCACCGGCAGCATCAGGGCGAAAGCCGACAGCATCATCGCCACCATCTGATTGTCGGTGACGCTGGAGATAAGAATGCCCAGCGACAGGGCCAGCAGAATATAAAGCATGCATTCGAGCAGCAACAGAATCACGCTGCCCTGGATCGGAACGCCGAATACAAAATTGCCGAGCAAGAGAATCGTCACGGCATTGATGAACGCCAGTGCAGTATAAGGCACGACTTTACCGATGATGATCTGGATCGGTTTAAGTGGCGAGACCAGCAGGATTTCCATGGTTCCCATCTCCTTTTCGCGGGTGATGGAAATGGAGGTCATCAGCGCCGAGATGAGCACCAGAATCAGGGCCATAATTCCCGGGACAAACAGGAACGCTCCGCGCAGTTGTTCGTTGTAGACCATCCGGACTTTCGGGACGATCCGCATCGGTACCGGGTTGACGGCATTGCTGCGATTGACGTAATCCTGGATGATCCCGGTCGTGTAAGTGCTGATCAGGTTGGCCAGGTTGGCGTCGGAGGCGTCGGCGATGATCTGCACATTCGCTTTCCCGGTGCGGGCGAGTTTGCGTTCGAATTGGGGCTCGAAGACGACCACTTCTTTGACTTTGCCGCCCCGGAAAACCTGCTCGATCTCATCCGGGCTGCTGAGCTTGTATTCCAGCAGGAAGTAGCCCGAAGAGAGAATTTTATCGGTAATCTTTTGGGTTACGACGTCATGCGATTGATCGAGGATCGCGATGCCGACGTTGCGGATTTCGTTGCTGATCACGAAGCCGAAAATCAGCATCTGGGCGATGGGCATACCGAACAGGATCAGCAGCGTCTGTTTGTCGCGGAAGATGTGGAAAAACTCTTTACGGACGAAGCCCAGGAAGCGGTTCATATCTGCACCTCCGCCGGTATGAGGCCGGGATTGCGGGCAAGTTTAATAAAAACGTCGTTGATGTTCGCGGTCCCGTAAGTTCGGATCAATTGGGCCGGTGTATCGAGCGCCGCGATGCGGCCGTCGACCATGATCGAAACCCGGTCGCAGTATTCAGCTTCGTCCATGTAATGCGTCGTCACGAAAACCGTGATGCCGTTATGCGCAGCTTCATAAATCAATCCCCAGAACTGCCGGCGCGTGACCGGATCGACGCCGCTGGTCGGCTCATCCAGGAACACGATCTTCGGCTGGTGGAAAATCGCGACCGAAAAGGCCAGCTTCTGTTTACAGCCCAAAGGCAGGCTCCCGATCAGCGTATCGCGGTATCGGGTGAGCCCGAGTTTTTCGATCAGCGCCACGGCGCGGGTTTTGATTTCCCGGAAAGTCATCCCATAAATGCCGCCGTAAAAGCGGATATTTTCGTAGACTGTCAAATCTTCATAAAGCGAAAATTTCTGGCTCATATAGCCAATGTTGCGTTTGATCGAATCGGTCTGGTGATATACATCGAATCCGGCGACGCTGATCTCGCCCGAAGTAGGTTTTGACAACCCACAGAGAATTCGAATGGCGGTGGTTTTGCCGGCGCCGTTGGCTCCCAGGAAACCGAAAATCTCGCCGCGCTGAACATCGAATGACAGGTTATCGTTGGCGACGAAATCACCGAATTTCTTGACCAGATTACGGACGCGGATGATGGGTTGCCGGTTTTCCATTTTCATGATCCCTGCCCGACGGTTGCCGGTTGCGAAGCCATCAATTCCATAAAGCAATCTTCGATGCCCGGTCCGATCGGGCGCACGTCGATATTGCGGTGATCGCGTTCCGCCAGGAAAGCAGAAAGGCTATCGACATCGAATGAATCGCTCTTCGGCGTGAAATGCACGCTCTGGCCGAACGGAAAGGCGGTGTTCGTCTCCGGAAATTGCTTCAAATCCTCGATCAATTGATATGTGTTCTCGGCTTTGACCGCATACAGTTTCTGGCGGTACTCCCGGATAATCTGCTCCGGGCGGGCGATCTTCATGATGCGGCCGTGCTGCATGAGCGCCACGCGGTCGCAGAGTCCGGCTTCGTCCATGTAGGGCGTCGAGACGATGATGGTAATGCCCTCAGTTTTTAGTATTTTGAGCATCTCCCAGAATTCGGTGCGCGAGACCGCATCGACGCCGGTGGTCGGTTCGTCGAGCACCAGCACGACCGGTTTGTGGATCATGGCGCAGGAGAGCGCGAGTTTCTGTTTCATGCCGCCACTGAGTTTGCCCGCGAGTCGCTTTTTAAACGGTTCGATCTGGACGTAAATGTCGCGCACCAGGTCGTAATTTTCCGCTATCGTGGTTCCGAAGATCGAAGCGAAGAATTGCAGGTTTTCCTCGACCGTCAAGTCCTGGTAGAGCGAGAAGCGCCCCGGCATATAGCCGAGCAGCATGCGTAACTTTTTATAATCTTTGACGACGTCAAGATCCTCGACTATTGCCCGGCCTCGATCAGCCAGAATGAGCGTGGTCAGGATGCGGAAAAGTGTCGTCTTACCGGCGCCGTCGGGACCGATAAAACCGAAGAGTTCTCCCTTTCCAATTTCAAAGGAGATGTCGTCCAGCGCCCGGACATTTTCATAGTTTTTATACAGATGTTCTGCCAGAATCGAGATCATGAATATGCCCGGTTTATCTGGAGGTCGGCAGGAAATTGACTTCGCCGGGCATGCCGATCTTCAACGACCCGTCGTTCTTTACTTTGATCCTGACGGCGTAGACCAGGTTCACGCGCTCTTCCTTAGTCTGGATCATCTTGGGCGTGAATTCGGCATTCGACGAAATCCAGCCGATCGTGCCTTCCAGGGAACGATTGGTTTTCTTATCCCGGTCGATAAGTATTTCGACCTTATCGCCCAAGCGGACATCGGGCAGTTGGTCGCCGCTGACGTAGACACGCAGGTCCATTTCCGACAGGTTGGCGATGTTATAAAGGGCTTTGCCGTAGGCGGTGATTTCGCCCGCTTCGGCGTATTTATTCAGGATCGTGCCCGCGATGGGATTGAGGACCCGGCACTTGCGGATATTATCTTCGATCTGCTCGATCTGCCTGTCGTAGACGGCCAGTTCCTTTTTGACGGAATTGTTCTGGATTTTAGTCGCCAGAATTTGTTTTTCCATGAGGTTCAGACCGGCGTTGACGTCGTCCAGTTGTTTGGTCGTCGCTGCGCCGTCCTGTAACAGTTTTTCGATGCGTGCTTTATCGGCCAGCAGGTTTTGCTGCTGCTGAACTTGGACGTCGATCTGGGCCTGGATATTGGCGATTTTACTCGCGGCGGCTTCGCGCTGGGCAAGCAGTTGCGCACTTCGGAAAGCGAGGTCCGTGGGATCAATTTGCCCGACGACGGCGCCAGCCTCGAAAACCTGGCCGGCTTCGGCATCCAACCGCAGAATCTTGCCGCTGGCTTCGGCGGAGATCGTCACTTCGATCGCCTCGAAATTGCCGTAAGCGTCCGATTTTTGATGGTTCCCGGAGCATCCGGTAAAGAGAACCAGCGTAATCAGCCAAGGGAGAAACTTCATGGAAATTGGCCTGTTTTGATTCGGATAGTTGCTCATATTTTACTCCATATTCCCGGAATCGAATTGATGGTTTGCTTTGGCTTTGGCCAGTTGAATGATGTGCAGTTGCTTGTTGAGGCGCGCCTGGGTTTCGGCGTTCAACTCCGCCAGATAGTCGGTGGCCGTGACGATGCCGTTCTCGAGTTGCGCGCTAAAAGTACGCGTGATCCTGACCCGCAGGACGATGATCTCATCATCTTTTAGAATCAGGGTTTCGTATTTGTTGATCTCCGCGAGGTCCTTTTTCAAAAGGATGCGGATATTCTGATCGAGCGCCGCTTTTTGGGTTTGTATAATACTTTTCTGCAGATCGATCCACTGCCGGTCGTTGCGGGTCTGATGCCAATTCCAGGGCGTCCAGTTGAGCCGCAGGCCGAGCATGTAAAAATCGCCGAAATCATTCGAGAACATATTCAGTCCCGGCCGCCCATAACCCATTTGCCCGAAGACCGCGACCCTGGGCATTAATTTAGCTGAGAGCAGCGCCCGCGAAGCGCCGAGCTTTTGCGTCTGCAAAGCCATCAGTTTGAGTTCCGGACGGATGAACGGAAGCGCTTCCGACGCAATACTCAGAACCGGTACGCATAATACCGTCGTAGCGGCGACGGATTGTCCCAGGTGTTCCGAAAGCATTTCGAAGGCGGCTTGCTTGCCGAGCGTGATTTCCAGTAACTGCTGCTCGAGTTTAATCAGTTCGGCACTGAGCACATCGGCATTGCTTTGCAGGGTTACCCCGTTGCGTATGCCCGATTTGACGACCTCGAGACGGGCCGCAATTTCGGTATGCATGATGTCCAGCAGCTTTTCGTTCTCCTGGAGCAACAGGGCGTTGAAATAGACCCGGTCGATGCGCTCCCGGAGTTTATAAAGTTCAACCTCGACATTCTGTTTGTCGACGCGCAGGGAAGCGTTTTCCAGGAGCTTCTGCCGCCGGGTCAGACCGCCGTCGTACAGAGTGCTGGAAATATCCAGCGTGACCTTATAGGCCGCTGGATCCATTTCGGGGATCGTGATGCCGGGGATTTTGAGTGGCAGGGTAGTGACATCCGATTGATAGGTGGATTGCCCGTTGATTGCTAGCTGCGGGTACCAATTTGTCGTCAGATTACGCATTTTTAAATCGGCGGCCGATTGCAGTAGATCGGACTGGTGATTGAGCGGGTAGTTTTCACGGGCTTTGCGCTGGCAGAAATCCAATGTCAGCGTATCCGGTGTTTGAGCCGGGAGCAGACCGTAGAATGCGATTGTCAGAATGATGATTTGTGTTTTCATGATTTCTTTATTGCGTTTAGAATGAAACGGGTGACTTCCTTTTTGCGACTTTCGAGAAATTGCTGGTATTTTTCGTGTTCGTTATTGAAAACGACCGTCTGCAGAATCGGCCGGGCGACAAATGGGAAAACACAGAGAGCGATTATGTTGACGATTAGTTGCTGCGGCTCAATTTCAGTGTAATTCTCATTGCACATCTGCTCAGCCAGGTGGTTCAGCAGGCCTCTTGGATCAATGCCGCTCATTAGCAGCGTGTTACCAATCCGGTCTGGATTGCGGTACAACTCGTGCAACACAAAAGACGGGATATGCGGATTATCTGCCAACAGGTCGATATAGCTGCCGACAAAGCCCGCGATCTTTTCGGCCAGTGGGGCTGAAGAGCCCATGATCTCGAAAATCCGCGGCACAATTTTGCGGATGGATTCCTGGAAGATGGCTTCGAAGAGCTTCTCCTTACCGCGGTAATAGTAATGCAGCAGCGCTTTGTTGATGCCGGCTTTATCGGCAATCTCCTGCATACGTGCGCCCTCGAAGCCTTTCTCCACGAAAACCACGCGGGCAGTCTCGAGAATCAATGATTCGGTGTTTTTGTCCTGTGCAGCCATCATGTCAACCTCTCTTTTGCCGGATGGTTTAACCGTATGGTTAAACTACATGGCCAAATATAACAGATGCAAATAATGGATGCAAGCAGAATTATTTTAGGGGGTAACAAAATCAACTTATCAGGAGATATAGCGCTAAAATAAAAAAAGTCTCATTTAGAGACTTTTTTTGCTCCGGAGGAGGGACTTGAACCCCCGACAAAGTGGTTAATCCGGCACCTGCCGGACTCTACCGATTGAGCAAATTATTTCGTATAAAATCTCTGCCTTTATGAGATTTAAGTTCTTTTTCCCGTTTCATTGCCTCAGTACGATTTTAAAATTTTTCATAATGAATCATTTTCCAAGGAATGAAGGCTTTTGTTGATTTTACTTTTCCAATGTTGTGTTTTTCTAATCTGATAGAAATATTGTTCGTCTGGCCTATGTAAATTCTGCCGAAACTTTCAGAATATAGTACATAAGTATAAAACATAATCCCGCGGAGAATTTTTATTCTATCTATTTATTTTTGCTCCGGAGGAGGGACTTGAACCCCCGACAAAGTGGTTAACAGCCACCTGCTCTACCAACTGAGCTACTCCGGAATCTTTCTTAAAAAAGCGTGCTAATTTAAATGAAATATCTACCAGAGTCAATCAGTTATCCGGCAAATTTTCAAAATAATTGCGTAAGGTATCCCAGGTTTCCTGAAGTCCCTGGCTGATCACTTTCGTATGGCCGGAAACCGGCATAAAATTCGTGTCTCCGTTCCATCTGGGAACCACATGAATATGGAGATGCTCTTTAAGTCCGGCACCGGCAACTTCACCATAATTAATGCCCACATTAAAACCCTGAGCGTTCAGAAATTCAGTCAATGCTTTCTGACAATGGGCGATCAGATTCATCATTTCCAGTTTCGTATCATCGTCCAGTTCACTGATCTCCGATGAATGACGATAGGGCGCTATCAGCAGATGACCATTGTTATAGGGATAGTAATTCATAACTACAAATGCGGATTTACCGCGATAGAGTACAAGATTACTATCGTCCTTATCTTCCTGTAAATATTTACAGAAAAAACAACTGTCATCTTTAGGACCTTTTATATATTCAATCCGCCAGGGCGCCCATAAGCGTTTCATCGGTTTTAATGTTCCTCTTCACGCTTCCGTTTATGTTCCGCAACTACTTTTTCTTGAACTTCCCGGGGCATTGGTTCATAATGGGAGAAACTCTGTTTGTGCATTCCTTTACCCTGAGTCATCGAGCGCAGGGAAGTACTATAGCGGTACAATTCTGCCAACGGCACCTTCGCATTAATGCACTGAAATGATCCTTCTGTCTCCACGCCCTGGATTTTACCACGACGAACGGATACATCACCCATAATATCACCCATAAACTCTTCCGGGATAATAACCGATAGATCGTAAATCGGTTCCAGCAGAATCGGATCAGCCTCCAAAAATGCATCTTTAAAGGCACCTTTCCCGGCGATCTGAAAGGCAATATCCTTGGAGTCAACCGGATGCATTTTACCATCATAAAAAAGAGCTTTGACATCGGTAACATTATACCCGGCCAGAATTCCTTCCTCGCAGGCGGCTTTGACACCTTTTTCAACAGAAGGCACAAAAACACGGTCAACATTCTGCCCAACCAGAGAATTGGTGAATTCTACTCCAGCCCCACGTTCAGTAGGTTCAACGGCCATCCAGACCTCGGCAAACTGACCGGCGCCACCGGACTGTTTTTTATGACGATATTTTGACTCGGCTTTTTTCCGGATGGTTTCGCGATAGGGAATGCGGGGCGGAAGCTGCTCAACCTCGACATTGAATTTCTGCTTGAGTCTTTCCAGCAGAATTGTCAGGTGCAGTTCGCCCTGTCCTGATAAAATCGTCTGTTTCAATTCCGGATCGTAATGGTATGTAGCAGTGGGATCTTCATCGGTTAGTGTCTGTAAACCGGCATTGATTTTCTCTTCGTCATCACGGGATTTTGGTTCGATGGCTACCTGAAGAACAGGCTCGGGGAGTTTAATATCCGCAAATATTATCGGCGATTTCGAATCGCAAAGTGTATCATTGGTGTGAGTTTTTTTCAGTTTTACAACTGCCCCGATATCACCGGCATGGAGATGAGCGACTTCAAGTTTTTCTTTACCACTGGCAACGAATATCTGGTTAATGCGCTCGTTGTTCCCGGATTTACTGTTTATCAAATCAATACCCGAGCGAACCGTACCTGACATTACTCTGAAAAACGACAGTTCACCGACGTGTTTTTCGCTGGTCGTCTTAAATACCATTAACGAAGTGGGTTCATCATCAATGATCTTTCGTTCAACTGCCTGACCTTTATATTTGCCCTTTACTTTTCCTCTAAAATCCGGTTCAGGACCGTATTTAATAACCGAATCCAGAAGTGTCGAAGCGCCAACATTCTGGAATGCGGACATTGTAAAAACCGGGAAAAGATTTCGGGTAATGATCGCTTTTTTAAGACCGGTCATCAGTTCTTCATCGCTCAAAGCGCCTTCTTCAAAAAACTTTTCCAACAGGGCATCATCGGATTCAGCGACATACTCGGTAATCTGTTCACGCAAAGAGTTGACTTTTTCCTGCATATCTGCCGGTACGGCTTCTTCCTTTGCGGTCCCTTTACCATCTTTTGAAAAAGTATACTGCTTGTTACTTAATATGTCGATAATTGTATCAAAATCAACACCCTGATTTACAGGAATCTGGACCGGAACAACCTGCTTACCAAAGGATTCACGCATCGCTTCAAGAGTTTTATCAAAATTCGCGTGCTCTTTATCGAGCATATTGATGACAAAATAAATCGGTAATTCGTCCTGTTTGGTATAATTAAAAACCAATTCTGTCCCAAGTTCTACACCGAATTGCGCATGTACGACAATCAGACCCAGGTCGGAAATCGGTGTAATCGCTTTCGATTCGCTAATAAAATCCAGATATCCTGGAGCATCGATAATATTCACTTTGGACTTTTTCCATTCGCAATGGAGGAGAGAGGATGAAATTGAAAATTTTCTGACTATCTCGTCTTCATTGTAATCCGATACCGTAGTACCCTCATCGATTCTGCCAAGACGGTTCGTTAAACCGGCTGTATAGAGCAACGCCTCAACCAGTGACGTTTTTCCGGAAGATGCGTGTCCAAAGACAGCAATATTGCGTATTTCATTTGTTTGGAATTCTTTCAAAACTATCCTCCTTAATGTTCCTGAAATGTTATGTGTGATTTTCTGATAATTCCGATACAATTTCGATCAAAATGATCAACAACTTCAATCGATTCGGGTACAAGAAATTTGGGTAATTGACTATGACAATATGACATCAATTCCTGATCGCTGAAATCAGGATTATCCGTCACAGTTACAGCAAGTTTAAGATGATCGTGTCCGAGGCTTTCTTTTAAATTAAAAACGGTGGCTTCACGTATATCCGGATGTTTTTTGATGACCGATAGTATTGAATCCGGATTGACCCGGAATCCGTTCCGGCTGATCCAGTCGCTTTGTTTACATACCCAGAAAATATAACCCTCGTCGTCTTTTATCGCCACGTCACCCGTATTAATCCAATCCTCATGATCTCTCTCAACGATAGGATAGCGGTCAAAATAGTGGTGAAAAACATTAGTGCCTCTGACAAATAAAAATCCTGGTTCGTTATTACGAACTTCATTTTCAAATTCGTCAACGATTTTAATCTCACAACAGGATAACGGTTTCCCAATGGACACCCTATGGATTTTATTGCAGTTGGAATTCATCATGATAACGGGCGCTTCTGCAACTCCATAAGCCTCAATTGTCTGAGCGTTGTAACGATGGAATATGATATTTTTTGTGTCCATAGAAAAACTGTCACCGGCAGGAATGAAAAAATCGATGGATTTAAGTTTTTCCGGCTCAAGATATTTTTCGCTAATCAATTCTTCAATAAATCCACTGTTACTGACAAAGATATTGACTTTGTGCATTTGGATGGATTCGTACAGCTTCTCACGGGAGTCATCAAAAGGAATAACGATTGTATTGCCCGTTACGATCGCCAGATTGACTACCAATGTAAATGGAAAATAATGAAAATAGGGCAAACTGGTATAGATTCGGAATTGATAATTCTCCTGGAATCTTTCTGAAACGGCCAAAGCATTTTTAATCAGGTTTTCCTGAGTGTAAACCAGGGATTTCGGATGGGAATAATCACCCGCGCTGAATAATATTACGGCATTTAATCGTGTCTTTGTCGTCGATGGAGTGCTGAAGGAAACAGTGTTATTGATAAAGTCGTAAATATTGGTCGCATCTTCGCTTGTTTCACGACCGTGGATATAACATTTGATTGGATGTCCGGAGAGATTCCGGATTTGATCGGCATGCCTTTGAAAATTGACTGAATAGATCAGAAAATCAATTCTCGTTGTGGTCGCCAGGGTAGCAACTTCGCCTTCCGGCATCGTCCAGGGCAGAAGGGAAGCGACGGCACCAACATTCAAAACCGCCAGGTAGCTCAGCACAAATTCAGGACAATTCTGTAATAATATTCCAACAGTTTGGCCGGATTTCAGACCGGCATTCACCAGTTCGTTTGAAATTGACGATATCTGTTGAGCGGCTTTTTGGAACGTTATTTTATAATCCCCGTGTATAATAAACGGAAAGTTTGGTTTATTTTCGGCAAAATGATAGATAAAGTCGGTCAGATTTTTCATTATTTATTCAAATATTAATGTAAAAATAAAAAAGCAGAAAATTTTAACGAATTTACTACCTTATGTCAAGTTAATTACTTGAGTTATTTTTTTTATCAAACAGGTATTTGTATCCAGGTATTATTCCAATAGTAAAATTACTTAATTAAAAGCATTTTCTTTTTAAATGTACCGCTGTCAGTTTTTAAAACATATACATATAAGCCGGAGCTATGCATCCCTGAATCCCAGGAAAAATGGTAGCTGCCGACCGACTGATTACCATAATCCATTCGATCAATAAGTCTTCCCCGAAGGTTATAAATCATTAATTCAACACATGACGGTGCAGCAAGTGCATATTCAATCGTTGTGCGATTGTTAAATGGATTCGGATAATTTTGCATCAATCCAAATTCCAAGGGTATATTGGATTCCTGAGCCAAGCCGACAACTTTTTCTTCAATAAGAATAAACTTCACGGCATCAGCCCGTAAAACCTTACCCGATGGGTAAGGATCGCCGCCATAATAAGCAATGCGTACCGTAATGGGTAAATCTTTCGGCAAATCAAATTCACCAATAGAAACAAATGCTCCGCTGCCGACATTCTGATCGACATACACACTGTCAAGCGGAATTCCATCAATTAAAATAACATAGCAGGCATTATTTGTGGCATTTTCTGTTTTTGGCACGATGTACTGAACATCATAGCTGCCGCTGAATTTTAACGTCTCGGTGAAATCAGCATAGGCGCCATAGTTCTCACTAATATAGACACAACGACTTGTAAGGCCCCACGACGTTGCCACGCTGGTAAACCAGGCATGGTTGGATTCGTGATAACCTGACCCTCCATCATTATCGATGAGTCTAAAAAATGACGTTGCGCTCGCAAAAACAGGAATAATCACCGTTGGATTTAACATATCATTTGTCTGAATGGTAATGACATCGCTATAATCACAGAAATTATCGCTTGTAAAAATGATCGGAATTTGCACTTCGCCCATGGCCCCGATTATTATGGGAAATTCCGCAGAGATTATGATTTTATCACCGTCGTGAACGATGGATTCAATTCGCAAATCAAGACGTCCGAAGTTTGAAATGCTGAGGTACTGGACTGCTGAATCAGTCACACTGACATCTCCAAAACTGATTATTTCACGATTCAGAACCATTTTGCGATCGGCAACTAACGGTGTAAAGCGGACAACATCCAATCCAAATTGTTTATCCGTTGCAAGGTTTTCTAAAATGAGCTTATTTCCGGTTCCGGCCGACATTTCAAAAAATCCGACATGCTGCCACTTATCGGTGCCGCTAAGAACTTTATTGAAAAAAACAGTGTCAACAATCCCATTATGATTGACGACGCATTGCGCGGAATCTGAGGTACTTCCAGGCCCATGGAATAAAATGCTGTAGATTCCCGGAGTTTCTATGGATGGAGTAATAGACACAGAGCCCGTTCCTTCAAGCTTGCGAGCACTCAGGTTCCATAATTCGCCAGTATTATAGTCATTCCAGGTTCCCGACAATTCCTGAACAGAATTATCCTTATCATCGATATAAATATCATCCGTTAAGTAGTCGAGATGAGTTTTCGCCTGATTTCCAACACTGTCACATACTGTAACAGAAATCTTGGCAATATTATCTGCAGGAACAGCATTGACGGTTTCCCAGCGATTTTTGCTGACAATTGAACAGGACAGTCGTTGATAAGTTTCATTTTTTGTTTTCATCGCAATGAATGGCTCGTCTGCCTGAAAAACCGGTCCATCAGTTTCGATTATAAATCGCCGGTTGTCACCTTCTATAATCTCATTTACTGTCAGAACCGGTGCGATCGTATCTTCCGGATTAATCCATAAACCCATGGCTTCCGTGTCTTTGCAATACATGAAATCCACATCGTATTGATCGGATAAACGGTGGGCGATCGCATTCAGAGAATCCATGCCCAGCATGAAATCTGTCTGGGGCAGGTGAGACCAAAAACAGGCCATCTGGTCATTCCCGTTGGCCGCTTCCTGAAACATGATTTCCAGATTTTCCCGGGTCCAGTTGATACTGGTAAAACAGATCGACCGCAGGCGCCATTGTTTCAGATCTCCTTCAATCTGGTAATTACTAGCATTTGGGTGATAAGGCACAAACTCGCTGGGAGATTGCGACCAATCGATGATGTTATTGGTAGGTTCATTGTCATCGCCGCCATGAGCGGGATAAGCGTTTGACATATCGAAGGGAATGAACTTTTCCTGGTAAGATTGCCAGGCATTATCCATATAATGCCAACCGCTGCGAAAGGAGACAGGGAAGACGTCGTCTTCGATCAGATATTTCATCAGACATTCTTCGTAATCATCCTCATTCAACAGAAAATCAAGACCCTGGTTGTAATAAAAAATGTTGTCGCCATTCGTATCGGACCAGTAATAATTATGATAATGGAGAGTCAGTTGGTCATCGTACGCATTAATAGCATCCATATGATATTTTTTCATCAGGTAAAGGGTAATATTGTTGCGAATGGGGACATTGCAGTTCCGGGAGAGATGAAAGACATTGCCGGCCATCATCCACCAGGTCATTTTCATCGGTGTGCCGTAACTATCCCGTAAACGCAGACGGAAGGAACTATCCATAACTGTATGAGCATTCCCAGAAGGATCGGTATAAAGATGGCCCTTAAAATACCGGTTATCGTATTGACTGATTGATAATCCGTCCCAGATAGCGGTATCGGAACCTAGGACCAGATACACTTTTCCATTTTCGCCGTTTACAATCATTGCCGTTAATAAAACCAGCAGACAACCCAATTTTTTAAACATAGAAAATCCTTGATTCAAACCTTTAAAACCAAAATCAATTTAGGTCTTCTTGGGATAAAATGAAAATCTCATAAGGTGTTTAGAGTCACAAAAAAAGGGCCGCCGGAGAGCGACCCTTTTTTGTTTGATTTTGCGAATGAATTAGAAATTGATATTCAGACCAAAATTGATCCGGCGCGGCATACCGATATAGACTTCGGCAGATGAGGCAGAATGGGGATTATAGTGTTCATTTGCGTCAGCTGCACCATTTTTATTCAAGTCCTGATAAAATGAATTATATTGACTATTGTCAATGGCGTCTTGAACATAAATAGCATCCAGAGCATTGAAAACATGCAGATATGCCTGAAATCCGACATTACCAAAATGAATCGGCAAATCGTATTTGGCATGTAAATCAATTTTACTGTATGCGGGTACCTGCCAGTTCTGTCCACGATCAGCGGTACCGTCAGCGGCAATCTCTCTACTCGAAGGATCCCAGAATGCCCAGAAGCGGTCATAATAATTCATCGTGGCGGCGACGGTTAGACCTTTGACAGGAAATAAGGAAACTGTCAATGAATAGATCGACTGCGGCATATCACCAACCATCAGATCCTTGACTGCATATGTATATTTTGCAGTTGTGTCAGCTTCTATATCTTTATATGTTCCTTCGGCATCATCCGTATATATCCATTTACCATAAGACATAGCAGCGTCAAGACGGACCAATCGCATCGGCTGATAAGCTAGCTCCAATTCCAGACCTTGGTGATACTGATTAAGACCTGTCAGGAAAATCAGATCAGTGTCACCACTGGTTCCCTGGCCAGTTGTGACTGGTATAACAAGATTTCTGTCTTTCCAGTTAGTGTTATACAGGTTGATTTTGGTGGCCAATTTATCGGCAAGCGCTCTGAAATTAAAACCAAGTTCTGTGCTGATAAACTTTTCATTGGTTGGATCCGGCGCCAGGGCGATTTCAACATCGTCAATGATATTGTCCAGAATTGGAACCTTTTCAACATAGCCGAAGTTCGCAAAGGCTTCCATGTTATCAGTGACTTTGTACAAACCTCCGGTTTTGAACTGAACTGCAGAAATCCAGTCAGCTTCAATCTGCAATTCCCCATCATCGGATGCAGTCACATATTCAGCCACATGATTTTCGGCTTTCTTGAAATGATCTATCAAGGCATATTTGATCATTGAAAAGCCACCCATTCCATATATTGAGAACAGGTTTGTTTTGTATTCCGCCTGACCAAAGAATCCCAGCCAGTCAATGGTATTGTGATTATGATAATCAATAATATCACCAAGCCCAACTTTGGCATCTTCAATGCTGTTGTCGAACTCATTATACAACTTTGAATATCTTTCATCACCGACTTTTTTATTTTCATATTTCCCATTTACAGCATAATCGCCACCAAGTAAATCCCTAACTTCGCGTCCATGCTCGATCTCTGCTGTCCGCCAATCGACGCCTATCTGTACTTTCAATTGCTCACTTAGATCATAATTTAATTTGGATATTGCGCCAATTGTCCATTGACGATTATAACTATTACGTAAAAAACCCACTGATTCACCGGCGGGTTTTAGGGCATTTTTCCGACTTAATGTATCCCGATTCGTCGCAATTGTTGAATTCCAGTTTACAATTCGAGAGGGGCCTGAATAATCCCATATTAAATCACCAAATGTTCCAGTTCCTCCACCAGAGCCACCTGAAAAATAGGCAACGGTAGATAGCCGCATTTTTTCATTAATGGTCAAGTACCAGTTAAGGTTGACTTGCGGTTTGTGATAGTAGTTTTCATTTTCATTGAGGTAATTCGGATCGTGGCGATCGACAGTTTTCTCACCATACATATAGTAATACTGCTGTCCTTCATAATCACTGCTAACTTCATTCCAGTTTTCATTATATGTACGACTTACTTCAGGAAAACCATGTCCATATTGACTTGTTGCCGGATAATCAAGTTTTTCAAAGATATCTGATGTCCCATTGCTATTTACATCCATATCAAGAATTGATTTATCCAAAATATCTTTGGCATATTCCTGATCATATACTGAGACATTCTGTGCATATCTCATCTGACCATGACGCTGCGGGGCACCTAAGGCGAAGAATTCAAAGCGGTTATTTTTATTAACCTGATAACTGGCGCCCAGGTAATAAGCCCATGCATCAGTCCAGGCTTTATCAATGACGCCGTCGCCGGTTTTACGGACGACAGTTCCGCTCACAGCGAACTTGTCGTTAATTAAGCCCGAAGCATAACTCAGTGTACTTTTAAGGAAACCACCGCTGCCGAATTCCTGTTTGAATCTCCCGCCGGCTTTTAATGCGGTCGGATCCGTCAAAATATTCATTGTTCCACCAATCGATGGAGCAGCAAGGTTCACTGCGGAAAGACCGCGCTGCAACTGGATAGAAGAAGTGGCATCGGCTACGCCATCCCAGTTCGACCAGTAGACCCAGCCGTTTTCCATGTCATTCACCGGAACACCATTGATCATAACGGCAACATTCCTCTGATTGAATCCACGTACACTTATACGGGCATCGCCTGCGCCGCCGCCCTGCTCGGTGGCATAAACACTGGGAGTTGTGTTCAGAACCATCGGCATATCCCGTGAACCGAGATTGATTTCAATGTCGAGTTTTTCAACGTTCGTATATGCAACCGGGGTGGTTCTGGTTGCCCGGGAGGCCAGCACTTCGAGCGCTCCCAGTTCCAGGGTTTCTCTTTCCAATTGGAAACTGATTTTTGTCACACCTGATGAAGATACATTCAGGTCTCTGGTTATTTTAGTGTACCCAATAACCGAAACCATCACCTGTACGGCGCCTGCCGGTACTGCGTCAATGATGAAACTCCCATTTTCATCAGTTGCCGCACCTAACGTTGTACCCACCACAACAACGTTGGCGCCTACGATTCCATCACTGGTTGTCTTATCAACAACACGCCCCTGAATGGAACCGGTCTGGGCGAAAATTAATGTTGGCAGCAGAAGCGCCAACAGAACACACAAGAATCGTGTACTCCTCATTACTCCTCCAAGTTTTCGTTTTTTGTTAATAACTACCCTATATTCAGTACTTTAACTGTTTCTTCAAGTCATTATGTATCTGGTATAAATTTTCATCTGCCATACGAAATATAGTATGGAGAATATAGAAAAACAAGATAAGAAAAATTTAAAATAGTTCTTTATGTTTGAATTTAATTTTTGTAGATTTTTTCGTAATTGAGTGATTTCTAAATGTTAAATAATTATAACTGCATTGATAATCTTTTTATTTTTCCAAAAATACCACCAAAATGTCCAAGGGATCATTTTCTGATGATCAACATCTCAGTTTATAAAAAATATATCATTTTATTAATTATGATAATGTTTAGACATTTATCTGCTCAGGAACTGCAGAAACCAATGATCCGGGATTTTTCGCACTATACGTTTGCCGGTCAGATTGGTATGACCGTTACCAATTATGGAATATTAGGGGAAGGGTATCAATCTTGCGTTCAGCCGTCTTGTCGTTATAAACTGTATTCCGAGTACAAGCAAGAGCAAATTGAACACTTCTCATATGCAGGGCTATGGGTTGGCGGAATAAAAAACAACCAAACGATCGTATCTTCGGCTATCACTGACGGATTTGTCTCCGATGAATACGGGAGCAGGCCCGCAGGGAGAGAATTTACCAGCAGCGCCGATTCAGCCGACGTTATTAAAATAAAATCCATCTTCAATAAAGCCATAGCGGATCCGGTTATCCGGGAGCTTGCCAGCTATTATGACAGTACCGCCGTATCACATCAGGATATGATTGCTGAATTTACCGATACATCCCAGGTAATCCCAGGGACAGATATACAAATCCCTCATACAGCGCTAGGAGTTAAAGTTCACCTGGAAACATATTGCTGGAACTATCCCTATGCCAATTCCTTTGTAATCCTTGATTATACAATCGAAAATATTTCCGGTGACCAAATCATTAATCCCTATGTTGGAATCTGGGCCGATAATTCCGTCGGAAATATGAATTTTACGAGTATTTGTGAACCCGGCGGCGGATGGAACTGGTATGACAACCGCAACGATTTTGTAGATTCCCTATCACTGGCTATCCAGAGCGATCTCGATGGGGATCAGGGCTGGGCACAAAGTTATTTCGGATTAAAATACCTGGGTTCAAAAAATGCTGTCAGCGCAGAGGATTTTGATGTTTACTATGATCAGTGGCCCTGGAACGGAAGTCAGATTTCCGGAGTTAATCATCATTTAACACCTATCGACGATAATGAAATATATGAGAGAATGCATCTGTATCCCGGTTCGGAATACACTACGATCACGGAATCAGCCAGCTGGATGTCGCTGATAACCGCCGGACCTTTAGGAAATAGTGTTGACCCTCAATTTCATGAAGTGATCTGGGAACCCGGAGAAAGAATCAATTTTGCTTTTGCTGTGGTATGTGGTATTTGGGCTACCGATGACCTGAATGATACTGAAGAAAGGCGGGGTATTTTATACGAAAATGCCAACTGGGCTCAACGGGCTTATGATCTTGGGTATGAATTACCCGGTCCGCCGCCGCCGCCGAATGTGTACGTGGTTCCGGAAGATCAGAAAATTACAGTTTATTGGGATAATGCTCCCGAAGATTCCTCGAATGCCGACGCCTACGATCCGGTATCACAAATAATCGATTTCGAAGGATATCGTATTTACAGCGGGCGCAAGACCGGAGTAGGCATTGGACAAACATTAATTGCTCAATATGATATAATTGATGAATTTGAAATACCGCCGGTAGGATTCATCAACTACAATACTGGTCTGGATCAGGTCAGAATATATGACGAGGATGGAAATCCAACGACCCAGGAGTTTATTGTTGATGGCGATACTATGGTATTTCACTATAAATATGTGGACTATGATTTGAAAAATGGCTGGCCCGGGCGGAATTGGTATTCAGTCGTGGCTTTCGACTACGGCAATGCTGAGAAAGAGATTCCCAGCGCCGAAAGTGCGGCTATTCAGACCTATGCCATCCCCGGCACTGTGGAAAATCCGGGGCTGAAACGTGAAGTTGGAGTATATCCCAATCCTTACAGAGCGACCGCAGACTGGGATGGTTTCGGTGAAAAAGGCCGGATGATCTGGTTTACTAATTTACCAGCCAGAGCGGAAATACGTATCTATACTCTTTCGGGAGAGGTGGTCGAGATAATCGAGCATAACTCAGATACCTATGACGGTTCCGATATTCGCCTGCTGAATGATCTTGTTTTTGGAAAGAGTCCGAAATTTTCGGGTGGAGAGCATGCCTGGGATTTGATAACAAGATATAATCAGGCGATTGCCGCAGGTCTCTATTTATTCTCTGTAGAAGACCTGGAGACAAACGATATAACGATAGGAAAATTTGCAATAATTAAATAGGAGGAAGAAAGATGAGAAAATCGTTATTATTTTTAGTTGTGTTAACGGGAGTATTATTGGCTCAAACACCAATTACTTCCATTTATGACATTCAGTTTACTACTGACGCAAGTGGTGATTCGCCGTTAATTGATTCAATCGTTACAGTTTCCGGTACTGCAACTGTTGGTCGCGGCGATTTTTCAAGTAGTTACTTTTTTATGCAGGATGCACCCGGAGCCTGGAATGGTGTACAGGTCTATGTCGGTTCCAGCAGTACCTGGATTGTTAATGAAGGCGACAGTGTTCAGGTAACCGGAACAGTGGCTGAGTTTAACGGTTTGACCGAAATAACCGAGGTATCGGACGTGACAATCCTGGACTCATGTAAATGGATCGAACCACTGACAGTAACAACAGCAACTGTTGATGATGAGATGCACGAAAGCGTTCTGCTGAAAGTTGAAAATGTTACCGTTACCAACGAAACCGATGGTGCTTATGCCTGGCTTGTTAATGATGGCTCCGGTGAGTGTAAGATCGGTGGACGGGCGGATGACAATTATTTTTACAAACAAAAACTCAATGACGTCATTGACTGGATCGTTGGTGTCGCTTTTCTGTCATACGGATATAATGAAATCCAGCCCCGCGCTGCCTATGACTTTGGTCCTATCAACGGATCGACCATGATTCAGTCCATTCAGCAGGTTCGCGAATGCGATGTTCTGGCCGGCAACGACAGAAGTTTATTCGAAGGTGACACGGTCACAGTCACCGGCATTGTTACTGTAAAATCCGGGTTACTTTATGCCGGCAGTGGTAAAAAGTACTACCTGCAGCAGTCCGGCGGCGGTGATTGGAGCGCACTGATGGTTTACGATGCGTTCAGTGATGAAGTTCCCACCGTATTCGAAGGCGATTCGATTAAAGTAACTGGCGTTGTTTCTGAATACTATTATCAAAATTGTGTCAATACTGAACTCGATGCAACTGAAGCAATTTCCTTACTAGGAGAATATGCTACTATCCCAGAACCAATTGATGTAAAAACCTCAACTTTTTGCGATACCCTATATTATGACAATATACCTGGTTACGAAGCAGAAAAGTATGAAAATGCATTAGTAAAGATATCGAATGTAGTAGTGGATTCTGTTGGCCCTTATGGCGTTAGATTTGAAGATGAAACCGGACGGGGATTAGTAACCAGTATCGGTTATTCCAGCGGTGTCACAATGGGTATACCAGCAATGGGAACTTTATTTGAATCGGTCGTTGGTGTCATTTACCATCATTTTGCCGGTAACTATAATTTGGTTCCCCGCTACGATACGGATATCGTCATTGCCGCTGGTCCGCCACTGATTTCCAGTACGAAATATTTACCGATAAATCCGCAGCCTGGAGATTCAGTGACAATAACTACCTCAGCATTGGATGAAGGTACGGTCGAATCGGTAAAACTGTTTTATGCCATAAACACCGATACTTTTACTGAGGTGGCTATGGTTAAAACCACCGGCTCGACCTATCAATATAAACTGGCCCCATTTGCCAATGGCGATTCGGTCAGCTTCTATATTTCAGCTACCGATAATGATGCCAACACTTCGCTCGATCCGGAAAACGCACCGGATTCGGTCTATTCGTTTGTGGTTAGCGGACCTGAGGTATTGACCATTTACGACATACAATATACTGATAATCCACTCAGTTCACCCTATGTTGGCAAATTAGTTAAATTTACCGGCACAATTACAGCCGACACAGCCACGGCTTTATCTTCATTTCATGTTCAGGATTTTGATAATACCGCCCATCCCGGTGCAGCCTGGAACGGAATAATGGTTTACACAACATCCAACAATAAATATGCGGTCGGGGAAAAAGTAGAAATTGTCGGATCTGTTCAAGAGTACTATGGTTTAACTGAAATCGGTAATGTTGTGTCAGTAGTCAAAGTTGGAACCGGCCCTGTAAATGCAGAAGTTGTGACTTCAGCAGACATTGCTGCCGATTCAGCAAGTTCCGAGCCTTATGAAGGTGTTCTGGTTAGAATCAATGATGTAACTGTCTTAACTGCAATGGATTCCAATGATGACTGGACTGTCACGGATAATGCCGGAAAAACTGTTCAGATCAACGGATACCATGCTGTCTATGATTATGTTCCTGTAGTTGATGATATGATTGAATTCATTACCGGAAATATCCAGTACTCTTTTGATAAATACGAATTTATTGTCAGAGGGAATGATGATATCGGTAATGTTTCAGTGCAAATCAATGACGATGTGAACTTACCGGTCGCATATAGCCTGAACCAGAATTATCCGAACCCTTTCAACCCAACCACTACTATTCAGTATGGAATTGTTAAAGAAGGGCTTGTCACACTGACCATTTACAATATTTTGGGACAGGAAGTAAAAACACTCGTAAGCACAAAGCAGAATGTCGGAGTTTACAAAGTAAATTGGAATGGATTGGATAATCATAACCGGATGGTTTCAAATGGAATCTATATTTATCGAATTGGTTCCAATGATTTTGTAAAATCAAAGAAAATGGTATTTTTGAAATAACTAATCACTAATAACGGTGTCCGGTTACCCGGACACCGTTATTTCTCATTAAGCAGGTAATAATTGAGAAAACTCTTAATTATAACATCACTCCTTTTTGTATGCTTCACGTCAGGTATACTTTATCTGTCCTGTGAAAAAGGAATCATTTCAGAGCCGTACCCAAACCGATTACCCGATACCAGACTTTTTATTCAACCGGATACCTGTGGGCTTGATACGACTTTCAGCACCCAATATCTCCACTGGTGGGGAATTGATCCTGACGGTGAGGTAATGGGCTATTTTTATCAATGGAGTTATTTTGGGGAAGAGTATCCGGACTCTTTCATCTGGACAACTTCGGAATCGGATACGTTTCATGTTCCTATTCGGCAGGATGTCGATTATTTCTGGTTTAAAGTAAAAGCTGTTGATAATTCCGCCGGATGGGATTACCCGGAGCCGGCAATTTCTGGAACAGATGATGAATATTTTTCGGATACAGGGACCGAATATCGAAAATATGACAGTCTGGACGTTATTTTAGCTGATGGTAAAACTCCCGGGATACAGACTCAATTCGGTGATATACTCAAAACATTACGGGGAGATAAATTTTATAGTTTAGCGCCGACGGATACAGTCGGAGCGGTTGATCCAACACCAGCGTATGCCTTATTTCCAATCAGAAACTCACCGCCCAATGTTAGTTTTATATATGGCAGTAACCCGCCAGATACAATCGCTGTAAAAACTTTTACTACCCGAACCTTTAACTGGGTTGGGCATGATCCTGATGGCAATGAAACACTAGTTGCATTTTATTATGCCCTTAATTATAAGGAAGCTGCTATTCCATTGACAATTGATGATTTTCAACAGGGTGAGATAAACGGAACTCTTGATGGTTCTGTAAGGACTATAACTTTGCGTAATATTCCTCCTGGCCAATGGGTATTCTATTTGGTTGTGGAAGATATTGCGGGTCAGATTAGTCCAATCATTCAATATCCCAAACCGAAAGGAACCTGGACTGTAGAACAACCAAAAACAAACGGAACACTGTTTATTGATGATTACGCTCTGACGACTGACGGAGATAAACTGTACCCGGAAGCTTTAGACGAAATATTGGGAGATAAAAACTATTCAGTATGGCATATTGAAAACCGGATTCCCTATTCAAAAATTGATATCGATGATACGATATCTTTCTTTAATTATATTGTATACTACGCTGATGGTCAGTCACATCTGCCAAATATGTCAGCGGAAATATTAAAATACATTTTAAGACCAGATAAAGATAATCATATATTAATTAGTTCTGTTACAGCGACTGATAACAATGATTCACTTTTTGCATTTCTTTCCTCTGATGGTCTGGATTTGGTTACAGATACTTATCGTTTTAAACCCTATCCCAACGACTATCGGATTGGACCGGGAAAAGTCATTTATAGCCGGGATACCAGTTATGTGGATCTAATGGTGACTCCCGGAAATATTATTTCAAATCCCGCTGGGCTGATTCTCGGCGCCGATTCAGATACGCTCTATCAGCTACCTCCGTCAAGTCCGGAAAGGAATGAATGGCCTGGCGAACCTGTGATTGGATTGAGGTATCCGATTGATGGACCGGCAAAACTGATATTTTTATCTTTTACACTGCATAGCGCAAACGGATATAACAATGTTAAGGAAGTATTGCGGGAATTTTTAGGAAGATGAAATTAATAAAATCACATAATGGCGCCTCTTTATTTACAATAATCATATTGTCTTTTCTTATTACAAATTCAGGCATTTATGCCCAAACAGGAAGTATCCGGGGACGTGTGGTCGACAAAGAAACTAATACGGAAGTAATCGGCGCAAATGTAATAATAAAAGGAACATACAAAGGATCTGCTGCTGATATTGACGGCAATTTTTTTATTACCGGGCTGACTGCAGGTGATTATGATATTGAGGTGAGTTCGATCGGTTATAAAATTCAGTTATACACTGGCATAACGGTTACGAGTAATTCAGTCGCCAATCTTGATGTAACATTGGAATCAACTGTTCTGGCTTTTGGACAGGAGGTTGTTGTCGTTGGTAAGAAACCTTTATATCAGCCGGATTTGACGAGTTCATTACAACGGCTTCAAAGCGATGAAATAGAGAATAAAATAGCGAATAATATAAATGATCTACTGGAACAGCAAGCGGGTATAGTTAAAGTTGATAATGAAATCCATATACGTGGCGGAAGGGCCGATGAAAACCTGTACATCATTGACCGGGTTTCAACCAAAGATCCTCTGACCGGTAGAAGCTACGGCGTTTTTCTGAGTGTTGATGCTATAGATGAGATCGAAGTAATCACTGGTGGTTTTAATGCTGAATACGGTCAGGCCATGTCCGGTATTATCGAGGTAAAGACCAAAGAAGGGGGCCAGGAATATCACGGTAGTATTTCCATGAAATCCGATCACATTGGAATGGGGGGAATAAATAATTTCAATACCGATGCAATCGAAATTTCTTTGGGCGGTCCCGATCCGTTTGTCAGCAATTTATTACCCGCACTGGGCATTAACATTCCCGGCTCACTGACTTTTTTTGTGAATGGCTATATGTTTCTTTCGGATACCTATCTTCCGCATGCATCGGAATTAATACCCTCGTTAAGGAAATATGATCCCTTTGCTCAAAGACAGGAAAACAATTGGTCGAAACTTTTTAAGTTGACCTGGAAATACAAAAACACCAAAATTTCCGGTGCTTATAAGCGATCCCTCCAGATTAACCAGGGTGGATTTAACTATCGCTATATGAACTGGCTGGACCATTACAATACAATCACCTGGGAAGGAATTCAGACCAATCTATTACTTACACATTCTTTTAATACCAGAACTTTCATAGAAGCAGATTTTGGACGTGTTTTCATTAATAAACATTCTGCTGTTCTGGGTAAATACTTTGACGAATACGACATTGCCAACGACCTTAATCCAATTCAGTACCTTGTAGACTTTCCCGACGGTGATATTACTGTCTGGAACAAAGACGGCTTTTATGATACAGGCGACGCCAGTAACTGGCATGATCATTATTCAGATACATGGACTCTAAAAGCCGAACTAACCAGTCAAATATCCTCAAATAATAGATTAAAGGCCGGTTTTATAACAGAGTTTACCGATATGCAGGTAATCGATATTGATGATCCCTGGTTAAAAACAGCCGATAATAGTTTTGGTGGTTCCTGGGATATTTATCGGGTGAAACCCAAAGCCGGGTCATTTTTTATTCAGGATAAAATCGTATATGAGGGTATGATCATAAATGTAGGGTTGCGCTATGACTATATGATACTGGGAAGTATTGCGACCGATATCATTAATGATATGAATCTTTCACCTCATCTTTCGAAAAAGTTCAGGGAAGATTTTCAAAATAATACATTTAAAATATTTGATAGACGTGGAAAAGCCCATTTAAGTCCCCGCCTGGGAATATCTCACCCATTAACCGACAGTGATGTCCTGTTTTTCTCTTACGGGCATTTCTCTCAAAGACCAAATTATGAATATATTTATGCAAGTCTTAATAAAACCAAGCTCGGTGCAAGCCCCTTACTAGGAAATCCTGATCTAAATCCTACCACAACGGTTGCCTATGAAATCGGAGTCAAACATAAATTCAGTGAAGATCAGGTTATTAATATTACCGCATTTTATAAAGATCTTTTTGATTATGCAACATCGGAACAGCTTACTATTATGGGCGAAAAGACAGTTAAAAGACCGTTTATGTATTTTAATATGGATTATGCACGTTCAAGAGGAATGGAAGTTTTTCTGCAACGTCGCTTTTCACAACTTCTTTCAATCCGGTTAAATGGTACATACTCAATGGTTACCGGGAAAAGCAACTCTCCGAATGAAGCCCTCGAAAAACTCGCAGTAAACAGGGAAAAATCTCTTGATGAAACTTTTATGTACTGGGATGTTCCGCTACGAATATCTACCGATTTAAATTTTTACATTCCCCCAAATGAAAATATTAGAATACTAAATATACCGATGCCGAATGATTTTGGTATTAATATTAACTGGCAAATATCTTCAGGTAGACGCTATACGCCAATGGTCGACCTGGAAATGGAAAAATATGATGAAAACGCGTATTCAGCATTAGCTGAACCATGGCAACTTTGGGACATTAAATTCACCAAAGGGTTTACTACTAAAAACATAAATTTCAATATTTTTTGCCAGGTTGAAAATTTTTTCAACGCCAAGATACCACAAATAATTAATCCGGTTACAGGAAGGGCCTGGGAGCCAGGGGATCCGATACCTATGTCGTGGCGTGATGATTTAACTGATTTGCCACAGGATAATCCTTCACGCTACAGAGAACCCAGAAATATTATGATCGGTATTAAGGTGAAGTTTTAGATGATTAAAAATATTAAATATTATCTATTCATCCTTACGCTAATTTTCTATAGTTCCGGTGTTATTTATGCATTTGAAATATATCCGCAATTAGGTCATCGGAGAGCCGGCACTTCGGCACTGACATTTTTAAAGATTGGAATAGGAAGCCGGGCTGCTTCCATGGGTGGGGCTTTTGTAGGTATTGCCGATGATGCTTCGTGTTTATACTGGAATCCCGCCGGGGCAGCGCAAATGAAACAATCGGAATTTTATTCTTCCCGAATCGAGTGGCCCGCCGGAATAAAATATGATTTCCTTGGAATTGTATATAAAATATCGGCTAATTACTCGTTTGGTTTCAGTGCAGGTTTTTTACATACCGATCCAATGGATGTAACCACGGAATATATGCCCCATGGAACCGGTGAACAATTTTATTACAGTGATCTGTTTCTGGCAGCTACGGTGTCGCAAAAGATAACCCAGCAATTCTCATGGGGACTGACTTTAAAATATGTTGAAGAAAGAATCGCCGATGTTTCCAGCCACATGCCCATGATAGATATTGGTACTTTTTATTGGACCGGCTTTAAATCACTGCGTTTTGCAGTTTCGTTAACAAATTTCGGATCGGAAGTTATGATTAACGGTAAATTTGCAAAGCCGGTAATAGAAGGCGGTACAGTAGATGTCAAATACAAGGGATTTCCGTTACCGACAATATTCAGAATTGGAACGGCGATGGAAATATTTGACTCTAAAATAAATAAAATGACCGTATCGGTCCAGTTAAATCATCCTGTCGATAATGCTGAAACATTTTCAGTTGGGTTCGAAAATGCACTGGCTCAACTATTATTCATCAGAGGCGGAGTTAATCTAAATAATCCGGAAGAAAAATTTAATCTGGGTGTAGGAATTAAACTGCCGGTTAAAGAAAAAGCCATTTTATTCGATTATTCCTATTCAAGTATGTTGCATTTAACCGATGTTCAAAGGTTCACATTAAAAATCACGCTATGAAAAGAATTGCTTATATATATATTACTATTATATTTACATCACTGATTTTATTCAAATGTGGACACATGGAAAAACTCCCGACAATCAGTGAAATTGAGCAGGGCGATACCGCCTATGTACACATATTCCCTGACTGGGAAAAAGAGGATTACAGCTTTAATACACCGAAAGATATTATTGTAGGGAATGACGGGTATCTTTTTATTGCCGATTCCGGTAACAGTAGAATTTTAGTGCTGGATCAAGCCGGATCAATAATTACCGAGGATGAATTTGGCAATAATTTTCAAGGTCTGGCAGAGATAAGTATTCCCGGTAGGGGAAATATACAACCTTTGCAACTGAGTCAGGATAGTAAGATGAATCTTCTGTTTAGCGATGGAAGCAATCAAATATATGCCTGGAATCAGTATTATAATAATGCCGGTATCCGCTATGTCAGTAAGGAGGTTGCGCTCCAACACACAGCATCAGGTACAATTATGAATAGCAACCGAATGGACTCTTTGAGTTATTATTTAACCAACGGATATACATTGGTCGATGTGAAACGGGATAGTTCCGAAGAGTTGATCAATAGTATTCTGGCTCCTTATATTTTCTTTAATGGCAATGATCCTAAAAATTGGGAATTCGTGGATGATTATGGAGATACCAGAAACACAAAAATTGTAGATTTAGTAGCCTTTGGGAAAGATTACAGCAATGGCATTTACATATTGGATAAAAGATACAATAGAATTGTTAAATTGAAATATATTCCTAAATACATACTTGTTATGTCGGATTTTTCAGTAGTTATTGGTTATGAATCTGTTTTCAGCGAAATCGCCACAGGGCAGGGATCGGGTGCCGGTTTTATCATGGAACCTAAAAGTATTGCTATGGATTTAAGCGGGAATATTTATTATACACAAACCGGGGGTGTTTATGCATGTCATGGAATTTCCGCCGGTTCATACCGAACTTTGTTCGATCCAAATGAAGACGACCTGCTAGATATAGGCCGGTTTCAACGTGCCGGGGATGTAGGGATTGATTCCAGAGGGATAATTTATATCGTGGATGCAGGAAGTAATTATATTCAGACATTTGATAATAGAGGTACTTTTCTGAGAAATATCGGCACAACAATAGTAGTTGGAGATTCTTCAGATGTGTATGAGCTTGCTGATATTCTTAATGAACCGGAAGCTATTTCAATTAATGACAATATTGTCTATGTGGTTGATACAGGAAATTCCCGGATTGTCCGGTTTCAGTATACTATTATGACCGAGCAAAATCTTCAAGATTTGCAGGAATATCAAAATCCCTAAAATTAATAAGTCAAAATAATTTCCCTTCTTTGATCGTTTTCCTGTCAAAAATACTAACGATTATAAGGGAAATTAATCCCTTACAAGTCAATTTCTTGTCCCGACACGTCTGGAGAAAATTTTTAATTCTCGACGGTAAAAAGCATGCTTCAACTTTAGTAAACAAAATGTTAAACATGGTAAAGAAGATTTTAACGCAGAGATCGCAAAGATACACAGAGTTTATCAGAAAACTTTCTCCAAAAAGTGCTTGCCTTAAATGTGTCAGCAGTTTTGGTTTGGATGTATGTTTGTTATACATTTTATAATTCTCTGCGTCCTCTGCGCCTCTGCGTTTATAAAATATTTTTGTCATTTTTTGGTTCTGGCTTGTCAAGGTTAGGGTTTATACAAGTTTCTCATATACACACCTGGAAAATAGAGTTTAAATCATTTGTTATTTAAGAAGTAAAAGCCTAATTTTTCCCGCTAATTGATTAAAGGAAAGGGTATCTTATGAAACGTTTTTTACCAATTATCGTCACGTCGATTTTAGCCGGCCAACTCATATTTGCCAGCGATTTATTTTTTAGTGAATATATCGAAGGTGGAAGCTATAATAAAGCAATTGAACTCTATAATCCCACTGGGGCAGCAATCGATTTAAGTCACTATGTCGTAAAACAGGCCAATAACGGTTCTGGGTGGGGAGCTTATACACTAGATGGAACTATTACTGAAGATACGCGGTATGTTCTACCATTGAGTGGAACTTTGAATGCCGGTGATGTTTATGTTATCTATCACCTCAGTGCGACTACAGCTATTATAAGCGTCGGGGATTTAGGATTCACCTATAATGACACTGTAAATGGCGGCGACGGAGACAATGTTGTCAACTTTAATGGCGATGATGCATTAGGATTATTTAAAGATGGAATTCTTATTGACGTTATCGGTGTGCCTACAACGGATCCCGGCACCGCCTGGGCAGTTGCCGGAGTAAGCGGTGGGACAGCTGACCATACTCTGGTCAGAAAGTCATCAATTGCACAGGGGAACACAGATTGGGCATCTTCCTCAGGAACCACAGCAGATAATTCCGAATGGATTGTAAACAATAAAGATACATTTACTTATATAGGTTTTCACGTTTCTGATGCGGGTCCCAATGTAGCGCCAATCGCTGCTGCCGGTACCGACCGTGTTGAACGCTTTGGGGCAACTATTACTCTGGACGGTTCCGAAAGCAACGACCCGGATGGTTCTATTGTCAGCTATGCATGGAGTCAGGTTTCCGGTACATCAGTCACTCTTTCGGCGACGGATCAGGCTGTTGTATCGTTCACTGCACCTGATGTTATCGCCGAGCTTATGTTTGAACTGATTGTAACTGATGACAGTAGTGCCGTTGGTAAAGATACGGTTACGATTTATGTGAATCCCAGTCCGATCATCATCAGCGAATATGTCGAAGGAACTTCCTATAATAAATATATCGAAATATTTAATTCATCAGATGCGACAATTGATTTGATTGCCAGCGGTTACGATCTGCGTAAGGCATCTAATGGAGGTGGTACATTTTCCGATACATTTAGTGATTGGGGAACATTCAGCCAACTCGCCAGCGGTGGAACGATTGTACTGGCTGATAAAGCAGCCACGATCTATCCATCAGCGAATATTGTAATGACAACTGATTTTTCCGTGATGAGTTTTAACGGAAATGACGCAGTTGGATTATTTCGTGACGGTTGGCTGGTAGATGTTATCGGTGATCCGAATAATACAGATGATATTATTAAGGACAAAACTCTGCGTCGAAAAAATACCGTGCTTTTCGGTAACTCAACTTATACTGTGGATGAATGGGAAGAATTTGGACAGGACGATATCGAAAATCTGGGCATTCACTCCACGAATCCTTATGCTCCGGCGATTTCCAATGTGACCCTGGCCCAGGCCTTTATAACCAGCGCCGTGGAGATCGAACTGTCCGCCGAAATCGTGCCCGCCGAAGGTAAAGAGATTTCAGTGGCATTGATCAAGTACGGTACCGGAGGTTCTTTTCCTAATGAGCGGGAAATGTGGCAGGATAACGGTAATACCTGGATGGGCATCATTCCGGCACAGGCCGCGTATACCGAACTGGATTACAAAATCGTGGCAACCGACAATGAAAGTAACAGCGGAGAATCGACTGTGGCTTCAGTTCTGATTGCCGATGCAAGTACAACCAATATCGCTGTTATCCGGGCGGAAAAAGATAACTATATTGGCAATATGGTCACGGTACAGGGAATCGTCACCATTGGGAGCAACGTAATTGACAACCGGATGACCAAAGCTTATTTGCAGGATGCATCGGGCAAAGGCATTAACCTGTTTGATTATAGTTTGATTCCTGACATTAACCGGGGTGACGAATTGCACCTGGTAGGAACAGTTATTGAATATAATTCTGTTCTTGAATTGACGGATTTTAGTTTTGAAACGGTTTCTACCGGGAATGAGCTGCCGGAAATTCCAAGCATCAGTATCTCCGAAGCCAATAGCCTGGAATATGAAGGTACGCTGGTGAAATTCAACGGCATTATCTCCGATACATCGGTTGCCGGCGGTGGCGTCAGTGTGTATGTCAAACTGGGTGAAGATTCAACAACAGTCCGCATCTGGGAATCTACAGGCATCGACTTCAGTAATATCAATATTGGTTCGTCTTACTGGTTTCAGGGCGTCGTGAATCCCTACTACAGCGATTTTCAGCTGCTGCTTGCTTATCAGGAAGATATCTGGGGCGCTACAGCAGTTGATGATCAGATCGCAATTGCAACAAAATTTGATCTGCAACCGGCGTATCCCAATCCCTTTAATCCCACAACGACAATTTCATGGAACCTGGATCGTGCCGGCGACTATGAACTGGCCGCATACAATATGCTGGGACAAAAAGTGGACGTCATCAGCAAGAGTTTCGGGCCTGCCGGCGCTTACTCTGTCAACTGGAATGCCGGATACTTACCTTCGGGTGTTTATTTTATCCAATTGGACGCTCAGGATCGACATATTACCCAAAAAGTATTATTAATAAAGTAAGCTATGAAAAAAACACATCTAACAATTACGTGGCTGATGATGATGAGCGCTGTGTTTGGCAGTGCGGACCATTTGCTGATTTCGGAAATTGTTCTGCAACCCAGCACCAGCGAGTATTTTGTCATCTATAATCCTACTGATAATGCCATTGATCTGACGGATTACTACATCACCGATGCGACCGATCCCGCCAATCAATACTATTATTACAAGCTTCCCACAGCAACAAACTACCGGAGCACCTCATCAACGGATTTTACAGCGCGGTTTCCTGCGGGCAGCAGCGTCAATGCAAAATCCTCTCTGGTGATCTGTATTCCTGCAAAAGCCAGTTTCACAGGCACCCATGTCGTGACGCCGGATTTATCCCTCAAGGAGGATTTTCTGCCTGCAATCGATGGACAAAGCACCATCGGTACTGCGCCCTATTACCTTGACAACACAGCGGAAACATTGGTTCTGTTTAAATGGGACGGTTCAGCCGCTACGGTACAGGATGTGGATTACATACTCTGGGGCAGCAATGCCTACGCCATTGACAAATCCGGAATCGCCACTTATCTAAATGATACAGGGGTAGCAGATCAGAAGTTTGCGCCGATTCATGTAGACGGACAAAAACTGAAACGGGTTGCTGAAGAGGGCAGTGAGACTCAATCCGGCGGCAACGGCATCACCGGCCATAATGAGACCAGTGAAAATCTCGATGAAACCTGGTCAGTTGTTTCAATTTCCAATACAAAGCCGAAAATCTCAGGTTTAGCGATCAGCCCGGCGTCGCCTGTAATCGGTAATACGATCACAGTTTCAGCAACAGTGACCGATGACAGCCTGGTGACGGCAGTGAACCTTGTTTATATTTTTCAAAGCGTCCGGGCAACACAGGCAATGACCGAAGGTATCAATGATAAATATTCGGCAACGGTTGGCCCGTTCAATGCCGCGGCGACATTGGATTATTATATCATTGCTGAAGATGCGACCGGCCTGGAGGATTCCACACTGATCAATTCAGTTACGATCCAGGAGCCACCCGAGGTGCTTACGATTCGGACAATCCGGGATAACTGGAGTAGCTGGAACGGAGAGACCGTGACACTGAATGGCGTAATGTCCATCGGTTCCAATGTTCTGCGTACCGACCGGACTTCGGCGTATATGCAGGATATTTCAGGCTCTGGACTGAATCTGTTTGATTACAATATTACGGACCTGGCGCAAGGCGATTCCATTGAAATTACCGGTACACTGGAAGAATATCTGGGTGTTATTGAATTGACAGGGTGGGGAACAAGTTATTCTGTTATTGCGGATTCAATTCCTATCCCGTCTGTTCAGGAAATCCCGATTTCCGCATTAAATGATGCGCCGACTTATTGGGAAGGCAGCTATTTTCAGATAAACGGAACTGTTGCCGAGCGTGCAGATAATGTTGGTGGCGGTTCGAATATTATCATCGAAGATGTGACCGGCAGAACGACTGTGCGGCTTTGGAATTCAACAAATGTCTTATACAACAGTCTTGGGCAACTGGTGAATACATATCTCGATTCTCTGATACAAGTTGGTAATATGGTTTTTGTAAGAGGCGTTGGCAGTCTGTACAATGCAAGTCCACAGGTACTTCTCGGCTATACTTCAGACGTCGGACCCTATGAACCCGGCGAACCCGGCAATGAGCGGACAGTAATATCAACCGCACCATATCCGTTCGTTCCGCAATTGGGCGAAGTCATTAAATATACTTATGAATATCCGTCAAACAGCCGGGCTATTGTACGAGTCTATGATATGTCGGGACGATTCATAACGACGCTGGATGACAATTACTATGCGCTTTCCTGGACACAGGAAAATACCTGGGACGGCCGGAATGAGTTGAATCAGCTGGCGCCGCCGGGAACCTATCTGCTGCACCTGGAAACGACGAACCGAAACACCGGAAAAACAAAGGTCGATATAGCGCCGGTAGTGATAGGAGTGAAGTTCTGATGAAAAACAGACAATTATACATTTTAATGCTATTGGTTATTGCCGTAACATTTTCCGGATATGGTCAGGTCTTCACTCAGATCAATGATATTGCGGCACCCCTCAGCGGGACGGGATCGTCCAATATGGCAACTGTCAGCAGCGCTCTTGCGACTTTTGTGAATCCTGCCGGATTAGCCCGCGTTGAAACACTGGAACTGATGACCGGCTTTCATAAACCCTATGGCGTCAATTATTTTAACAGCCAGATCGGAGTTGCGGCGCTGCCATTGGGCAAACTCGGCACTGTTGCGCTGGGTTATCAGGGAAGCTCGACCCAATATTCCGGCAATACGCTTGCTTCGGAATCAGCTTTCAGTATTTCTCATGCATTTTATCTGCAAAAGGATATAATTTCGACACTGTCAATCGGCTATACGGTTAATCTCTACCAGTTGGATTACGGACAGTCCGCCGGAACTTCCGGTGACGGCAGTGACGGAATGGATTTAGGAAGCGGATTTGGTTTTGGCCTTGATTTGGGAATTCTGGGCAGTTTGCACGAACGCAGTTGGGTTGGACTCTTTGCGAAAAACGTCAACAGCCCCGAAATGGGCGGCGCACTATCGAGTTCACGCCTGCCACGCAGCCTGGCGATTGGATTTGGTTATGAGCCCTATTACGGTTTGACGACCAATTTTATGATATTTCAGTCAATCGGAAATCAGAAAACCCAGTATCGTGCGGGATTGGAATACCGGGTGCTGGACTGGCTGGTTCTCAGGACCGGCGTCAATACCGACCCCAATCGAATCGGGCTTGGCTTCGGAATTGAGAAATGGGGCATTCTGATGGATTATGCCTTTATCAGCCACCCGGTTCTGCCGGAAACCCATCAATTCAGTATTGGTTATACCTTCAAAAAACATGATTAATAGTATGATAAAAACTAATGTCCGGTTTAAAAGGATCTTATTCGTCCTGACGCTGATGTTATGTGTCTTTGCCATGGCGCAAACCGGAAAAATTGATTTAAATACCGCGCCTGCTTCGGAAATTGCAATGCTGCCAATCAGCAAACAGCAGGTGTTGGATATTATGGAGTGGCGGGAGTTTATAGGACCTTTCGAAAGTATTTATGAACTTCGCAAGATTGAAAGCATCGACTATGAGACGTTTCTGGATTTAAAGGAAATGACCATGTTGTCGCCGGTTTTTCTGGCCCAATCGCAGCAGCGTGTCGAAGACAATTATTACAAAGTCGAACAGTGGATTTCCGACGACGGCGCCAGTGAGAATTTTGTGAACAACTGGATCGATATGCTTTCCAATCCGGTGAACGTCAACAGTATCGGCTATTTTGAAATGCTGAATCTCGCCGGATTATCACCAATCGATGCGGTAGCGGTCGTCAAGCGGCAGCAGCAGGGGGAAATTAAAAATCGTACGGATTTGCGCAGCACCGAGGATTTATCCTATTACGGATTTTCAAATCTTGAGGATTTCATCCAGTATTCCGATGATGAGGTGGCGCGCTCGTTTGGCGGCAGTTTTTCCACAGTGATTAAGAATATCACTCTCAGTCAGACGCCCAGCGACGATGCCAGTTCATACTCCGATTTTATCCGGTTGGACCATCCGCTGGATGCCTACTACAAACTGCGTCTGCATTGGGGTACAAAGTACCGGCTCGAAAGTTCCTATCTGCGCAATATGGGCGAACCGACGATTTATAGAGAAATCACATTTGAGGAATTAAATCGAAATATTGAAAAGCATCCTAAATTAGATAATGCAATTGGAAAATATATCCCTAATGCATGGAATTATCCGCAGTTCAAGGCATTTTTCGAAGCCAACGAACTCAGCGATGGTATCGTGAAACTGAACAAAGTCATTGTTGGTGATTATATTGCATCCTTCGGACAGGGCGTGACTTTTGAAGCCACCGATTTTTTCATGCCACGCAAAACCGGATACGCTTGGCGGAAACGGTTGAATGGGATCAGCGGTAATGCCTCGCGTACAACCCAGTACAGTCTGCGGGGTGTGGCAGCGGAAGTGCAGGCGGGCAATCTTATCGGAACCGGTTTCATTTCCTGCAATTCACGGGACGCGATCGTGAACAGCGACAGTTCCTTTTCAACGCTGATAACGATGTATCCACGTCTGAATCATGGCTTATACGACAGCATTTCGATGCCGATAACCAATTCCGTCAAAGAATTGCTGCTGGGCGGCAATGTCAAGTATTCGTTTGTGCCGGGGACTTACCTTGGTTTCACGATGTATCAAAGCATGTATGACCGGCCGCTGGATCTCCAGGTTAAAGAGAGTTTGCTGGCAGATTACTATGTTGGTAAATATTTAACCCAAATCGGTAATTCTGCTGATTCCGAGATTGCGTCCAGCTATGAATCATCTGAAGGTTCCGGTCTCTGGTCCAAAGTCAGAGCGGTGCGCAAAGTCGCCGGCCTGGAATTTATGACAGTCATTAAAAACATGACATTACAAGGCGAATATGCGACTCTGGTAAAGAATTCGGATATGCTCAATATCTCCTCAAATCCCGGAGCACTCGTCCTCTCAGGATTCATGCAGTTTGATAATCTGAATTTTCTGGTGATTTACCGTGATTACGATCTGGATTTTGATAATCCTTACCAGCGCTCATTCAGTAATTATCAACGGTATAAAGGAACGATTTACGAGGATGTATTTTACCTCAAAGATCCCGTACTCGGCTACCTGTACTCCGGGACAGCCCAGCCACAGGCAGAGCGGGGATTGTATTATTCGACCCGTTATCAGCTACACAGGTCATTAGTCATGACGGCTGAGCACGATATCTGGCGGCGGGTTGCCGATAATGCACAGTATAACCGGCTGGTGCTGAATGTGGAGTATCGCCCGGTTTTCAAATACCGTTTTCGGATTCGTCAGAAATGGCAGCACCGGGACAAGACCAATACGCTTTCACCGGTTTTTTACCAAGCAAATGAGACCCGGATGGAAGCTATAGTCCGCATGTCCAAATTTAACCAGATTCGGGTGCTGTATTCGGTGGGCTTTACCGAATTCACGCCGCGCTCAAGATTGGTGACCAATGCCGAAACCGGCGAAACATCCTTCGTGGGCAATGCCGGCTCACCCAGTAATGCTCTTGGCATGACTGTAACGCATAACGTCAATGAACGCCTGAAAATTATGGGTTCTCTGATGACTTACAAAGGCTTTCTGTGGAACTTTGAGGATACGGATTTCCGGATTTTCAATACCGATACTAGGGCCCTGCACGGTTGGATTTCGGTCTTTTCACGTTTGTCACGGGACTTCTCAGTCCGCTTTAAATACAGTTTCGATCTGCATGATCCAATGACCAATATCGTTGGGGCAGGGTATACTACTGGAACTCCTCAGAATCCGGTTATTTTGCCTCAAGAAGAGATTAATTATGAAAAATTCACGTCTGATTTCAGACTTCAATTCGATTATAGGTTTTAAATGAAACAGCGATTACTCATTTCAACAATTATTTTGATGCTTTGCTCACAGGGCTTCGGGCAGAGTTATTTCAGTCCGATGGTGGGCGATTTACCAGGTTCAGGTGAATCCCGGCAACTGGCACTTGGTTTTTCCGGTTGGGGCACTTCCGGCAGCGCTACGGCGTTGGCAACAAATCCCGCACTTACGGGAATGAGCTCCCGCAAGGTTTCGGTTTTTATCGGAATAAATGGTTATTCGGTCAAGGAAAAACGCTCATTTCCGGTGCAGGATAGTTTCGGTGATTTTCTGGCAGATAACAGCTATGTAGTAAACAATAACTGGTTTCCCGAATTTCAGTTCGGCGTCAATTACCAATTGTTTTCCCGCTTGAGCCTGGCATTGCTGTATCAGCAGAAATATCAACGGAATTTCATTTATGAAGAAGAAGTCCGTGGTTCGGTTTTCGGTCAGTACAATCGCGATCCCCTCGTGGGTTTTCATCGGATTCAAAACACTGGTTCCGATGCCGATATTTTCGCCGGTGCTTCAATAAAGTTATTCAAGGGAATTTGGCTGGGCGCCGGAATTACCTCAATTATTCCGGGGAATTATACAGAGAAATATGAGATTGAAGTCCGGCAGGAGAGTAATAATCTGTCATCTGACACCACAGTATCCTACACAACAGAGCCGGAAATATCATCACGGATTGTTCCTAATTTTGGAGTTGTCGCTGAAGTGGGTAAATACATAACACTATCCGCCGCTTATCGCTTTGCCTCGGAAACCGAGCAGAAAAAGGGCTTGATTTATCCATATTTTAATGGAGAAGAATTACTGCCACAAAATACTTTTGACGGCACTAGCCTGGTTTCGAGTATGTCACGTGACTATCCCGGCGAATTGCGGCTTGGACTGGCTCTGCGGGCAAAAAATGTTGTACCTACCCAGATATTTTTTGAATTTGTCAACCAGAACTGGGAAAATCTGGAATACCGTTTTGTATCTGTTACTGATGAGAAGTCAAGCGAAGTGTTCAGTTTTCGCAATATCTGGAAAATCAGTGTCGGTGTGGAACATGTTTTCTTTTCCGGGATTCCTTTCAGAGTAGGATTTTTTCATGATCCCAATCCCATCGACGCAGGCATGGACCGCAACTGGTTCAGCGCCGGTACGGGTTATCAGTGGGATAATCTGACAATGGAAATCTCCGGAGCCTTTGCAAACACTGAATATCAGTATGGTGATCTATTTATCCCGATCAGCAATGAAGAGCGTGTTGATTTCGATACCGTCCGCGAAGGATATCTGGTTGGCATGCTAACTCTGAAATATGATTTTTAATTTATGAAACAGACAATTTACATAGCACTATTCTTCTCTTTATTGGTTCTACCGACATTATTCGCAATGGATTATCCCGAAGATGAATTTCTGAAGGTCATTACAATTTACACGAATGACGTACACGGTGGAATTGACAGGAAGGAAGCCAGTTTTATCAATCCCGATTTCCCGCCTATGCTCGGCGGCGGAGCTGTTGCCGGCCGTTACATTATGCAGAAAAGAGCAGAAGCCGAAGCTAATGGCTGGGGCTTTTTGTTACTTGATGCAGGAGACTTCTACCAGGGTACACCCATGGGCACCAAATCCGAGGGCGAAGCAGTCATTGAATACATGAACGTTGTAGAATATGACGCCTTGACGATCGGAAATCATGATTTTGATAACGGCTGGAAGAATCTGAAAAAATTATCGGAGATGGCACAATTTCCGTTTTTGGCATCCAATTTATACCGGCAATCCACTGGCGAAATAGCCGAATTTGTCAGGCCGTATATTATTAAAGAAATTCAGGGAATTAAAATCGGAATTATCGGCGCCACGCTTGCCTCGACACCGAGCATGAGTTTTCCGGAACATGTGGAGGATTTGGATTTCAGGACGGAGGAAGATGGACTGAAACGTTTTCTGCCGGAACTGAAAGCGCGTGGCGTCAATATGGTGATTTTCCTGACCCACGCCTGGCTGGCATATAATCCCCAAGAGGGGTATAAAGAGATGCTGGCAAAGTTGGAAACGGGGGAAACCGGCAATGATTACGGCTCCAGCGCCCAGGCAATTGCCCACCGTGTGCCCGGTGTCGATGTAATGTTTTCCGGGCATCTGCATCGCGGATTTTACAAACCCTGGGAAGACCCTGTCAATCATACCTTAATTTTCCAGAATTATGCCAACGGCAGCAATCTGGGGCATGTGAATTTTTATATTCACTGCAAGACCGGGACCCTGGCAGCTTATGATTTTGTATCCGACGACGGCGCTATTTTTACACTGTTTGAAGATGACTTTTTGCCCGATACGGCGATTGCCCGGCAAATTGATTATTGGGTACAAAAAGCCGAAGCCGGATTCGATGAGATCATCGGTTCGGCAACAGGACCAGTACCACGGTCGAACAGCGGCGAATCACCAATGGGAAACCTGCTGACTGATGCCATGCGGGCGGCTACAAATTCGGATATTGCCTTTTCCAATCATGGCGGCGTGAGGGCGGATTTGCGCGCGGGTGCAATAACACCCCGGCATATATTCTCGGTTATGCCCTTTGGGAACCGGGTTGTTGTGATAAAAGCTAGCGGCAGTTTTCTCAAAGCCCTTGTCGAGGACCGTGTTTCCGGCAACAGTCGCGGAATGCTGATATCCGGTGCGGAAATTGTCATCGATCGTTCTAAACCAGACGGTTCGCGGGTCGTAAAATTTCATATCGAAGGACAACCGGTAGTAATGGAACAGGAATACACGCTGGCGGTATCCGATTATCTCGCTGAAGGTAATTCCGGTTATGATCGCCTGACAACAATTTCACCGGACCAGATCAACTATTCAGGCATCCTATTGCGGCAGTCATTAATTGACTACATTAAAAGTCATTCGCCCATTAAACCGGGAACCGATGGACGCTGGAAAGAAATTGGAAAATAGCCTCACGTAAAGTATTTCAGATCGTTATGTTCAAAAAATATTTACTATTCTTTACATTTATTAGTGTTGTCTTACTTATCTATTGTCCTGATAATGATACTATAAAAACAGAATCTTTAATACCGACGCCACAATCAGTTTCTGCCCAGTCAAATGCGGAATTGGAAATAACATGGGAAAATCCGGAAAATCAGGAGATTGAAGGGTTGATACTTTCCAGAAAAATCGGTGAGGAAGAATGGGATGATAACTATCGCGAATTACCTTCCGGTGTGACCAATTATACAGATTCATTGGAGATTGTCTTAAATATTATCATTTCTTATCGATTACGTGCCTTTACTTTAAATGATACGTCCGATTATTCTGACATCATGGCCTATTTTGGTTCTGAAACCATGCCGTCAAACTTTTCAGGAAAACAGATCGACTCGGAAAATATTTTGCTGACATGGACTGATAACAGCATTGGGGAAGAGTCTTTTGTGCTCGAAAAAAAAACAGGAAGCAAAGACTGGATTTTATCTTATAAAGCAATTACTGCTAATCTGACCGAATATATTGATAAAGCCGCATCCAGAGATTCAATCTCGTATAGAATTTCGGCGGTATCCGGAAAAAGTTCTTCCCAGTATAGTGCAGGTATAGCATTAAAACTTGGTTCCTTAAGTCTTGATAATTTATACTTTGGCAGTGATCAAACTCTCGAAATTCTGACCTGGAATGTTCAGAATTTTCCCCGAAAAAATGGCGACACAATCATTAGTCTCGCCCAGGCAATCAATGCGTTGCAAGTTGATATCATTGCACTTCAGGAAATTGAATCCAATAGCGATTTCAATACTCTAATTGATTCTTTAGATAATTATCAGGGATTCAGAGCAAATTCGGCCTATGCCGATCTGGACCTGGCGTATCTTTATAATACAAAATATGTGACCGTTGATTCTATTTATGAGATTTACTCACGCGAATACTCTGCATTCCCCAGAAGGCCATTAGTACTACATTGTCGCTGGCAAAATACGGCTCTGATTATTATTAACAATCACTATAAAGCCTATGACGATGCTGAAAGCAGAGCACGGCGTTTAGAGGCGAGTGAATTATCGGTTGATTACATTCAAAATAATTTTTCTGGCGATAATGTTATTATTCTTGGTGATTTTAATGATGAGGTCACCGATAGTCAAAGTAGCAATGTATTTCTTCCGTTCATCATTCTACCGGATGACTTCAAAATCACTGATTTGAGCATTGCAGAAGGGAATAGTATCTACTGGTCCTATCCGACGTGGCCCAGTCACCTTGATCATATAATTATCAGCAATGAATTATTTGACGAGTTTACTGGAAGCAATACAACCGTCCAAACCCTTCTGATTGATCAATATTTTAGCAGTGGTTGGAATGGATATGCCCTGACAATTTCCGATCACAGGCCGGTAGGGTTGAAGCTTAGATTCTCCAATACGGTTTATTGATTGAAAAACCTCGGAATCCTCGCTAAAAATCTATCCTTATTCAAGAAAAACAGGTTTGGAGAATATTTCCCAATATTTACCGTCGCCTGGTTGGCTTGTGTTAAGTCAACCGGAATTACATACTGAGTTGAATCGGCTTCGATATCGGAATAGACCAAAAGATGGTAACCGCCTCTTGTTAATTCCTTAAATATAATTGTGTCCTTTACAGTCGTAATGGATTTATGTTCGACTCGACGCAGGTTTTCTTCAAGTATCCGATTTACCGGTTTAACGATTGCGGCATCCAGATATTCCGTAGTTTGCTCGGAATAAACATCGATTGTTATACCAACGGTTTCCAGATCCTGTTTTAATCGGGCTGTTTTTGCCACACAATCAGACATGCTGGCGCTGAACATTGACATAACGGAGTCAACTTCTATGGTCAGTGCCTCCTCAAGCATTTTTTTCAGGCCGCCGGGATATGTTGACATCGAATATTGTAATGGTATATTGTTGCTGAGATCAAAATTAATAGCGTTAAACAGATACCTTTGATTTGGCTGTAAAAATATTGAATATTCCTTGTGATTAATAATAACATTGTCTTTGTATTTAGCAGACAATACAAGTCCCCAGATATCATCAATCCCGTTATTATTTATACTTGCGGATAACTGCCATACGTCACCGTATTTTGCAATTTGAACCGGTGCTGCATCTACTTTAGAACAATACTCGATTGGAAGCCGCTGCATAAGTGTTGAACAGTTTTCTGAGGTAGAGGATAGCTGACTGGAGATTGAATTATATGCGGATTTAAGAACTTTCAAACTATCACTTATTGATAATAGTTTTGTACGGAAGTAAGCGTTATTGCGAGTTTTAACATTTTCGATACTTGTATATTCTTCGGGCGACAATAAATAGATTTGTATTGGATTCTTTTCCTTGGATAAACGGCTTTCCGGTACAATTACTGAAACAGATATTTCAGGAGTACAGGAGAGAGCAATTAGCAGTATTATAAATAAAGCGATTCGTTTAACAACAGAGAATAATTGCTTCATTTTTAAAATCCTAATTGTTAACAGAAAGATAGCAGAGTTTAGATGAACATGCAATTGTTAATTTTTAAAATAGGGTTTTAGAGTCATACTTAGAACAATTGCAAAATACTTGAAGATGATTTCCTTCGACATATCTAATTCAAAAACCGGCTCAAGAAAATCACAGACCAGCACGGATTTGACAGTTTCATTTATATGCAGGGGAATCGCGATCGCTCCGGGTGTATCCAACTTAAGCCAGATTCGCCGGATATCCCGTATCTGGCGATCCAGTTTCGTCGCAAAAACAATTTCATCATCAATAATCGCCGTTGCTCCGAGACTGTTCCGGTTATAGTCATGATCAAAAAAAGCCAAATCCTGCGTTTCTTCATTAAAAGATAAAATACATTCAAGGGTTAATTTATCATCGGATACTTTATAGATGCGGGGAAACCGGAAATGGAATTGGCGGCAAAGCAGAAAGACAACTTTTCGCTGGATTTCAGAAAAATCACCCGTCATTGTATCGCTCATCTCTTTTAACCGATTCACGACGTTGGAATAGATACGGTATAAATCCTCACTTTCCGGATAGGATATTGTACAAATCATACCGGAATACTCATAGAGAACATGCTGAGGAAAAAATTCCAGTACCAGTTCTTTACTCGTACCATCGGCATACAGGAATGTGGATTCAATTTTTTCGGGTACTAATGTCTCGGCAACATTCCGAAACACCGGCGCTATTTTTTTGGTAAACCGGTCATCGAAATACTTCAAAAAGAAGAGGGTTTCAATGTTCCGTTGCCTCAATTTCAGCATATGCTCGCCGGCCAGATTAATATTTTTAATCTTTCCATCATGACTTATCTCAATTATACCAATAGTACCTTTAGCCATAATGGCTTCTTTCAGCTCCTGGGAGTAGGAAAAATATTCCTGTGATATGTATTCGCTGATGACCTGGATCAATGTGCTGTGAATGATCTGGGGAATCCGCATTCTCACTTTATCAGGTGTTGTTTTATCTTTGGGACCATCCAGTGTCAGCACGGCTACCGGGCGGGCTTTGTAATAGAGTGGCGCATAAAGCAAATCCATGGGATGCCACTGATCTTTCGCGTAAATAGGTATCTCGGTCGTCCGACCGCTGGAAACAATTGTTCTGGCACGTACATCTTTCCAGGGCATATAGTAAAAAGTTGCAAGCCGGTATCGTTCTACAAGTGAGCTTAGAAGTTCCTTCCGTTTTAAAGGATTTAATTTTTTCTCTTCGGCTATCTGAATTAAATCATTAGTATACCCTGAATAAAGGGTCTTCTTGGTCTCATATTTGTTATTTAAAAAGGACAGTGTTACACGTTCCCAGCCACTTTTCCTTAACGTATCCAGCAGCACCTGACATTTTTCATCTAAAGTTTCGTAAACCCTGATCAGGTTAAAGTTAGATGCTAATAATTCCAGTATTTGTACTTCGCCTGCCATGGGTATTTCTAAAAATCGTTTATACTTAATTTGATTGATGTTACCATGGAGTGAAATCTATCAAATTTAACCTTTCGTTACAAGTTACATCTGAGAATTTCATCTAAATTATTGGATATTAATGTCCGGTGTGCTAATTTTTCGGCATGGTTTTCTATCCAAAACTATTTTTAAGTGATGATTATCACGTTATTTTCAACAGAAATTATGTAATGACAACTGAAAAGCCTTAAATTAATCTAGTCAAATGATTTATAAATTGAGGGACAAACGATGGCACGCAAGATAGGGTATTTTTTCATACTTCTTTTTCTAATTTCAGGAGTTTTAACTGCACAGGATTTATACCAGGTTGTTAATCCCGATAGCTCCAATAAATCCGAATCGACAGATCAGGTAAAAAAGGACACAATCTCCATAAAAGCCCCCCAAATTCCAATTGCTTCAAAGACAGCTGTCGCAGTTCTTGAACTTGATCCCAACGGCGTATCCGATTCAGAAGCAAGAGCTTTGTCGGACAGGCTTCGGATCGAAATATTTAATGCCGGCGTTTTTGAAGTCATGGAACGGGACAAAATGAACCGGATTCTGGATGAAATGCAGTTTCACCTGAATGACTGCACTACTGATGAGTGTGCAATTGAAATCGGACGATTAATTGGCGTCAATAAAATCATCGCCGGATCAATCAGTAAAGTGGGTGAATATTTCACTGTCAGTGCCCGTTTGATCGATGTTGAGACCAGTAAAATTGAAGCAACTGCAATTGAAGATGTTGAAGGCAGTCTTGGAATAGTTCTGACAAAGGCAATGCCTTCAATTGCCCGAAAAATCTCCGGTCAAGCCGGTCTTGACATTCGCGCAGAAGTAGTAAAATCATCGGTGAATATATCTGTTGAGCCTGCCTATTCATCAATTTACATTGACGGTAAGTATCAAGGTGAATCACCAATCAAAATTGAACTCGCTCCAGCCAATGAGTACGTTTTAAGAGTAGAAAATAACGGATATGAGCCATTGGAGAAACGCTTCGCATTAACTAAATCTCAACAACTGGATATGAACATTTCCCTATCGAAAATTGTAGAGCCCCAGGTTATTGTTCAAGAAATTAAAAAAGAGAAACGATCGATATCGAAAGGTTTCCGATTAAAGTACATTTCTACTGGCGAGCCGGCAGAAATTAACGCAATCATCACTGATATAAATAAAGTCCATAGTGACAAAAACAAACTGTTTAAAGAGAAACCATTGAGCGGCACAACTCTAGGTACTATTAAATCTTTTAATGGTATCGAGGTATATAATTCCAGTTCAGTTGAGGATAACATCGGTTTTGAATTTGGCTTTGGCTTGTACCGCGCCGATCTGGATGACTGGTTTTCGGAAATTAGTAAAGGTAACAACAGCCGATATAATCTTGTAACCTGGAGTCCTCAGATTATGCTTAATTTGCGAATAGCACCCATTCGATATCCTTTATTTTATCCATATTTCGATGTCGGATTTGGTTATAGTCTATTAATAATGAACTTGTATGATGATGAAAAATCACTTGGCGGACCGATGTATCAGTCGTGGGGATTTACCTATGGTATAGGTTTTGAAATTAGACCAATTCGTTATTTTGGATTGTCATTAGAATGGAGTCGAAAAAATTCGGACATGCAAATTATGGATGTTGATGAAGTTACAGATCGTTTTAAAGATTTCAGTACTTCTGATGATTTAGAATTAGATAAGGTCAATTTGACCGGGAACAGAATCGGTTTGTCACTGAATTTTTATTATTGAACAATCATTTATATGAATCGTAGATAGAAATATTATTTCTATCACTCACCATTAAATACAGAGAGTGTTTGGTTTATTATTTTCAATAACTCTGCATGTATTTTTCCATTCGTCGCGATAATTTGTGACACATTATCAGGTTTGAATTTTACTCCGTTAAAATCTCCAACGATTCCTCCGGCTTCCTGAACAATCAGGGCGCCGGCAGATATATCCCAGGGATTCAGTCCGAATTCCCAAAATCCATCAAACCGACCGGCCGCAACATAACACACATCCAATGCGGCTGACCCGGCCCTCCGAACACCCTGACATTTTCTATAGACAGCACGAAATATCTCCATATTTGATTCAAATATAGTATCGGTTTCATAGGGGAATCCAGTGGCGGTTAAAGAATCAGCAAGGGTAGAAATCTTCGATACATGAATAGGCTTCCTATTCAGGAATGCACCTCGGTTTTGAATGGCTGTGAATAGTTCATCCAGCACCGGGTTGTACACTACTCCGATGATAATTTCATTCTGGTATTCAACTGCGATAGAAACAGAAAAACAGGGATAGCCATGGATAAAATTGGTGGTGCCATCCAGTGGATCGATTATCCAGCGAAACTCTGAATTGGTCTGTACTTCACCGCATTCCTCAGCGATAATCCGGTGATTCGGAAAGGCGTCGTGAATCTGGGAGACTATGATTTCTTCGGAACGACGATCTATCTCAGTCACAGCATTTGCTCGTCCTTTATAATTGATTTCTATCGCCTTACCAACATTCTCCATGATGAACTGCCCGGCGCTTTGAGCGGCGATCAAGGCAGTTTGAAAGATGGTTGTCAGTAAATTGTCAGAAAACATCATAACAATATCCTTTTTGAATTTATTGAATCACAACTCTGTTTTTTTTGTCGAGTTGGTAAACAGTCATAAAGGCAATAAAGTTACTGGCTATACCAATGATCAGCCCATCGATTCCCGCAGGATTTTGCAGCAGAATGTTCCAGATGAATACGGATGAAATTCCCGATAATCCACCGATTATAAATTGCTTCCGATTTGTTTTCATTCCGAGAATGGCTGTCACTAAAGGGACCAGAATTATGGGTGACCAGAAATTATAGGAATACAGCAGAATGTCCAGAATACTTTTGATCTTAATGGCAAACACCACTGCCAGAATGCCAACAAAGATGGTAATTAATCTCACTGAGATCAGTGCCTGCTTTTCAGTCATGATGCCTTTTTTTATAGGTATAAGGATATCATGGGTAAATGCTACTGAAGCTGCATTCAAAAATGAATCAGCGGAAGACATGACAATAGATATTATGCTGGCGATTACAAAGCCCTTTATACCGACTGGTAAGACTGTATTAATTAGAAACGGCATTGAGAGATTTGGATCAAGATCAGGTTTAATAGCCAATGCAACCAGACCGATAAATCCGGTTATAGCAAAGAATGGAATCGAAAACAAACCACTCCATAGTGTCGCTTTTGCTGTATGAGACGGCTTTTCTGAAAGAAACAGCCTCTGTACGTATGGCGGAACCAGGGTTTCACCCAGCAAAAACGATAAAAACAATACGATAAATTGAAGAAGTGTTTTCTGAGTACCAAGAAATGTAAGGTGACCAGCCGGAACAGCCGATTGGACTGCACCCCAACCACCGGCGTAATGGATGCCAATTATCAAGGTTAATGGTATACCGACTACCAGGACAATAAATTGAACAATATCGGTAAAAACAACAGCGCGCATGCCACCTATCGTCGAGTAAAGGATCACAATGCCACAGCCAATTAAAATCCCATAAATATGTGGTATCCCGAGAAATAAATTGAAAATGTACCCGATTGCACCAACCTGTGCCCCTAGAATTCCACCACAAACCAGAACCGACATCACACCGGTAACGATTTTAGCCAGTTTTCCATAATGAATTTCCATGATATCACCAACGGATATTGCATCGGGGTAATTACCCATTCGGGGTGCAATAAAATAGGATACCAGGATTTCTTTAAGACTGAATCCCCAAAGGGCGAATATATTTACAATACCGAAAATGAATACTTTTTCAGCATTTCCAATTGAAAAACCGCCACCAATAAACGATGCGGAAAGTGTGGCAAAAATTACCCATTTCCCAAAAGAACGACCGGCAACGGAGAAGTGTGTGATATTTTTAATTCCTCTACCAGCCCAGAGTCCCAGAATCAGAATGCCCAGTAAATAGACAGTAATAATAGCGAGATCCATTACTTGTAATCCTTCAATTATTAATACACTAAAAATGACCTGTGCGAATTTAACATTAATAAAGAAAAGTCTAAGTGTTAATTTTGATTATATCGCTAAACTTTAATTAAAATTTCAAAATTCAGTGATGAAACATTGTTTTAGAAAAGTGGGGTAATTATAATTAGCCATGGATATTTTACCATATAATGATGAATACTGGATCAATCATGCTTTTAAGGAAGCAGAGAAGGCTTTTGAAAAAAAAGAAATCCCTGTCGGCGCCGTTATCGTCCATAACAACCAGATAGTCGGCAGGGGACATAATATGAGAGAGAGTCTCAATGATCCAACTGCCCATGCAGAAATAATTGCGATTACTTCAGCAGCCTCCACATTGAATTCCTGGCGTCTGGATGACTGCACACTTTATGTAACCCTTGAACCTTGTGCTATGTGTGCCGGTGCTGTATTAAATGCCCGTATTCCGAGGCTGGTTTTTGGCGCCTATGATTCCCAGGCGGGTATGTGCGGATCCATCGATAATCTCTGTGATATGAATTTACTAAACCATAATGCAGTGGTAAAAGGCGGGGTGGAAGCCGATAAATGTCAAGCTATTCTGACTTCATTTTTTAATACTATCCGCACCCCTAAAAGTGATCTTGATTATTGACCGAATAGAATTAAATTACAGCGCTTTTTAAAGGAGAGGTGGCAGAGTCTGGTTGATCGCGCCGCACTCGAAATGCGGTTTAGCTTCGGCTAACAGGGGTTCGAATCCCTTCCTCTCCGCGAATGTTTACATTATTGTTAATGTTTGAGTCCACTGAGACTCGAGTTCAGAGGAACGAAGTGACGCTGGACTCGAGACGAAAGATATTGTTATCGCATTCTGAACTCCATCCGGCAGCTGCCGGACAAAATCCAGCCTGCTATAGCTGAGATGATGGGCAAAAACGTTAACCACCGAATTTATTCGGTGGAAAAGAATCCATCATCTTTTGATCGAATTTATTCGGTGGATAACGGCAGAACACTCGATTACCGGTTTTCCCGGCCAGCGCCTTCCGGCGGTTTGAAAATTTCAAAAACATAAGCACATCTTCCCGATCGGTTGTGATAAGAGATAAAACCTCGACTTGAGTGGGCGAGGGTCGCCCGGGGAGAGTTGTGTTCATAATGAAACATCTTTGAGTTAGAATTAGAAATTGAAGTATGTGCTTGACATAATAGATGTTTAGAATTAAAATTGTATATAGTAAATAGTTGGATAATCACCGGCATAATGCTCGAATTACTATTTTAATAAAGGAAACAGATGAAGATTCTTTATCGAATACTTAACCCAATAAATGTCCAACAAACAAACCGGTTGATTTGCTGGATATTTCCGATAATATTGTGTCTATCTCCGTTAATCGCACAGGACCTCCCAACCGTGGCAATCATGGAATTTGAATCATCGGGAATGAGTGCTAACGATGCATCCAACATTACTTCCCGGTTTGGGTATGAACTTTCAAAAACAAACCGCTTCCGAATTACCGAACGACAGATGATGGAAGAAATATTGAAGGAGCAGCAGTTTCAACTGTCAGGTTGTACTTCCAGTGAATGTGTCGTTGAAGTTGGACAATTGCTTAGCGTGAAATATATGATAGCCGGAGAAGTATCGAAAACATTTGATCTGTATTCTTTGCATGTCCGCATAATCAGTGTTGAAAGCGGCGAGGTTATTGCCCAGGTTATCGAAGATTTTGAAGGATCTGTGCGCGATTTTATAACCGGAACCGTTCGAAATGCAGCTTTAAAACTTGCGGCAGAAGCGAGAACAAGTGGCAGTAGCAGTGGCAGTGGCAGAGAACTTACAAAAACAGTCACAAAAACCGGACAGGTGAGTTTTACGCTCAACATTTCTCCCGTAAATGTGTTTATCGATGGTAATTACAGTGGAGAAAACACCCCAAAAACGGTCAATTTATCTCTGCCTATGGGCGATCACACGATCAAGTTGTCTGCACCGGGGTATCAGGATTACGAAAAAGTGATATCTGTTTTACCGGATCAAAACATTGAATATACCGTGGAGATGCAGCCGGGTACTACTGAAAGTGTTTCTGATATTAAAACAGGAATTGTGGTAATTCGTTCAATTCCGGAAGGAGCGAGAGTTTATTTCGATGGTCGTGATGCGGGAACCACACCTGTGCAGATTCCCAAAGCCGGAGCAGGTAAACATCTTTTACATGTCGATAAGACGCTTTATCATGATTATCTTGAAGAAATCAGTGTTCAACCGGATGGAATCATGCAGGTACTTGCGGAACTGGATGCTGCATTTGGCTCTCTAATAATTGGATCCACACCGGCAGGCGGCGTAATATCTCTAAATGAGCAAATAAAGGGGCGCACACCTTTAACAATTAATGAACTGGCATCCGGGGAATATGAAATCGCTATTACAAAAGACCTGTATCATACTCATACCGAGCGATTTATCATTACAGATGGAAGTGAAAATACCCGCGACATCGCACTTTTACCGGCATTTGGACAGTTGATAATAGGTACTAATCCAATCGGGGCAAGCATATATCTCGATGGGCAAATTAAAGGCCAGACGCCCGCATCCTTCAATGAACTTCCTTCGGGAACATATACTTTACGCATTGAGAAGGATTTATATCAAGCTGTCGAGTCAGCAATAACAATAGAAGATGGAAAAACTAATAAACAGGACTATATCCTTGAACCAAGATTTGGAACATTAAATATTACCGGAACACCTATTGGCGCTCAAGTGATAATAAATGGAAACGACGCCGGTCTCTTGCCGCTTAAAAATTATAAAGTGTCGGCAGGTTTGGTAGAGATCACCGTGAAAGAAGATCTGTTCCATGATAAGACACTATCCCGGCAAGTGAACATTGGCGATATGCAAAACCTTGATATTCAACTTGAAAGACACACCGGCACTATAGTGGTTTTAACTGCTCCTCCGGGAGCAACGGTTAATCTAAATGACAAGAATTACGGCGATTCACCAAAGATATTGAAAGACATGCCGACCGGATTATATGATCTGGCAATCACTCATCCGGATTACCTGTCCATTAACAGGAATTTCGATCTCGCATTGAATGAAAGGAAGGAATTCAACATCAAACTCATGACCTATGCGGGCAGCATCCAGCAGGAAATCGATAAAGTAAAATGGAAGCGCAACATTAATATCGCAAGCGCCGGCCTGCTCGGCATTACCGCCGGAGTCATGAAAATCATGAGCATCAAAGCATATCAGGATTATGAAAATGCAACAGTTACGGCTGATGCGCTGGACTTCTATGATAAAGCCAACTGCCTGAACAAACTTTCCGGCTATATTGGTATCGCCGCCGGAATTTCAGCCACACCGATTATAAAATGGCAGATAGATATTGGAAGACTTGTAAAGAAACTTAGCCGGAGGGCCGACAGATGAAACGGATAATCCCGATTTTCAGTTTGTTGATTCTGATAAACACATGTGAGGACCTGGAGCATACGAATCCGGTTGATCCAAATGTTAATATTACCGCGCCTACTAACCTGCAACTCAGCCAACAGAATATCCATACTGTATTACTATCCTGGAACTTCAGCGGAGATAAATACGACGGCTTTTTAATAGACCGTAAAATCGGCTCAGATTCCTGGCAGTTTGCGTATGATACCGCAGCCTGTGAAATTCACAGCTACACCGATACTTCCGCAGTACCGACGGAATCTCATACTTACCGTATCTACGCCTATGCCGATGAAAATCAATCATCATCGATCAGCAAAGACATCACTCTGGCATTTCCCGCTCCGGAAAACCTGCAACTGACACAACTATCGGATACAACAGTCGCTCTGCAATGGCAGGATAAGAGCGATGGCGAGGATGGTTTTATTATTAACCGGAAAAAGGACGGCGGGACTTGGGAAACCGAAATCAAGAAAACCACAGCCACAACCTGGACGGATTCTACCGTATCTCCGGGCAGCGCCTATTCTTACCAGGTCAAAGCCTATAAAGGAACAAAAACTTCGACCGCTGTTGAATCTCAATACCAGAATATCTTTCAAGCGCCGAGCAACCTGTCCGCAACGGCAATAGACGATCAGTCTCTGCGCCTGAATTGGATGGACAACTGTGGTTTTGAATCGGGCTTTCGGATTGAGAGGAATGACGGCTTAGGATTTATACAGATAGCAGATTTAAGCGCAGATGTAACGACCTATACCGATAACGGCTTGGCTTATGGGTATAGTTATGCATTCCGAGTAAAAGGCTTTACTAACAAAAGTGAGAGTGATTACTCTAATGAACTGCAGGTAGAGATGATAATTCCTGTTCCAATTAATCTTGCAGCAATTCAGATCGACGATCAGTCTCTGCAAATATCTTGGACAGATAGCTGCTCCTTTGAGATTGGTTACCGGATTGAGCGCAATGACGGCAGCGGATATATGCTGGTTGCTGAGATTGGCACGGATTTAACGACTTATACTGATGAAGGTCTGACTTACGGGCAGAGTTATATTTATCGGGTAAAAGCCTTTACATCCTATAATGAGAGTGATTATTCCAATGAATCCAATGCAATTGTGATGATTATCCCGGCACCGACCAATCTTACAGCCACAATAATCGATAACGAGACCGTCCAGCTTACCTGGAATGATAACTGTGATTTTGAAACCGGCTATAAAGTCGAACGCAAGGTGGAAAGCGGTGTTTTCGTTGAAATTGCGGATCTGAGTATGAATATAAAGAACTATACGGATGTAGGATTAACTTTTAGCAAAAACTACTATTATAGAGTTAAAGCCTATACTAATATCAATCTAAGTGATTATTCTGAAGAAGTCATTACCAATGTGAATGTAGTTGTTGACATTGATGGCAATGTTTATGCAGTTGTTAAAATCGGAAATCAATGGTGGATGGCGGAGAATCTAAAGGTGACACATTACCGCAATGGTGATGCAATACCTAATGTAACCGACGATACAAAATGGAGCAATCTTACAAACGGCGCTTATTGTAATTATGATAACGATTATAATAATGCCGTGACTTACGGAAGTCTTTACAACTGGTATGCGGTAACTGATAGCCGTAAAATAGCCCCTGCAGGCTGGCATATTCCAACAAATGAAGAGTGGCAAACTTTAGTAGATTATCTTGGCGGCAGTAGTGTTGCCGGTGGTAAAATGAAAGAAAGCGGAACATCGCATTGGGATAGTCCAAATACTGGCGCTACAAATGAAAGCGGCTTTTCCGCGTTACCTAGCGGCTGCCGTAGTACCAATGGAGGTTACACCAGTATGGGTGGCTTCGCCTCCTTTTTGTCTTCTATGGAGTGGTACTGGTTTCTGAGTTACGATCATTCAGAAGTCTGTGGTGTCTACGGCAGTAAGCGCTACGGGTTTGCGGTACGTTGTGTGAGGGATTAGTTGACTATCCTGATTAAATTGGGAGCGAAAATATTGTGTGTAATTTTCGTTGAAAATCAGTAGAGTAGAACTTATTGAAAAATATAAGTATTATTGATCTTAATTTGAAATATCCTTTAATTTATAAGCGTTGAAATAGCGAGTATGTTACATGGAATCAATCCACTTACTTTATAGTTATATGGTAAATAAAAAATGAGAGAAATATCACCAACCCTGACAAAAGAACTATCAGAACATATAGGTAATAATCCAGTTGCCTCATCTGCTCCGTACGAAGTTTGTACATACCGGCAATTAGTTGAACAAATAGCAAAATTATCGTATCTGAACAAAGATAATCTTTTATTTTTTAGAGGTCAAAAAAATGATTATTTAAATAAAGCAGAAAGTACAACACTATATCCAAGTATTTACAGAGGAGATTATTTAACACACGAAGAATTAACATATCGTTTTCGATATCTGGATGCTGCTGGTAAAATATTGTGCAATCAATTCAAGATAAATAATATTGATGGAACTAAAGACTTAGAAAGAAAACGACATATACAATGGAGTATATTGCAGCATTATGAAGTATGCGAAACGCCATTATTGGACATAACACAATCTCTTCGCGTTGCATGTACATTTTCATTAATGGATAATCCCAATTCATTTGGACATGTCTACGTATTAGGTCTACCATATCTAACAAATAGAATTACTTACAACTCGGAACATGATATAATAAACATAAGATTATTAAGTATCTGTCCCCCGGAGGCATTAAGACCTTATTTCCAAGAAGGTTTTCTGGCTGGTACTACAGATATTACAACCAATTTTGAGAATAAAAATGAACTTGATTTTAAAAATAGATTAATTGCTAAATTCAAAATCTCAACACTAGTGCAATATTTTCTTGGTGATGAATTTAAACTGCTACCACGAAGTGCTATTTATCCTTATGATGATAGAGTTGATAAGATTTGCAAACGTGTAAAAAAGGAAGTAAATATTTCCCTCAATCCTGGCGAAATAGGCGAATTTTTAGAAAAATGGTCAGAAATTGAGACTATGTTATTAGAAAAAACAAAACAATACCGAAAGAGTAATACAATTTCAAATGCTTTAAAAATTATGCAAAAACAACAATTATTAGATCATGATATTATTACTCAAATTTATAAGATAAAGCGTTTAAGAAATGAGGTTGTCCATAGTCCAAAGAATCTTAGAAAAACATTGATTGGGTATTTTAATATATTGGATTCAATTATCAATGAATTAAAACAATTATAAATTGAAATCCATATAACAAATAAGGATTGATACGACGTTTCTGTCGTAATCAATCCAGGATTCAGGAAGCCCTGATTTCAGTGACATTGTATTTAGTATTAAGCGAACTGCTACGAAGCGGCTTAGTTTTGAATCAATCTTCGTACCAGATCGCGCCGCGTCAGTGAACAAGCAGGAGTTGTCTGCCCGACGCAGGCGGAAACTAATTGCGTTCACCTGCTATGATAAATGCACCTGTTAGCAGAACATTTTTTGTCAAGTATATGGCGCCAAATACTTGACATTTGTGATTTATTTATTAAATTTAGATAAAACTTATTGTAGGATTGTAATAAATGAAAGTCGCAGAAAAAGTTGAGGGAAAAATAAACAGAATGAAAGCGGGGACTACATTTAAGTACCGGCAATTAAATATATCCCCTGGTGAATATACGGCTGCGGCTAAAGCAATTGAAAGATTAATTGAGAGGAAGGTTATTAAAAGAGTATCAACGGGAGTTTTTTACAAACCTAAAAATACTGTTTTTGGTGAACTGAAGCCAAGAGAGGAAGAACTAATAAAGCCCTATCTTTTCGAACAAAATAAACGGATTGCCTATGTTACCGGTTTGAGTCTCTATAATCGTATGGGATTAAGCTCTCAAGTGCCGGGAACTGTTAAAGTAGCCAGCAGAGTAAAAAGAATCCGGGCTAAAATCGGCGACATCGAAATAAAACCGGTTAAGAGCTATATTGACGTTACAAATGACAATTACTATCTACTGGAAATTTTAGATGTCCTAAAGGATTTCAAAATAATTCCTGATTTAGATAAAAGAATGCTCGTTAATGTTCTGGTAAACAAAATCAGAAAATTAAATAAAGGTGATTTGTCACGAATGATGAAATTTGCCCTCCGATATCCTCCCCGTACAAGGGCATTGTTAGGCGCTTTGATAAATATCGCTGAACCCAAAGCGGACATGAATATACTGTTAAAAAGTATGAATCCGCTAACACAGTATAATTTGGGCATTAGTGATAATATTCTTCCGACGGTTAAACAATGGAATATCCGATAGTATGAAACTGCATGAAAACAGAGAACTGTTTCAGGACGCAATATTAGCGGCTTCCCAACGGTTTAAACTAAAAGAAATCTATATCGAAAAAGACTACTGGGTTACAGTCGCGCTGTATGAAATATTTCATTCTTATATGGCAGACCAATCTGTATTTAAAGGCGGAACCTCTCTGTCTAAATGTTATAAAATAATCGACAGGTTTTCGGAGGATATAGATATTGTCGTATTACGCAATAAAGGAGAAAATGATAATCAGTTAAAAAAGAAGATTTGAAATCTCAGTAGAATTGTTGGAAAAGTCATGCCTGAAATTGCGATAGAAGGCGTGACAAATAAGAAGGGGAATATTAGAAAAACAGTTCATCAATACCTTAAATTATTCGGGGGTGATTTTGGACAAATAAGGGAATATGTGATATTAGAGGCAAGCTGGCTGGGAATTTTGAACCCTTTTCCTATGAAACCGTAAGTTGCTACGTCTCTGAAATGATGGAGGCAACAGAGCAAAATGATCTGATTGAAGAATATAACATGCACCCTTTTACAGTCCGAGTGCTAAGTTTGGAGAGAACGCTCTGTGAAAAGATAATGAGTTTAGTGCGTTTTTCACGTTCAGAAACACCTTTCGCTGATCTTGCCAATAAAATCCGTCATATTTATGATGTTCACCTTTTGCTACAATCTCCTGATGTAAATACCTTTTTCAAAAGCAATGATTTTAACAAAATGATGATCACAGTTGGGAAAGACGATTTTATTAGTTATAAAAACGATAACGAGTGGCTGTTGGAACATCCATCCACAGCACTAATCTTTAATGAACCTGATAAAGTTTGGGAGAAAATCGGAAACACCTACCGTAAAGCTTTTAGCGAATTCGTTTTTGGGACTCTTCCTTCAGAAGATTTAATAATCGATAGCATTAAGATGATCTCAGAAAGATTGAAATTAATAAAGGGATGGAAGGTGGAAAACGCTAAACCACCATCCATAAATTAATCTATAATTTCATCGCTCCAAAATGTGCCATACTTTCATCGGGTACAGTTTGACGTTCGCAGCCACAGTGATAATTCACCGTGATCCCGACGGTTGAAATTTTACTTATGTCGCACTACCTATTTTCTAACCAATCGTACCTGATCGCGCAGCGTCGATGTGCGCAGGCGGGGATGATGAACCGTTTTCTTCGTGATGTCATGTCTGTCCTTTCTTTTTTTGTGTAATTTCCACTGAAATGACCGGCAGGAATAGTAACTGACGGGTTGTTGCTTGTGGCTTAGTTCAACGAAGCAATTCAACCGACAGCAAAAGCTGTTGTGATTGATTTATACAGGCTGGAGTTAAGTGCCTGTTTGAGATTAAAACCCAACTTCACTCAAGTCTACTGCACTACGATGAATAAATTTCGTTGTCACTCAAAAAATGTGTCAACATGTAATCGTGATATAAATCACGATCCTACGACAACTAATTATCCGAATATATATCAAAAGAAAATTCTTGCATCATTAAAATAGGCAATCTAACTTACCGACCGGTAAGTAAAGGAGCAAACATGAGACATGATGAAAATACGAAAGAGAAGATAATCGAAGTCGCTATCGAATGCTTCGGTGAACTCGGTTATGAAGGAACCTCCATGCGTTTAATCGCTGAGAAATCGGGTATCAGCAAGCCGGCGATTTATTACCATTTTCCCGATAAAGAAAAACTCTTCTGCGGAATAGTCGAATCCATCACTGATAAACTGGATACAGAGTTGGAATCTATTAAAAATTCTGATAAAAACACGCTTGATAAACTAAAGGATTTCATGCTGTCCCGGTTCAGACCCTTTAAAAACCGTTCCAACGCAAGACGGTTCATGACTAACCTGTTCAGCGGTGGTGCGAAGCTGAAAATTCCCTTTAATCATAAAAAAATGTTTGAACGGCAGGAACAGCTGCTGCTGGAAATCATTCAGCAGGGGATTGCCGAGGGTGTTTTTCGACCTGACATCAATATTAAAGTCTTTATATATGCAATGACAGGAACTCTGATGCTGTTTTCAAAAGAGCATTTTTTAAATGCAGCGCCGCCGATCACTGAAGAATTAGCCGATCAGATATTAGCTCAGTTTATTAATGGTGTCGGCGTTCGCGGCACATTAGAAAAAGGAGCATGACTGTGAAAATGAAACATATAATCATTTCAATTTTATGCGCAGTGTTTTTTATATCAGGATTACCGGCGGAAACACTGAATCTTGATATACAGACAGCGCGGAATATTGCACTGGAGAATAACCCAAGTCTCAAATTAGCCCGGGATGGAGTTGCAAAATCTGCCAATCAGGTCATAGAAGCTCGTGGAAATTTACTGCCTACTGTCAGTGCCTTTTCCAGTTTGCAGCATGCCTGGGAACTTGCAACTATGGTTATGAACAATCCATTTTCACCAGCAGGTGGTAAGTTGTATTTCAAGATGGGCAGTGAGAATACCATTGCATCAGGAATCAATATAAGTCAGCCTGTTTATACCGGTGGACTGATTATGAATAGCTATCAAATCTCAAAATTGGGATATACCATTACTAAATCTCAATTGAAAGCAACTGAGCAAAAAATCCTCAGTGATGTAACTTCTTCCTATTATGGAGTATTATTTATGAACTCTACTCTTGCAGTATCGGAAGAAGCATTACAATCATCAGAGGAAAATCTTAATCAGGTCACCCAATATTTTAATGTTGGTAAATCTTCCAGATTTGACGTTTTACGGGCAGAAGTACAGGTTGCAAACATGAAACCCATGCTTGTCTCCGCCAAGAACAATTTTAGACTTGCCGAATCCCGTCTGCGAATGGTTTTAGGGATTGATGAAAGCGTTGAAATCCATTTTACGGAGAAACTGGATATGGTCTACTCCGAACTGACGGAAAAGTCTCTCGAAGAGTTGATTGAGTTGTCTTTAGCATCCCGACCGGAAATGGTGATGCTGGATAATCAGAAATCCATTGCTCAAAAACAGGTATCCATGTCAAGGGCCGCATTTGTACCCTCGGTAATGCTCGGTACAGCATACCAATATCAGGGACAGCGCGACGATTTTAAATTTACCGGGGATGATTTCTTCAAATCCTTCAACTCGTCTGTCAGTATCAGCATTCCCATTTTCAATGGAATGAAAAGCAGCGCCAAATATCAGCAGGCCAAGATTGCTGTAAAAGAGACTGAACATCAGACAGAGTCTTTGGTCAATGGTATCAAGCTTGAAGTAAAAGCTGCGTATTTTAGTATACAGGAAGCAATGGAAAAGGTGCAAACACAGCAAAAAACTATTGAACAGGCAAAGGAAGCTCAACGTCTTGCCCGTCTATTATATTCAGAGGGTTCAAGCACCCAACTTGATGTTATCAACGCAGACCTTGCCGTTCAGCAGGCACAGATGAACTATCAGCAATCGCTGTTTGAATACAATGTCGCATTAGCCAATTTGAAAAAAGCAATCAATCAGTTATAGGAGCATCAAATGAAACGTAAATACCAACATCTGATTATTTTGGCATTCCTGGGAGTTATCCTCATGTTTAATAATTGTGGAAAATCGAAAGCCGATAAAATAACCGAAAAAAAAGAAATATTTCCTGTAAGAGTCACAACTGTTGAAAAGGGAAATGTGGAAAGTAAAACAGCTTATCTTGGAAACCTGGAAGCCTATAAACAAGTTCAGGTTTATTCTACGATTCCCACCCGTATAACAGAACTGAAAGTGGATGTGAACGATTTGGTGAATGCGGGTGATGTTTTGGCTGTTGTCGAAAATTTAAAAATCAGACAGGGATTGCTTCAGTCTGAAGCCGGTTTGAAATCTGCTCAGGCACAATATGAGAATATAGCAACTGAGTGGCAACGCATTCAGAAATTATTTGAACAGAATGCTGTCAGTAAATCCCAGTATGATGGCATTAAGACACAAAAAGAGGCCGCTGAAGCCATGGTCAATCAGGCTAAAGCCGGGATGAAATCAGCGAAAGAACAACTAAATGACAGTTTTATCAAAGCACCCATAACCGGCATTATATCGGCTCGTAATTTCAATATTGGTGATCAAACTACACCGCAATTTCCGGTTTTTACTGTTGTACAAATGAACAAAATAAAGATTATGATTGATATTGTTGAAGCTCAAATCTCGCAGATTCAACCGAACCAGAAAGTCTATATCAAAGTCGATACCTATCCCGGTGAAGTGTTTGTTGGTAAAGTTGATAAGAAATATCCAACAATTAATCCGATGACCCGTACAGTCAAATGTGAAATAGTGATTGACAATTCCGATCTGCGTTTGAAACCCGGTGGCTTCGCGCGTGTCGAAATCGTCGTTGATCAGCATGAAAATGTGCTAATAGTACCTAAACATGCAATTATAGAAAAAACGTCTCTGGAGTATCTTGGCGGTGAAATCAGAAACAATCGGATCATTATTAATAAATATGTTTTTGTCGTCCAGGATTCAATGGCATTCATGCGAGAAATTCAAACCGGACTTGACAGTGATAACAGGGTAGAGGTACTTACTGGCTTGACTCAAGGTGAGACGATCGTAACAATCGGTCAGTTTGACATCTCAGATTCTACATGGGTCAATATTGTTGAAGAAGGAAAATAAGTATGAAAATATCTAAAATAGCAATTCAACGAGGAATCACATTTGCGATGATATATATCATTGCGATTGGCTTTGGTTTCTTTGGGCTTAGCCAGTTAAAGCTTGACCTCTATCCTGACATTACTTTCCCAATGATTGGTATTTTAACGGATTATCCCGGCGTTGGCCCGGAAGATATTGAAAACACAATTTCCCGTCCACTGGAAAAGACAGTCGTCAGTGTAGAAAATCTGGAAAAAATTACCAGCTGGTCCAAATCAGGTTCTTCAACTCTGTTACTTGAATTTAACTGGAGTACTGATATGGATCAGGCGGAAATAAATGTGCGGAAAATGATCGATTTTGTCCGTGGATATTTGCCTGATGAAGCGTCCGATCCAATGACATTTGCATTTAATCCCTCGATGCAACCCATCATGTTTTTTACCATCAGTTCCGATAAACTTGGCATGGCGGAACTACGAAAATTGGTTACTGACCGGGTTGAACCGGCTCTCGAACGTATTGACGGTGTTGCCTCAGCGGGTACTTCAGGCGGTTTACAGCGCCAGATCCGTGTTCTGGTTGATCCCCGGAAAGTAGCTGCTCACGGCGTATCGTTGAGCACAATCATACAGACTCTTGGAATGGAAAACCTGCAAATTCCCGGTGGCCTTGTTGACGATGAATATACTGAATACGCTGTCAGAACATACGGTGAATTTGAAAATGTTGATCAGATCCGGAATACTGTCATCGGTTCTCAGGGTGGTTCGCCGATCTACCTGAAGAATGTTGCTGAGGTAATAGACGGATATAGGGAACAGACGGAAATTGTCCGCAATAATGGTGTCCCGGCGCTGTTTATGTTTTTACAAAAACAGTCCGATGCGAATACTGTCCAAACGGCTGCAGCAATTCTAGAGGAACTCCCTAAAATTGCCAAAGATATTGGGCAAGGTGTAGAATTCAATATGATCTGGGATCAGTCGGAATTTATAAAAAAATCCTTAAGTAATTTGACAAATACAGCTATCCAGGCATTTTTCCTGGCATTTCTCGTCCTGTTATTCTTTTTACGACACATTCGCAGCAGCCTGATTGCCGCTATATCGATTCCTGTTTCAATCCTGATTACATTTTTTGTCATGAGTCAGTTGGGTTTAACATTAAATATTATTTCAATGGCGGGACTGGCGCTGGCGGTGGGAATGCTGATTGATAATTCCATTGTCGTGCTGGAAAATATCTTCCGGCATCGGGAAATGGATAAGGATATCAGAACAGCGTCCGATGACGGTACCACTGAAGTTGGTGTTGCCATTATTGCATCGACATTGACAACACTGGCGATTTTTGTCCCGATTTTCTTTGTACCCGGAATCGCTGGTGTAATGTTCAAAGATATGGTCATCGCGATTGTGACCTCATTATCAGTTTCGTTACTAGTGGCATTGACCCTAATTCCACTTTTAACATCCAGATTACTTGGAAATGAAAAGAAGCAAAGCCGTTGGAAATTTCTGCGGAAAATTGATGATGGCATTGGTAATTTTTTAAATAAAATGGAAAGTGGATACGTCCGCCTCCTGAATTGGTCGCTGGGGCATAAAAAAATAGTACTGATAGCAATTGTAGCTCTTTTTGTAGGAACCTTCTTTATTTTCTCGTCAGTCGGCGGTGAATTTATGCCCAAGACTGATCAGTCTTTCATTACCCTGACAGTTCAGCGTGAAACCCGGGCATCTTTAACAACAACGGATAAAACCTTCAAACAGATCGAGGAAATTGTCTTTGAAGAAATTCCCGAAGCAACCAATGTCCAAATCAGTTTCGGGATTGGTGAAGGTTGGGCAGCAATGTTTGGAACCGGTTCAAATCGGGGGGAAATTAATATCAGTATTCCCGATGTTAAAGATCGTGATCGGAGCAGTGATGAAATTGAAACGTTATTGCGGAAAAGATTCAAGAACATACCAGGCACAAAAGTGACGATGCAATCGGGTTCACCCTTTGGCAGCGGTGGTGATGTTACGATAAAAATCTTCGGTTTTGATCGAAAAATCGCTACAACATTGGGAGATGAACTGGAAGCCCGCATGGAAAAAATTGACGGGGTTGTTGACGTAACCAAAAGTTATAACCAGCCCAAACCGGAATACCAGATTCGGATTGATCGGGATCGTGTTTCCGCTTTAGGCTTGTCTGTTTTTCAGGTAGCAACAACCATTGAAACTGCGGTTAAAGGAAAACTGGCAACTAAATTTCGTGAAAGCGGTGAAGAGTATGATGTTATCGTCCAGTTAGATGAAAAATATCGTCAATCAAAAACCGATCTGGAAAATATTTTTATAACTTCAGTCACTGGTATCCAGGTACCACTGAAAAATGTCGCTTCTATTATTTCTGGTGAAGCCGCATCCCAAATTGACCGTGAAGATCAGGAGAGAATGGTCAGTGTATCATGTTCTGTTGCAGACAGGGATTTACAATCTGTCCTGGACGATGTCCAGGATGAACTCAAGAAAATGAATTTTCCGCCTAATTTTCGCTGGGAAGTTGGTGGCGCTGCAGAAGACATGCAGGAATCCTTCATGTATCTTGGAATTGCAATTATTATAGCCATCTTCCTGGTGTACATGGTAATGGCTTCACAGTTTGAATCACTGCTGGATCCGTTTATTATTATATTCACGGTCCCACTGGCAATTATCGGGGCAATCTGGGGACTTTTCCTGACGGGTACAACCCTGAGTGTTACTTCATTAATCGGGATGGTTTTACTCGTTGGAATTGTTGTTAATAACGGAATTGTGTTAATTGACTATATCAACCAGCTGCGTGAAAAACATGGACATGATCTCTGGGTCGCGATTTTGATAGGAGGGAAGCGTCGTATGCGTCCTATTTTAATGACGGCGTTGACCACTATTCTGGCGATGTTTCCGATTGCCCTGGAGCTCGGGTCAGGCGCGGAACTCTGGGTTGGAATGGCCAGAGCTGTCATTGGCGGATTGACAACTGCAACAGTTCTGACACTGGTTGTGATACCGATTATCTATCTGTTTTTCGAGCAAATATCTCTGAAACGTGCTATGAAGAAACATAAAATTGAAATGAAACCGATCGGAATGCCGGAAGATTTTGATATTTCGACAATTAAATAGTATTAACTGAAAAAAATAGAAGCCTCCTGAATATTGTTAAATCAGGAGGCTTCTTTTATTCTGAGAATTTCTTCAATTCACCTTTGACAAAGGTCATCATTACATTGAAATCCTTATCAAATACCACGACATCCGCGTCTTTTCCAGGGATCAGCGAACCGGTCACATTTTGACGGTTAATTACGTTGGCCGGATTAATGCTTGCCATTCTGATAGCGTCGTGCAGCGGGATGCCCATCTCATACAAATTCTGTACACCTTTTATCATTGTAAGCGCAGAACCCGCAATCGTCCCATCGGATTTCAGTTTGAAAAGTCCCTTGTCAAGAACAACTTCTTCATCATTCGCTATTAAAGTTCCACTTTTTAAACCTGTCGGTTTTAAAGCATCCGTCACTAATACGACCTTATGAACTGGTTTTACACGCAGTAAAAGTTCCATAATTGCTTTATGAACATGAAAACCGTCCGCAATCACTTCGCAGGAAACATTGGCGTGGATCATGATCGCGCCGACAACACCCGGGTCCCGGTGGTGTAATCTGCGCATTGCATTGAAGAAGTGTGTTGAATGCAAAATCCCGGCCTGGAATCCTTCAAGCATATTTTCATAAGTTGCATTGGAATGTCCAGCGGAGACAACAATACCGCTTTTTCCGGCAAGAATTGCCAATTCATGCATGTTTTTTAATTCAGGAGCGACAGTCATTATTGAGATATGCCCTTGAGATACATCCAGAAATTTTTTCATAAGATTAATATCGACGCTTCTCATGTATTTTCCGGTCAATACACCCGGTTTGTCCGGTGAGATGAAGGGACCTTCCAGATGCATACCATAAATCTTTGCGCCGGGTTCTTTTCCAATCGCCGCAACAACCGCTTTGATCGATTCAAGAAAATTATCATCGGGTTGCGGATAAAGCGTCGGACAAAAGCCCGTTACGCCATATTCAAGCAGTGCTTTTGACATTTCCAAAATTGAATCCGGATTTCCGTCAGCCGTATCGAATCCGTGCAGGCCATGAATGTGCGTATCGATAAAACCGGCTGCAATATTTGCCCCATTTAAATAAAATAGTTGAGCATCACGAGGAATTTGCCGTTTTTTAAAGCGTTCGTTGGAAATGACATCCTCAATCTTGCCGTCGGCAATCATCACCGTACTTTTTTGTAAAACGGTGATACCTGTATAAACGGTCGCATTATGTAAGCAAATCAAACTCATTATTTAACCTCATTTTTCATACCAGTAATTTGACAAATATTCAGACCAAAAAAAAGTAATAAAACTATTCATTATCGTCTACAAATTGCTACTATTTCAGTCCAATATCCATTATATTGTTGGTAATTATATGGAGGTCGTGATGAAAAATGTTTTAATCAGCGCTTTGATTTCCGTCATTTTTGTACCGGTTCTGGTGAGCGCCCATTGTGAAATACCCTGTGGTATTTACGGTGACGAAATGCGTTTTGACATGATTACTGAACATATCGCCACGATTGAAAAATCCATGACCATGATTACCAAATTATCAGCGGAAAAAGAGATCGATTATAATCAGTTAATTCGTTGGGTAGATAATAAAGAAACCCACGCCGACCACATTCAGGAAATCGTGACTCAGTATTTTCTGACCCAACGGGTGAAGCCGGTCGATAAAACTGACAAAGTAAAGTTGGAAAACTATCAACAACAGTTGGAATTATGTCATCATTTGCTACTTTTATCAATGAAAACAAAACAAAGTACAGATAACGAAATCATACACAAACTGGAATCCACACTGGATAATTTTTGGAAAACCTATTTTGGTCCAGATAAAGAGAGATATTAACATTAAACATCAAAGGAAAATTCGTTATGAAATTCAGTAAACTGCTTGTTATAGTTCTATTCGTTTGTTTTATCATCAGCTGCAGTTCGTTGTATTACCTTGAAATCGTTGATTACAACATTCAGGGGACATCACCAAAATATTCATCAAAACCGGCGATACAATCCTTTCGGTCACAGCTTAACAGCATTATTAACGCTCCTCATTTTCAGACAGCCATTATCGGCATTCATATTGAAGATTATAAAACTCAGGAAGTCCTGTATTCTTTAAATGCCTATACGTTATTGATGCCTGCCAGCAATATGAAACTATTTACAACATCCTCAGCTTTGGCGCTCCTGGGACCTGATTATCGTTATAAAACATCCTTGTATTACGACGGCAACATCAAAAATAGTGTTTTGAATGGCAATCTGATCGTAAAAGGATCAGGCGACCCGACCATTTCCGGAAGGCATAATGGCGGTAATCGGCTGGAACTGTTTCAGAACTGGACAGAAACACTGAAATCCATGGGAATTCATAAAATTAACGGCAATATCATCGGCGATGATAATCTTTTTGATGATTCCGGGCTGGGATATAGCTGGGCATGGGATGATCTGTCCTATTATTACGCCGCTCAGACCAGTGCGTTGTCATTTAATGATAATTGTGTTGACGTCTTCATCATCCCCGGTGATTCCGTTGGCCGCACTCCATATCTTTTTACTGAACCTGACATGAATTATCTTGAAATAAAAAATGAGATTATTACTGTTCCAACTGATTCATCGACGTATATCGATTTCTTTCGGACTCCCGGAACAGAATCGGTCACGATATTTGGCACAGTTAAAGCGGGAAAAGATACAATCGAAGAATGGGTAACAGTGGATAATCCCACAAATTACACATTATCCGCTCTTCAATTTTTATTAGAACAAAATGGCATAAGTGTTAATAATATCAGCGATATAGACGAATTACCTCTATTGAATCCTGATTATGACAAATATACCTTGATCGCAACACATACTTCGATTCCACTGTCGGAAATTATTCGTACTGTGAACAAAGTAAGCCAGAATTTCTATGCAGAGCAGCTTCAGAAAACCCTGGGTGTTGAATTTTTCAACGAAGGAAGCATAAAAAAGGGTGTAGAAGCTGAGAAGCAGTGGTTCACCCGGATCGGTCTGAATCCTGATGATATATTTATTGTGGATGGCTCCGGTTTATCACGTCATAATCTTGTCACAGCGAATCAGATTGTTGCCATATTACGCGGCATCCGGAATAATCCCAATTACCAGGTATTTTATGATTCTCTACCGATTGGCGGAGTCGATGGTACACTACAGCAGCGTTTAAGCGGCTCAAACGCTGCTGGACACGTTTTTGCTAAAACCGGATATGTTGGCCGGGTCCGGGCGCTTTCAGGCTTTGTTCAGGCTAAAAACGGCCATGAATACATATTTTCAATTCTGGTTAATCATTACCCTGTACCGACAAGTGTTGTAAATAATATGCAGGACCGGATTGTCACTCTTTTGTATAATCTGGATTATTAATGCCTAAATTTCCCGAATCCGTTCTTCAAAAAGTCAGAAATGCCCCGGTCGACCCCGGTTGTTATATCTTTAAAGACGAACAAAATAAAATCATTTACGTCGGTAAAGCCAAACATCTTCAAAATCGGGTCAGATCGTACTTCAACTCCGATAAATCCCATAGTCCAAAAACACAAAGTTTGGTCAAGCGGGTCAGGAATATTGAATTTATCGTGACACATTCCGAGGTAGAAGCGTTGATTCTAGAAAACACATTAATCAAGGAAGAAAAACCGCGGTATAACGTGCTTCTTCGTGATGATAAAACTTTTCCTTATGTCCGGATTACCCATGAATCTTTCCCACGTGTTTTTATCACCCGAAATTTGCATAATGACGGTTCCCGGTATTTCGGTCCCTATACCGACTCACGGACTATTCGGGAAATACTTAGAATCATTAAAAAGGTTTTTACTGTTCGTAATTGTAATTACCGGCTTAATCCCGAAACAGTTGCCTCAAAAAAGGTAAAACTCTGTCTGCAATATCACATTCATAATTGCGAAGGCCCTTGCCAGCAACTTATTTCCGAAAGGGATTATGTTCGAATGATTGAACAGGTCAATGCCTTTCTGAGCGGAAAATCAAAAGATGTGATTGCATTTATTCAGCAAAGAATGGATACCGCATCGCAAGATTTACGGTTTGAAATTGCTGCCCGGTTACGGGACAATCTGAAACTGTTGAATAACTATTTTCATAAACAATCAGTGGAATTCACGGATTTCAAAGACCGGGATTTTATCAGTTTAATAGTTGAAGAAGATATAGGTTTAGTTGTTGTTTTACGGGTCAGGCGAGGAAAAATGCTCAGCAAGGACACAATTATTCTAGATCAGGCAACGAACACTGAAATGAACGAGATCATGCAAACTTTTATTCAGCAATACTACGATCAATCCCAATTAATTCCTCCGGAAATTAACGTTAATGTTTATCCGTCCGAAAAGGATCTCCTTGAGAAGTGGCTTTCCAATTTGCAAAATAAATCAGTCAAAATAACACGCCCGGCAAAAGAGGAAAAACTTGATCTGCTGCGTCTTGCGGAGAAAAATGCGACTGTACAATTGCAGGATGTCATCACCAAAAAATCCAATCGGCCGAATTTTATCCCAAAAACTCTCAAACAGTTACAGATTGATTTAAATTTGGAAGAATTACCGCGGCGGATAGAAGCCTTTGACATTTCCAATATCCAGGGAAAATACGCAGTCGGTTCGCTTGTCACATTCAATAACGCCAGTCCGCAAAAGAGTGAGTATCGTCGTTTTCGAATTAAAACCGTGAAGGGCATAAACGATTTCGCAATGATGCAGGAGATAGTCCGACGACGCTACACTCGTCAGATAAATGAGCAGAAATCACTGCCGGATTTAATTATCATCGATGGAGGAAAAGGGCAGCTCACTGCTGCAAAATCGGTTGTAAAAGATCTCAATCTTAATTCCATTCCAATAATTGGTTTGGCCAAAAAACTTGAAGAAGTTTTTCTGCCGAATGAGTCGGAAGCACTATTTTTGGCGCGGAATAGTATTTCCTTGATTCTTTTGCAGCGCATCAGGGATGAAGCTCACCGCTTTGCCATTACATATCATCGCAACCTGCGCAGTAAAAACAGCCTGGGCTCAATGCTTGATCAGATTCAAGGCCTGGGTACTGCGAAGAAAAAAGCCCTGTGGGCATATTTTGAGACGATGAAAAATATGCGCTCTGCGTCCGTTGAAGAACTCTGTCAGGTAAAAGGTATTGGACCAAAACTCGCACAGACTATTTGGAATTTTGTGCATCACGGATAGCTGCATTTTTTTCAATTTGTTGCTGTATTTCTGCCAAAAGATTATGAAATTAGCCTGCGTTTATTGAGCACAAGTAAGCATTGATAAAATAATTGGAGTTTTAATGAATAAGATTCAGGAACCGGAAGTTACTCTGGAACTAGCCATTGAACATGGTTTAAATAAGGAGGAATGGGATCGGATACTGGAAATTTTAGGCCGAAAACCAAACTATACTGAGCTCGGTGTTTTTTCCGTCATGTGGAGTGAGCATTGCAGCTATAAAAATTCAATCGCTATGCTGAAAACCCTGCCCCGAACCGGTAAACGATTACTGGTAGAGGCCGGTGCAGAAAATGCCGGGCTTGTCGATATCGGAGATGGCCTGGCAGTGGCATTCAAAATTGAAAGCCATAATCACCCATCGGCAATCGAACCCTTTCAGGGGGCAGCTACTGGCGTAGGCGGAATTCTGCGCGACATTTTCACCATGGGCGCCCGGCCGATAGCGTCGCTCAATTCCTTGCGTTTTGGCCCCTTATCGATTCCTAGAAATCGCTATCTCTTTGATGAAGTTGTCAAAGGTATTGCTCATTATGGTAACTGTATGGGCGTTCCAACAGTGGCAGGAGAGGTGTACTTCGATGAATGCTATACAGGCAATCCGCTGGTGAATGCCATGACTATCGGAATTGTCAAGCATGACCGGGTTGTAAGTGCTGTTTCCAAAGGCAAAGGCAACACGGTTATGATTGTCGGTTCATCAACGGGTCGTGACGGCATCCACGGGGCGACATTTGCATCTGTAGAACTGAGTGAGGAATCCGAGGAAAAACGCTCATCTGTCCAGGTGGGAGATCCATTTACCGAGAAGCTTCTACTTGAAGCAACACTTGAACTGGCCCGTAAAGATTATCTCATTGGTGTTCAGGACATGGGTGCTGCCGGCATTGCTTGTTCGACCTCGGAAATGTCCGCAAAGGGAAAAAGCGGAATGGTACTGGATCTCAGCAAAGTTCCCATGCGTGAGCCTGGGATGGCCCCCTATGAAATAATGCTTTCGGAATCCCAGGAGCGAATGCTGGTCGTTATCCGGCGTGGTTTTGAAAAAGAGGTTATAGAGATTTTCAATAAATGGGACTTGAATTGTGTCGAAATCGGTTCCGTTACCGACACCGGCAATCTTGATCTCTTTATGAATGGAAAACAGCTTGGCTCCATTCCTGCCTGGCATCTGGTTCTGGGTGGCGGCGCACCGGTATACCAGCGTGAGACAAAAGAGCCTGATTATTTAAAAGAATTACATGCCGTTGATCTGAAAGAAATCCCTGAACCGAATAATTATAACGATGCGCTGAAAAAAATTATGGCATCTCACACAATTGCAGATAAATCATGGGTTTATCATCAGTATGATCATACTGTACGAACAAATACGGTGATTCCGCCTGGAGGTTCCGCAGCTGTTATCCGGATTAAAGGAACAAAAAAAGCGATTGCAATCAAAACCGATGGAAACGGACGGTACACGTACCTTAATCCCTATCGTGGAGGCGCTATTGCCGTAGCCGAATCCGCCAGAAATGTAGTATGCACCGGCGCAAAACCGATTGCGATAACGAATTGTTTAAATTTCGGTAATCCCTACGATCCTGAAATCTATTATCAGTTCAAACAGGCAATTCTTGGAATGGGTGACGCCTGCCGGACATTTAATACACCAGTAACGGGCGGAAATGTCAGTTTTTATAACGAGTCACCCGACGGTGCGATCTATCCAACACCCGTTGTCGGTATGGTCGGCCTCATCGAAAACCTGGACCATGTAACAACATCCTATTTCAAGAACGACGGCAATTTTATTATGATGTTGGGTACTCTGAAGGGTGAATTGGGCGGCAGCGAATATTTGAAAGTTGTCCATAATTTGGTTGCCGGTGACACACCGACGATTGATCTGCCTTTTGAAAAACGGGTTCACAAGGCCTGCCTGGAAGCCATTCGCAACGGAATAGTCAATTCGGCCACTGATATTTCTGACGGTGGTTTAGCGGTCGCGATCGCGGAATCCTGTATCAATAATCCGGAAAAACCGATGGGCGCTTCAATTTATATTTCCCGTAAACTAAGAGACGATGAAATCTTTTTCGGCGAAACTCAATCGGTGATTATTCTATCTATTTCAGAAAACCATTTGCTGGATATGGAACGAATTGCCGCAAGGAATATTGTACCCTGTTTTACAATTGGCCGGGTTAAAAACAATAATCGACTGAAAATGAATGAATCGATCGATATATCACTTGATGACCTTAAAGAGGCATATACGAATGCGATTCCTGATATGATGAAAGTTACTGTATAAAAATCCGCTTATGATAAAAATTAATGATGTATTTTTTGATGAAATAATTAATACTCGCCATTGGCTTCATGAAAATCCTGAATTGTCCTATGAAGAGTATGCTACCACAAAATTTATCAGGGAGAAGATTCAGGGATGGAATCTTGAGTTAAAGCCCTTCAGTTCTCTTAAGACCGGCGGCTATGTAGATGTGGGAACAGGGGAGAAGCCAGTTCTCGGATTTCGTGCGGATATTGACGCACTTCCGATTATTGAAAATGCCGGGCATTCGATCAAATCAAAAAACCTCGGCGTCATGCATGCCTGCGGTCACGATTTCCATGCAACTATCGGCCTGGGATTGGCGAAATACTTTGCACAGCACCCGGATGAGTTGAATGGTAAACTGAGAATCTTATTTCAGCCTGCTGAAGAGACATATCCCGACGGGGCTTCGTACATTCATAAAGAACCGCTTTTTGAAAATATGATTGGGATTTTTGCCGTTCATGTCGATCTTCGGTTCAAAACCGGCGGGATTGCCATCAAACAGGGGACAGCCTGTGCTTCTTCAACACTTCTTAAATTGAAATTTATCGGCCCCGGCGGACATACGTCAAGACCCCATGATACGGTTGATCTGATTCGTGTTACATCCCTGTATATCAGTCAGTTAAATGGATATCTTAAAACGATTATTGACAGCCGGGATGACTTCACCCTGGTTTTCGGAAGTATTCACGGCGGCCAATATCATAATATCATTCCCTCGGAAGTTTCCCTTATCGGTACTCTCAGAAATTTCGATAATAAAGTGCTGAAAGTGCTTCTTGAAGGCATTCGGGAATTCAGTCTGAATTTTGCGACTTTATATAAATGTCAAATTGAATTCGATATTCCAAACAGTACGCCGGCGATCATTAATGACCCTAAAATGTATTCCGCCCTTGTGCAGTTCAGTAAAGAAAATGGATATGGTGCGCGACTTGTTGAAATGGAAAAACCGTCCATGGGGGCTGACGATTTTGCCTATTATCTAAAAAAAGTTCCGGGACTGTACTTTCAGGTTGGCGCAGAAGGCAGTGGCAGCTCACATAGCAGCGACTTTATACTGACCGATGATCTAATCGAACCGGCTCTAGATTTTATTGTCAATTTTGTCATATTCTTGATAAATAAATCTCATCACAACTAACCCATATTTCGATGAATATTGTTGTTACTGATTCAGGTTTTGGCGGTTTAGGAATAGCGGCTGGATTATACGAATCGTTAAAATTACTATTTTTCCCCGAACCAATCACTATTATTTTTGTAAATGGCCTTCCCGACGAAAATTACGGTTATAATTCGATTGCGGATCTGAAATTAAAAACCAATATTTTTAATAATCTTCTCGTCAACATTAACCAGAAACTGAATCCTGTTCTGATCGTCATTGCCTGCAATACATTAAGCGTATTACTGGAAAAAACGGACATTTATCCACAAATTAAAGATAATGTTATTGATATTATTGAATTTGGAACGGAGAAAGTAGTTCATTGCCACAAATCCGCATCCAATGCATTATTGACTATTTTAGGGACACAAACAACGATTGATTCAGAAGTTCACAGGAAATATTTCCAAAATTTCCCGGATATTTTCAGTAATGTTTTAACTATTCCATGCACGGAATTAGTCACAGCAATCGAAGATGATTCTGAGAGCAATACAACAAAATCCATTATTCATCGTTGTTTAAAAGAAATTGAAACGGTATTGGCTCAAGGTGATTATTCGAAATTGTTTTTGATTTTAGCCTGTACGCATTTTCCTTACGTTGAACACATTTTCAGACACTACCTGAAAAAATCAAACGTTCCTTATGAAATTATTAATCCAAATTATTTCATGATTGAATCCATTAAATCAACGGTAAAAGATCACTTCATGGTGTTTTCGGATACACAGGAGAAGGTTAACATCTCGGTTATTAGTAAGACAATTATTACTGACCAGAAAATAAGATCCATAGCATCGTTGATTCAAAACATTTCAGAAGAAACAATTAAAGCGTTGCAGGACTACAGGCATATACCTGATTTCTTTCAAACAGGAATTGTATCAAATACAAAGAACAACTGCAATGACCCAAGTAATTAAATACAATGAGTATAACCCGCATAACGTTACACATAAGATATATTATGTAAACTATTAAATCAATTTCAAAGGGCGACCCACTTAACCTGTATCGCCCCTCTCTTTTTAACGGTTATCTGATTACAAAACTGACGATCTTATTTTTAACGACAAACTGCTTTATTATTTGCTTGCCTTCCAGGAATCGTTTTACATTTTCAATATCTTTTGCCGTAGAAATACAATCATCATCATTGGAATCTCTTTCGATCTCAAAATTTCCACGAACTTTTCCATTGATCTGCACGGCCATTTTTACATTATCCTCTTTCAGATACTTTTCATCCCAGTCCGGCCAATCTGTATAAGCTAATTCGTCGATGCAACCTAGTTTTACCCAGATTTCTTCCGTGATATGTGGTGCATACGGATTTAGTAACTGAATAAATACTTTCAGCGCAGGCAATGGTTTCACATCAAGTTTGACAATTTCATTAATAAAAATCATAAACTGTGAGATTGCCGTATTAAAATGAAGATTCTCTGTATCTTCTGTTGCTTTATGAATCGTTTTATTTAATAATACTAATACTGATTGGTCGGGTTTAACATCCTGGATATAGCTGTTTAGATGGCCATTTTCATTGAAAAACAAATTCCAGACCCGATTCAAAAATCGGTAAATCCCATCGATGCTTGATGTGTTCCAGGGCTTTGTCCGGGTTAGTGGTCCCATAAACATTTCGTACATTCTGAACGTATCGGCACCGAATTTGTCAATAACTTCATCGGGATTGATGACATTTCCCCGGGATTTACTCATCTTTTCACCGTCTTCACCAAGAATCATCCCCTGATTGACTAATTTCTTGAACGGTTCTGACGTGCTGACAAAACCGAGATCGTACAGGACTTTATGCCAGAAACGTGCATACAGCAGATGCAGAACGGCATGTTCAGCGCCACCGATATATAAATCTACCGGCATCCAGTATTTCTCTTTTTTCTGGTCCCAGGCTGACTGATTGTTATCGGGGTCGATGTACCTCAAATAATACCAGCAGGATCCGGCCCATTGCGGCATGGTATTGGTTTCGTGTGAGTACTTCTCCCCTGTTTTTGAATCTCTGAAATCAATCCATTCAGCGACGTTGGCCAGTGGCGATTCACCGGTACCACTGGGTTCATATTTTTCGACTTCCGGTAAAACCAAAGGTAATTCATCATCGTCTATTAAAATAACCTCGCCATTTTCATTAATTTTCAATGGAAATGGTTCGCCCCAATACCGCTGCCTTGAGAATACCCAGTCCCTTAATTTGAATTGAATTGTTGCATTCCCAATCTTACGTTCATCCAGCCAGTGGACAATTTTCTTTATCGCTGCTTCAACGTTTAAACCATTGATAATTCCAGAATTTATCAGGATTCCATCACCGGTCCAGGCTTCTTTTGTAATATCGCCACCGGAAATCACCTCTATAATATCCAAACCGAATTCTCTGGCGAATTCCCAGTCGCGCTGATCGTGGCCGGGAACTGCCATAATGGCCCCGGTTCCATAACTCATCAACACATAATCCGACGTCCATACCGGAATTTCCTTATTATTCACCGGATTTATTACAAAAATACCGGTAAACACACCGGTTTTTTCTTTTGCGAGTTCGGTCCTGTCCAGATCACTTTTAGTGCTTGCTTTCTTTTTATATAAATCAACGTCATTTCGATAAGACTCCGTAACCAGTTCTTCAAGAATCGGATGCTCAGGAGCCACGACCATATAAGTTGCGCCAAAAAGCGTATCCGGCCGCGTTGTAAAGACTTTCAGCGACTTATCCGATCCAACGATCTTAAATACAACATCAGCGCCCTCTGAGCGTCCAATCCAGTTCCGTTGCATATCTTTGATACTGTCCGGAAACTCAAGCAGATCAAGATCCTGTAAAAGGCGCTCTGCATAGGCAGTAATTTTTAATATCCACTGCCGCATCGGCTTCCGGACAACCGGGTGGCCCCCACGTTCGGACTTACCGTCGATGACCTCTTCATTCGCTAAAACGGTTTTTAATTCAGGACACCAGTTTACCGGGACTTCGGCCCGATAAACGAGTCCTTTTTTATACAACTGTAAAAATATCCACTGGGTCCAGCGGTAATATTTCGGATCTGTTGTATTAACTTCTCTGTCCCAGTCATAGGAAAAACCAAAGGATTTAATCTGTCGTCGGAATGTATCGATGTTCTTTTCGGTTGTGATTTTCGGATGAGTTCCCGTCTGTAACGCATAATTCTCCGCCGGCAGACCAAAGGCGTCCCATCCCATCGGATGGAGTACATTAAATCCTTTTTTACGTTTATAGCGGGCAACAATATCAGTAGCTATGTAACCTTCCGGATGTCCGACATGCAATCCGGCTCCTGATGGATATGGAAACATATCCAGGATATAATATTTCGGTTTATCGGAATAATCTTCCGCCTTGAATGTCTTTTCTTCTTCCCAGTGTTTCTGCCATTTCTCCTCGATTTCCCTGAACGGATAACTCATGCTCAATACTTCCTTACGTCGCTATAAATAACTGAACTTTAAATAGAAACATCAATATAAGATCCTGAAATGGATGGTTCCCGGAATATTTTTTATCTCAGTCATTACTACATTGTCATATTCCCGACTGATATCTGTAATTACGTACCCAATATGCTCGTTGGTTTTCAGATATTGTCCAACAATATTGATGGAATGTGCGGCCAATATATTATTCACCTTTGCGAGAATGCCCGGTACATTCAAATGTAAATGAATCAGGCGGTGCGCGTTCCTAATTTCCGGCAATTGCAGATTTGGAAAGTTAACGCTTAATGCTGTACCGCCATTATAAACAAAATCAATGATTTTACCCGTTACAAATTCAGCGATATTCTGCTGAGCTTCTTCAGTGCTTCCACCGATGTGCGGAGTTATAATAACATTCGGCAGTTGCTGTAACTCTGAACGGAACTGTTCATCATTATGCTTTGGTTCATCAGGAAATACATCCACTGCAACGCCTCGAATTTTCCCGTTTTTTATATTCTCCACCAAAGCATCCATATCGACGACAAATCCCCGGCTGAGGTTCAGAAAAACTGACCCTCGCTTCATCAATCCGAATTGATCAGCGCCAATCAGTCCGCGGTTTTCCGGCCGGCCGTCAACATGAACCGTGACGATATCAGCCTTGGCTAATAAATTTTCCATTGAATCACATTTACGGGCATTACCGAGGGCTAATTTTTCGTCCAGATCATAGTAATAAACCTTCATCCCAACCGCTTCAGCCACTACTGACAGCTGTGCTCCGATATTTCCATATCCGATAATCCCAAGCTTCTTGCCCCTGATCTCAAACGTCCCGCTGGCACTTTTGTCCCAGATTCCCTGATGAAGTTTGGCGCTTCGGTCAAATACTCCTCTGATCAGCATGATTATTTCGCCCAACACCAATTCAACAACACTGCGGGTATTGCTGTATGGAGCATTAAAAACAATGACTCCTCGTTTCGAACACGCTTCGACATCAATCTGATTGGTACCGATGCAATATGCCCCGATCGCCAATAAATGTTCCGCACAATCCAGCACCTTCTCAGAAACTTGCGTTTTTGAACGAATCCCGAGGATGGATACATCTTTGATCTGCTCACCCAATTCCTCTTCGTCAAGACTGCCGGCCGCTGTTCGGACGATGATTCCTTCGTCTTCATAAATCCTGGCAGCGTCAGGGTGAATATTTTCCAGTAATAGTACGTTTATTTTTTTGGTATTCATGGCATTATCTGCAATATTTTTCGTTAGAGTAACATGATATTTTTTTGACGACAGGCCTCAATCATATCCATTGGCCAGATACTCGCTTGTACTTCGCCAATATGACATTTTCGCAGGTACAGCATACACAGGCGTGATTGCCCGATTCCACCGCCAATCGATAGCGGTAATTCATTATTTAATATTCTTTTATGAAAAGGAAATTCCTTTTTGTAATCCTCATTTTTGAGAGATAATTGCTTTACTAATGCGTTTTTATCAACCCGGATTCCCATCGAGGATAGTTCAATGGAACTGTTCATTAAAGGATACCAAATTAATATATCACCATTCAGTCCGCGATAGCCGTTTTCGGTTTCCGTAATCCAATCGTCGTAATCGGTCGCTCGGGCATCGTGAGGCATTCCATTTTTCAAATCCGCTCCGATACCAATTATGAACACCGCTCCCTTCTCCTCGCAGATTCGGTTTTCTCTTTCACGGGGAGATAAATCAGGATATAATTCTTCCAGCTCTTCGCTATGAATAAACGTTATGCTTTCCGGTAATAATTCACGGGGCAGTTGCGGATATTTGCGGCAAACCTGCCGTTCCACTTTTTTCAAGACCGTATAGATTTTTTTCACGATATACTTCAGGACAGCCAACTTGCGCTCATTCTCAGCGATGATCCGCTCCCAATCCCATTGATCGACATAAACCGAGTGTAAATTTTCGAGCGCAGTTTCGTCGGGACGGATGGCATTCATATCGGTATAAAGCCCCTCACCGCTGATAAAGCCATAATCCTTCAGTGCCTGCCGCTTCCATTTCGCCAGCGACTGAACAACTTCAGCCTGTTCGTTTATACAGGAAATATCAAACTGGACCGGACGCTCGGTCCCGGACAGATAATCGTTAATACCACTGCTTTTTGTTACAAAAATCGGCGCAGAAACACGATGTAAGTTCAGTTCAGTAGAAAATTTATCCTGAAACAGGCTCTTAATAAACTTAATAGCCTCTTCGGTTTCCCGCAAATCCAGAAAAGGTTGATAATCATCCGGTAAATACAATTGTCCGTTAGTAAATCGACTGTTTTTCATAATAAATTCATTGTTTTCTAAATAGTAATTACTGAAAAAGCTAAGCCGAAATATATCTAAATAAAATGAATTATTAAACCGAAACTTTTTTTATAAAACATCAGTTTTTATCCGGAGCGAAAAAATTACAATACTGTTTTAAAAACTGATCGGTTTCTGCAATAATATCCTGATAATTTTCAATTATTTGTTTCTTGGCCGAATGAATATATTCAAGTAAATGATTGGGCATTTCTGATGGTAATTCATCCTCATCCAGAACTTTCGGCAAATCGTCGGATTGATACAAAATATCGATGACAATATCCCGCCATTCAAATTCCGAATCATTTAGTACAATCTGATCGGCAATATTAAAATAATTCCCGATATTTTTTTTATTATGATACCAGCGATATAGTGTATACGGCCGGTCGATCCAGTAAAATGCAAAGGTAATCGACGATTGAGGTAAGATTAACCCGGATACATTGTATTGTTTTTCCAGGATATATTTCAATATTCCAAATGATTGATTATTATAGATTAACTCACAGTTATATACTCTGATATCACCATTTAGTAAATACTTTTTTTCGAGTATTTTTTTCATTATCAAAAAAATCAGAAAAAGAGGTGCTCAATTAGAATCTTTATGCCAATTCCGATCAGCACAATACCACCAAATATTTCAACCCGTTTTTCAAAATAGCATCCCAGTTTATGACCAATCAGCAGCCCGATCGACGATATAAAAAAAGTAATAATTCCGATAATTAAAACCGGAGTAATAATTTGTATCTGGAGAAAGGCAAAGGTAACTCCGACCGCCAGTGCGTCAATACTTGTGGCAATCGACAACATCAGCAAGGTTTTTATGTCGGTTGGATCAACAACTGTTTCGCACTCATCAGCCATAATTGCGTTATAAATCATCCTGATTCCGATAAAACTGAGTAAAATAAACGCGATCCAGTGGTCGAATGTTTCAATATAGATACTGAAAAAACGGCCAATACTCCACCCGATTACCGGCATTACAGCCTGAAAGGCTCCAAAGAAAGCGGCTATTTTCAGTGCATTCCAGCGTTTTGGTGACGGAACAGTAAACCCACAGGAAATGGAAACTGCAAACGCATCCATTGCAAGACCAACCGCTATTACAAATACTGACAGAATATCCAACAGCTAATCCTCGTCCGGTTCTTCAATCAGCTTGCTCGGTAGAGGTTTTTTCAGATTTCCCTCTTTTTCAAGGTCCACTCTGGCGATTTTTTCAAATTTGCTTGAAATTTTTCGTGTCGATGTATGAATATCTTTCACATCTTTCTGTACCGTATCGATATGGGTGGACAGTTTATCCCAGCGGCTTTGATAACGGCTGAAATCCTCAGCCAACTTGATAATTTCCTGCTGAATGATATCGGCATATTTCCGACGCTCAATATCGTTCATTACATTCTGCAGTGTACTGAGCACAGCCATAAATGTTGTCGGCGACGTGACCCACAATTTTCGTCGTTGAGCATACTGAATCAGATCAGAATGATAAGCATTCAACTCCGCAAAAATCGCTTCAGCCGGTAAAAACATAACAGCATGAGCGGCCGTTTCACCAGGAATAATGTATTTATCAGCAATATCGTCAATCTGCTTTTTCACGTCCATCTTAAACATCTTCTCAGCCTGTTTGCGCTCATCATTCGGCAACAATTTATCCGTCATACGCTTATAATTCTCAAGAGGAAACTTAGAATCAATGGAAATATTTCCGGTTGGTTCCGGCGCAAAGAGCATCGCATCAACTGTTTTACCATTGCTCAGAGTATACTGTGTTTGGTAGACTTTATCATTTTTTTCACCGAATACGGCATAGAGAATCTGATTTAGCTGCACTTCACCGAAGATACCTCGGCTCTTTTTATCGGTCAGAATATCCTGCAGAGAAACGACATTGGTTGACAGACTGTCAATCTTCTTTTGGGCCTCGTCAATTTTTGTCAAACGCTCAATCACATTATTAAAGGTTTCATTCGTCTTTTTGAACCCTTCACTCAGGTTTTCCTGGACTTTATTATTAATCGCATCCAGCTTTTTCTCGACATTCGTTGTTAATTTTTCAAAATCGCCGGACAAACTTTTCTGAAATAGATCTTTGAATGTGGCTAAATCCGTCGATGTTTTCAGACTTGATTCCGCCAAGGATTTTGTAATGTCTGTTCTAAAAACACCAAATTTTTCAACCAATTCCTGAATCTGGGCCATAATCCTCTGAGTGAAATTGGTAAACTGCTCCTGAATAGATTCGGCAATTTTCGACTTCAGGAGTTCAGGAAACAGATCCAGCTTCGATTCAAACGCAACAATTTTATCTTTCTGCTCCTTGATTTCCGTCGCAAGATTAGCGTCGGTACTTTTCCGAATTTTCATGATAATCAGGATCTGTAGAATCAAAATCAGAAGACCGATAACCAATATGACTATTTCACTCATCGCTATTTTCCTTTAATCATTTTTCATTACATGTGTAAAATAATCATTTTTTCCATTAAACCATAAAGTATCCGACTGAAAACCATTTAAAGTTATATATGAAATCAAATGCTATTATATTAATAATTTACTTTAAGTGTAACTACTTATTTATTAAATAGATACTATACTGTTATTCCAAAGAATCTCGAATCCAATTCGAATATTTCAATTCAATACCAACAATATCAAAAGAAATTATTTCAGGAACTTCATAAGGATGTAAGGCCTTGATTCTTTGTTCGAGTTTTGAGTATAAGGATTTTTTAGTTTTTACAAGACATAAAAATTCATTGCTTTGTTCGATTTTACCCTGCCAGCGGTAAATACTGGAGATTGGCCCAATTATTTGAACACAGGCAACCAGTTTTTCTTCGATTAACGTTTTTGCAAGCTCTTCCGCAACGTTTTTATCATCAATTGTGAATTGGACCTGGATGTATTTTGTTGCAGGCATAATATCTTCTAGAAATTTAGCGACGCACCGATTATAAATTTGCTACCACCATAAAAATTATCCTTCCCGGCAACAAGGGTTCCATATCCCCCATCAAGAGTAATATTGATTGCATCCAAGGGCCGAAAACTGAAGATCAAATCCGCAAATAAACCTCCGGCACTATCTTGAACGGGATCGTAGCTGTCCCCACGTTCATCAACAAGAATCGTAGACGTCGAAACAGCCGCATATCCAATACTTGCCGTAACATTGAGTTTTGACTTACTCACTGAAGCGGCCTGCAGACCGGCTTTAGTAACGACGTAAAGTTCTTGCTCTTCCCAACTACCATAATCAATATTTTGTGGGGTCAAAATTAAAAACATACTTTGTACACCAGCAAGAAGACCAATTACTCCAAAATCCGGTAGTTTCAGGACATTATAAATTGCACTGACACCAAACAGAGGTCCTGCTGTTCCATCGTATATATCTTTTCTATCCTGATTTGCTAATCCGTAGACACCCATCTCCGACCGCAACATAATAGTCGGAATTTTATATTTTGAAACAGGTTTTTGGGCCAGTTGGACGGTTTTTTGAAGAGTGGTTGCCGGTGCGGTTGATTGTATTTCTCTACTCTCCTCCTTTTCCGTATCCGGTACTTGATTGGTTACAACCTGTTCGGGAATTACGGCTGTTCCGACTGATTCACTTCTATCACTTGTTTCAAAACCGCTTAACTTACCCGAAACGGCTTTCATCCCGTATTTCAGTAAATCTTCCATCCGGCCTTCATGGTCATAGGTTGCGGTCCCCAGGAATTCACCGGTTTCGACACTGACCAGGCGCACGGCAACAGAATACATTGTTCCGAATTTGCTGACACTTCCGCCCACCATCTGATCAACGCCCAGCATTTGTCCGATTTCAACCATGCATTCAGTGGATGTACATTCCGATAACTGAAATCCTTGTTCATTCATTATTTCGCCCATTAATTCGCGCTCAATGACGCGATACTTCCCGGTTTGAAACAGTTCATGGCGTAATCGGTCAGAGAGAATGCTTGCTTCCATTTTAGACAGACCTTTGCCCTCAAGTTCAAGGACGGCAATTGAGGTCTGGGCAAAAAGCGACGAAGCAATGAGCAATATTGATAGAAATTTGTAACTATTTTTCAAGTGAATCCCCCCTCTTCCTTGTCATTTTAGTGCTTTCCATTATGATAAAATATAAAATAATGTGGGAAGAATTAAAGCAATATTTTAAAAATATTGGGGATTCTCAACTTTTTTCTGGATTGAATAATTCCCAACAATTCATCAGCACTGATGAAAGTATAAGCAGAGAGACTCATGTTCCGTTGCACTTTGCAGAAAAGGTTGCGATCAGTTTGAACTTTCACACTCAAATGCAGATTAGTTTATTATTTTAATGTTGATATTTGCGGAGAGACAGGGATTCCTCCAGCGGGAGTTCCTGATGGAAGAACCCTGGGTAGGCGATAAATCACCAGAGATTTTGCGATTTAAGCATTTCTCGTAAGCAAACGTTACCCTTCCCCCGCTTCAGATAATATTCCCGTTGTTGGGCTTCTGATTTTTTGTTTTGAATTCTTCAGTGTAGATAACTTCGAAAGGAATATGCGCTTTGGTCGAGCGTACTTTACCATAATTATGTTCATGTAAACGTTTCTCAATATCTTTGGTATGCCCGATATAATGAAAATTGTCGGTCAGGTTCTTTAGAACATATATTTTATACATTTGCGGAGAGACAGGGATTCGAACCCTGGATAGGCGTTAACCTACACACGCTTTCCAAGCGTGCTCCTTCAGCCACTCGGACACCTCTCCAAAAAGCGCCATAGTTTAATCCATTTGCCAGGAATATCCAAGAATTATGAATTCTCTTTTTTACAGTAATTTTAGTTCGGAAATGATTTATAATCAGCATATTCTTCGATATGAATACGTTTCAACCAACTGCATTTTTGCTGATTGGAATTTATTAGGGAACCCTGAAAGGAATCATCAGGATGTGGGCATTATATGAACCGGTTCTGGTAAAAATTGTGCGATAGTCGATCGCATCGATAAATAAGCGGTAAACCTGGGATCCGTGAGAATTCACCGTAAAACTGCCGGTATGGCTGCCATCGTCATTGGAGTCAGTCAATCCTGTCCGGATTTTATAAACATTAAGCCCCTGACCAAAATGGGTCAACACCACTTCACCCGGTTCATCCGGGTACGGATCTGAATTTGTGACAGTAACTGATGAAAGAATAAGATTTCCCTGATAATCCACCTCAGGTAAGGAATCTCTGACAAAATAAGTTTCGAGCAAATCGTTATCGTCATCTTCAGGCAAAGTGATAATAGATGAATTGCCTGATGTGGAAAATTCAACTTCACTGATAATAAAGGATTCATTAATTGGCCTGAAAATAATTGGTGTGACCTTTTTTAATTTCCAGTCTTTCGAAGCATTATCAGTGTTTTTTGTTCGTAAAAATACTGCTTTCTGTTCCGTTCGGTGACTGAAAGACTTTGTGGTTGAATCAACTGCGGAATAATGATCTGCATATGCCCAGGTCAAAACACTGTCAACAACGACTGTTGAAGTATCGACAACATAAGTAGTATCGTATAACCAGATATTATACAATTCGATATATATCGAATCAATTTCAAATCCGGTTGTATCGTATTCCTCACCGTTAATATAACTTACGGAAGCTACCGTGCTGTCCGTTACTATATCAAAAAGGACAATTTTCAGATTTCCTTTAAAGTAGTACTTTATATTTACATACGCCGAATCCCATTTGATATCATAAATAATTGTCGTATCCAATACCTGAGTGATTTGCCGTCCTATTTTAATATCATCAATACTGTATTCAGCGGTATCCGGAAAGTTGACTTTTCCAAGCGACGATGAAGAATAATCTAAAAAGTGAGCGCCGCCATCATTCAAACCATCAATGGAAAACACGCCATCCGATGCAATAATTTCGTACAACGCATCCACAATCTCATCTCTTTCAGGAAGGAGGTAGATTTTTTCGATTTTCGTACATGTAATCAGGTTCAACAAAAAAAATATTATCAGAAGAGTTTTCACATTCATAGTGATATTAATATGGAATCTTTTAGGAAAAAATAAAAGCAATTTAATCTTGTTTATTGATTTTATTTAGGGTTTCCTGAAAAAGTTATTATCAAGCACCAGCTACCATGATACCTTGATTATTGTATTTTAATTCCCAATCGAACCAAGTTTTCAACCAATTCCTGACCTTAATATAAAGAGAAAATAAAAA
>Ga0268276_1000068_pt1 | contig 114575 bp, 107 predicted proteins | sample saktaG_4_FD_190145 | JGI IMG/M metagenome (GOLD analysis project Ga0268276, IMG submission 190145) | Saline water microbial communities from Sakinaw Lake, British Columbia, Canada - sak_2010_1_5_45m | ecosystem: Environmental > Aquatic > Non-marine Saline and Alkaline > Saline ... | reverse complement strand
GGTGTAGTGGTCTAAAAAAACTGGACAGGAATTTACTAACTTTAAAATTTCTGTCATATGAAGCAATCAAGAAGAACATTTAGCCCTGAATTCAAAGCGAAGGTAGCTATTGAAGCGATTAAAGAAGTCAAAACCATTTCGGAGTTGGCGCAAATCCATCAGGTTCATCCAAACCTGATAAGTCTCTGGAAGAAAGAATTTTTGTCGAACGCAGAAAAGGTTTTTGATGCCGGCAAGGATGAAGCTGAGCAGATCAAGAAGCTCAAAAAGGAAAAGGATGACCTGGTTCACCAGATCGGTCAGCTGACTGTAGATATGAACTGGTTAAAAAAAAAGGTTCTATGATACCCTTGGAGATACGCAAGGAGATGATAGATCGTGACGAAGGATCGAGGAGTATTTGCAGACAATGTGAGATGTTAAGCATTGCGCGCAGCACCCTCTACTATACTCCATCAAAAGCGGATGATAAAGATCTTCAGATCATGGAAGAACTGGACCGGTTGTACTTAGAGGATCCCACCAGGGGAACCCGACGAATGACCAAGGAACTCAGGAAAAAGGGATATAAAGTCGGACGGTGCCATGTGCGCACGTTGATGCAAATTATGCGTTTAAAAACTGTGTATTGTCGGCCACGTACCACGATTATAGATCCGGCCAGGTATAAATATCCCTATTTACTGCGCAATCTGGACATTGTCCGGCCAAACCAGGCATGGGCGTTGGATATAAGCTATATTCCGATGCGCAGAGGATTCATGTACCTGGTGGCCATCATGGATTTGTACAGCCGATATATTGTCGGTTGGAGTTTGTCCAACACCATGGAGGCTGAGTGGGTCGTTACAACACTTGAAAAGGCCGTCAGTAACCATGGCAAACCGGGTATCATCAACTCAGATCAGGGGAGCCAATTCACTTCGGATGAATACGTAAATTATGTAAAAAGTCTTGAAACAGTCAGAATTTCTATGGACGGAAAGGGACGGGCTACGGATAATGCTCATATAGAGCGGTTCTTCCGGACCATCAAATACGAAAAGATTTACCTGGAACACCCGGAAACGGGAAATGAACTTTATTCTGTTTGTGCGCAGTTCATTCAATACTACAACGAAAGAAGAGATCATTCCTCTATAGGGGATTATCCACCAATGGTTTATTATCAGCAAGTTGCGTAAGTTATTAACAAAAATATGAGTTATGAGTCTCCCCCAGACCCCCTCTTTTCAACAAATACAATTAACTTTGAATGGAAAACTGTCCAGTCAGACTAGACCATCTCAATGGACCCATTTTTCGATTCTATAAATGAAGGGTGTTTTATTGCTTCCTATCAAGGCCATGGAACTGAACATCATATTACTGAAAGTGTTGCATATAATATTTACCAACATCATAATCATTTAAATAATGTAAACAAATGTCCTTTCTCTACTTATTTCGCATGTGCAACTGCTTGGTTTGACAAGGCTGGAGATGATTGTATTGTTGAAGATCTGATTAGATATTCTAATAATAAAGGGTATGTCGGAATACTGGCTTGCCCAAGAATTGCGTCATTTCCAATTCATACTTATATTACAGACCCTCCTACTGGTTTTCAGGAGCTAATTTGGTACTCAATATTTAAAAATAATAATTTCATTGTTGGTGAATTTATTGAAGAAGCTAAACTATTGCAACCTTGGGGGGGAGACCCAAGGGATTCTCAAAGATTTAGATTTCAGTTATTCGGTGATCCTGCCCTAAATATAATGGCTACTGGTTATGAGATTACAAAACCTATTGGGATTCTGCCTTGTAATAATGAAATCTCAAATAAAATATTTATTCGTAATGGTGGACAAGCATCTTTAGGTAATTGCGATTATTTTTTAAGAGATCAAGGACAAATCATAGTTGATGAAGGTGGAACATTGCTCTTTAATAACTTGACTCATGTATTTGGAGAAAATTATACAAATCTAATTCAAATTAATGGAAATGCTACTATCCCAACTTCTCCATCCTGTGAATTGACTTTTACTTCTTTAGGCTCTGATCACTGGAAAGGACTTGTCTTGAATAATTCGAATGCGAATTTAACTTTAAAAAACGTCACATTTATTAATTGCAATTTAACATCTAAAATATCGGAATTATATATAAATCATTGTACATTCACAAATTCTTCAATTGAAAATTCATCAGGATTTTGTAGCATAACTAATGGATCTAGTTTTACAAATGGAGGTGTTAGTCACACAATTGGTACGTTATCAATTACGGAAAATTCAACTTTTAATCCTGGTAGTGTTAATGCGAGGAATGCTGGTGATCACACAAAACTTGTTTGGATACAGAATTGCAATTTTATTGGAGCAGCGGGATTAGGATCTCCGCCAATATTAATCGAACATTATCATAACTTCTACATAAATAATTGTGATATTTTAAGTCCGCAGGGATGTTCAGGAATTACGATTATAAATAGTGGAGAATTAGGCACCAGATATAATGATATCTCAAATTGTGATATTACATGTAGAATGGATGATTATTGCTATAGTGAAACTGGAATAGTGTTATATAATAGCCGTGCTAATATAAAGAATAATTATATTCATAATAATTGTTACGGTTTAAAAATTATAAATAGATCCGCCTCAACTATTCAAGGAACAATACTTTTTCAGAGTGAAGAAGCCACACAAAGGATAAAAGACAATTATCTAGCTCAATTTTATATTACCCAAGATGCTTTCCCTTCTTATTTGAGATGGAATACAATTTATGATAGCTATTTTCAAACATCCTTTATTTATTACACTGATCCCAGACCTCCAATATTAAATGTAGAAAATAATTATTGGGGAAGAAATCATGACCCTTATTCTAATCTATATCCATACGGATATTATGATTATATACCAATTTATTCACCACCTTTAAAGGATGAGGATATTATTGAGACGATATATAATGAAGCAATCATAAATGCAGATTCTGGATTTTATCAAGCGGCTGATTCACTTTTTAAATATATTATTGATCAATACCCAGAATCAAAATATGCTTTATTATCAGTAAAAGATTTATTTTGGTTAAATAAATCTTGGAATAACGACTATGTTAGCCTTAAAACCTACTTAAATACAATCGAATTAGATTCTAATCTGGTCGATATTGTTGGCTTCATATCAAACAGATGCAATATTGAAATGGGCAATTATGAAAACGCAATTAATTGGTATGATTCAATTATTCAAAATCCTGTTTCAATGGAAGATTCAGTTTTTGCGTTAATTGATCTTATGGATTTATCTCTAATCATAGATCACGACTCGATATTTCAAAAATCGTCGAATTTGCAAATTAATTCAGCTTATAAACCTAAGGATTATATTGATTACACTACTAAAAGAAAAGTGCTTATTGACTTATTAGGTACTCAAAACGACAGTCAAAATCCAGAATTACCACCTTTAAGTGATTCATTATCATCAAATTCAAAATATATAGAGTGTTTTCCAAACCCGTTTTCAAATACTGCAGAAGTGCATTTCAATGTAAATTATCCGTCTTTCATTAAAATCGATCTTTATGACACTTATGGAAGAGTTGTTTTTAAAATTACAGATAAGTTTTATACAGTAGGGAAGTATGTCATAACTTTAAACATGGGAGGTGTTTCTAAAGGAATTTATATCATCAGAATGAATATTAATGATCATATTAAAGGAACTAAGAAAATAGTAATTGAGTAATTCCGAAATTTTACTACTGAATATTAACTTTTTAGAATTGATAAGGGATTGAATTTAATAAAATAGAATTGTTATATGAATATATATAAATATATATTTTTAATAGCATCAATAAGTTACTTGACTTCAGCAAAATCTCAGATTATACGTGGTCCTACTGAAAATGAGTTTTTTCTAAACTGTGAATGGTATTTTGATTTGTTGTGCACTCATTATGCATTATTTTATTCTAACGACCACGGACAAACCATTCAGGTTAACTATGAATATGGATATCCTGACGGTCCACCTTCTTTGGGGGAAATTATCGATGATGCCCAACCAGGTACGTTATACAACAAACCATATTATTTTAGCGATTTTATGATTAGCTACAATTATGGAACATCTTGGGAATCTATTGAAATAAGTCCTTCCATTGGAAGTTATTGTGCTGGAAAAGTTCCGGGTGAAATATTTCATTCCGGTTTTTCTGAAGAAGGGTACCTACTTAAAAGTATTGATTATGGTCAATCATTTAATACAATAAATACAAATGTAAAGTATATTTTTACTGTTGGGGTTAATCCAGAAATACTGTATGGTATAACTACCATTTATGGTGATCCTAATCAATATTTCTTAAATATTAGCTACGACAACGGTTTGACTTTTGATGAATGTTTGGCACTAGATACTTCAGTAACAGGGCGTTCTCTTAAGGATATTTACAGGGGGGCTAATCCTGGTGAGCTTTATTTAGTTTCGCGCTGGTTATCTGATCATTATAACATATATTTCAGTACTGATAATGGCCATACCTGGCAATTTAGATATAGTACAATTGATGTTGGTTATTGGACTTTTTCTTTTACTCCTGGTAGCGTAAGTGGCACATTTTACATTGCAAGAATGCATATGGACCCAACTGAAACCCACACTTGGCTTTATTTAGATTATAGTTCGGACACAGCGCATAGCTTTACATCCTATTTTCATGATTTGACACTTGATGTTGGAATTCCTCAAAAAGGTGGACAAGCTAATGTTGAAAACATCCATTGTTACCCGAATCCGGTAACTGAAATGTTGAGTATTGGGAACTTAGAAATATTTTCATCACACCAAGCTGATTGTATCATTGAAATTTATAATATTTTAGGAAAGAAATGGGATGAAGTCAAGGTATTTGAGAGAGACAAAAATATTAAGTTTAACATATCTTCATATCCTCCTGGATTGTATGTCGCTGTTTTAAAGAACGATAAACAGGTTTTTTTCAGTGATAAGTTTGTTGTTGCAAGATAAACTTCGAATCTTACTATTTGATTAGGAAAAGCAATCCCCTAAGAAATGAACTATTCCATATTGGTAAACTTATTGCTGAGATTTTGCTCACATAAGAGCCAATCATAAATGCTATAACCGTAATTTTTCATTCTTTAGGCACAGCATCAAATAATTCGAGAAGTTCTCTTTGTTTTTTAGTTATTTCAGAATAGAATACCTGACCGTTATCTGTGACCACCGCTTTGTATAGTTATTAATTTAGTTGATTTTGAGTTAATTAAGGTTATAATAAATTAATATAGATTTATAGATATATTCCAGGTGGGCCCACAAAAAATCCCGGCCAAGTCGGGATTTTTTATTTCAGCATTTGGGCTCTCAACAAAATGATGTCATCCTACGATCTATTGCCCGGGAATGTTAATAACCTAAAGAACAACCATCTTATTGGTTTGGACAACCTTTCCCTGAACGATAAGTGATGTAAAGATCAAGCCCCTGTAGCCAGCCGGAGGCCTTATCTTTACTATGTTTTCACCCGTACCGGGATTAAATGGGATTTGCTGCAAGACGACACCCTCCGGGTTCGTGAGCTGAAGGCTGGCATCATTCATCTCATGAGGGCTTGCTACATTTATCCGGATTTCGGTTTCACCGGAAAAAGGATTTGGAAAATTCTGATCCATCCAAATACCCCAGTTTTGTTTTATATAGTCATTCATACCGACGGTGAGAACAGTATATTCGTCTGATATCAGGCTTTCCACGCCGTTCTCGACATTCATCACGCTGAAATAATATTCTTTCCCGGGATCAAGCCCTGTTATGTTGAAATGAATCGAATCCGTAAAAGTGATCACGGTGTCGAAATAAAGCGTTCCCGAGCCCTGTGACCGGATACCAACCCGGTAATGCTTATAAATGGTGTCATTCCCGATCATTGCGATTTCAATGCCATCCGGCAGCGGATTAAACTCCGGCAGCGGCTGGGGAGGCGCAATGGCCAAATAGCCAAGGTTTACCCCGTTGGAGATGGCATTTCGCCGCAGGTATCCCATATCTACAAAAAACGTGTCCAGGACACCATCCGGAGGAACGGACAGATCCAGCCCCAGGATATCATTGGAAGTATGCTGCCGGTCCGGGGGTGTGCCGGTCCCGTTACCGTGCTCATTCTGAGAGCTGAAACGAATTGCCCGGTAACCTTTTTCCCGGAATGGAATATGATCCCCGCTCCGGTTCACACGGTCCTCACGGATTATCATGTTGATGTTCATGGGCGTTTCAAGCAAGGGATTGATATCTTCTTCCTGGTGCAGCCTGATGTATCTTACAAGTTGCTTATGACTTGAATTTGCGCTGGAATCATTGGACTGGGAATAGGAAAAAATCCTCACATGAGTGCTGTCAATATTGTTCATGTATGGACAGCTGGGAGGAGAGGATGTGGCGCCGCATATAATTCCGCCGATGACATCGTTGTTAATGACGGCCATAACCGGAATATTATTATCCCAGACGTATTTGGCAAAAGCCCTTGCCCCGTAAAGCCCCTGGTCCTCGCCTGTCACATTGGCAAACACGATGGTATGGTTGAAGGCGAACCTGCTCATGACCCTTGCCAGTTCCATTACCAGGACTGTTCCTGAGCCATTATCTTCCATCCCCGGAGTGTAGCAGGTCGTATCGCAGACAGATTCACAACGGGTATCAAAATGCCCTTCCACGATAAGGATTTCATTTAAAGTTGTATCCAACCCGGGTAATATGGCCAGAACATTTTTATGATGGTTTTTGCCACAGATGGACCTGTCAAAATCCATGTATGTCAAAACCAGCCTGTTTTCATTGGTTGAGCTGAATTCACCGAATTTCTGGAATATCCATTTCCTCACCGCCCCAATGCCATAATTGCTGCTGATGGTATCAGAACCTGAATTCCGCTGGTAAAAGCTGTCAATATGCATCAGGTAGCTGAGAAGGGAATCTTTTGATACACCGTTAATGATGCCATGAAGAACAGAATCCGGTTCATTTATAATCACTGCCGGGGTATACATAGCCGGGTCGTAATTTCCGGCCAGGATATTTGCCGCTTCAGGATTGGAGAGGGTGACGTTAGTTTGTCCGAAAGATGATAATGAAGCAGAGAAAAGTGCTGCTACAACGGCGAAAACAGGAATAAGTCCAACAGATTTTTGCATGTGAGCCATAATTAGATCCGGTTAAGACTATAAATTTAATGATATTTAATATCCCAGCGCAGCATAACCAACCCAATGATGTATATTAGCAGGCGCCGTCTGGCCCATTCCCAGGTCATCCACCTTGATAGCAGGATGATCTATACTGCTGGAATAACCGATGATACTCCCAACCAAAGGTTTACCTCCTGTTATTTCGTTCAATTCGAAAGCCGTAAGCAATCCAAGTGGCACTGAATACCTGCCACACCATGTCCATTTGTATTCATGGAAATCATTTGCATCAACGGTGAAATCACAGAAAGCATTAACTTTCTGAGGGCTCAATAAACCGGATAACGTATCCATGATCTCCTTTTCATGGGCAATCGCCTGCCTGTATCCGGCGCTGTCAGTCCCATAAGGAGCATAGTTCCTGCCGCCCCAATCCTGATCGCCATAATGAACCGCATCGGTGGAGATCACGATCGCAAAATCCTTTCCCCATTCAAGGCCCTTATCAATTGTTGCCTTTTTGATCGCACTTGACAAAGACCCTGCGATCTCCTGCATCTTCTCATAAGACATGTATGGAACAAGGATCGAAACAATTTGAACATTGCGGTTATAGTACTGCAAAAATGGGATAACGGCCTCCACGGAATGTTCCATCCGCTGCATGGAGTCGTTGACCTGGAAAAGCTGAAGGGGCAATTGTTCTATGATTTCTTCACGGATATCTGATACTTTCACATTGGCATAAGGCCCTTTCCAGTAATCGTAGCTGTCGAAAACGACCTGGTTTTCCAGGTTCATCAATTTAGCTTTATGGGCGACGCCAAAGAGAAGGATAGTTTTTGCCCTGATGTTTTTCAGCGCTGCAGGATATAAGCTGCCCACATACGAGTAGTCATCATGCGGTGAGATAATTACCCTTGGGGTGCCTTCGTAATGGAAGGTTTCAGCAAGAGGCTTTTGCCTTTCTATCCTGGCCATGATGCTGTCCATTTGCCGGTCCAGGTGAGCAAAGCCCACTGTATCGGCCAGCGGACGGATATTAGTTTCTTGCTGCACATTTTGCCGGCATGCCCCCAGGAACAGTATTCCGGAAACCAGCAAACAGCAAATAGAAATTTTATTTTTCATTGAATTAAATGATATGAAAGGGATGTGGTCGTTCGGTCCTTTTTTTATTTTATTAGCATCCCAACAAATATAAGACTAAATAAAATTTTTATTTTCACTGTTTAACAAGTATTTAGAAACAGGGTTCTCAACAAAATGATGTCATTCTATGATCAATTGCCCGGGAATGTTAATTACCTGCAGAACAACCATCTTATAGGTCTGTACAACCTTCCCCTGGACGATAAGGCTCGTAAAGATCAAGCCCCTGTAGCCAGCTGGAGCACTGATCTTCACTATGTTTTCGCCTGAACCGGAATTAAGCGGTATTTGCTGCAAGACGACACCCTCAGGGTCCGTAATTTGAAGGCTGGCATTAATATATTCTCTATTTTAGCGCACTTCATGGAAATCAAAACATGGGTTGAGCGGTTTTCGAACTGGCGTGTCAGGCACATTACTGACAAGCAGTTCATGCTCATTTTGAGCGTGGTGATCGGATTTCTCAGCGGTATGGTTGCCGTTGTCATTAAAAATTCTGTTCACTTCATCCATGAAATGCTGACTGGTTGGTTTGCTGAAGGCTATGGCAATTATCTTTACATTGCCTATCCTGCCATCGGTATTATCATCGTTATGATCTTTATTAAATTCATTCTCAGGCAACCCATTGGCGACGGGGTTCCCAATGTACTGTTTGCCATTTCGAAGACCAACGGGATCATGAAACCGCATAACCTCTTTTCCTCCATAGTTTCCAGCTCGTTAACAGTTGGGTTTGGCGGATCGGTGGGATTGGAAGGCCCAACGGTGGCAACAGGCGGAGCAATCGGATCAAATATGGGCAGAATACTTCAGCTGAATTATAAACAGATCGTTTCCCTTCTTGGATTTGCCTGCGCCGGAGCCATGTCGGCTATTTTCAAAGCACCAATTACCGCCATTGTATTTGTCCTCGAAGTGATCATGATCGACCTTACCATGTCGTCGCTGGTACCCTTGCTCGCTTCTTCGGTTGTAGCCGCCCTTACTTCTTATTTTTTCCTTGGTCAGAATGTATTGTATCCGTTTGAAGTAAAAGATGCATTCAACATGAGCAACGTGCCCTATTATTTGGTGTTGGGTTTAATTACAGCACTTTATTCGCTTTATTTTATCCGCACCATTGCTTATGCACAAAAAAAGTTCAGCAAAGTTAAAAGCTGGGTTGCACGTCTTGTTACCGGTGCATCTATCCTGGGACTGCTTGTTTTCCTTTTTCCTGCGCTTTTTGGTGAGGGATACCAATCCATTAATGCAAGTTTGAACGGTAATTACTTTGCCCTTTTCGATAACAGTTTTTTTTATAATTTCAGAAACAGTATGCCGGCAGTACTGATTCTTCTAGTGGTGATCTCTTTGTTTAAGGTCATCGCGACGTCTGCTACTTTCGGAGCAGGTGGGATTGGAGGGATTTTCGCGCCAACTTTGTTTACCGGGGCGCATGTCGGAATGCTTTTTGCACTTACTGTTAATTATTTCGGTATAGGAAATATTCCTGTCAGCAATTTTGCCCTCGTTGGAATGGCAGGGCTGATTTCAGGAGTTATTCACGGACCACTTACGGCTATCTTTCTGATCGCTGAAATTTCAGGTGGCTATCAGCTAATCATGCCCTTAATGATTGTTGCTACCATTTCATACGCCACTGTTAAATTTTTTGAACCTGATTCCGTTTATACCATTCAGTTATCGAAAACAATCGGGTTGATCACACATCACAAAGATAAAGCCGTGCTTTTGATGATGAATATCAATTCATTGATCGAAAGAGACTTTATCGTTGTCCGTCCTGATCAAACGTTACGCGACCTGGTAAAGATAATTCCCGAATCAAGCCGTAACATTTTCCCGGTAGTTGATGACAAACAAATCTTTCATGGCATCATCCTCATGGACCAGCTAAGGCACATAATGTTCAAACCTGAATTATACGATATTACATCCGTAAGAAACCTTATGTTCAGGCCGACAAATGTCATCCAGTTAAATGAGCCAATGGAGGAAGTGGCCCATAAATTCCAGCATTCGGGCAAGTATAACCTTGTTGTGCTCGATAACAACAAATATGTAGGCTTTATATCCCGGGCCAATGTTTTTTCGAAGTACAGGGAGCTTTTAAAAGACTTTTCAGAAGATTGATATATTTGCATCTTTGATCTAAAAAGATATCATTGAAAAGACCAGATTTCATTGACAGGTTAACTATATTTTCCGCATATCAAAAACTGCTTCAGGAGTTTTCGAATGAATAGATGATTGAACAATAGTCTGTTACTATAGTTAGTATTTCAATTTATTCTTTTAATTCGTAGTAATCAATGCAGATAAATAAATTTGTTTAAACCGATGAAAACTTCATCAGTAAATAACCCCAACAGCACGAATAAGTATGATAATGATCAACAGCAATATCTTAATAGACTTATTCATGGCCTGGCTGGAAGAGATAAGGGATAAAGATACGAAGGTATTGTCGTTTGTCAATCGCGTAATTTCTTCAGCTTCTTGAAATATTGATAATCCAGGTAAAAAAGTATCTTCAGGGAAATAAGGTTGGATGCCGGTGCATCAAGCGTATTTGCAAGTTCCCTGAAATAGGTATCGGAAGGAAGACCTTCACTGGTATAGATGGCATTTTTCCAGGCCAGGATCAATTCACTGCCGGGCGCAAACAACCAGGTAAAATAGGTGTCGATGTTGAAGGAGTTATAGATAAAATCATCGTTTCCATTGTAGCTGTCAGTTGTCAGGCTGCCATCCTTTCCCAGGTCATAATACTGATCGTAATCGGCTTCAAATAAATAATGTCTTACCCTGAAACTGAAGCTGAATTTCGGGTTAATGGTGTAATTGACGTTCAGCGTGGTAGTGATATTCTCGATGTCACGTTTACCGAATATGATTTTCAGCTCATTGTTTTCAAGGCTGTCGGTAACATAGCCGATGTCGTTGAAGTTTCGGCTATACATAGCCGTCAGGACCATAAAAAGGTGGTTGTTGACCTTGTAGCGCGGGCCCAGCCTGAGGAAATAGCCAAGCTGGTTGTAGTCAGATGCCCAGGAGATCCCCGGCATGACATCGACCAGGAATGTTTTGTTATAATCTGGCGAGTAAAAGAAACTGAAGGAATAGGATGGAGGGAGGTTCACATACCAGCCTTCATTCCTTGGCTCAAAATAATCCCTACTATCCATCGGGCTAAAGTTAGCTTCCAAACCGACAGTAAGCTTGTTTTTGAACTGGGTCCTGTTTTCATAATAGATATCCAGACCCGTGAATTCCCGGGGAGCATATAATTGAGAGTACTCTGCGCTTACCTCGTTGTGCATATCAAGGATGACCCAGAAAGGATCATAAATATCATAGCTGAAATATGCCCCGTTTTCAAATTCGTTGTTCGATTCCAGGTAACCCAGGTCATTGGGGTCGTAATTGTCGGAGATCATTTTCTGGTAAAGGCCGTAATTTGCGTTACCGCTGATCTTCCCCAGTCCGACTTCATATAAAAAACCCAGTTCGTTTGGTTTGTCCGGAAAGTACTTCTGCGAGACATTCACCATTCCGGAAGCCGAGAAAAGGTTCTTCCGGTCACGAAAATTCATCTCCGTCCCGGTCACATTAGCCATGTATTCGTTCGTCCCCCGGTAGACGTTGGTGTTGTAAAGGCTGATATAGGAGTTGTTAGGAAGCGACTGGTCAGCTACCAGCATATTGTAATTGGTAAAAGGCTGGGTTTGGATTTCGCGGGTGACACCGTTGGAATCCCTGACGGTGGCATATGATGGCGCAGTAAAAGCGTTGAAAAGCCCAAGCCCGGTTCCTCCCGAGGTCCGGCCTGACAGCTTGGTAGCGTTCAGCAGGCGGGTCTGCTCCGGGTTTTCGATGATGTCTTCCGGGGCATATGCCGATTCGATATCGTCATATCCCATAGGCTTTGATCCGACCCTCCTGGAATAGAAGATATTTCCGCGGCTGAACAACTCGACTCCTTCGGTAAAAAACTGTCGTTTTTCGCTGTAGTAGGTTTCAAACGGCCCCAGGTTCACAACCTCGTCGTCGGAAGGAACCTGGCTGAAATCGGGGATGAGCGTCATATCAAGTGTAAAACTTTCGTTGATGCCATATTTCAGATCCATTCCCCCGCTGAACCGGAAGTCCCAGGTGTTTTCCGGCGGCTCCTTCAGTACCGTGGAGGAAAGATACGGCTCAAAAGAGAGCCGCAACGGAGGCGTAATATTCTCAATCCCGGAAAGAACTCCTGCATGGTTTAAGATACCGTCGATTTTTTTATCCACAAAATTCCAATGGGATGTTTCCCGGATACGCCGGATTACCCTGGCGAAATTCAGCCCCCAGAGCTGCTGCTCCATTTTAGGAAAGCGCAGGGCGGAATAGGGGATCTCAATCTCGGCCACCCATCCGGTATCAGTGATGCCGACCTCGCTCTTCCAGACCGCGTCCCAGGAGATGTCGGAACCGGTGGAGAAATTCTTTACATCAGCCTGCACACCGGAAGCATAAAGAACGAAATCAAAACTGTTCAATCCATCATTGTAAGGTGAAAGGCTCACCAGGAATCCATCCGCGTTGAGATCGTCCGAATCGCGCGGCCCCAGTTCACGCATGATCCTGTCCGGTTCACTGTCATACATAATCGCTCCTATATAAATGGAGTTGTCATCATACACAATCATCACCCTGGTTGGAAAGGTGGGCGTTATGCCATTATAGGGTTCATACTGGACGAAATCCTTTGCCACATCAGCCACCTGCCAGCATTCTTCCGACAGGTTCCCGTCGATTTTTGGCTTATCCGGGATCCTTTGCGCTTTCAGCTCTTTCTTTACCAATTCCTGAGAATATGCCACGGAAGCCATCAGCAGTGAAATGAGCAGCAGGATCAGGATTCTTTTCATAATTATGTTAGCCTAAGGCTTCAAAATTACAAGATTGTCAATTATTAACCGAACTTTGGTAAAGTAAAGCAAAATCGAATTATTAACCCTAAAACTATAAAATATGGAAACACAAACACACCGGGCTTTCCCCGAAATAACAAAAAAAATGATTATTTGGGCAATTGTCGGAATTCTCGCCATGATCTTTGTATTAAGATCTTGTACTATTGTTCCGGCGGGAAACGTTAAAGTTGTTGACTTTATGGGAAGTGTCAGCAAACGACCTCTTGAACCAGGGCCCAGATTAACCAATCCCCTGGCGAACAGGATTACAATGGACACCCGGGTCATTGAGGTTAAAGAACATATGGAAACCCCCACTTCAGAAGGTCTTACTGCAACCGTTGACATTTCACTTCTTTTTAGTTTATTACCTGCAGGCGCTCCGGGAATGTATAAAGAATATGGTACAAATTGGGTTGAAAAGATCGTGCTTCCGAACCTGAGAAGTGCAACCCGGGATGTTATTGCTAATTACAAGAGCGAAGATCTTTATAGTAAGAGCCGCACTACTATTGCTTCTGATATTTCTACCAGGCTTGAAAGACAGTTTTTATCCAGGAATATTATGCTGGATAACAAGGATGGAAGAGAGTCCGTACTATTAAGAGATCTTCAGCTTCCCTCTGAAGTAAAGGCAGCGATCGAACGTAAAATTAAAGAGAAACAGGCGTCAGAACAAATGGAATTTACCCTTCTGAAAGAAACCCAGGAGTCCGAACGTAAAAGGATTGAGGCGAGAGGTATCGCAGACGCTCAGAAGATTATCGCAGAAAGCCTTACGACACCTTATCTGCAATGGAGATTCACTGCGGTTATGGAAAAAGCAGCGGAAGGTCCAAGTGCAACATTTTGGGTACCTTATGGACAGAATCTAATTCCGATGGTTAATTTGGACAAGAAGTAATCAACAGAAGGAGTAGTTTAATTACGCGATTGTCAATTTACGTTCTTAAACATTACCTTAGTTTAAAATTACTTTCCTTGTTAAATGACCCATATTCGTTGAAAGGTCCAGTAAATATATCCCGGGTTTACAACCCAAGTACTCAATGCGCTTGCTGTAGGATGAGGTTTTGTAAATACTGTGATTAAATATTTTATTTCCATGCAAATCAAGGATGGTAACTGTCACGGGTGTTTTTACATTGAACTCGGCTTCCACCATGAAGCAACCGTCTGAAGGATTGGGAAAAATTCTGAGTTGTTTCAGATGAGGAATATCATTGAGGCCTGTAGTCTGACTTATCTCAAACCAGTTGATATTGTACTCGCCTGCAACTGAAAACAATCTGAGTGTATAATTCCCTTGTGGAAGATTTATTTTATAAACCTGGGTTGTCCACGACTGCCAACCTCCAGTTGCGCTGAAATTTACGGTTTGAAGCGGAGTAAACGTACCTCCGTTTCCCAATCTCACAGATACGCTTCCGTTTGCGTATTGTGAGGCTACCCGAAACCTGAAATCATATTCACCGGCTTCCGGGATATAAATGTTATAATCCAGAAAATCTCCGTTATTGGCAAAGCCGACATTTTTCCCTCCATTTACATCCGTGCAATCCTCTAACTGGAAACCATTATTCACATTAAAATCTTCTGCCTGAATCATAGCCGGAAGGATAAAACGCCGGGGTAAGCTGTTTTTTATGGGCTTGTCAGAAAAGATCTCTAAAGTTTGATTGTTGCTGATTACCGAATTTCCGGTGTATGAAATTGTTACCGTTTGTCCGTAGCTGATTTCATTTTTAAGTTGGATTATAATTTGTTGGTTGTTTTCAGAATGAATTTCAACGGTAGTTATTTCATGCAAGTTTCCATTTACCCGAACCTCAAAATCAGAGACCGTTGCATTGAATGTTGTTATTTGTTTATTAAGCGTCAATACGATAATAGTTCCTGCAACATTTGTTGAACCTGAAATGAAGTTAAATGGAACCATATTTACATGCAATGGATTGATGAATTGAAAGAAACTAACATTTGAACCTCCTTTGTCGAAATGAAGCCTTATTTTATTTTCACCGGCTGGAATGATCACATTTTCAATGGTTGATGAAAGCCATGTTTGCCAGCCACCTGTAACCGGCAGCTGGTGTTGGGAGCAAACATCCGTGCCATTCAGTTCAAGACGCACTATTGCCGGGTTTGATTCAGATGCGGATCTGAAAAGCACCTGATAGGCAGCAGCACTGTCACTATAAACAGTGTATTGAAGCCATTCATTATCCTGTGTCCATCCAACATCATAACCATTGCCGGAAGGATGACTGTCGTCACACTTTTCAATATCAACGCCATCATTGCGGTATGACCATCCCTGGTTCCAATTGGTAAATATATTGGTATTCAAATGGTAGTTAGCCGTGTCAGTATCCCAGTAAGCAAAAGAGCATTTCCCAAGGTCATAGTTTGCCAAATTGATTGGGTTATCAATAAGATGTGTTTTAAATGGGATGGTAGTATTGCTGTGTGGCTGGCGCAGCATGGCGTCAATCACATCGCGCTGTACAGAACAATTCTCAATACGATGGTTATTGGCCCAATCGAGTACGGCACTAAAAGCCTGAGCAGCAGTCATGGAGGGAGAACCGGTTTCCCAGTAGGAGATCAGATTGTTATATTGTTGGCTTTCAGGTACCATTAAAACATTATTGATCCCGGCTTTTTTTACCGGCCACCATGACCAGCCGATTTTGTTCTGTTCAGCAAGTTCAATCAGGCCGGCAAACCAGGAATTTGAGTTTTCACCCGTTTCGCCAAGCCAGATCGGGATGTTATGTGTATTGCGGATATTGATCATCCATTGAATGGATTCCTGGGTGTTATAGTCCCAGTATTTGTGAAAACTATAAACGATGTTATTGTCCCAGGGTGGAGTTAAACCGGTGTAATCGTTTGCAAACCAATTGCCTTCAATGATAATCATATGGTTTTGATCCACTCCACGGATGGCATCAGTGATGTTCATATAGGTTTGTTTCAGTAAGGTGCCTCCCGGTAGTTCCCAATTGGGCTCGTTGATCAGGTCGTACCCTCCGATCCAGGGTTCCCCGGCATACCGTTCAGCAAGCTTCCTCCATAATGCCGAAGTTTTACGCCGGTTTTCCTCACTTTCCCACAAAGAAGGCTTTGTCGGGTCGTAATCTGAAATATTCCTGTCATGCCCCTGTCCTCCAGGTGCACCATGAAGGTCAAGAATCAGGTACATTTCATTGTCACCACACCAGTCGAGCAAGCTGTCGATGCGTACAAATCCCATTTCAAACCAGGTGTCTTGTCCGGTTACCGGCTCAGATTCTATGGGTAAAGTAAACCATTTATAATGCATGGCAACCCTGACACTGTTGAATCCCCATACTTTCATGGAATCTACGTCTCTGCGGGTGAAATGATTATTCAACCAGTTTTCATAAAAAATATCGGTGTTTTGTTCTCCGATCGTTTCTATCAGTTTATTACGAATCTGGGTATGCGTTCCTGCAAAATCAGCCATTTTCATCATGTATCCTTCCATGAGAAGCCAGTTTCCTGTTCCAATACCTCTTAAAAGCACTTCATTGCCATTGGCATCGAAAATGTATTTTCCGTTGGTATGCAAAAATCCCTGAGCCTGTAATCCTGGTATGGCTATTAAAAAGCTGATTATCATGCTGAATATCAATTTCTTCATATTATGATAGTTTATCAAATCCCGACACAAATGACTGCAGGTTCTTTGCTCTGATTTCTTATGCATTTTTGTATAAATTTACATTTAAAATCCTTATATTTACATCATAATTAATTAGTTTTAGTGGAATTACGCAGTAATTCACTTTAAATGAATATATTTAGAACGAGGCATTTCTTACTTTTACTGTTACACATCGTTGCAATTCCTCTCCTTCAGGCGCAGACTGACGCCTGGGAAAGAATTAATCCCAGACCTGTCGAGAGTTCATTGAATGATATCAGCTTGTTACCAGATAACCGTATCGTTGCCGTCGGCTCAAATGCTACGGTGGTTTACTCCGATAACTTTGGCGCCGACTGGGAAATCATTTACACTCCTGATAACATTTCAAGAGGCGTTGGATTTACCCGCGTAGATTTTGCCGATGAATGGCATGGTATTGCAGTTGGTTCTTATTTCTCGGTCATAAAAACTGAAGATGGCGGTGCGAACTGGGCGGATATCTCCCCGGGCTCTAATCATCCTTATTATACATATACAGATGTCTGCTTCCGCGATCCATCGAATTGCTTTATTGCCGGCATGAGTTGGAATCGATTCTTATTGCATTCTTCTGATGGCGGATACAACATGACATTTTAACAAGGATCTTTGACTGCACTGGACAACCAATAAGACATCATTCAGGCTCTTCAGCTATTTCAGGTGAAACGTTTTTCATCTGGGACGGAAAGGATGATCATGGTAATAAAGTGTCATCTGGTATTTATATCATCTGTATCAATCATAATTCATCCCAGGAAACTCTGAAAATCCTCAAATTCTGAATGAACATATGCTAAGCCAAACCAAGACGATCATAGGAGGCTTTTTTGGTACAATTTCAAAAAGAATTTAATCTTGTTAGGTTAATTCCCCGCCCCTTGGGGCGAAAGTATTCTAACTGACGGGTTAACCCGTCAGTTAAACAGATACCCCGCTGCTTGCGGCGGGGAGTTTCATTATCAAACATTTTTAGATAATTTTTATCTTTATTTTTATTTATGAATGTTTAGACTATTGATTATCAATTGTATATATAATTGTTCTGGCCCAGGTGGGCCTGACGGTTCCTATGGGAAAAGGCAAGAAATCGAATAGATAATCGCCTGATTTATCATTATCTACTCCCTAAATCGTAACCGGGAACTTTAGCACCAGCGGTCCATTTACGGCTTTGATCACGAAAAGGTAGATTCCTGGGTTTAATTGATGCGGCAGGATGTTTTCCATTTTCTTTTCCAGTTGAAAGGTCATGATGCGTTGGCCTGCCAGATTAATGATCTCTGCCTGTCCAGGAAGCCATTCAGGCTGGTCGCAGCGGATATGCAACCGGTGATTTTTCTCAAACAGGCTGATTTCCGGCAAAGTAGCCTGAGAATCACCGAAACCTGCCGATTCAAGTGTACTGCTTGTAATATCCTGCCAATAATTGATTGCCTCTTCAGATACAGTCACTGAAACCTCCGGAAATCCGCTGACATTGACTGTGAGATTAAGCTGGCATTCGGATCTGTTTTTGTAAGTGACACTTTCTATATGAATCCCTTCCGGAGCATTATTTATCCTGAAATAGTCTTTCTGTAATTCATCATCTCTAAAATAATCACTGTATAAAACGAAATTGATTTTGTTGGCTTCAGCAAAAATGCCTGCCTCCGGATGGAGGATTGTTCCCGGGAAGTTATTATCCATCCAGCCGATGCGGTTAAACAAGAAATCTTCAAAATAATCGACTTCGTCTGCATAGGTGTTGCCATACCAGTTATAATTTGGCCATACATACTGTCCAAGTATTGGCCAACGCTGATAATTCCGGTCTTTTGCCGCTTCGATATGCATAAGGACGGAATCAATCAGAGCTTGTATGCCGGCATTGCTCAGTTGATTTTGCCGTAACCATTTCCACCTTGTTTTTGCCAGATCCCTGAAATATGGATCTTCCATCAGCCTTTTCCACCAGAACATGATGCTGTAATCATGAGGCTCGACCATAAGATACAGCCAGCCGGTGTAATCAATTCCAGGAGCCCAGTAATCTACATTGCCATAACCAAGATCGAAATCCCAGGCAGGACCTGCGTAAAGCTTGCCGCCATCGCTATCTTTCTCCTTGTAAAAATACGTGCTGTACCTATACTTATCCACTTCCTTGGATATTTCGCTCAATAACATAAAATCGACAAATGAGAGCACATCGAAATATTGTTGATAGCCGATATAAGGATTTGCAAAGAAGTATATGCTGAGCGTATTTTCAGCGGTGGTGATAAATTCTTTAATATACGTTCTCTGCTGGTCTGCTATTTCATCGGGCTTGGGATAGTAATATTGAAAAGTAATATCCATGGCGTTCGGATAAGAAGGTACCGGATTTGACTTCCATCCGTCAATACCATAAGTGAAGTCCAAATCGAGTTTATCAACCTTGATGATATACCCGCCGGTCAGATCGTCACCGGAAATCTCATCCGGTTTTAAAGTGGCAATATCAACACGGTCGTCATCTTGCTTGATCTTTTCCATCAAGGTATAAACGCCTTTATAATCATTGTTTAGAACAAGTTCGCAAAAAACCGAGCGTGAGCAGTAATTGCCCATCATGCGACCTATTTCGAAGGATACGACATTGCGCAACATGGATTTATCGGAATATGGTGCATACAGCACCCAGTCATTTTCCGAAGGCATGCCCAGAAGCGGGATATTGAGGTTTTCGCCGGCACTGTCAAGGGTTTCAAAGGCAAAGGACTTTTTGGGGAACATCTGGGACGACTGGCCCCTGATTTCTATGCCAATAGCGCCGTCGTAATCCGTAAACGGATCGTTCAGGTTATTAGGTACGTCCGGCCCGTTGTCAATAATACCCATGTGAGCGGTAATCTTAGGATCGTCGGGAATCGGAATGCCGAAAGTATTGATCACGACAACGGGAAGATTGGACTCGAGTTCAAGCGGTCCGGGAATTTCACCAATTTCTTTCAGGACATCGTCAATATACCAGTCAATTCCGGGAGTCGTGCCCTCAAAATCAGGGAATATCACCATTTTAATAAGATCATTGTAAACAAGGCCTGAGAAATCATACTCCAGATCGGTCCATTGGCCGGGCACCGGTGTCTTAACTATCTCTTGCCAGAAGCTGTTGTTATAATTCTCAAATTTCAGTGTGACATTTCCACCGGATAGAGGAGCGAGAACCTTGATCCGGTAACGAGGATCGACATCGAAATTGACCGGCTCCGCCATGTCATAAATCATATAATCATACGGTCCTTCTCCGGTAATAAATTTAAAACAATGCTCAGATGCATTGACTTCATCCGGAGCAGGATTTGCAACAACCTCAGAACCAGGAGTTGAAACGTACCAGTTTTGAGTGATGCCATCCCAGTTGGAAATGGTGTCGTAGGTTTGGCCATTTGAAGGGATGCACAAAAGCATCACAAAACCGAAGACCAATAATAACTGAAGTTGAACTAAAAGATATTTCATTCCCTTTTTACCTGGTAATCATGATTTCCGGATTTTGAATCACAAAATTACGTTTAAAACCAGTATCGGGACTGTTTAATTAATTACGCGATTGTCAATTGTCAGTTTTCAACGTTGAATGTGATGGTCGACTTATTTTTTTGTTCCACAACCTGCTCTACTGCCTGATGGGCAACATCCTTTTGCTGCCGGCAGTTTTTTCGCAGTGGCAACCAAAGTTGTTGTGTTGACATCATCGTTAAAAGTCCCTGTGATCTGTCCTTTTGAATTGATTACAAAGGTTTGCGGCGATGTAAGGGCCGGATCAATTTTCATTTCCGCGATAAAAGCTTTTTCCTTTTGATCATCCAAATCGAGGGCAATGAGTTTGGTATTGTTTTGCATTTCGATACAAGCCTGAGCACAGGTATTCATGACCTCATTTTTCTCAGTCATATTTTTCCTGCTGACTACAAGGAATACCGATTTCCCGGTACTTAAAGCTTTCATTACGTCTGCTTTGACCGGCGAAGGGATTACATTTACCAACAAGTCAGCAGTAGCCTGGTATGATGTAAATCCCCCGGTGACCACGCCATTACTTGCGATAACAAGGATCAGTGGCAGAGGAGCCCCGGAGACACCATATTTAACAACCAGATCTTTATTGGCAGCATCTGACCTGTTCATCTGGATCACCTCGGATTTAGGATACTGTGCATGTGCCTGATTTGCAATATCAAGTGCTTTTTGGGTATTTGCATTTCCGGGATCAGTAATTACCAGAAAGACAATTAGCCCTGATTTATTTGCACTTTCAATGGCTTCCTGTGCAGTACTTGCAATAAGATTGATGCTTGTGAGGAGCACAAAGGTAAAAATGGTTAATAATTTCATAATCAATGATTTAAAGTTTTATAATATTTAACAATTCGTTTTGTAACAATAATTCACTTCATTCAGAAAATCCGTGATAAACGCTTTTAATTTATTTATCCCTTCCGGATTCAGACAATAATTCACTTTAACTCCGGAAGTGTGGCCTTGAATTAAGCCGACTTTTTTCAGTTCATCCAGATGTTGATTGACGGTGGTTCTGCTTAAGGGTATTTCCTCGGATATATCACCAGAGATGCAAGTCTTGGTTTCAGCCAGGTACTCTAATATCTGAAGCCTTGCCGGATGTGACAATGCATTAAACATTTCAGCCATTGCTGTAAGCCTGGGTTCGAATAAATGGGTTTTCGGCGAGCTCATAATAAGTCTGTATAACGCAAATATACGTCATAATTAATAAACGATCTCAAAAAAAAAGACATTTTTTCTAATTTATAATAATTATAAGTAATAACCTATTGAACTTCGACATATTCAGTCTGAATTCGATGCCTTTTTATTGTGTGCTAATGGTATTTACCGGAAAATATTTTGTTTTGAACTTTAGGGCTACATTAACAAGTGCAAGAAGCACTGGCACCTCCACTAAAGGTCCGATCACTGCTGCAAATGCTTCCCCCGAATTAATACCGAAGACAGCAATGGCAACTGCAATTGCCAATTCGAAATTGTTGCTGGCAGCAGTAAATGAAAGGGTGGTCGCTTGTTCATAAGTAGCACCTACCTTTTTACTCATAAAGAAAGAGACCAGGAACATGACCACGAAATAGATGCTCAGCGGGATTGCAATCCTGATGACATCCAATGGAATTTTAATGATGTATTCCCCTTTTAAGGAGAACATCACAAGAATGGTGAAGAGTAAAGCAATCAAGGTAAGAGGACTAATCTTAGGAATAAATTTTGTATGATACCATTCCTTGCTCTTTAACCGGATAAGGATAAAACGGGTGAGAAATCCGGCAAGGAAGGGTATTCCCAGGTAGATCATAACACTTTTGGCAATCTGTGCTATTGTTATAGCTTCAACGGCACTGTTTGTAGGTAATCCAAACCAGGCCGGGAAAACGGCGATGAACAGGTAAGCATAAACGGAAAACAGCAATACCTGGAAAATGGAATTGAAGGCTACCAATCCTGCACAATATTCAGTATCACCTTTAGCGAGCTCGTTCCAAACGATCACCATAGCAATGCAACGGGCCAGGCCGATCAGGATTAAGCCATACATGTAATCAATATTGAATTGCAGGAAGATAATGGCCAGCAGAAACATCAGTACCGGGCCGATCACCCAATTTTGTACCAGCGATAATCCAAGAATTTTGGTATTTTTAAATACATCGCCAAGCTCTTCATATTTTACTTTTGCCAGTGGAGGGTACATCATTACAATAAGTCCGATGGCAATAGGAATATTGGTAGTGCCCGACGACATGGAGTTCCAAAATCCGGCAATGCCCGGGAATAGCCATCCCCATGACACTCCAATTGCCATGGCTAAAAATATCCATAATGTCAGATAGCGGTCTAAAAATTTCAATCTAGTCTTCATAATGACTTAGTTTTTAATTCCTGAAACTGTGATGCTGAAAATGCCTGTTCCTCCATTTTTAAACTCATTAAACTCTTCCATGAATAAATAACTAAAGAGAGTGTTATCGGGTATGTTGATTGCCTTTTGCTTGTGAACCACTGCATTCTTAAATCGTCAGCATCAGGGTTATAGCCTTCAATAGTGTCGTATTTTTCACTAAAAACAGCATTATCCATCACGCCACAACTAAAAGATTTTTTGTTTATTAGATGATTCATCATGCAACATATACCGTTTCCTTTACTTTGTGCTCTGATAATTGGCCATCATGCAAATGAATTTTAACGTTACCATAAGCAGCGGCAATCGGGCTGTGGGTTACCATGATAACCGTAATTCCCTGGGACTGATTAATTTTTTTCAGATAACCAAGAATTTCTAATGATAAAGCAGGATCCAGATTCCCTGTTGGTTCGTCGGCTAATATTATTGATGGGTGATGAACCAAGGCCCTGGCAATAGCCACCCGTTGTTGTTGACCAGTTGATAATTCCCTTGGTAAGTGGGTTATACGATCTTCCAATCCTACAAACTTCAACACTTCAGTTGCCCTCTTCTCCTGCTCTTTCTTTTCAATTTTTTCCAAAGCTAAGGGAACCATTACGTTTTGAATGGTTGTTAAATAAGGGATAAGCGCAAAATTTTGCATGATGAAGCCGATATGTTTTTGGCGTATGGCGGCCAATTCACTGTCTGAAGCATCGCTGATTTGCTGACCGTTAAAGAATATCTTTCCCGATGTAGGTTTGATCAAACCGAACAACGACAATAATAACGTACTTTTTCCCGAACCGGAAGGACCTGTTATGGTTACAAAACTGCCCTTTTCCACAGCAAAGGTTATGTCGTTCAACGCATAGACCAGACCATCATTGTGTTTATATTGTTTTGTGAGATTTTCAACTTTTATTATCATTTTTCAGGCCTCCTGTAAATTAGTATGTGGATCAATCTTTGCCGCCATGTAAGAAGGAATGATTGTCCCTGCCAACGATATGATTACCGATAAAATCAGCGACCATAATAAGTACATATAAACCGGCTGGACGAATATTCCTGCCAGGTATGGCCCTAAAATAACACCGGCTAATGTGCCAAGAATATAGCCGGTAAGACCTCCGCTAATGCCTAAGAATATGGCCTTCAATAAAAACAACTGATATACAGTACTTTTTGAAGCTCCTATCATTCGCAGGATTCCGATTTCCTTTTTTCGTTCATTCACATTGGCCCACATAAAGTTACCCATTGAAACGCTGCCCACGAAAAAAATAATGATGAGGAAAACAAGGGAAACTTTATTCATCAATTGATTGGTCTCAATTTGCGTGGAAACAATCTGGCTGATGGTGGTAATTCGTGTATCCGGAAGAATATTGCGAAGCTTACCGAGTAAGCCTTCCGAAATAGCGTTACAGCAGCCCATGATCTCGATGGCACTGACCTGATCGGGGATACCTAATAAATCCTGTACAACTGTCAGGTGAGCAAAAACGCGGTCATCATCAACTGTGCCCGTTTCAGGCAGAATTTTAGCCACCCTGAATTCTCTTCCGGAAATATTTAGTTTTGAATTTTCCGTAAGATTTAGCTTTTTAGCAACCTGAAACCCTGCAAGGCAATCAGACTGCTGTAAGGTGTCAACTCCTTTACGTTGCAATTTTTCATCTTTATATCCGAGGGATTGATTTGCAGAAGGAGCACAGGCTGCAATTATTTCATCACCTGCCAGACCAACACCCTGCCAGAGTGGTTTTGAAGCGATCTCGCTTTTAGGTAAGATTCCCGTCAATACAATGCTATTTTCACCAATCTTTACACGACGTGTCAGTTTGGGCGACAAGTTGTCCACACCCTGAATGGTCGAGGTCAGAATCCTTTCAACATACTCCTCCGGTATAGTTGGGGCATCTATATCTGATGTATAATAATCATCAATGCTGCCCCCTTGCGGCAATACCAGTATGTTTGCACCCAGGTTGTCAAGCTTTTTGGCCACATTTTCTTTCGATACTTTTGACACACTTTGTATGGCAACAATGACAGCAATACCCAAGGTAATAGCCAATACGCCACTAATGAGCTGTGATTTGCGGTTGAGCAACTCCAGCCAAACGATTTTGTAAATATTCATAGAATATTATGTTTTAATCTTGTTAGGTTAATTCCCCGCCCCTTGGGGCGAAAGTATTCTAACTGACGGGTTAACCCGTCAGTTAAACAGATACCCCGCTGCTTGCGGCGGGGAGTTTCATTGATCACAGTTTGAATGAATTTTAAATATTTCAAGTTTCATGTTCTTTTATTAAATTATGACGCAAATATACGTCGTATTATTAAATAACGTAAAAATACGACATATTTATATTCATTCTTATCAAGAATATAATATATTGTTACACAAGATATTAGGCAATTGGGTTTGCAGCATTGGATGACAGGTTATTAAAGTTTTTAATGGTCCGTCTCAGAAAACCAGGGTTTATTGATTAGTGATCTATTGTTTTAATTTGCACATCGGGTATCAGACTTTGACCTTGCAAATGAAAGTAAAGTGCTGAAAATAAAAATAATAAAAAGGTTAAAAGGTATTTCTTTTTCATAAAAAATTTGTTTTAAAGGCTCCTTCCAGGTTTATTAGAATCCTTATTGCTGTTCTCAATGAAGGATTTCGATTTTACTTTTTATAATATTAATTCTTTTGTAAAGTGATAATTGAACTGCATAGCTATTGGTAAGCTGCTCCCCGTAAACATACTTATAGACCGGTAAGTCGGACAATAGCATGATACTCCATCCACGTTTAAAGTTGTAAGTAATTTGTGGATTGATCAGAATAAGGTGGCTCCCTGATGATTCAACGATTTCATCGTTCTCTCTTTGATCCTGGCCACGCCATTCATACTTAAAGTTGAGCAAAAAGGTGAGTTGCCTGTTAAGATTGTACTGCAATCCTGAGCTCAACTGAAGAAAATCACCGTACTTATAAATAAAGTATCCCTTTTCGATTGTATTGCTGTATTCATAAAGTGCAAAGGAATTCACCAAAAATTTCCAGTTGGTGGTCAGGATTGAATAATACAGGCTTGCATTGATCTTCAAAGCCCCGGAGGAGGGCTGCAAAGATACCGGGACTGTTACACCGTCAATCTGCTCGTTAAATTCCCCTACCGGTATCCTTATTCCACCAGAAACGATTAATTGGGAAGTCGTGCGCAATGTTTTGAATGGCAGGAATCTGATATTGATCCCGAGATCCCCAAGGCCATGGGCACGAATCTCATCATTTCCCTGCCCTGATTTCAGTATTTGGGTTTTATTGTAGAAATATCCGATTTCGGCACTGACATTCATCCATTTAAGTATCCCATAGGCCACGGATAAACTCTGATAATCATAGTAGCTATTTTCGACCAGGGGGACTTCTATTTGATGATCCTTATGAAAATATTCTTTTGAAAGGCTATGTTTATATGAAGCAAGAAACTGCCATTCTCTTTCAGGCAAGCCATCATTGATACCATTGCTACCTAATGGATTGCCAGCTGAACAACATTGGCTAAAGCCATTCTCCGCAACAAAGAAGAAGGCAAGAATAGTAAATAAAACTTTAAAGTCCATTCTCCGGGTCAACTTGTATCATGACAGTATCTGATAAACTGCCATAATCATTCGATACTGTGCATTCAATAATATTTAATCCTTCGCAGGAAGGGCAGGCCCAATAGAGGACCGCAACTGAATCCAGGGCAACCATGCTGCCATGGTTAGTGTACCATTCAAATTTCAGGTTTTCACCCCTTGCAAAAGCTTTTACGGTAATCTGTTCCCAAATCACAATATGCTTCTTGGTGGCGATCAGGCTGTCTAATGCGAGTTTGTCTGAGGGATTGACATTTGGGCTGTCATCCTCCTTATTGCAGGCAAACATGAGAATTGCAAGCAATAGAATCAAAGAGAAGTTTATTTTCATACAAATATGATGACTATTTATTTGACCCCTTTTTCATTCAATATTTTCACCACCTCTTCTTCCGGGAAATACCCTTCATGCCTGAAATATTCATTGCCGTTTTCATCCAGAAAGACCTGGGTTGGGATAAGCTGTATATTGTATTGATCGGCAAATGGTTTTCCTTTCTCAGTCCACACATCATAAAAGATAATATTGACCTGGTCTCCGTATTTCGCTTCAATGGATTTCATGACAACTTGCATTTTCTGGCAAGGGATGCATTTCACCGAGCCCAGTTCTATAAAAGTGACTTTATGGTTAGCCTGGGCTGCCTTTGATTTATTATCCTGGGATGAATTTTGCGAGCAGTTTACCATAAATAACATCGCCGCGATTAAGGCTATATAACTGATAATAGAATGACTTTTCATTTTGTATTTTTTATCAAAAAGATGCCTTAATCTATCATTCGCTGCCGCAGGAACAGCCCCGAAACGTTTTTCCAGAATAAGAATCCGGACTGAGATTGCTAATCATTTTTACAATCTCACTGGCGACTTCCTCTACCATTTGAAGATGTTCGTCCTTAAGATCTTTATTCCTGATGACTTTTGTGTTAAGTGCGTTTTCATTTCCTATGATTTTCGAAACATCTATAAAACCGTTGATCTTGCCGCTATATTTTTCAGTGCTTCTTTTAGCGCAAAGTTTATCGCAACCGTCAACTGATATCGTCGGGAACACTTTAGCAAAGTTCCTTTCTTCTTCGCCGCCGGCGAGATATAACGGCAGACAGAGTGTTACGGTGCTGATCATTTTAAGCTCCTCGAGAACAGTTCTCGTAGCGAGCCTTGAAATGGTTCCGCCGAGGCATTCCTCGCCACTGCAAGATATAATTCCTACTTTTAGTTCAGGCATGGGTATTCCTCCTTAATTGATTTCGTTAATTCTAGCCGCGATCTTCGCCGCGATTTCACTTATTACAACTTCGCCGTCAGCATCGAGCTGTGTTGGTGAACCGAACGTTTTCCCCTTATGTTCCTTCACCGTGTCCAGAACTTTTAATTCTTCTATTACTATCCCACCTGCTATTGAGACATTTTTTGAGGCACACATTTTTGGGCAACCGTCAACGGTAATGCAATCATAGCCTTCGATCTTTTCCTTAGCTTCTTTATCGCCGGTAACTATGTAAGCGAGGCAAACCGTTTCTGATTTTTCCGGACTTAACTCAAAGACTGTTTTCAAAACTGCTTCTCTTGCCATTAATCCGTATACCTTACCAATGCCACTGCATGGAATAACTTTCACTTTTTTATACATTGAAGTCCTCCACCTTTTTTATCATTATTTCAAAATATTTATCAAATCCTATCAAAAGTTCTTTATCACCCTCAAAATCAGTCAATTCAAGCTCTGCTATCCAGCCCAATTCATAGGGGTTTTCGTTGAGAAGTTCCGGCTTTTGTACAAGCGTTTCATTTATTGAAATAACCTTACCGCTAACGGGTGAAATTATTTCAAAGACGGACTTTGATGATTCGATATCACCAATTTCGCCGAATTGATCAATTTCCACACCAATGTCGGGCGGTGTAAAATATAAAATATCGGAAAGGTTTTGTTGAACGAAATCTGTAACGCCTATTCTGGCTCGGTTTCCGATCACATAAGCCCAGCAGTCATTTTCATTAAAGTAAACTTCTGGATCTTTTGGTACTCTGAAAATGAATTTGCCATTTTGAAACGTCTCATACTCGAAATCATATAAGAAATTTGTTTCATCAGAAACTTGTGTAACCTTATCTTCGGCTTTGTTAAGTTCGTTCAATATTATTTCAATCAGGGCATTTTCATTTTCCAGAAGCCTCAGATTACTCTTTAATTCAATATTGTGGTTTTTAGCTTCTTCAGTTACTAATATTTTCCTGGAAACTTTCAAGTTTTTTTCCGCAGCAAGCTTACTTGCACATCGGGTCTGGCAGCCATCTATGACTAAAAGAGGATGTTTCCCCGCGATTTTATTATATTTTGCATCTGCAACCCTGTAAAACACAGGGCAAAGGATTTCATTTTTAGCGTTCTCGCATAATTTTATCGCTAATTCCCCTGAAATTACCCCTGCGCATTTATCCAATCCATTGCATGGGAGAATGGCATAATCTTCAACCATTGCTTTCCTCCTTTCTTATTTCCTTGATCCTTTGCGTTGTCGCATTTTTATCGGGAAACGATAGTGCGTCGGGGCCGCAAATCTTAGAACATGCCCTGCAAAAAACAACGCAGTTATTCGGATTCCTGACGATCAATTTAATGTCTTCGGTTTCCCTAACTTCAAAAACTTTATGGGGACAGAATTTTACACATTCCAAACAAAAATCGCATTTTGTATAATCAATGGTCGGTTTCCAATCGATTTTATCGCGCTTAACTCCCATGAATGTAGTTTCGCTCATTTCGTCTCCTCCAATTTTATAAGAGCTGCGTTGACTTTTTCAATTGCCTGTTCGGTAGTCATATCGCGTACATCAATTGCGGTTAAATCTTTGTTTACATCAAGACCGGCTTCTGCAAATGCGTCTTTGAACATTTTACGTTGCATATTGAGGGCGCAAGCTCCAATAACAACTTTCCTGTGCGCTTTCAGATAATCATTTAAAAACCGGTCACCGTCTTCCTCGCAAAGTTGTGGATGGATAAATCCATATTCAACCGGCAATTCGATTCTCACTCTGTTTATAAAGTCCCATATATCCATTTGTGAAAATCCGGGACATTTTCCAGTGCACACGCACATTATAAAACCAGGTTTTTTCTTCTCTTCCATATATTTAATTTTTAAATCGAATTGTTTTCAATTAAGAATTGTTTAGCAACATGAAGCGTTTTTTTGAATCGGAGGACATGGAACATCACCATACGAACAGAAAACGCAGCAATCGCCAGTTTTAGGCTTTAAGAGCGTCTTACATTTCGGGCATTCGTAAAAGTACTGGCAGGAATCTACCGGCATTTGCAATGTTTCATGATGCTTGCACACCGGACAGGTTATGGTTGAATGTGTTATAATTTCCATATTTGCAAATCACATTTTTAAGATTTCATTTATTTTATCTTTCATTTCAGTTTCAAACTTCACTTTATCTTTACTTTTAGAATAATTGGCCACAATACCAGAGACATCGATAACATTCTCCTTTTTTCTTTTTGTACTGACAATCACTACGGTTTGTGATTTTGCATTGAATTTGGTTACCAATTCTTTATTAGCCTCATCGGCCAACTTAATGACTTTGAATTCAATATTTTCATTTTGAAAATACTTGATCAAAACTGAATCAACATCAGCCTGAAGTGCATTGCAAGCCCCCGCTTTGCAGCGACACAGATTGGCTTTAAAGTATAAAACTTCTACACTTTTTTTGTTCGACTGCCCGAAGGCCGCTCCTGCTGAAATGGTCAGAAAAGCTACCATGAAAAACAAAATGGTCTTTTTCATATTTTCATTATTTAAGTGAATTAATTTTGTTGATTAACTTGTTATCAATGTCATTGCATTTGCTCCGATGCTTTTTCCACACCTCCAGTTGAGCTATAAATTCATGTTGAAGGGCTCTAAGGTCCTCAAATAATTTGTCATTAATTTGATAATTATTGCAATAACCTTCCGGGGAACAAGTGATATATCCTGTTTTTTTCAGCTTATTGAGGTGTTCTGAAACGGTTGATTTGCTTAGAGGAAGGTTTTCTGAAATACCACCTGCCGGACAATCCGCATACCGGGTTAAGAGTAAAAGAATTTGCATTCGCGCCGGATGAGCGAGTGCATTAAGCAGTGTGGAAAGATGTAATAGAAGATCAGGATACTCCTTTTTTTCCGTGGTATTCACAACAGCTTGTTTCATTTGGTTTTTCTTTCCCTTCTTTTAAGCTGACAAACACAAGAACCGCTTAATCGTCTTGACATATCAAGGGTTATAGGTAAACTGTCCCTTTCCCAGTCGACTATACCTCCGGACAAATGAAGGATTTTCCTGAATCCTTTTTCCTGTAAAAAAATCGCGGTTTCCATGCTGCGAAGTCCGACAGCATCCGCAATTATCAGGATAACATCCTCAGGGAGTTCGCCATAACGCTCTTTAATTTCGTCATAAGGAAAATACAGCACCCGTTCAAGATCAAACAGGCTGGTCAGCTCATATTCAGGTCTGACGTCGACCAGGATTCCCTCTTCCCGGCAAATCTCCATACATTCCCTGCCAGAAATGTGTCTCAGGCCATTGATCACGAAACCGTATTTTTCTGTTTGGATAGACATAATATAATGATTTCAACTGTATACTTCATTCAACAATTTACTCTTTTCGATTCTTCAGATCGCTCCATAAATCAATCCGGTTATGGTCGACATAATTACAACCAGGATCACATAAACTATCGTCTTCTGAGTTCCAATGACACCTCGAATTACCAGCATACTGGGCAACGACAGTGATGGTCCTGAAAGCAAAAGTGCCAGCGCCGGGCCCTTTTCCCATACCCGAACCTATCAATCCTTTGTCGTATCATCGATTGCCGGTCTTCCCCAATTTGCAAACACAAGAATCAATACCAGGGTAAAAAAGTGGAAAGAGGTTTTCCATACAGGACGTTTTTCGGGTTGCAGTGCAATATTCATCTGCGCTTCTCTCTTTACATTTTCTTCTTTATGATAAATTAATGACATGATGACGCCTATGATCACGCTGAAAGAAACAGCTCCAATTGTCCGGGCTAAACCCATTTCGAACCCCAGAATCCTTGCAGTTAATATAATTGCAAGAATATTGATGGCTGGACCGGAGTACAAGAAAGCGATAGCGGATCCTAATCCGGCACCTCTTTTATGAATACTTGAAAACAAGGGCAATATGGTACAACTGCAAACGGCGAGTATGGTGCCCGATAATGCGCCTACAGTATAAGCCAGCCACTTTTTCGCATTGGCGCCGAAATAACGTAATACCGAACCCTGACTGACAAAAACCGAGATAACTCCTGCAATAAATAAAGCAGGCAATAAGCAAAGAATAAAATGTTCTCCGGCATACCATTTCACCAGGTCGAATGTGGCATCAACCGCTGTATTAAACCTCACACTTTCAATCGGCAGAAAAAACGCTAGTCCAAAAATGACGATGATCCAAAACAGTATTTTAATTTCTTTCTTCCATTCCATAATTTAATGATCTATTGTTCGTAAAATTACGAACTATTAAGGCAAAAAAATTAAAAATATACGATGATGATGTAATAAATACCTACCCCGATGAATACCACGGCAATTACCCTGCGGAACCAGACTTCGAAGACCTTGATGCGTTTGTACATGGTTCCCACGCCCGATACGCTGTAGGCCAGAAGCCAGGCGAACAGGATCACCGGGATACCGGTAGCGATGGCGAAAACAACAGGCAGCAGCAGTCCGGACGGGCTGCTGAGGGTCATGGGGATCAGCATGCCGAAATACAACACGCCGCTGTAAGGACAAAATGCCAGGGCAAACAGCATGCCGAGCAGCAGAACGTCCCAGTAACCGCGGACACCCCGGTTTTCATAGCGGTCGGTCAGTTTGTTCAGGAAACCAAAATTCAGTTTGATAATTCCAAGCATGAATATCCCGATCAATATCAGCACCGGGCCGATGATTTTCTCTCCATAAAGCTGGAAAAAGCCTGAGATTTTAAACTGGCTGGCCCCAAAGAAAAGTATAAGGGCTATGCCGAAATAAGAAATCGCCCGCCCTGCCGTATATACCAGTCCGTTGATGAAAATCCTGTTCCGGTTCCCGATGTCTTTACCGATATAACCGATGGCAGTGATATTCGTAGCAAGCGGACAGGGGCTGATGGCAGTCAACAGCCCCAGGATTATAGCCGATAAGATTGGCACCTGCGTGCTGTCAAGCCATCCGGTAAGAAGTTCTTCCATTACAACAGCGGGTCGATGGAAGTCTTAAATTTTTCCTGCAATTTCTCCGGGTTGGTGCGGGCATAAGTGAAACCATCACCGGTCAGGTCAATTTTCTTATCCCCTTTTACTATCAGCAAAGTTTGCCCCGATACCTGGAGCCTTTTGGCGAGAGGCTCATTGATTTCTTCTTCAAGGTTTAAGGATTGAAAAGTGATCTGTCCCGATTCCATTTGCGCAGGATAGAGGTTTTTCAAAGCAACTTCTGATTCAGCCTCTACGGCAAGGCATGTAGAACAACGCCGGCTCATGTGGAAATAATAAACCTCGATGACCTGATCTGCCGAAACCTTAAGGTTGGCATTCTGATCACCGGTTTGGGCATAACTGTTGGCCCCGGTACCGGCCATTAAGATTACAAGAATAAAAACAATTTTTTTCATATTATTGGTCATAAAGTGGTCATTAAATAGTCATAAAGTTGTCAACTGTCCAATTGTCCAACTGCCGACTGGTCATTGGTTCTTTGTAATGATTTCTTTCACTTGCGAAACGGACAGGATATGGCCTGAACTGACGACTTTTTCATTGATCACCAGGCCGGGGGTTCTCATGATGCCATAATTCATGATGTCGACGATATCCTCAACCTTGGTAATATTGGCCTGGATATTCATTTCCGATATAGCCTCCCGGACGCTTTTTTCCAATGTTTTGCACTTCGTGCATCCTATTCCTAATACTTTTATTTCCATTTTATTGGTTATTGGTTATTCGTTATTGGGTAATGGTTATTGTTTCACCGTTTCACTGTTTCACTGTTTCACCGTTTCACTGTCCATTCGTAAAAGTACGAACAATAATAAGAAAAAATATTATATCTGCCAGAAATCTTTAAATAATTCCTGAGCAATTTTCCAATTTTCACGATGAAGGCAGTATTTAACCTTTGGTGCTTCGATCTCACCCTGGATCAGGCCGGCATCCTTCAGTTCCTTCAAATGCTGGGATAAGGTCGATTTGGCTATCGGCAGGATTTCCGACAGGTCGCCGCTATAGCAGCAGGATTGCCTGGAAAGGAGTTCCAGGACATAGATCCGCACCGGGTGCCCCATGGCTTTGGCAAAGCGGGCTATTTTCAATTGATCTTCGCTAAATGCCTCGTCTTCTTTTTTGATCAAAGGAATATTTATTTTTTTCATTCTTTCCCCAACTTAAACCTTAACCTTAAACCTTAAGACTACTTTAGTAGCGGTATGCTATGGCATTGATATTCATGCCTGCGCCAACGGAAGCAAACAGGATCAGATCTCCTTTCCGGAGGAGGTGGTAACGTTCTTCGCCTTGTCCTTTTCGCACCTGGTCATATAGCGTGGGAATTGTTGCCACGGAGCTGTTGCCCAGTTTATGGATACTCATGGGTGTGATATCTGCCGGCACCTCTTTGATCTTAAACATATGGTAAAACCTCTTGATGATCTCAAAGTCCATCTTTTCATTGGCCTGATGGATGAAGATCTTTTTAACTTCATGAATATCGGCACCAGCTCTTTCCAGGCAGGTTTTCATAGCCTGGGGCACATAGGTTAAAGCAAATTCATAGATCTTCTTACCATACATCTTCAGATACCGGACTTTCGGGTCCGTGTCTTCATTATTACTTGGGCCAAGGTAAAGATAATAAGCTTCATCCTTGCTGTAAGAAGCTGCAACAGAAGATAAAATCCCTTCTTTTTTCTCACCTTCGACAAATTCAAGGACACAAGCCCCGGCCCCATCGGCATAGATCATCGAATCCCGGTCGTGCAAGTCAACAACCCTTGATAAAGTTTCCGAGCCTATAACAAGACATTTTTTCGCCATGCCGGTCCGCATAAAAGCTTCTGCCTGTATGATGCCCTGTATCCATCCCGGGCAGCCGAAGAGGATATCATAGGCAACGCAATAAGGGTTTTCTATCCCCAGGTTGTGCTTTATCCGTGCAGCCAGGCTGGGCACGGTATCTGTCTGGATGCTATGTTTCCTGACATCCCCGAAATTGTGAGCTACAATCAACTGGTCAAGCTCTTCTTTATTGATCCCGGCATCCGTTATGGCACGAAATGCTGCTTTAGTTCCAATATCAGAGGAAACCAGCTCATCGGTGACATAACGCCGTTCAGCAATACCAGTTATAGCCTGGAATTTTTCTGCAATTTCTTCATGAACGGTTTCGAAAGCTTTTCCGTCGGTATCAAAAAACTCAATACCGGAAAAATCTTCATTGGTGACTATTTCGGTTGGAATATAACTTCCGGTACCGGTAATTATAATGTTTTTGTTCATCTTTAACTAAAGTTTACTTTAAATGCCTGTTGCATTTTCAGGCAGGGCTATTCTTTTAATTAGTATAAACTTCCTTTATTTCTATCAATATTTGGTTCACTTCATCAAGGGAACATGCTTCCATCAAAGATACCCTGAAATGTTTGAAATCCGGGTATCCTTTGAAATAATCCGAATAGTGCTTTCTTATTTCGTTAAGGGCAACCCGCTCACCTTTCCAGTCGACTGATTTTTCCAGGTGGATCCGGCAAATTTTAACCCGTTCCCGGATATCCGGAGGAGCAAGCTTTTCCCCTGAGGCCAGGTAATGCTTGATTTCCCTGAAGATCCAGGGGTTACCATAACTTCCCCTGGCAATCATAATCCCATCGACATGATAGGTTTCTTTAAAATGCTTTGCAGCTTCAGGTGTAAACACATCGCCATTACCAAATACGGGAATATGCATAGCCGGATTCTTCTTTACATCTCCGATCAAGGTCCAGTCGGCCGGTTCACTCGATCGGGTCACCCTGGTCCGTGCGTGGATGGTGATCGCCTGGATACCCACATCCTGCAAGCGTTCGGCTATCTCTACTATATCTTTTCTATGGTTATCATAACCGAGGCGCGTTTTCACGGTAACGGGCCTGCTCACGGCTTTCACCACGGCCTCAGTCATTTTTACCATTTTAGGTATATCGTTCAGGATGCCGGAACCGGCGCCTTTCTCTGCCACCTTTTTAACAGGACAACCATAATTAATGTCGATGATATCGGGGCCGGCTTCTTCAGCGAATCTGGCCGCCTGCACCATCGAATCGATGTCATGCCCGAAGATCTGGATCCCGATGGGCCTTTCGAAATCCGTGAATTCCAGTTTTTTCACGCTCCTGGCAGCCTCGCGGATAAGCCCTTCTGACGAAATGAATTCGGTGTAAGTGATATCGGCGCCGAGCATCTTGCAGACGTAGCGAAATGGAGGATCGCTGACATCTTCCATGGGCGCCAGCAAGATCGGGAATTCACCGGCTTCTATGGGACCTATTTTTACCAAATTGTTCTAAAGTAATTCAAGGTACAAAATTAGTAATTTTGCAGGGCATTTCAGAAATTTATGTTCAGGGAACCCCCTTTCCGCAATCTTCCGCCTTATTTAAAGATACTGGCCCTTATCATGGTCATGATCATCACTTTCCTGGTAGTATTAGCACTGGGCGTAGCTATTTCCATTCCATTCTTCGGCCGGAGTCTGTTTGAAGGCATCGCAGCAGTTTCCGATTATTCAGATCCGCAAACCGTTCTCGCGCTTAAATATTTCCAGATCGTAAACCAGGTCGGTGTATTCATTGCGCCGGCTATCATTTTCGTTATTCTCACGGATGATTATTATTCCAGATACCTGAATTTGGATAATAGAATCAGGCGGTTAAGCATCATTTTTGGGTTTATACTCCTATGGGTTTCCATGCCTTTTATCAACTGGCTGGTTCAAATCAACAATGAAATGCATTTGCCATCTTATTTAGCCGGCATTGAAACCTGGATGCGAAATTCGGAGGATAATGCCCAAAAACTGACCGATGCGTTCTTTGTTACAAAAACATGGGGCGGTTTTATGGTCAACCTGCTGATGATCGCCGTTCTCGCTGCTATAGGAGAGGAGCTGATCTTCCGGGGGATCCTTGTGAAGTTATTCCGGGAATGGACCGGAAACGTGCATCTGGCCGTCATAATTCCCGCTTTGCTGTTCAGCGCGCTGCATTTACAGTTTTATGGATTTTTCGGCCGACTGGTGCTGGGTATTATCCTGGGTTACCTGTTTGTCTGGTCGGGTTCTCTTTGGGTGCCAATCGTAATTCATTTTCTGAACAATGCAATGGCAGTGATCGTGTCATTTCTTGACCAGCGGGGTCTGATCGGCACAGACCTGGAAACATTCGGCACATCACAAAATACGCTGATAATTACGGGAAGTTTTTTGCTTACGATCTTTACGATGAGCGTGATTTTCCTGCATGAAAAAGGGTATTTCAAAAAGTTTGCAAAAAAAAGACCCTGATCCGCCATAGGCGGACCAGGGTAGTAATTATTTTGAAAGTTTCGAATCTTAGCGAATTTTAGCAGCTTTTTTGGAAGAATAGTTGATTTTAAAGGCACCTGCTTTTCTCAATTCCTGCTTGATATCGGAAATAATTCCCATACGGGTATCCTTGTCAGCTTTAATTGAAGTTGTCATCAACCTGCGATCTGCTTCATCACGGGCTTCACGCTCTACGGCAATAAAACCCTGAATATCCTGGATGGTAGCGAACTGGTCATTGAGCTGTATCCTGGATTCAGTACCATAAGTGGCTCTCACGGGTTGACCGACATAGATGAAACTGACCAGATTTTTTCTTTCGAGTTTCTGTACTTCAGTAGCTCCCGGAAGGCGGATTTTCACGATAAGGGTTGTTTCACGCATTGTCGTGGATACCATAAAGAAGCAAAGCAAAATGAAAACAATGTCTGGTAATGAGGCTGTGCTCACTTTTGGCAACCCGCCTGACTTTTTTTCTCTAAATCGTCCCATAACGCATCTCCTTATTTAATTTTACCGATATCTTCAGGTTCAGCTTCTGAAATAGCCATTGGAATGACCGCCTGAATAGCTTCCTGTTTTTGAGGATCAACCAGTTTGTCATATTTAGTCCCAAATTTTTCAACGGATAATTCATCGCGCATTTCCTGGAAAGCTTTGGTAAGCTCATTCTGGACTCTGATGTAGGTTTCGTAAGAGGTACCACGGTCATTCTTTAATGAAATAACCCCTCTTGAAACATAAACATCACCGAGGAGATCGATATTTTCGAGCTTTTTCTCAGGCAGATCAGCTTCATCGTTAGGATTCAGGAAGAAGTTCTTGGTCTCATCCTTCAAAGTAAGTATGTTGCCTGGTTTTCCTTCAACAAGAAGCTGGTTTGCGCTATTTATAAGTACTTCGAAGATGTTTCTCTGATTTAGGTCAACGCTTGTATTATCTTCAACCGGAGGCGGCAGTTTCCTGGTAATACCAGTGTCTACATCCATAGTTACGGTAACCAGGAAGAATATCAGGAGAATGAAAGCGATATCTGCCATAGAAGCCGCGTTGATCTCCGGTACCCCTTTTTTATTTCTCATAACCAGGAATATTATTTAATGATTCGGATCACTGAAGTATATATAAATACACAAATAGCTAAAGCCATTATGGAATAAGTCATTATCAAACCTGTTCCAACCATTTTGACAGCACCGGCAGTTATGTTATATTTCTCGAGCTGGTCAGGAGTTAAATTGTTCTTCGACAATGCATAGGAAATGAATCCCAAGATGAGTATAATTGCTAAAATCATCAGCACTTTTACAGATCCTTTCGGATTTTTTACAATGCTGACTAAAGATACTGTTAAAGTGACCACAACTGCGAAAATGAACAGGGAATATCCCCAATAAAGCAACAGATCCGGTTTGGCTGGATTTAAATAAAACAGCAGCACGAATATTGCTGAAATCGCCATTAGTCCGTAAAGCAGCCACTGAACGTATTTAAAATTCTTTTCATTCATGGTCGTGAATTATTTCTTGTACTTTGAAAGAATGTCGATGAAAGAGATTGAACTGTCTTCCATGTCATTGACAAGGCTGTCAATCTTGGAAATCAGGTAATTATAAAAGAATTGCAGGATGATGGCAACGATAAGACCGAATACAGTGGTCAAAAGGGCCACCTTAATACCACCTGCAACGATGGTTGGGCTGATATCCCCGGCGGCTTCAATAGCGTCGAATGCCTGAACCATCCCGATAACCGTTCCTAAGAATCCGAGCATAGGTGCGGTAGCAATGAAGAGCGAAATCCAGGAAAGTCCGCTTTCCAGCCTGCCTAAAAGTACGCTGCCATAGGAAATCACAGTCTTTTCAACTATTTCCAGGCCTTCATCATGCCGTGAAAAACCCTGGAAAAAGATGCTTGCAACCGGGCCGCGCGTATTTTTGCAAACCTCTTTTGCTTCTTCTATCCCCTTGGATTCAAGCGCTGTTTCGATCTGGTTAAGCAACTTCTTGGTGTTTGTTCCTGATAAACTCAGGTACAAAGTTCTTTCAATGGAAATAGCAAGACCAATGATAAGACAGAGCAGGATCGAAGCCATAAAACCTGCACCCCCCTGGATAAAATAGTTTTTTATCACCTGGTGGAAACCCCTGGATTCACCTGTAGCGGGTGTAGTCGTTGAGGTCTGGGTAACAGTCTGGCTTCCCGTGCCTTGAGTCTGTGCGGCCATCTGATTGCAAACCCCTAGGGTAAGCAGGGCTGTAAGTGTCAAAAATGCGACTAAACGTTTCATAGTTTAACGGATTGATTATTAATTTGTTAATTTGGTTTAAAATTAATATTTGCGGAGAGAATGGGATTCGAACCCATGAACCGCTTGTGACGGTTACACACTTTCCAGGCGTGCGCCTTCGACCGCTCGGCCATCTCTCCCCTCATTGTAACGGTTCTACTCTCCTAAATCGTCGGCTAAAGTAATAAAAAAACTTTTTAATAATTTTTAGATTTGAAATTTATAAACAATCTAATCTAAGTTTGTTGTTTTATTTTCAAAGATTTTTATTCCTTGCCCTTAGCTGATTGTTATTTCTCCTCTCAGGGAAACCCGGAGCAAACTTTCTATTTCTTTTTTACTGAGGCCTGTGCCAAATAAGTACATCAGTTTTGCCACTGCGGATCATCCCAAGCGGTAACTGTGAACCGGTCACCCGGTCACCCGGTCACCCGGTCACCATTTAACTTAAACAGCTCAATCGCATTCCGTGTCGTAATTTCCGCCACTTCTTCCACTTTTATCTTTTTTATTTCCGCCAGTTTTTTCGCAACTTCTATTAGATACGCACTTTCATTCCTTTTACCACGATGCGGAATCGGGGCCAGGAAAGGTGCATCGGTTTCCAGGAGCAGGTGCGCTAAAGGGATCTTTTCCACGACCTCTGCCAGTCCGGAGTTTTTATAAGTCAGCACCCCGCCGATTCCCAGCATGAAGCCCATCCCGATAATATGCTCCGCCTGTTCCTGATTTCCTGTAAAACAATGAAAAACTCCCCTTAACCCTGGCTCATTATATTCATCCAGCAAAAGGAATATTTCATCAAATGAATTCCTCGAATGAATGACAACCGGCAGGTCATATTCCAGGGCCAGCCTGATCTGGATACGGAAAGCCTCCCGTTGCTCCGTGAAAAAAGTCTTGTCCCAATAAAGATCAATTCCCATTTCCCCAATGGCATAAAACTTCTCCTTCTTAAGCCATTCAATGACTGATTCCAGGTGACCGGAATAATCCTTTCCCACCGAAGTGGGATGAAGCCCCATCATCGGAAAACAATTCTGCGGAAAATCCCTGACCAGTTCCATCATGGGTAGGATACTGTCTTTATCGATATTTGGAAGGATCATGTACCTGATATCGTGTTTGATGGCCTGCCGGATAACCTCATGCCGGTCAGGGTCAAATTGCTCTAAATACAAATGTGCATGTGAGTCTGTCAGGATCATGCGACAAAATTAGAGGAATTTAAAGCCGAAGTCTTATTTTTGTAAAAAATCGGCCTTGAAAAAGATCCTCATCATCAGGTTCAGCTCTATCGGCGATATTATACTGACTACACCGGTAATCAGGTGTCTTAAGCAACAGATCCCAGGTTCTGAAATTCATTTTGCCGTCAAGAAAGCCTTTTTCCCTTTAGTGCAGGCTAATCCGTATATTGACAAAATCCATCTTCTGGAAGATGACCTGAAAGGATTTGCAAAGAAGCTGAAAAATGAAAATTTTGACTTCATTGTCGATTTACACCAGAGTATCCGGTCAAAATATATCAGGATGGTTTTAAAAGTTCCGTCTGAAGGTTTTCCGAAGATCAATGTCCGGAAATGGCTGCTCACCAGGTTTAAAATCAATACCATGCCTGATGTTCACCTGGTTGACCGGTATTTTAAAGCCGCATCAGCATTGGGAGCGGTCAATGACGGAAAAGGACTGGATTATTACATTCCCCCGAAAGATGAAGTTGACCTGGCTTCCTTGCCGGCAGGCTTCCGGGAGGGTTTTACCGCATTTGTCATTGGCGCTAAGCACACTACCAAGCGCCTGCCTGATCATAAGATTATTTCGATCTGCAATAAGCTGAACCGGCCGGTTATTTTACTTGGCGGACCGGAGGATGCCGGAAAGGCAGAAATTATCGCGGCCGCTTGCGGGTCTTTGGTCCGTTCCATGTGTGGCAGCCTGAACCTGAACCAGTCTGCTTCACTGGTCAGGCAGGCACAGGTGGTAATTTCCCATGATACCGGCCTGATGCATATTGCCGCCTCTTTCCGGAAGAAGATTATTTCTATATGGGGAAATACTGTGCCGAAATTTGGCATGTACCCTTATATGCCCGGAGATGAAAAAAAATCTGCCATTATCGAAGTTAACGGGCTAAAATGCCGTCCTTGCAGCAAACTTGGCTATGACCGCTGCCCGAAGGGACATTTCAGGTGTATGGAGGAGATTGATGAGGAAGCAGTGCGGTCAGCGGTCAGCGGTCAGCGGTCGGCAGTCAGCGGTCAATAGTCAGCAGTCAGCAGTCAGCAGTTTTGAATTTGGAATTTGGAATTTGTTTGGAATTTGGTGCTTGGAATTTGGAATTTGAAATACCAGGATCTGGTGTTACAAATCAGCTAAGAACGGATTGCTGTAGCTCTCAAATCCTATCGTTGTGTCGGAGCCGTGCCCCGGGTAGACCTTATAATCGCGCGGGAGGATCAGAAGTTTTTCCCTTATGCTTTTGATCAGGAGGTCGTAGTCGCCGGTTGGAAGGTCGGTCCTGCCGATGCTCTGGTAAAACAGGACATCACCTGTGATCACGAATTTATCAGCATGACTGATGAAACAAACACTGCCGTCAGCATGGCCTGGCGTTTCGACTACCTGCAATTCAGCATGGCCGAACCTGATGGTGTCGCCTTCTTTCAACTGGAGTTGCGGAACGATGGTTTCTAAGTTATCAAAGTCATAAATAAAACCTGTTTTTGCTGCATACCTGATAAGTTCCAACCCGCCCGGATGGGCTTCGGGTTCCAGCCCGTATTCCCGGCTGATAAAGGCCATCCCGGTAATATGGTCGATATGGCAGTGGGTATTTAGCAACCTTACCGGTTTTAATCCTTTTTCTTTAATGAAACCGGTGATTTCAGCCTGTTCCTCCGGACCGTAGCAACCGGCATCAACGATGGCACATTCTTTGGTTTCATCCCAAAGAACATATGTGTTGACCTGGAAGGTGTTAAAAACGAAACGATAGATCTGGAGCATAATGACTATTTAAACGGCGGTAAAGATAACAATTCTACCTTTTTTTAGTTTAATTTAGTGCCCCAATTGCTGAAATTCTCCAGGATGATAACTAACCTGAAAATAATCAAGAGATTTTTATTTTATACAGCACTGGTGCTTGTTATGGTCCTGTCTTTTTCTTCATCAGGTTTTGCCCAGTTTTATAACGGAAGCCAGATGAGTTTCGGGAAAAACCGTATCCAGTACAAGGAGTTCCTCTGGACCTATTATAAGTTCGATGATTTCGATATCTATTTTTACCTGGGCGGCAGGGAATTGGCTGTTACTACGGCGAAATATGCCACTGAGCAAATCCCGCTCCTGGAGAAAAAACTTGAAACCGGCCTGGAACAGAAAATCCAGTTCCTCGTTTATAATAATCTTACCGACCTGAAGCAGAGCAACATCGGTTTTGCGAATGAAGCCCGCTATAATACGGGTGGGATCACCCATATTATTGGCAGCAAAGTATTTCTTTATTTTAACGGCGAACAGCGTAATTTTGAAAAGCAGATCAGGGCAGGAATAGCCAATGTTTTGCTGAACCAGGCATTTTATGGCACCAGTGTGGGCTCCCAGGTCAAAAACACAACCTTGTTTTCACTTCCGGAATGGTACAGCAATGGGTTGATCTCTTTCCTGTCCGAAGAATGGAATACGGAAATTGACAACCGGGTTAAAGATGGTATATTGTCAGGAAGATATGACAGGCTGAACAACCTGACCGGTGAGGATGCCCTCTTTGCCGGGCATATGATCTGGAAATATATAGCTGATAAATTCGGCCCCCAGGCTTTGACCGATATAGTCAGTATGACCCAGATCAGCCGGAGTATCGACAATGGTTTTTTGTATGTAATAGGAGTATCTTACAAAACCCTTGTTACCGATTGCCTGGAACATTTTAAGGAGATTTACCAGGCTGAAGAAAAGGGGAGAAGTGTCCCGGAAAATCTCTTTCTCAAAAAAGTAAAGAAAGACCGGGTTTACAGCCAGTTTAAATTCAGCCCCGGCAGGAGCATGGCTGCTTTCGTAGAAAATGACGAAGGAAGGTACAAAATTATAATCCAGGACCTTGCTTCCGGAAAGAAAATTAAGGCCCTCAGGGGTGGGTTCAGACTGGAGGAAAAGATCGATTATACCTATCCGTTGCTTGCCTGGCACCCATCAGGGAGACTGCTGGCAATCATCCTGGAAAAAAAAGGCGAAGTCTATCTTTATTTTTATAACCTGGAAGAGAAGCACCTGGAGAATATCATCCTTTATAATTTTGAAAAGGTAATAGACTTTTCTTACTCACCCGATGGAACATTCATGGTCTTTTCTGCCGTCCAGAAGGGGCAGTCTGATCTGTATATTTTCAATATCGCCGCCGGATCACACCAGCAGCTTACCAATGATATTTATGATGACCTCCACCCGGTTTTTGCTGATGGCACAAGATCGATCCTCTTTGCTTCCAACCGGCCGGACGAAAATTTCCAATGGGAAAATATTGAAGATGCACCGGTGGCTGTGCCGCAAAAGACTGATTTATACCTGCTGGTGAGAGAAGACCAGGAGAATGTTTTGCGCCGCGTGACCAATACCCCCCTGGGAAATGAGCTGCGTCCGGTTATGACCGGCCAGGGAAGGTTTGCTTTCCTGAGTGATGAAAACGGGATCAATAACCGCTATTTCGGCCGCTTCGACAGCACAATCAGCTACGTGGATACAACCATCCATTACAGGTATTTTTCCGAAACCTATCCGGCCACGAATTATTCCAGGAGTATCCTTGACTTTCATATAAACCAGGGATCTTCATGGCTGTCGCAAGTCATTTTTTCTGATGGGAAATACCTGATGCAGTCTGAAGAATTTGATACCCTGCAGGAGATGAAACCGGTGGCGCTGGAGCAAACCATGTTCCGGGGTATCCTGATAAAAGAAGCCGAAATCGTCAAGGAGAAGGAACTGGTTGAAGAGATAAAAGAATCTTACGGTGAATACACTAAACGGTTCCGTAATGTATTCCGGCAGGATGAAAAACCTCCCGAACCAATTCAGAAAAAGCCGGCAGAGATCGATATCAATAACTATGTTTTCGATAATCAGGCTGTCGTTGCAACAACCAAACAGGATACCATTTCACCGGGCGGAAAAGAAAGACCTGGCGGGAAACTTGAGCTCAGGGATGCGTTTATTATCCCCAAAAGGCTGAACTACCGGGTGGAATATTCAATCAACCAGATGGCGGCCCAGCTGGATTTCGCAGCGCTGAACTTTTTCTACCAGCCCTTTGGCGGTGGAGGTGACAATGGAATCAATAACCTTGGTTTGAATGGGTTTTTCCAGATAGGACTTACGGATCTGCTGGAAAATCACCGGATCATTGGCGGATTCAGGATACCGCTGAATTTAAGCAATATTGAATACATTTTCAGCTATGCCGATTTGGAAAAAAGGCTTGACAAAGAAATAATGATTGTCCGGCAAGCCACTGAAAATGAGTACTATTACGGATTCTATACTTTCATTGAGCGGCTCAGGTCCTATCAGCTCTATTACATCCTGAAATACCCGTTTTCACCGGTCTTTGCTGTCAGGGGGACTGCAAATATCAGGTACCAGAAATCAACATGGTTATCTACTAACGAACCGGCGCTCAGGGAACCCGATCTGAATGAATACTGGGGCGGTGTAAAGGGCGAGGTCATATACGATGATACTAAAGACATCGGACTGAACCTGATGACCGGCACCCGCTTTAAAATATTCGGGGAGTACACGCAAGTCCTTGAAAAAAATAACAAGAGCATGTTTGTTGTAGGATTTGATGTCAGGAATTACCAACGGATACACCGTTCCTTTATCTGGGCCAACAGGCTGGCTGCCAGTACCTCTTTCGGGAAAAACAGGCTGATATATTATCTTGGCGGCGTGGATAACTGGCTTTCCCCGAAATTTGAGAGCGCCACGCCGATCGATTATACCATGAATTACGCCTACCAGGCTGTGGCAACCAACCTGCGCGGTTTTAACCAGAATGCCCGGAACGGTAACAGTTTTGTGGTTTACAATTCAGAACTCAGGTTCCCGGTTTTCCGCTATTTCTTCAACCGGCCGATCAAATCCGATTTTTTGAATAATTTCCAGATCGTTGGTTTTGGCGACGTCGGTCTTGCCTGGGCCGGTAAAGATCCTTATTCGGAAAATAATTCTTTCTATATTAGATATATCCAGGATGGGTCGCTCTGGATCAAGGTCAGGGAGCAAAAAGAGCCATTGGTCGGCGGTTTCGGCTTCGGCGCCCGCACCCGCGTCCTGGGTTATTTCCTTCGTGCTGACCTTGCCTGGGGTATGGAAGATCGCAAAGTGCAGAAACCTAAATTCTATCTTTCTTTAAGCCTCGATTTTTAAATTGTTATACAGTACTGCCTGTTGAAAACTAAATTTTATAAAAAGTTTTGAGCTTTTTATCCCATTGATAATCTTCTGTTTGGCACGGTAAAAATCTTAAGGTGCATTTGCTTTCAGGGTACAAATATTTATTAGAAATTGTTGAAAAATATAACTTATACGATGTATAGTGCAATAAATCAATAGTTTATAAATTTTCAACCTCCTGATGTTGAAAAGTTGATAGTACAAAACCATTGTTCTTATAGTATTTTAGCCAAAGAGAAATTTCCCCCCAGTCTGAATAGTAAATTAGTTGAATTATAAATGTTTATAGTAGAATTTTCATTTTAAACCAGGTGAGATGAAGGAATTGGAAAATACCCTTTTCGACAGTTTGCAGACGGAAGAAGCGCAGGATCAAGCCGATAATAAAAAAGGCGATTATTTTCAGGAGATGTTGGAACAACGGCAACGACCACCTGTGGAAGAAGTAGAAAAACAAAACCTTGTTGCGGTGGAACCAACTGAACGGATCAACGGTGAACAAAAACCTCATGCGGATTTGCAGTCACATCTTTACGCGGATGTGCTTCGTGAGGCTACAGCTTATTTTAAGGGCGATACACTGGCTGCCAATGTGTGGATCAATAAATATGCTTTAAAAAACAGCGACGGCCAGTTGTTTGAGCTTACACCGGATGATATGCACCACAGGCTGTCCGCTGAAATTGCCCGTGTAGAAAGCAAATACCCGAATCCGCTCAGTGAAAAGGAAGTATTTCACCTGCTGAAGGATTTCCGTTATATCGTCCCGCAGGGAGGCCCCATGGCCGGGATAGGAAATAATTTCCAGATATCATCTTTATCAAACTGTTTTGTCATCGGGAATAAAGGCAACTCCGATTCTTACGGCGGCATCATGAAAATTGACCAGGAACAGGTACAGCTCATGAAACGCCGCGGCGGTGTCGGGCATGACCTGTCGCACATACGCCCGACCGGGAGCCCGGTCAAAAACAGCGCCCTGACTTCCACCGGGATCGTGCCTTTTATGGAACGGTATTCCAATTCCACCCGTGAGGTCGCACAGGACGGCAGGAGGGGTGCCCTGATGCTGTCTATTTCCATCAAACATCCCGATGCCGAATTGTTTATCGATGCCAAGCTGGAACAGGGAAAAGTAACAGGCGCGAATGTATCGGTGAAGATCGATGACGAATTCATGAATTCCGTTAAGAACAATATCCCTTACGTTCAGCAATTCCCGGTTAATTCACCGGATCCGATGTTCCGCAAGGAGATTGACGCGATGAAATTGTGGAACAAGATCATCCATAATGCCTGGAAATCAGCCGAGCCGGGTGTGTTGTTCTGGGATACCGTAAAACGGGAAGCAGTTCCCGATTGCTACGCCGATCTTGGTTTCACCACTGTCAGCACCAACCCCTGCGGAGAAATCCCGCTGTGTCCATACGATAGCTGCCGCCTGCTCGCCATTAACCTTTACAGTTACGTAGACGAGCCTTTTACCCAGCACGCCATTTTCAACGGCAGCCTTTTTAAAGAGCACGCCAGGCATGCCCTGCGTGTAATGGATGACATCATCGACCTGGAACTGGAAAAGATCGACCGGATCATTGCAAAAATTGAAGCCGATCCTGAAGAAGAAGATATCAAGCGGATCGAAAAGAACCTCTGGCTGAATATCCGCGAAAAGTGCATCCAGGGAAGGCGCACCGGCATAGGCATAACAGCCGAAGGTGACATGCTTGCCGCCCTGGGTTTGCGTTACGGCTCTGACGATGCGATCAGCTTCTCCACCGAAATCCATAAACTGCTCGCGCTGGAAGTGTACCGTTCTTCCGTCAACCTGGCAAAAGACCGTGGTTCTTTCCCCATCTACAGCGCCGAAAGGGAGAAAAATAACCCCTTCATTCTCCGTATCCGTGAAGCCGATCCGGCGTTGTATGAAGATATGACCACTCACGGCCGCCGCAATATCGCCATGCTGACCATTGCCCCGACAGGCAGCGTCAGCATCTGCACCCGCACCACCTCCGGTATTGAGCCCGTGTTCATGGTGTCTTACAAAAGAAGAAGGAAAGTCAACCCGAACGATCTGGATGTCAAGATAGATTTCGTGGATGAACTGGGTGATTCCTGGGAAGAATACAACGTCTTCCATCCCAAGTTCGAAGAATGGCTGCATGTCAACGGCTACGATACACATGCACTGAGAAATTATTCCGACGAGGAACTCGGCCACCTCATAGAAAAATCGCCTTATCACCAGGCGACATCCAACGATATCGACTGGCTCAGCAAAGTGAAGATGCAGGGGGCCATCCAGAAGTGGGTTGACCATTCCATCAGCGTGACGGTAAATGTTCCGAAAGATACGACCGAAGACCTGGTCAGCCAGATTTACATGGCTGCATGGGAGAGCGGCTGCAAGGGCATGACCATTTACCGCGACGGGTGCCGTTCCGGTGTGCTCCTGAAGGATGACAAGAAAAAAGAGCAGGAAAAAGCAGAACTGCAGTTCAGGGAAACTTCGGCTCCCAAGAGGCCGAAAGTGCTCGAGGCCGAGGTGCTGCACTTTCAGAATGACAAACAGAAATGGGTAGCCGTTATCGGTTTGCTCGATAACAGGCCCTATGAAATATTCACCGGTGAAGCCGAAGGGTTTACGGTTCCGGAATGGGTCAAGACCGGGCAGATCATCAAGAACAAGCTGGAAGACAATAATTCCCGTTACGATTTCCATTACATGAATAAATATGGCTACAAAGTGATCATGGAAGGCTTGTCATGCCAGTTCAACGTTGAATTCTGGAACTACGCCAAGCTGATCTCCGGCATCCTGCGCCACGGCATGCCCATACCATTCGTGGTGCACTTGGTAGATAACCTGCAATTTGAGGCCGAATCGATCAATACCTGGAAAAACGGCGTAGTCCGTGCCCTGAAAAAATATATCCCCGACGGCACAAAGCTATCCAAAGAAAAATGCCCGCACTGCGGCGAACGCGACACCCTCGAATACCGCGAAGGCTGCGTGACCTGCACGGCTTGCGGGGATTCGAAGTGCAGCTAGGAAAAAGCTGTAGCGACGTTGCCCCGTCATTGCAGAGACGTTGGCGGTTGTAGAGACGTTGCATGCAACGTCTCTACAATCTGAAGGGATGGAGTCCCTTTTTTCGCGACCAAGATTAACCGAACTCAATATATTCTACCATCATTTACTGATTTTCTGCTTGGGCTGGATTGGGGGTTGAAAGGTTTATTACAGATAGCCAGGTCTTTGCAATGCTATTTTGCTAATGATATATGATAAGTCATTAAAAGGAAATTGAATTTATTGCTTATATAGTAAAACTTTAGTCGTAATAAAAGTTGGTGATGGTAATTAAGTAAAGAGCCTAAAATGAGAATTTTTCGATAATTTAATAGAAAAGAATAATGGAAAAAAAAGAAAGCAATCAATTAGAAATTAATACCGAAGATGCGATTTCTATTGATAAAGCAGAAAAACTAGAAAAGGAGCGTCAGGAAATACTAAATAGTGCAGTAAGTGGAAAGATCGGAAATATTCGAGAAAAAGTAGCTTTTCTTCTAAACAATTTTACCCCTACTAGAAATTCCGATATAGAATTAGCTTGGCTTTTCTGGGAAACTTTCGAAAAAGATATTTTTACAGGAATAAACATAACAAAACAAGAATTATTCAGACTTACTAAAATGAGTTCTCTATCCAGAATTAGAGCAAAAATTCAAAATGAATATAAACTTTTTCAAGCTGATGATAAGGTTAAAAAGTTTAGAGGTGTTCTGGAAAAAGAAAAAAAGCAAGAAGCTATTGAGGATAAACCGGATTATCCACTTTATACTATTTATATTGATGAAACCGGAAAAACCCAAGAATATTTATCTGTTGGGAGTCTTTGGCTAACAGATCCAAAGTCAGCAGTTTTTGCCAGCTTTGAACTAAGAGAGTGGATGAAAAATAATAAAATTGATTATGAATTTCATTTTGCGGAACTTACAAACCATCGTTTAGAAGAATATAAAGGATTTTTCCTAAAATTTCTAGCATTACATCCAAGCGCTGGGTTTAAAGCAATTATAATTAATCGCCATGGTTTAAAGAATATCAACAATGCTATTACAGATTTGACTTTTCATTTAATCAATAACGGGGTAAATCATGAAAATTCTACTGGAAGAGCTCCTCTTCCAAGATTGTTGCAAGTTAGATTAGACAATGAAGAAAAAGGTAGTGACAGGTTAAAACTAGAAAATGTAAAAGAGCGGATTATAAGCCAAAAAATTGAAGGTTTGTACATTGACAGCTTTGAAATCGTTGATTCAAAAGGTAATTTTTATCTTCAAGTAGTTGATTTATTCATTTCTTCAATAAATAGAAAGTTACATTTTCCATTAACTAAAGAACATCCCAAAGATATGTTGGCGGAATATATTTTAAGGTTATTAAATTTCGATTTAGAGAATGTCGATAAAATGAATAATAATATTGATAAATCGATGGTATTTAATTTAATATATAAAAAATAAACTTCCCCCAACGAGCTGACAACTAGGTAATTCGGGATTTGGCGGTAAAGTAAACCAATAATAGAAATGATAATTAAATTATAACCTTAAACCATCTAAAACCCGCGCTGTGGCTGCCGAAAGTGAGGAGTATATAAACAAAAACAAACTCGCAATGCCTAAATTAGAAAATCAATTACAATTAAAAAAGTGTCCTCATTGCAATGTGGATAGACCGAGTTTACACGAAGTAACCCACTTTGGGACTAATAATTACAATAATACCGTTACACGAATCTGGAGAACTTATCAATGTTCAAGATGTGGTGGAGTTGTCTTAGCTGGTGCAAAACATGGAACAAGTGAAATATCGGAGATGTACCCAAATTCAATAATTATTAGTGAAACGATACCTGCTAGAGCAAAGGAATATCTTGAACAAGCTGTAGATAGCATTCATGCTCCTGCGGGTGCAATAATGTTGGCAGCTTCTTCAATTGATGCGATGCTAAAAAATAAAGGGTACAAGGAGGGTGCTCTTTATTTAAGAATCAACAAAGCAGCAGAAGAACATTTAATTACAGCAGAAATGTCAAAATGGGCGCATCAAGTTCGGTTGGATGCAAATGAACAAAGGCACGCTGATGAAGATTTCGTTTTACCAACGGAAGAAGATGCAAAAAGAACAATAGATTTTGCCTTAGCATTAGCAGAATTTCTATTTGTTTTACCAAGTAAAGTTGCGAAAGGAATTGAAGACACTAAAAAATAAATTATCCAGAAGCAGTGATATATAATATTGAGGTTGATGAGGTTAAGTCAAGGAGCATCGCTCGCAGGAACGTTTATCTCGGTGGATAATGTTGAAGCCCGAACTCCCCAACATTGCATACAGCTGGACCGCGATCAATAATAATTGACAGACACTTATTAATATGAAATTTACACATTACGACTTAGGAAATCGGACAAAAGGTGAAATCATTGAAGTAACGTTATCTGGTAATGCTGCTAACGTTAGACTTATGGATAGTTCTAACTTAAGCAGTTATCGTAATGGGAATAGACACACATATTATGGTGGACTTGTTCAACGTTCACCGATAAGATTAGGTATACCAAGTTCTGGACATTGGCACGTGACTGTTGACTTACAAGGACTTTCAGGAAGCACTAAATCATCAATTAGAATTTTACCAAGTCCATTGCCTGCATATAGACAACCTTCTTTATCGTCAGTTCCATCACTATACAGAGAAGAAGAAGACAATACCAACATTTTTAATAAAGATTACTCTATTACAAAAAAGTATGACGTTTTTATTTCTCATGCTACTGAGGACAAAGACAGTATTGTAAGACCACTTGCAGAAGAACTTCAAGGCGCTGGTTTAAGAGTTTGGTATGACGAATATGAACTTAAACTTGGCGACAGTTTAAGAAGAAAGATTGATGCGGGTTTAGCAAACAGTCGTTTCGGAATAGTTGTGCTTTCTCATCATTTTTTCAGAAAGAACTGGTCACAATATGAATTAGATGGATTAGTAACAAGAGAAATGACAGGGGAGCAAATAATACTTCCGATTTGGCACAACATTTCAAAGCAAGAAGTAATTTCATATAGTCCATCACTTGCAGACAAATTAGCAAGAAGCACAGCAACTCACACAGTAGAAGAAATTGCGACTGAAATAGTAGAACTAATTAACAACAGAAAAAAATAAAATTATGCCAAAAACAACAACAGAATTAAAAGACATCGTAAGATTAGGAGGTGGTATTAGCATTGATGCAACTACCAAAACGCCAACTGAATTAAAAGATATTACTCGGCTGGCAAACATCTCTGGTGCGACAATAGTTATAAGAAACGCGGACACAAAAACTCCGACTGAATTAAAAGACATAGCAAGACTTGCACCAGGGAAGGTCATTTTTGAGGTTTAAGTCTGAAATATTGATGCCTGCCTACAGCAGATTTGCAATAGAGAGACAGTCGTGCTTCTATGACAGTTTTATGGATAAACAAACTATAGCATTTCAAATCAGCATTTGTTGTGAAAAGTTAGTTAACTAATTCCTTATTTATGGAAAAAGAAGAAAATATCCAGTTGATTCCTTCGGGAAATCAGGAAATGATAAATTCGTCTGGAGCAAATGAATTTTTATTACAAATTCGTCCTTACTGGCAAGCAAAGAATTTAATTCAAAGAGTTGAAAAATTGCTTGTTGTTGATCCTAGTAGTGCATGCCAACGTATATTCAATGCATGTATTCACGATTTAAAGGAAAAGATAATAATAGCTGGTTTAGATATCGCAAGCGAAGCCGCAAAACAAAATCGCTTACCAACAATCTCAAAACAAGAAGATGTCGAAAACTTTTCGAGTACACGAATATTAGAACTTGCATATTATATGGGGCTACTAACCAGGCCAGAGTATAGGAAACTGACTAGGGTATATGATATAAGGAAAGATTTAGAACATGAAGATGATGAGTATGAAGCAGGAATTGAAGATTGTTTTTATATTTTCAAAACAACCATTGAAATAGTATTATCACGTGATCCGGTTCATTTATTAAAATTGACTGATGTTAAGGATATTGTTGAAAACCCTACTCCTGTTTCATTGAGCAATACTGTTATATCTGATTATAAGTCAGCTCCCATACCAAGACAGTTGGAAATTTTTAAATTTCTTTTCTATTCAGTATTAAATGATAAACATCCCGATATTGTTCGCCAAAATTGCTATAATTCAATTTATTCATTAAAAGAATTTACCAATAAACAAGTTATTCTGGAGTTGGCAACAGATTTTACTCAAAAATTAGATAGAAAGACACCTAAACTTAGTGAAGCAAGAGTATGTAATGCTTCTGGAATTTTACCGTATTTAAAAAAGGTAAATTTGATAGAATTTTTTAAAGAATTTTATAGTACAATGAAAATGAATAGTTATGGATTCAAAAGTTATAAGCAACATGGGGAATTACTTAGGAATTTTCGTGAAGTGGGAGGGTTAGACTATTGTCCTAATGAAATTATAAGTGATATTCTCGAATGGTTAGTCCTTTGTTATATCGGTGAACCAAGCTATGGTATATATTCTTCATCACGAAAAGTGTTTTATTCAAATGTTGGTGCGCCTTTGGCATTAGAAATTATGGAAGAATCACAGAAGGATATCTTTAAAATCATTAAAGATTTATCAAAGAAAAGCAATCAGGTTAAATATGCAATTCAAAATCCTTATGTGGCAAGAAGGTATCAAGAAATCATGGATAAAATTCAAGAATAAAATCTTGCTAAAAAGCCATCGATAGATATGCTGGATTGGTATAAGATTAGATGTTTCTCATGCAATGAATGGTACAAGAAATAGAATTATTAATTTTTCTTAAACACTAATCAGCGGTTATCAATAATTTTTAATATAAAGTAATTAATGCGGAACCAAAGACACCAATTGAGAAATGGGGAAGTATTTAAGAAGAAACTATCTGAACTGCAGGATTATAGAACAAATCTGAGTTCTGCAAATCTTGAAGACTTCAAAAGATTAAAAGCTGAAATATTAAGTCTTTTAAATGATAATCAAAGAATAAGATTTAATCAAATTATTTTTTATTTGGAGAAAAAGGAATTGACTGACATGTCAACCGATGATTTACCTTTTTAATTCTTAATAAATGGTTATAGAAATAAATGAAAAAGGATTTAAGCAAGCTGAAGCTTTAATAAATGATTTAATATTTTCATTAGAATTTGATAAAAATTCACCTTCGGATTTAAAAAATTTTAAATTATTAAAGGCTAGACACGGGAATTCCGATTTTGAAATGGAATTAGCAGAATTTATTTGTGGTGAACCAAATAATAGCTTTCCATATAGGAGTTCATATTTTTTAACAAAATTTTTTACTGACTTAGGATTTGAATACTCTCATGATAGAAGTACAAGAAGATTTTGGGTTAGAGATGTTTTACTTGAATTACCTATAAAAAATATATCATTAATTATTGAGAAAGGATTATTTAATAAGCGAGATTTTCGAAAAGAGGCAAAAGAGAACAATACTGATTTCGAGGAAAACATTAAAAAAGCAATAATGGAATTTAAATCATTAATTGATGATAGTTTAAATATTGATTCTGTTATTGATTTATCATATCTGCTTGATTTTAATATAAATGTTAAACTTTTATTTGACAATCCAATTCAAACAAGTGATGAAGGGTTAAATAAATTAATACAGGAAGCTAAAGACAGATTTTTTGATCCCAAAGATAAATATATTGCGCTTGAGAAATTGTGGGATGCCTTCGAACGAATTAAAACATATTTTGAAGGAAATAAGAAACAATCTACAGAGAAATTAATATTCTTGATTTCAATAGGATTCGATAAAGATTACATTGAAAATGAATTTTCATCATTGACTACAATAGGAAATAATTTTCGGATAAGACACCATGAAACTGACAAAAAGGAAATTACTAATACTAAACATATTAATTATCTTTTTTTTAGGATGCTTTCATTAATTGATTTATGTTTAAATTGTATTGATGAAGAAAAAAAATAACTATTTGAAATAATAAAGGCTTCATATTGCGCCAGCCCTGTCCCACAAAGCGGGATAGGCTGAGAAGCGATGGTGCATGAAATCCCATTTCTGATAGTTTACATGAAAAAAGTTAATTTCAGCAATAAACCCAATAATTTATATCTTTATAAAAATAGCAGCCCATGCCAACCCTACAATTCAAAGGCAAGAACATCATCTGGAACCATCACCTGAGCGTTCCATATCACACGCTGGAAGAAATCGAAGAATTGAGCTTTCAACCAGAAAAAAGCAATGGAAATATCATCGTGGAAGGGGATAACCTTTTGGCATTGAAAGCTTTGTTGCCTCAATATAGTGGAAAAGTGAAGTGCATCTACATTGATCCGCCTTATAATACAGGAAAAGAAGATTGGGTTTATAACGATAAGGTAAATAGTCCACTTATAGTCGAATGGCTAGGGAAAGTTGTTGGTAAGGATGATCTGAATAAACATGAAAAATGGAGCTGTATGATAGCTCCTCGCTTAAAACTTCTTAGAGAATTATTATCTCCAGAAGGCATAATCATGATTTCTTGTGATGATAATGAGCATCATCATCTAAAATCGATAATGGATGAAATATTTGGTGAAATAAATTTTCTAGGAAATTTAATTTGGAAAAATGCTACTGATAACAATCCAACAAATATTGCTATTGAACACGAATATATTGTTTTTTATGCTCTTGATAAGGGAAAAATTGAACCAGTCTGGAAATCATATATTTCATCTGCAAAAGACGAATTAATAACGATTGGGGAAATTCTAACGCAAAAACACAAAAATCAAAAAGAGCTTCAAAGCGCTTACAGTGAATGGTTTAGAAAAAATAAAACCTATCTCGGAACACTTGATAGATATAAATATATTGATTCTGGGGGAGTTTATACAGGCAGTCAAAGTGTTCATAATCCGGGCAAAGAAGGTTATAGGTATGATATTATTCATCCGATTACTTTAAAACCATGCGTAGAACCGTTAATGGGATATCGTTTTCCTGAGATTACAATGAAAGAGTTACTAGAAAGTGGCAGAATTCTTTTCGGCAAGGATGAATCTAAAATAATTGAGCTTAAGGTTTATGCAAAAGAATATGAGGATAAACTATCAAGTTACTTTGAATTGGATGGTAGATTAGGTGCTTATGACTTGAGAGAAATATTCGGTAATGTGCCATTTAAAAATCCTAAGCCCGTTCAATTATTTACGTATATTTTACCTTTTATTGTTAATAGAAATGATTTAATACTCGATTCCTTCGCCGGTTCCGGGACAACCATGCATGCCGTAATGGAACTGAACAAAGAGGATAGCGGCAACCGCCGGTGCATCATGGTACAAATGCTGGAAAACTCACCTAAGGAACCGGATAAGAATATCTGCAAAGACATTACCCGGGAGCGGGTAAAACGTGCCATCGAAAAATATGGCTACGACAGCGGTTTTAAATACTTACGGGTGGGAATACCGATAGATCCGGAAAGCATGCTGGCCGGAACCCTTCCTACTTTCGCCCAGTTGGCTGATTATGTTTATTACCTGGCTACCGGGGAAAACCTGAAAGTGAAAGATCAGATCAATCCCGTAACGGGTTTCGTGGGGAATTTCGGGAAACAAGCCATCTACTTATTATATCAGCAGGATTATGAGCGACTCACTAAAATGGCATTAAACCTTCAAAAAGCAGAACAAATCCATGAATTGAGCCCCGGGATGAGAAAGATTGTTTATGCACCAGCCTGTTTTCTGGATGAAGAGTACATGCAAAACAGGCAGATCGAATATGTCAGCATACCGTATAATTTGTTTCAAAGAAGAGAATAAGAAAATGTTAATCATTTTGTTATAGTCAACAAAATGATCGGAAGTCAATGAAAATATCAAATTATCATTAAAACCGATGATACAGAACTCGGAAATATTACTCTATCAAACGGAAGACGGGCAAACGAGGATAGAAGTCAGGCTGGAAAACGAAACTGTATGGCTTACCCAGGCCCAGATGGTTGAGCTTTTTCAAACGACAAAGCAGAATATTAGTCTTCACATTAAGAATATTTACGAAGAGGCCGAATTGCAAGAGGTTCGAACTGTCAAGGAATACTTGACAGTTCAAACCGAAGGTAAACGCAGCATTCAGAGGCCTCTTACTTATTACAATCTTGATGTCATTATTTCCGTAGGCTACCGCGTAAAATCGATCCGTGGAACGCAATTCCGCATCTGGGCCACCCAACAGCTTAAGGAATACATCATTAAAGGCTTTGTACTGAACGATGAACGATTAAAGGAAACCGGGCACAGCAATCGGTACTTTGATGAACTTTTAGCCCGGATCAGGGATATCCGTAGTTCTGAAAAGATATTTTATGCAAAAATAAAAGACATCTACACCACCAGTATTGATTATTCTCCACAGAGTGAACAGGCACAAAAATTTTTTGCTACGGTTCAGAACAAAATGCATTGGGCCATACACGGGCATACGGCTGCTGAAATCATTTTCAACCGGGCTAGCGCTGACAAGCCCAATATGGGATTGACCAGCTGGAAAAACAGTCCGCAGGGGAAAATCAGAAAAACGGATGTGTCCGTGGCTAAAAACTACCTGAACCAGGAAGAACTTACACAGCTTAACCTCATAGTTGACCAATACCTTAGCTTCGCAGAACTCCAGGCAAGAAACCGGAAACCGATGTATATGGCCGATTGGGAAAGAAAACTCAATGATTTCCTGACCCTTAATGAGAAAGAAATTCTACTCGATGCAGGGCGTATTTCTCAAATAATTGCCAAAGAACTTGCCGAAAATGAATTTGAAAAATTCCGGAAACGGATTATTTCGGCTGGAGATGCGGAGGATATGAAGCAACTGGAGCAAGAACTGAAGAAATTTGATAAAAGGAAGTGAGATGTTCTTAAAAAACTACCAGATAAAAGTCGTCAATGCGCTGAAGCAGTTTTTCTCAAAAGGTGCTGAAGAAAGAAACAAATATATTAAGGGCAAGGCTCTTGGATTTAAACATGATTGGATAAAGGAAACCGCTGAAGGGATCGGAAAATCACAGGGTCAATTCTCAGATCGACCTAAAAATGGATTATTTGACGAATATCCCCGCATTATAATCAAAGTCCCGACGGGAGGAGGCAAAACCCTTTTAGCCGTCGAAGCCATCCGGGAATATCAGAATTTATTCGCCCAGCGCAAAACCGGCCTGGTGGTCTGGATCGTTCCCAGCGAAACCATTTACACGCAAACGGTTCAGCGGCTCCGTGATAAAAGCCACGCCTACCGCCAGCTACTCGACCAATCCAGCGGCGGGAATACGATCATCATAGAAAAAGGGCAAAGACTAACCACCCAGGATATCGAAAATAACCTCGTGATTCTCTTCGTAATGATTCAGTCCTTAAACCGCAGAACAAACGAATCATTAAAAGTATTCCAGGATAGTGGCGGTTATGAAAGCTTTTTCCCGGCCGATAATCGTTACGACTTGCATAAACAGCTTCTGGAACAAGTCCACAACCTGGATTTTATTTCAGCTCTTGGTACCGATAACCCGCTCATCAAAACCAGCATGGGCAATGCTATCAGGGTTTCCCGGCCTTTCATCATCATCGATGAAATTCATAAAGTATTTTCAGAACAGGCAAGGCAAACCATCGACAGCTTGAATCCCGAAATGGTATTGGGACTTTCAGCCACACCAAAACCTGAAATGAATATTCTGATTACCGTGACAGGACTCGAGTTGAAAGACGAAGATATGGTAAAACTGGATATGCACCTGTTACCTCCGGCAAGTTCGCAGGAAAATGACTGGAAGTCTATGTTGCGCGAAATGGTCAATCACCGGAAAAAGCTCGAAGTAAAGGCCATAGACTTAAGACAGGCAACCGGCCGCTATATCAGGCCTATGGCACTGATCCAGGTGGAAAGGACCGGTAAAGATCAGCGGAAAGGCCAATTTGTCCATAGTCTTGATGTGAAGGAAGATCTTATTGAACAAGGCATCAATGCGGATGAAATCGCCATTAAGACCAGCTCGCAGAATGACATTGAAGATATTGATCTTTTCAGCGGCGATTGCCCGGTACGGTATATCATCACCAAAGAAGCCCTCCGGGAAGGCTGGGATTGTTCATTTGCATACATGCTCGGCATCATTCCTAATGTCAATTCCAGTTCCGGGGTTACACAATTGGTCGGTAGAATCCTAAGGCAGCCTAATGCCATTAAAACCGGTGTTCCCGAATTGGATGAAAGCTACGTTTATTATACTAAAGGCGACACCCGACAGATTTTGGAACAGGTATCCGCAGGATTTAAAAATGAAGGTTTGGAAGATCTTATTTCAAAATTGAAAGTAAAGGGGAATGAAAGGTTCAACGCCACAAAGACCATTAAAATCAGGGAAGATTTTACAGAAAAATATCGTGGTGCGCTTTATCTGCCTGTTTGGTTAATGATAGATGAACACCATAATCAGAAAAGAAGGTTCAGTTATGACATTGACATTCGCCCGTTTATCAATCTTGGTGATTTTAAGTTAACAGATTTAATTATTAGTGAAATTGGAGACTCACTAAGCGAAGAAAACAGAGAAAGAAAAGCAATCATCGTGACTCTTGATGATGAAAGCAAAACCAAAGCCCGGGCAGAACAAGCAGAAGTCATGGAGGATAAAGGAATTAACTACAGTTATGCCACCCGGAGGTTTTCAGAAGTCATTGACAACACTTTCCTTGCCAGAAAAAAAGTCAACGAATGGCTTGGAGAATTGAATAAAAAATTAGGTGATGAAAAATTCGGCGAACATTTCAGTTTCATCATATCAAAACTTACGAAAATATTGCTTCAGGAGAGGAGAAGACAGGAAGAAGAACTTTTTCTGAAACATATTGAGGAAAAGCGGCTTGTCCTGGCAGTTACAGATGATTCAGCAACAGGCTTCAAAGTGCCGGAATCGGACAATATAACTGTAACCGGCCTTCCGGAGAGATATAAATATAATTATTATCTTTATGAGGATGTGGAAATCAGCACGATGAATGAGCTGGAAAGGAATGTGGGAGATATCCTGGATAAACAGGAAAAAATACTTTGGTGGTTTAGAAATAAAGTTTCCAAAGGATGGTATGCTATCCAGGGTTGGCAGGAATACAAGATAAGGCCCGACTTTATTGCCGCCAAAAAGAGTAGCGACGATAGGATTGAACTGGTTTACATCATCGAAAGTAAAGGGGAACATTTGATCGGAAACGCTGATACCACGTATAAAAAGAAGGTACTGGATCTAATGACCGAACAGAATAAGAAACAAAATCTCAAAGCTTATCAAACCGTCATTCCGTTTGATGAGCTCAATGCCTCGGTTGAAGCCTATCTTATCGAACAAAACAAAGAAGAGGAGGAACTGAGAAAATTGATGAAATGATTGTTTTAATCGCCCCTTCATGCCACTTCGTGTCTTCTTCGCGGAACTTCGTGTCCAGTTGGACAGTTGGACAGTCGACGGTCGGTGGTCAGCAGTTGGCAGTCAGCTAAGTTGGTAGTCAGTAGTTGGCACTAAACCTGTAACACGAAATACTCAACTGCGTCTCCGCGTCTCGGGGGTGAATGAAAAAAGATAAGTTTTGAGACGGCCTCGAATCCCGTCCCACAGATATTTTCAAGAATTTTTATTCTGGAATTTAAATAAACCGGGCTGGTTCACCGCTTGGTTTAACATCGCAAAAACACTGGCCGGTTTTTGAACTTAGCAACGTGCGTCATCTTAAACAACCCACATTTCAAAATTTATCTCAAAAGATAGTTTCTAAATTTGGAAACATTGATTATCTTTGCAGAAACAATATGTAATTGCATTTCTTTCAAACACGATTTTTAGAAGAAGCTGAAAAGTTTATTGCCGACCTTGATTCAAAAGCGGCAAGAAAAGTGTTTTATAACATAGACCTTGCTGAACAAACGAACGACCAGAAATTATTTAAAAAATTACAAAAAGATATCTGGGAATTCAGGGCAACATTTGGAAGACAACAAATCAGGCTGCTTGCATTTTGGGACAAAACCGATGAAAAAGAAACATTAGTTATTGCCACACATGGCTTCATAAAAAAAGTTGATAGAGTGCCTTCAAACGAAATTGAAAGAGCAATTAAAATCAGAACAAAATATTTTGAAAGCAAATAAAAAAATAACAATATGACAAAGACAGCATTGAAATCTTCTTCACTTGCCGAAATGAAAGACAAATATATTGGCAAAGTGGGAACAGAAACAAGGGATGAATACGAGCATGAGTTGAATATGGAGGTATTAAGCCATATGATTAAAAAGGCCAGACAAGAACGCAAATTGACACAAGAACAATTAGGAAAACTTGTTGGAGTTCAAAAGGCACAGATTTCAAAATTGGAAAGTAGTGCCAATAGTGCAACAATTGATACTATTATTAAAGTGTTCAAAGCATTGAAAGCAAATATTCAATTCAACGTAACACTTGAAAATTAACAACTTCATTTATAATTGAACTGAAAGGCGAACGCAATAAGCAAGGCTTCATCTGCCGCCAGCCAAATCCCCTCCGTGTCTTCTTCGCGGAACTTCGTGTCCGGTTGGGCAGTTGGACAGTTAGCGGTCGGCAGTCAGCAGTCAATAGTCAGCAGTCAGCAGTCAGAATTAAACACTTAAAAATCAATATCTAACCAGTTACTAATAACTGATTATTCCGGTCGAATCAGCGCCAGTGATTCCGGCGCAAACAGCGTCACTTGAAAAAGCATTTTTTTAGCTGATAACGGGAAAATTTAAGGGATAATCGACCTGTAATTCGGGCAGATAATGTACCACCTTTATCACGACGGACTTGTAACGACTACTGAAAATTTAGGAGATTTTCTTTCCTAGCAAATAATATTTCTTCTACAAACGATTAAAAAAGAAAAGTTCAGTTTTAATTAGAACTTTCTCAAATTCCACTTTCAGGGAAGACGATTATTTGATTAAATTAGCAGTACATTTTCTTAAAACACATGAGCAACATAAAACTTTTTGAAAGTAAGCAAATACGGACAGTTTGGAACGAAACAGACGAAAAATGGTATTTCGTTGTTGCAGATGTTGTACAGGTATTAACCGATACATCCAATCCGACGGATTACATAAAGAAAATGCGAAAACGGGATTTACAGCTTTCCGAAGGGTGGGGACAATTTGTCACCCCCCTTTCGGTCGAAACTCCCGGAGGTAAACAAAAGTTGAATTGTGCCCATGCAAAAGGACTTTTGCGGATCATCCAGTAACTGACAATAATTTTTCGTATATTAGCTGAATGAGAAAAAAGAAAGATACAGGAATTGAGTTCTATATTGATAAGCTGACCAACTCCATTGAAAACGTGGTTTCGGGCGACAGTTTTGCAACAGTTTATATTGGAGTTCCTGGTAACTTGGTTGCATTCGCTTGTAAACTTGCATTTCAGCGTGGGCACGAAGGCAACGTTTCTTTTCTTTCAAAAACGCAACTTGTTGAACATTACGAAATGACGCTCGGAGCGTTTCATTTAGGTGGCCGGGTAATGATTATTGAAACACAAGCTGCTCTTAAACTCATTAACAAATATTTTTAAGAATAAAAAAAATGAAAACAAATAAAATAGAATTGGACGTGGACTATATTGGTGGACAGGATTCACTGACAGTTGCAGAGGAAAAAGCACTTAGTGATTTCTTCAAACAACGTAAACTGACTACTAAAAAGCATTTGATCAAGCGACAACTTAGGAAAACAAAGCGACCTGATATAGCGGTATGACCTTTGTCGACAGAAAGGAGCGCTGTGACTATTCCGGCACAAACAGCGCCACATATAAAATTTAATATGCCATTCCGGCAATATTGACCCCCCTGAGAACTATGTTGTAAACGGTAAATAACAATGCGAGATTTCGGCAATTAAGAATGCAAGAATTCGGTAAATAAGAATGCAAGTCACACACCTTCGTTAAGTTCCCCTTTTAAAGAAAAGTTCATTTTTAAGAAGAACTTATGTGTAAATTTGATCTCATTGAAGGTAGGCTTAGTTTATTAAGTAACAGACATCCGCCAATGGGATGAAATGAGAAAAATCTACCAGCGGAATTAAAAGTCTATGAAATCAAAGGGAAATCAAGTGAATTAAAAAGTTCCATCAATCATGGTTCTCATTAAGTGGATTATCAAGTTGCGCGAAATCCGGTTCATGAAGGTTTTACAGAAATGTATTGAAAAATAAGTGAATTATTATGAAAGCTGGAATAAAACAACACGATCAAGTAATCCAGGTGATGTCAATTAATGGAGGTTATGCTACCCTTGGTTTCCTTTATCACAATGTTGATGTCTCCGGTTGGGGTACTAAAACCCCATTTAGATCAATTAATCGCATCGTACAAGATCATAGATTCTTCTTCAAAATTAAGCCAGGGCTATGGGCTTTGAAGGAAATGAAAGATGAAGTATTGAAGAAATTTTCGTTACAAGATTCTAAGGAACAGAAGAATGAAGAATTTAATCATACTTATTTTCAGGGATTATTGGTGGAAATTGGGAATATAAAAGGATATCAAACGTACACTCCTGGTCAGGACAAGAATAAATTATTCCTTGACAAACCTTTAGGAAACATTTCAACGCTTGATTCTATTTATCAGTTTAGCTATGATAATTTTGTAAAAAGAGCCAAAAATGTTGATGTGATATGGTTTAATGAAAGAAATATGCCTTATTCTTTCTTCGAGGTTGAACATTCCACCGATATTTATAACTCTTTGGTTAAATTTTCAGATTTAAAGGATTTCTATTCAAGCTTTTGCATTGTTGCAGATGAGGCCAGAGAAAGAGAATTTCAAAGCAAAATATCTTCCAACAGTTTTAAAGAGATCCGGAATAGGATAAATTTTATGAGTTACGATATATTATCGACAGTTCATTCAAATGCACACAAACTATTGAAAGTGCATCAAGATTATTCATTTCTTTAATAATCAGCTTTATATGCAGGGACTCCCGGCCTGATTGGGTCTGCTGGGGCAACCAAGCGGAGGATTATTTCTCCTAATGGGAAACCTATAAAAATCATTCACAGAAAGAGAAAACAGACAGGCCAAATCTTCCTTTGAAGATAAATAAGCCCAAAACAGCGGAACAGCTCAGATTATTGGAAAGAAAATCCAAATTCCTCAAGAAATTAAAAAAGGAAATTTGAACCCCTGCTTAATACTCTTCAAGCCATTGGTATTTCTAGCTTTGATCAAATTGTTTAGGTCAACAAAACGATAGGATTTCAAAGAATATCATCGTTTTGCTGAGATAATTGTCTATCCCCCACGGGGAAAATATCGTATAGGTACACGGACATTTCTACAATAATTTATCCGCTACGCGGAATTCGCTGTAGGCGATTAAATATTGTAATAGCAAAATGGCCCTGTACCATTGAATACCTCGTAGAGGTTTAACAATCTTCATGAATGCAGGTATTAGCTGAAAAAAAAATCCACAATTTGCAATAAACCAAAAACATTCAATTGGAAAGGGAAATATCTCAAGAAAGGATAAAGATATTTGAATCCAAACTTAATACATCGATCCATTGGTATTTCTACCTTTGATCATTCTGTTGAGGTCAACAAAACGATAGAGTTTTTAGCTTGGATCTTCGTGTAATTACCTAATCCACATAGACCGGCAGAATAGTGGCAAGCCTGCATATATAGAATTTTCCCAAATTTTTCGTTATCTTTGTAAATAGCATTATGATTCAAAGAGTTTACATAGACACCTCGGTCATTGGTGGATGTTTTGATGAAGAATTCATGGATTATGGAAATCAGAAGTCCTCGCGAAATTGTAAAAATTGAAGATAATGAGTAAAAAGAAATTTGATTGTGTTGAATTAATGCGAAAGATACGGGATAAACGTCATTCTGAATATGAAAAGAATCCTTTATTGCGCGAGAAAAGGCTTGCTGCAATCAGGAAAAAATATAGCATTAAAAAGAAAGCAGAAATGAAGGCCAGCCACTAATAAGTGAGACTTCGTGTGGCGCCAGCCCAATCCCATTTGGGTCTTCTTCGCGGAACTTCGTGTCCAGTTGGGCAGTTGGACAGTTGGCAGTCGTTATAAAACCCGGAACAACCACCAAATGAAGCAGATGATGCCCGCCCCCCAGTACCACCCGAAAAAACCGAGAAGATAATCGAAATCAATCCGCTCGAGCAGACGCCGGTGCTTTGTTGCCCGATCCAATGCAGCCCTGACCTCCTCGCCTTCAACAAGCACTTGGTTTGCCCTGATATTCTCAATCCAGATCCCCTTGTCAGGGACATCCGATCCGACTACTTCCTTAGCCCGGTCAATGCAAGCTTCAAGGTCGTCAGGCTGGTATCCTAATCTTACTCCATCAATCACCGACATCAGGTGATGGCTCAGATTTCCACATAACTTCCTGCAATCGTCTTGCTCTACAAATTCGCAGATGCTCGTTTTGTCAACCGGTTTGAGCTGTACCAGGGCGGATGCCCAATTCTGCAAACGGATATTGCAACGACTCATTCCCAAGTGAATGAAGACCATAGTTTCAGTTGACAAATCGCCACGTGCAAGCGAAAGGGCCAGGAACAATCCGGATAGCACACTTAATATCACTGCTTCAAATGATGGCGCAAGAATGATAGCCGAATTGCCTGATTTGAGTGCAACAAAAACATAGCCTAACAGCAAAATGGAAAAGTGTTCAAATATTTCATTTCTGTTCCGCCGAATGGATGCAAACAGAATCTTGACACCAATTACAGGCGGTAAGAGATGGTCAAACTGAACGTCAGCCAATAACTTCAGGATGATGACCAGGCCAATGCCTGCGGCCAATACGCCCACTACATTAATGACATAAGGATTCCCTGTTATTCCAAATTGAAAATTGTCACAGAGCAAAAAAATGGCCAGGAGCGGCCCTATCGCTAACAAAGCTAAGACTATGCCGTTGAGGATCAGGAGCAGGTTTCGAAACAAAAGAAACGGACCCGCGATAACGGCATTTATCCAGAACCAACGCGGCTCTTTCGGCGCAAAAATAGACACTATTCCATAAAGACGATCACGAAATGCCTTCAGCATAGCCGGCACTCCGAAACCTACACAGGCAAGAATAACGTAGTAGAGTACTGCACTGAACCGCTCTGATATCAGCGATGAGCGAAGGGCCAGAACGGTCGCTACAATTGGCGCGGCAAAGCTGATTACGAAGATGAGTATATTGAACTCTTCGTTCTGTTTTTTCGCTTGGTGATATAGTTTCAACGCCTCACGCGGATTTTCACTTTCGGCGCTGATGGCTGCCATAATGCGTTCACGGATGGGGACGAATTCCTTGTATGTGTGATCTACCCCATCAACGGTGTCTTTAATAGTCAAATAAGAAAAATAGCAACCCCAGGCAAAACATATTAAACCGATAAAAAATCCGAATATTTCTCCTACTAAAGGCCCCGGCTCAAGGAAACCAATTTCGGGATGATGAGGATTGTAGTAAACTTCGACCTGATTGTAGGGTGCATATTTTGTTTTGATGCGCCTTTTTGCTTTTTCTTTTGTGATAAAGTAGTCTTTCGGGTTGTGAATGTATCTTCCTATGAACTTTTTATCGCCGACAGAATACTCATACGATAGACGCACATACATACTTCTATATAGCGGCCCTTCTTTAAGTTCCGAATTCAACACCGTCCCCGTTGTTGTTGGCCAATTTATTCTAATTAGACCTTCTGCCAGAGGAATACTTACTCTTAAAAAGAATAAACCAAGGATGACACCTAATAGATTCTTAACCAGAGGTATCAACGGGATTTTGCGGCCTTTAATGACTATGCACATATTGTTATTTCCCAGTGAATTCTATGACCTTGAATACGGAATTCATCCTGACCGCCGCCTCAGGACCCGGGGACTCATGGATATCCTTGGCACTGATGCAGATGTCACACACCTGGCAGCCCCTTCTGATAGTCGGTCTAACTACTGAATAGATTGCAAAATTGCAGTCTATCCCTTGTTAGTCCTATGTTAAACATTAATTTCTTATAAAAATAATGATTTGTAAAATCACAGCAACAAAATAAATTATAAAAACGTCTGAACCAAATCCCGTAACCCTCAATATTTAGCCAATAACCAATAATCAAATTTGAATGTATTTCCAGAATATCTCCCTAAATTTAAATGAATCTATGAAGGTTTTTGACAGACTGCCATTGCACTACATATGAGTTACAGCGCTTTTCTTCTATGAAGTTATCGGGGTGTTTTGATAAATAAAAAGTAGGGGAGTATAGTGGAGTAAAAATTAGGTTTTAAGAAAACCATATTGTAATTTTATGTCGTTAATGAACAGGCATAAGCTAGTTTTTCGAGATGCCCTGGATAACTAAACAAATGACTATAAATAAATACATCATAATCTTAACAATAGTTTTGACACAAAATATTTATTTATTTTCTCAAAACATACCTTCATTTCGAATTACTAATTGGAATTCTCCTGGCAGTTCTGCGTCATTCAATTTTCAGCAAAGTGTAACACTCACTTCGTTTGGAGCTGATACAAGTGGATTTGTTGCTTGTGACGACGCACTTCAACAAGCTATAAATGCACTAAATGGTCCGGGTGAAATATTTGTCTCCAAAGGTACCTATTTGTTTGAGCAAACCATTGAACTTCCTGATTCAATCTTTATTCAAGGAGAAATTGATTCGTTATCGATGAGCCCTTTAGTCCGGTTCAAACTTTCACCGGGAAATAACAATCACGGAATTAAAATAACAGGAAGTGAAATAAATACAAATTACACCATAACTTATCCATTGATTCAAGGTCAACAAAAACTATTTGTGAACCAACCGCAGATATTCTCTGAAGGCGATTTTATAAGATTAGTGCCATTTGATGACAGTTTATTGGTGAATAATTCATGGGCTTATCATTCCACAGGCCAGATATTTCAAATTTTGCAGATTAATGGTGATAGTTTACTACTTAACAAACCTCTTAGAAGGTCATATAATGGAAATAATTTACCTGTAGTCTATAAACTTACACCCCGACATCAGGTACATATAAAATGTATAAAAATAGAGCGCTTAGATACTACTACGTCTCAATCCTCAAATATTTACATCAACAGTGCAGCCGATTGTAGCATAAGCGGTATCGAAAGTTATTACTGCAATTTCGCTCATATCGATATTCTAAACTCAATTCGCGTATCTGTTGAAAATAGTTTCTTTAAAGATGCACATTCTTATGGTTCGGGCGGAAAAGGATATGGCATTATGCTTCAGTCCACTTCAGGCGATTGTTTTATTCATCAAAATAATTTCGAGCATCTGAGACATTCTATGATCTTACAATCGGGTGCAAACGGGAATATTTTGGCGTACAATTACTCTACAGATCCATATTGGACAGAAACCTCCCTTCCTCCAAATTCGGCAGGAGATTTAGTTTTCCACGGTAATTATGTTTATATGAATCTTTTGGAAAGCAATGTCGTTCAGAATATAGTCATTGACAATAGTCATGGTATTAATGGACCTTTCAATACTTTTTACAGAAACAGAGCAGAGTTGTATGGTATTTTTATGAATTCTTCTCCGGCTTCAAACGGACAAAATTTTATAGGCAACCAGGTAACTAATACTTCATCTCCCTTTTTAGGGTTTTATGCTTTGCAGGGTAGTGACCATTTTGAATATGGCAATATGATAAAAGGAAATGTGATACCAACTGGCACAAATGAGCCCAATGATACAACAATGTTTAGTTATGTTTTTAATTCATTTTATGAATATATTTCTTCTGTACCACCAATAAAAAATAATAACTGGCAAACGCAAACTCCATTGATAGAGGCTCATTATCGATATCAGGTATCTGATAAAAAAGCAATTTGTAATGACATCATATATGCACCTACATTGATTATGGAACCGAAGGATATGATCAATAGAGAATTTGATGTTTACCCTAATCCTTTTACAAATGAATTTATCGTAAAAAATAAATCAGATAGAACGGACTATCTCATTAAAGTATACAACACATTAGGTCGATTAGTTTATTCAGAGATATTAAGTGGTGAAAATAATATTATTGATGCCAAAGAATTGAATTCGGGGATGTATTTTTTATATATTGAAGGTCAGGAAAAGTTCATATTTAAGATATTGAAGTATTAATAATATGAAACAGAAACCTAAATAAATGATATTCTTATGAAAATACTTGTCCGGATTCTTATGTTAACGGTCCTGGTAGTTGGAATTTCTACAGGATGTAAAAAAGAGACAAATAATGAACCTGTCGACACATTTGAAGGAGGGAAACTTTTCAAAAGTCCTTCCGGATCATTCTACATTGCCGAACTGCATGGGACATTCCACCAGATGGGGCGGCAATATGGGCTGATGCTGAAGCAGCAGCTTGGGCAATTTTACAATGAGGCTGTAGTCGATTTTCTGATAGGAGAAAAAGAAATAAAATATGAAGATCTGGTAACCTCTGGAAGGTTTTATTATGAGCAGTTTCCCCAGATTTTTAAAGAGTACTTGGATGGGATAGCTGAAACCAGCGGACTGGATGTAGATCAAACGTATATTATGTCTTCGGTTTTTCTCATGATCCACAACACCGGATGCAGTAGTCTCTCAGCCTGGGGAGATTATACACCCGATCATACCGTGGTAACCGGGCGAAACCTTGATCTGGCCTCAGCGAATTTAAGCAGGTTCAGCAAGTACTTCCTTGTGGTGGTCTGGAACCCGACAGGCTATCCTGCATCTGTCGCCAATATCGATTTCATCGGATCGTTTTTTTATCAGACTGCCATCAATAATAAAGGGATCTTCCTGGAACTGCAGAATGGCCAGCACTCCGATACAACGAGCAGCGAGGGCCGGGAAAACACCAACCATATCCTCCTGGAAAGTCTTTTCAGGAATACTTCCGGCACCGGGGTTGATGCCTGGTTTAATACTACACTTCCTGAGGTCGGATTGATCATGAATGCCTCTTTTCCTGACCATGCTACCATTTATGAATGGGCAACCTACCGGGTAGTTCCGAGGCAGGCTCAGGGGCTGATCGCCGCCACCAACGACTTTGTCGATCCATCATGGCACAATTACCCGATTATTTTCTATGACTCAACCAATGAGGGAATGACGTTAACCTATACCCGCCGGACCAACCTGATGAAGCATGGAGAGTTGAATAAAGGGAACATTACTCCCCAAAAAATGATGGAGATTTTTGATATTACGATTCCTGACGGGGGAGCAACTTTTCCGGAAGAAGGCCTGGTTAAGACCATTTATTCGGTTGTAGCTCAGCCATCGGAGTTAAAAATATGGTTGAAAGTACCTGGGTATTCAGAATGGGATGAGATCGACCTTAAAAAGTATTTCGGAAACTGAGAGATCAGCCTCAATATTTTTTGCGATACTTATTGACATTTTCGCAACAGACAATAAAAATAGTGGAGACCAGCGACCACTTCAAAAACGGGGCGATTGCGAAAAGCCAAACGAGTAGGATTTTAACAACTATAAAGAAAATCATAATGGAACAGAAAAAAGTATTTATAGTTAAAAGAAGAAAGTCAGTTCATTTAAAAATAATAACGGCAATATTCATGGTGGTAACTGTAATAACTGCAACCCCGGATGTTATTGCACAAAATGACGGTCATCCGCTTATAACACCCTTTGAAGGATCCTATATTGAAAGTCAGGAAGTGAAAGAGTTTGATGAACAGCAGCTTGTGATCGGCAAAGTTCAACAAGATGGCACAGTTAAGACTGAGAAGATCGAAGGGAAAGTTACCAGGATCGATTATCGGGATCCGGACAACCGCTCTTCACTTGAACGTATTCGCAACTACGAACAGGCATTAATGAAAGGCGGGTTTGAGATTATTTATAACTGCAGTAATGAAGAATGCGGACCGGAAATTCAGATTGAAACGATTGGTTACTATCCTCCCGAGCGTTACCTGACTGCATTTTTAAAAAGAGATGAAGGCAATGTTTGGATTGGTGTATTTGTAGCGGCAGGTCCCTGGACAAAGATTTAGAATAGTCGAGGAGAAGCCGATGGAAACAGATATGGTCAAAGTTACAGCGGACATTCTTAAAACGAATATTCTTAAAGATGGTCACATGGCTGTTTATGGAATCTACTTTGATACAGGTAAATCCGATATCAAGCCGGAATCCTCTGAGACGATTAAAGAGATCGCCACTCTTCTTCAAAAAAATCCTTCACTGCAAATTTATCTAGTTGGCCACACGGATAATACAGGCAATATTAAAGACAATATGGAGCTTTCAAATAAACGCGCTGCCGCGGTGGTTACAGAGTTGATAACCCGCTATAAGATTGAAGCATCACGTCTTGAAGCTGGCGGAGTTGGTCCTTTAGCACCGGTTGCAACGAACGATACCAAAGAAGGAAAAGAGCTAAACAGAAGAGTTGAAATAGTAAAGAAATAATATCTGAAAAAATTGGAATCAGGGAGGATTGCCGGATAATTGATGAAAATTTTTCATATTTAAACGATTAGTTAATAAAATGAAAAAAAAACTGAAAAATGCTTTTTTCAAAATTTGGTACTGGTATATTAGTGCTGTTGATACAAAAGCCGAAGTCACTTTTATGAACTATGGTTATTCGAAGGATAATGATAAAATCAAACTTGATGAAAATGATAAAAAATTCAGATACTCAGCACAACTTTATGATTTTGTTGCAAGCAGTATAGATATTAAAGGGAAAGATATTTTAGAAGTGGGCTGTGGACGTGGAGGTGGTTTATCATATATTAATCGCTATTTATCACCAAACTCAGCAATTGGGTTAGATTTGAATAAAACAGCAATTGAATTTTGCAAAAAATATTATTCAAATGAAAAAATTAATTTTTTACAAGGGAATGCACAATCCTTACACTTTCAGGATAATACTTTTGATGTGGTAATAAATGTTGAGTCTTCGCACCGTTATTCTAAAATGGATAGATTCTTAAAGGAAGTATATCGTGTTTTAAAACCAAGTGGCTATTTTCTTTTTGCTGATTTCAGGCATGAAAATGAACTTGAAAAACTAAAAATACAATTGAAAAATTCAAATTTTATACTTGTAAAAAAAGAAATAATTACAGCAAATGTTTTAGAAGCATTAAAATTATCCTCAACCGAAAGGGAAAATTTAATACGAAAGTTAGCACCAAAATTTTTGCATGGTTTAGGGAAAAAATTCGCTGCAACGGAGGGAAGCACGTCTTTCAACAAATTTGCCACACAAGAATTTGAGTACTTGTATTATATATTGATGAAGTAATATTTTTAAACCTACCTCCCGATCATCTTCATCGGGTTCACCCATTCGTCAAATTGTTCAGGGGTTACCAGCCCTGATTCAAGTGCGGCCTCACGCAGGGTTTTGTTCTCCGTGTGTGCTTTCTTGGCAATCATGGCTGCATTATCGTAACCGATCTTTGGGTTCAGTGCCGTTACCAGCATCAGTGAATTCTCCAGGTTCTTCTTGATATTTGGCAGGTTCGGCTCGATGCCGATGACGCAGTTATTGTTGAAAGAAACACAGGCATCGCCAAGCAGCCTCGCTGATTGCAGCAGGTTGGCAATCATGACCGGCTTGAAGACATTGAGCTGGAAATGGCCGTGCGTGCCGCCTATATTGATAGTTACATCATTCCCGAGTACCTGGGCGCAAACCATCGTCATCGCTTCAGGCTGGGTCGGATTGACCTTTCCGGGCATGATAGAAGATCCGGGCTCATTGGCAGGCAGGACGATCTCGCTGTAGCCGCAACGTGGGCCGGAAGCGAGCAGGCGCATGTTGCTGGCAATATGCATCAGGCTTACGGCCAAGGTTTTCAGGGCACCGGAAGATTCAACGACGGCATCATGGGCCGAAAGGGATTCAAACTTGTTGGCGGCCGTGATGAAAGGATATCCCGTAAGTTCTGCGATTTTCTTTGCAACCAGTTCGGAGTATCCTTTAGGGGTATTGATACCTGTCCCGACAGCCGTTCCGCCCAGGGCCAACTCAGCCAGGTGCGGTAAGGTGTTTCGCATTGCCTTAATTCCATATCCTAGTTGGGCAGCATAACCGGAGAATTCCTGGCCTAATGTCAGCGGTGTGGCATCCATTAAATGAGTACGGCCGGTCTTAACAATATTATTGAAGGCTCCGACTTTCTGTAAAAGGGTTTTCTGAAGCAGTTCAACACCGGGAATGGTAGTCCCGACGATCATCTTGTACCCGGCAATGCTCATGGCGGCAGGGAAAGTATCGTTGGATGACTGTGATTTATTCACATCATCGTTTGGATGGATAAAGCGCTGGCCTTCGCCCAGTTTGTTGCCTAAAAGCACATGTGCCCGGTTGGCAACCACTTCGTTGACGTTCATGTTCGATTGTGTGCCGGAGCCGGTCTGCCAGATGACGAGCGGGAAGTTGTCGTCAAGTTTGCCTTCGATAATCTCATCACAGACTTTGCAAATGATATCGCATTTCTCTTTCGGCAGCACACCTAACTCGAAATTGGTGAGCGCAGCAGCTTTTTTCAGGATGCCGAAGGCCCGGATGATTGGGACAGGCATTGAGCCCGGATCGCCTATTTTAAAATTCATCACCGATCTTTGGGTTTGTGCACCCCAATATTTATCGGCCGGTACCTCCACTGTTCCCATTGTGTCTTTTTCTTTTCTGGTATTCATTTTAAGTTGATTTTGGTTAATATTATCTTTTTAATTCCAAGTTTTCAAGTTTCAAGTTTCAAGTTTCTGACTGCCGACTGTCAACTGTCAACTGCCAATTATTTAATTCCCTCCGAATTCCATCAGGTACGCTTTGAGAAAATCATCAATCTCCCCATCCAGCACAGCCTGGGCATTGCCAACTTCGTGGTCGGTGAGATGGTCTTTTACCATCTTATATGGGTGCAGGACATAAGAGCGGATCTGCGAGCCCCATTCGATCTTTTTCTTCCTGCTTTCAATCTCGGCCTGCGCTTCCCTTTTCTTGCGCAGTTCTATCTCGAAGAGCTGTGATTTCAGCATCTGTATGGCTTTTTCCCGGTTCTGCAATTGGGAGCGGGTTTCCTGGCATTCGATGATGATGCCGGAAGGCTCATGCTTCAGCCGGACTGCTGTTTCGACCTTATTCACATTTTGCCCGCCGGGACCGCTGGAACGGAAGGTGTCCCAGGTTATATCTGTCGGAATTATTTCAATATTGATGTTTTCGTCGACCATTGGGTAAACATAAACCGAAGCGAAGGAGGTATGCCGGCGGTTGGCGGAGTCGAAAGGAGATAACCGCACCAGGCGATGGACGCCGTTTTCACCTTTAAGATACCCAAAAGCATATTCCCCATCGATTTCAATGGAGACAGATTTGATGCCGGCCACATCACCGTCCTGCCGGTCCAGTTCTTTAACTTTGTGGTTATGAAGCTCAGCCCAACGGACATACATCCGCATGAGCATCTGGACCCAGTCCTGGCTTTCCGTGCCGCCTGCACCTGAGTTGATCTGAAGGATGGCGCTAAGCTTATCTTCTTCCCGGCTGAGCATGTTAAGGAACTCAAGATTTTCGATGACCTTCGTGGTCTTATCAGCCTGCCTGTCGATTTCCTCTTCGGAGGCTTCCCCGGCTTGGTAAAATTCATAAATGACCGTCAGATCTTCAAAAGAAGACATGGCCTCATCATAAGCATCCGTCCAACGCTTGATATCGCGGATCGAACGTAAAGTCTCCTCGGCTTTTTTGGGATCGTTCCAGAAATCAGGAACCTGGGTCAGCTCTTCTTTTTCTCGGATGGTTTGTTTCTTCCGGTCGACGTCAAAGGAACCTCCTCAAAGCATCGAGCCTTTGATTCAGTTCTTTGTAGGTTTCCTGCGTGATCATGGGTACGATTTATGATTATAGGATCAAAGATAAAGCATTTCTTGTTCAATGGTTCCAAATTTCAAGTTTCAAATTTCAAGTATCCCACCACCTGCTTTATCAGCCCGTAATGATATCCTTTCTGGATCCCGTAAGCAATCAGCTTTTGCTTTCGTTTGAAAGGGTCTGTTTCCCGCAGTTCACGATTCTTTCTCTGTAGCAATTCTTTGAGCGTTTCAGTATATTCTTTATCATCGATCTCTTCCAGCCCGATCTGGATGATCAGGTCAGGGACCTGCCGTTTCTCCAGCTCGTAAATGATCTTTGTCTTTCCCCAATGGTTGATACGGAATTTACCGCCGGCATAGCTCCGGGCAAACCGTTCCTCGTTGAGATAATCTTCCAGGATCAACTGCTCGATGATCTTATCGGCCCGCTTCCGCTCGACCTTCCACTCCCTGAGTTTATCTGCCACATCACTGATGCAACGCTCCTGGAACGCGCAGAACCCACGAACTTTGCTTAAGATATAGTCAGATTCTGATTCCATCTTCCTTCTTCATGCTCATTTTCAATCGTTCATAAAAATAAGAAAAAAAAGGAGGTTCCGATCAATTCCGGCCATCTTTATTATTTTTATCCAAAAAAATTTAAAATGGACCGGAAAGAAAGTTTAAAAGCCTCGATTGACAAGGGATATGCATGCCAGGGTGGAACTCAATCAAACAACTTCATATCATCCAGCACGGTCATCACTTCTTTGACCGAACTGGCAGAATCTTGAACCAGTTTCATCTCGGGTTTGGTAAGTTCAAGCTGGATGATCTCCTCAATACCATTTTTGCCAAGTTTCACGGGAACGCCCAAATAGACATTCTTCAGGCCATATTCACCGTTAAGATAGGCGCAGACCGGGAAAACGCGCTTCTCATCATCAACAATGGCTTCTACCATCTGTGCCACAGCCGCCCCGGGAGCATACCAGGCTGAAGTGCCCATCAGGTTGACCAGTTCTCCGCCGCCATTGCGGGTCCTGTCAATAATCTTGTCAATTTCTTCTTTATTCAGCAGCTCGGTAACCGGGATCCCGCCTACCGAAGTGTATCTTCTCAAAGGCACCATCGAATCGCCATGACTCCCCATTAACATGGCATGGACATCTTTTGGGGAAATATCAAGGGCTTCAGCAATGAAAGCTTTATACCGACCCGTGTCAAGGATACCGGCCATGCCGAAAACCTTGCGAGAATCTTTATTCGCAGCTTTATAGGCTACGTAGGTCATAACATCAAGAGGGTTTGAAACGATAATGATGATGGCGTCAGGTGAATACCGGATAGAACGCTCAACTACTTCTTTTACGATTGAAGCATTGGTTTTGATCAGATCATCACGTGTCATGCCTGGTTTACGCGGCACCCCGGAAGTGATTACAATGACCCCTGACCCTTTGGTTTTCAGGTAGTCATTAGTATAACCGCGGACCCGCGTGTTAAAATTGACGATGGATGATGTCTGCCAGATATCCAGTGCTTTGCCTTCGGCAACACCTTCTTTGATATCAAGTAATACTACTTCCCGGGCAAGGTCTTTGTGGGCAATCACGTTGGCGCAGGTAGCCCCGACATTCCCGGCCCCGATGACGGTAATCTTATTCATAAGCGTATCTTTTTTATTTTTTTTCCTGTTAGTACTCAAGCTGGAAAGATTCTATGCATGCAAATATAAAGATATTAACAGGAATGAAAGATAATTTTATCGGCAACTTTTATCCCCTGCCAGCCGGGCTTTCACGCAAATTGCATCGATGGCGCTGACACAGACCATATTCACGATCTCAGTGACTGAACTGCCGATCTGAAGGACATGAACAGATTTATTCATACCGTTAATCACCGGTCCGATAACTTCTGCATCGGCAATGACCTGCAGTAGTTTGTACGCAATGTTACCAGCAGTAAGGTAAGGGAAGATGAAAACATTGGCCGGACCGTCGACTAGTTTGGAGAAGGGGAAATGTTCTTTCTGGATTTCGGGATTCAGGGCAACATTTACCTGCATTTCGCCATCCACGACCAGGTCAGGATAGAATTTGTGGAGATAAGCGACGGCATCGCGCTGCATATCGGGCACCCTGCCTGGATAAGACCCGAAGTTGGAGTAAGACACAAATGCGACCCTCGGTTTGATCTTGAATTGTTCAACAGCGAAAACCGTTTGCAGGGTTATCTCGATCAGGTCTTCCATGGAGGGATTTTTGTTCACCGAGCAGTCAGCAAAGAAGAAAGATCCTTTTTTTGTGTTGATGATGTACATTCCGGAAACCAGCCTGGCTCCCGGTTTTTTGCCAATTACCTCGATAGCAGGATTAAGTGTGTCGGGATAACTCCTGACGAGGCCGGAGATCATTGCATCAGCCTGGCCGGTTTCAACCATCATGGGTGCAAAATAATTGCGATGGATGAGCAATTCTTCGGCTGTCTCTAATGTGACACCATAACGCTGCCTTTTCTTATTCAACACTTCAGCGAATTCACATCTGCGGGCGGCTTCTTCATCCGACCGGGGGTCAATGATTTCGATGCCATCCAATTCCAGCTGGTTGTCAATGATAATCTTCCGGATTTTTTCAACATTGCCTAAGAGAACAGGAACGGCAAGATTTTCATTCATCACGATTTCTGCGGTCTTGCACATATAATAATTTTCAGCCTGGGCGAAAACCACCCGTTGCACATCATGCGCCGCACGGGTCCTGATCTGCCTGGTCAAAGGATTGCTGAGCCCCATTCGTTTACTCAGTTCATCCTGGTAAGCATCCCAATTTGTGATGGGTTTACGGGCAACACCTGAATCCATGGCGGCTTTGGCAACAGCCGGGGCAACCCACAAAATAAGCCTCGGATCGAGGGGTTTTGGAATGATATAATCTTTGCCGAACTTAAGATTTTTTTGCAAATAGGCAATATTTACCTCATCCGGAACCGGTTCCTTTGCTAATAGCGCGAGAGCATGGGCAGCGGCCAGTTTCATCTCTTCATTGATCTTGGTGGCCATGACATCCATGGCGCCCCGGAAAATAAAAGGAAAACCAAGTACATTGTTAACCTGGTTGGGATTGTCAGACCGGCCGGTAGCCATAATTAAGTCGTCGCGGGTGGATACGGCTTCATCATAAAGAATTTCAGGCACAGGGTTGGCCATCGCGAAAACAATGGGGTGAGGTGCCATGGAGATAAGATATTCTTTTTTCAAAGCACCGGCCACTGAAAGTCCAAGAAACACATCAGCGCCACGTAAAGCTTCTTCGAGAGTATGAATATCACGGGTAGTGGCGAAGAAGCGTTTATAAGGATTTAAATCGGTCCGGTCGGCACGTAAAACTCCTTTGCTGTCAACCATAATTACGTTTTCATGCTTTATACCCAATGATAAGTAAAGCTTCGTGCAGGAAATGGCAGCAGCCCCGGCCCCATTCACCACCACGATGATTTCTTCGATTTTTTTCCCCGTGATCTCGAGGGAATTGAGCAAACCTGCTGCCGTGATAATGGCTGTCCCGTGCTGATCGTCATGCATGACAGGGATATCAAGCGCTTCCTTAATTCTGTCCTCTATTTCGAAACATTCCGGTGCCTTGATATCTTCAAGATTTATCCCACCGAATGTTGGAGCAATGGCAATAACAGTTTCCACGAACTTGTCAATGTCTTTCGTGTTCACTTCAATATCGAAAACGTCAAGATCGGCAAAAATTTTGAACAACAATCCTTTCCCTTCCATTACGGGCTTGCCGGCTTCCGGGCCGATATCACCAAGGCCAAGAACGGCCGTTCCATTCGTGATCACAGCCACAAGATTGCCTTTGATGGTATATTTGTATACATCTGCCGGGTTCTTTTGAATTTCAAGACACGGTATGGCAACTCCCGGTGTATAGGCCAGAGAAAGATCTTTCTGCGTGCTGTAAGGTTTGGTCGGTATGACTTCCAGTTTTCCCGGCCGGCCCTGGGAATGATATTCCAGTGCTTGTTTGCTTGAGAGGGTATCCATTTCTATGCGGTTTTATTGTTAAGAAATTAACAGAAATAGCAAAAATAATATTTTCAATTCATTTCCGATCATGAATGAAAGGAAGATTAGTTCTAAATTAAATTTATATTTTTGCCCGGCCAAACATCATTAATTCAGAAATTTCTCATCATGTACGAATATATCCAGGGTAAACTAGTTGAAATTAATCCCGTGTATGCTGTATTAGATACCGGAGGAACAGGATTCATCCTGCAGATCACATTAAATACATTCACTAAAATCTCAGGTTTGGAGAACTGCAAGTTATATGTTCATCAGGTCATAAGGGAGGACGCGCATGTCTTGTTTGGTTTTGCAGACCAGGAAGAGCGGGAACTTTTTCGCTTGCTGATCTCTGTTTCAGGAGTCGGGCCCAACACGGCAAGATTGCTGCTTTCCTCACTCGATGTTGCCGAATTAAAGGAGGCCATCGTGACCGGCAAGGTCGGTATCCTGAAATCAGTCAAAGGGATCGGTGAGAAATCAGCACAACGGATTATTGTCGACCTGAAAGATAAAATAGATAAAGGGACAGCCTGGCCTCAAAAAGTTGAAATATCACACAATACTATCAGGGAACAATCGTTATCAGGACTGGTAGTTTTGGGGTTCCCAAGGAAAGTGGCTGAAAAAGCAATAGATGAGGTGATCAAAGAATTCAGGCAGCTTGGTGATATTGAAGTTGAAGGAGGATCATTGAGTGTGGAACGATTAATAAAAGAAGCCCTGAAAAGAATTTGATAATTAAAAAGAGGATAATAAGACTAGCCAGTAATTGAAAACTTTCCCCGGAGTTTTCAATTTTGTTTGGAAGAAGGCCTAAAATCAGGAAATTCCTTGCGGATAATATTGAAAAACATATTTACCTTTTGCCTGATCTTCCTGATGTTCCTGCTTTCGTGGAAAATTCCTGCGAATGTGGGCAGCAGGGAGATTAATGCACAAAATTTGCCTTGGTATTCACCTCCTGATACCACCAAAGGAGGTGATACCTCGGTTGTTTTGCCATTTCCCCCTCCCCGGCAGGATGATTACCTGCTTTACATGCCTGAAGATACAGGAGGGTTCTACCTGCGTCCGCCTTCCAACCTTAGTACAGAGATTGAATACGACCCTGAATCAAATCAGTATTATTTCAGGAATAAGATCGGCAAACTTGATTACCGGAATCCCACTTATATGACTTTTGATGAATACCAGCAATTTGATCTTGACCGGTCGATCAAGCAGTATTGGCGGGAGCGGTCGATGACGAGCAGCAGCCTGGCCCGTGACGGCATCATCCCGAGCATTTATATCGGCGGACAGGTCTTCGATAAGATCTTCGGAAGCAATACTATTGATATAAGACCCCAGGGATCGGCTGAACTGACCTTTGGTGTGCTGTCCAATAAGCGAGATGACCCTACCCTTAACGTGCGGCAGCGCAAGACTACTAATTTCGACTTCGACATGAATATCCAGATGAATGTCCAGGCGAAAATTGGCGATAAGATCCAGTTTAACACCAATTTCAATACAGAAGCCGTCTTCGATTTTGAGAACAAACTGAAGCTGAATTATGAAGGCAAGGAAGATGAGATCATCAAGCTGATTGAAGCCGGTAATGTTTCCATGCCGCTGAGTACTACCCTGATCACCGGGACCCAAAGTCTTTTTGGCTTCAAGGCCAAGCTGCAATTTGGCAAGACCACCGTCACAGGCTTGTTTTCTGAGCAGGAAAGCCAGAGTAACACCGTGGTTGTGGAAGACGGCGCACAAACAAATAAATTTCTGCTGAAAGCAACCGATTATGAAGAAAACAGGCACTTCTTCGTTGCTCATCTGTTTCGCGAAAGTTATGACCGTGCACTGGCAGAACTCCCAATTATCTCCTCCGATGTAAATATTACACGGATTGAAGTCTGGGTAACCAATATCGGTCCGGCCATCCTGCAAAACCGTAACCTTATCGCTTTCCAGGATCTTGGAGAAAACAACAGGATTTACAGCCCGGAAATTCATCCTACCGCTGGAATCCCATACCCGGCAAATAATTCCAATGACCTGCTCAGCCATATGGATTTTAATCAGCTTCGCAGCATGAGTGCGGTAGGCCCTTACCTTAGTGGCGACCCTTTTGGCATTGGGCAGTCAGGTTACTTTACAGCCGGTGAGGATTTCGAAAAGATTGAAAGTGCGAGGAAGCTCGAAGCTTCTGAATATTCATTGAATACCAAACTGGGCTTTATCTCTTTGTATTCCAACCTGAACTCCGACCAGGCCCTTGCCGTCGCCTTCCAGTATACCGTAATTGGTGTCGATAGTGTGTTCCAGGTCGGGGAATTCTCGGACCAATCAGCCAATACCGCCAACTGCCTTGTGGTGAAACTGGTGAAAAGCAGTTCGTTGAGCACCAATGTGCCTATGTGGGACCTGATGATGAAAAACGTTTACTCCATCGGAGCTTATAGGGTCAGCCGCGACCGTTTCATCATGAACATCCTTTATTCAGGAAACCAGAACGGGGTCCCTACAGGTTATTTTACAGAGGGACCGGAAGAGATAAAAGGCCTTCCCCTCATCCAGATATTCAACCTGGACAACCTTGACCAATTGCTGAATCCGCCTGCCGATGGTTTATTTGATTTTATCGATAATGCTGCCACCCAGGGTGGTACAATGAATTCTTCCAATGGCCGGATATATTTTACTACAATCGAACCATTTGGTAAATCTATCAGGAATAAATTCGGGCCTGAATACGAGGATCTGGGGAAAAAGTATGCTTTCGATACGCTTTACCGGGCAACGAAAACAATAGCTGAACAACAAACGGAGAAGAATAAGTATTTCCTTGAGGGTTTTTACACATCCGAATCTGGTGCAGAAATCGATCTGAACGCTTTCAATATCCCGCGGGGGTCTGTGAAAGTGACAGCCGGGGGCAGAGTCCTTACTGAAAATGTCGAATATACAGTTGATTATACACTTGGCCGGGTGAGGATCATAAACGAGGGAATTCTGAATTCCGGGCTTCCGATCAATATCACCACTGAAAACCAGGCCAATTTCAGCGTTCAGAAGAAGAGGCTGATGGGATTGCGGATAGATCATCAGCTCAGCAAAGATTTGCGGTTTGGGGGTACCCTGATGAATTTGACCGAGAGACCGCTTACGCAAAAGGTCGATTACGGCAATGATCCGATTTCCAATACTATTTTTGGACTTGACGGAAGTTACCAGGGGGAATCCCGACTTATCACCAGTATTGTCGACAAGATACCCGGTATAGACACCAAAACGCCTTCAAAAGTGAACGTCGATGGGGAATTTGCCAGCTTTATCCCCGGTCATTCCAAAGCTATCGGAAGAAGCGGCATGGTTTATATCGATGATTTTGAAGGGGCCAAATCAACTTATGACCTGCGAAATATAGGTACATGGTTCCTTGCCAGCACTCCGCAGGGACAGCCTGACCTATTCCCGGAGGCCAACAAAAACACCAGGGAATACGGCTTTAACAGGGCCAAGGTGGCCTGGTATACCATCGACCCGTTGTTCTATGACCGTAACAACAACCTGAGGCCCACAAACATTACAAGGGATGAGCTTGCCAAACATCCGGTCAGGGAAGTCCTGGAAACAGAGGTCTTCCCGAATAAGGAAATCCCCAATGGTATTCCAACCAATATCCCTGTCTTCAATTTGTCATTTTACCCTACAGAAAGAGGGCCCTATAATTATGATATTAATGGAATTTCAGGTATTTCAGGCGGGATTGATGCCAACGGAGCATTAATCAACCCCGACAGCCGCTGGGGTGGGATCATGCGTAAAATTGAATCGACCGACTTTGAGGCGACCAATGTTGAATATCTTGAGTTCTGGCTGATGGACCCGTTTAATTCAGATGCCGAACAGAATAATTCCGGCAAACTGTATATTAACCTTGGAGATATTTCAGAAGATATTTTAAAAGATTCCCGTAAATTCTTTGAAAATGGCCTCCCCACTTCAGAACTGGTTACCAATGTGGATACGACCATATGGGGAAGGGTCCCGACCTCACAGAACCTGGTCGAATCGTTTGACAATAATATAGCATCAAGACCATTCCAGGATGTTGGTTATGACGGGCTCAGGAATGAGGATGAATTATCATTTTTCCGGATTCCTTATATTGACAAAGTACAGCAAAAATACGGACCTGGTTCCCTGGCTTATTTAAATGCTTTACAGGATCCGTCAGGTGACGATTATCATTACTTCCGGGGTTCTATGGATTATGATCTTGATGACCGGTATTCCAGTATTCTCGAAAGATATAAAAAATATAACGGCCCCGATGGAAACTCTCCGACCGATGAACAAAATCCGGAAGATTACCCTACTTCAGCAACGGTCATACCTAACGTCGAAGATCTTAACCGTGACAACACCCTGAGCGAAGCGGAAAGATATTTCCAGTACATGATCGAACTTGATCCCAATAAGATGAAAGTCGGTGAGAATTACATCACTGACATTCGCATAGCCAAAGGCATTCCCCTTGCAAACGGATCTACAGGTGAAGTTAACTGGTATCAGTTCAAGGTTCCTGTGGCACAGCCCAGCAGGGTAGTTGGAAATATCAGCGATTTTAAATCGATCCGCTTCCTGAGGATGTTTGTCAGGGGATTCGAAAATCCTATCGTGCTGCGTTTTGCCACATTGGAACTGGTAAGGGGCGAATGGAGGAGATATAAGGGGGACCTGCTTTCTTCCGGTGAATATATCCCCGATGATATTCAGAGCCAGACCACTTTTGATATTTTCAGCGTCAACATCGAAGAAAATGGCCGCAGGCAGCCGATTCCATACGTTATCCCTCCGGGTATCGAGCGGGAACAAAATATCGGGACCACTACACTGGTCAGGTTGAACGAACAATCGATGGTGCTGAAGGTTTGTGACCTGCTGGATGGCGATGCAAGGGCAGCTTATAAAACCACCGACTTCGATTTCCGGCAGTATAAAAACCTTGAGATGTTCGTGCATGCTGAAAAATCGAGGGAAGAAGAGGAGTTGCAATATGGGGATCTGACCGTTTTCATCCGTATCGGTTCTGACTTCACAGAAAACTTTTACGAGTACGAAGTTCCACTGACCTTCACACCATGGAATACTTCCGCAACCGACAGGGAAGCTATCTGGCCCGAGTCTAACAGGTTCAATATCGACCTTGAACGGTTGGTCCAGGCAAAACTCGACCGCGATGTAGCTGCCCGGGAAGGCACCGGAAATGCTTCCGTCAATTTTCCTTATATCGAATACGATGGATTGAACAAGATCACCATCATGGGTGTGCCCGCTATCAGTGATGTCATGGCCATAATGGTCGGTATCAGGAACCCTAAAAAGCATTCCGTGGACAGTGAAGATGACGGGCTTGAAAAGTGCGCCGAAATATGGATCAACGAGTTGCGCCTGACCGGGTTTAATGATAAGGCAGGTTGGGCAGGATTGCTGCGGGTTAATTCTCAGTTAGGAGATTTCGGGCAGTTGGTTTTTTCAGGGATGTACAGTTCGCCGAATTTCGGAAGCCTGGAGAAAAAAATTAACGATACCCAGCGTGAGTCAGTCTTCCAATGGGATGTGGCCACCGATCTGAACCTGGGAAAATTCCTCCCTGAAGAGACCGGGGTAAGGGTCCCCATGCACGTCGATTATTCCCAGACCCGTTCGACTCCGGAATACGACCCGCTTAGCCCTGATCTGAAGTTGAAAGATGAATTGGATACCTACGAAAACAAGGTGGAGTCTGATTCGATCCGGAATATTGTCCAGGATTTCACCGACCGCTTCAACATCAACTTTATGAATGTCAGAAAAGACAGGGTCGGAGCTAAAAAGAAACCCCAGTTTTATGATGTCGAGAATTTCAGCGTGAGTTATGCCTATTCGTTGATCAATCAGAGAAATATCGACATTGAATATGATAAGAAAAAGACCCATAACGGGGGATTGGGATATAACTTCAATACCAATGCTAAAAACGTCAAGCCTTTTCAGAATATCGGCTTTATTGCTAATACAGCAGCACTGAAATTTATAAAGGACTTCAATTTCTATTACCTTCCCAAACAGTTCGGGTTCAGGACAGATATGTATAAAGAAGATACGGAGCGCAAGCTGAGGAACAAGAGCGCCGGTTTGATCCTTCTTCGCCCGACTTATTCCAAAAAATGGGACTGGAACCGGATTTACGACCTTAAATTTGACCTGGCTACCAGTTTGACCGTACAATACAGGGCTACAGCCAACTCATTTATCAGGGAGCCCGCCGGCTCATCTGATCCCAATTCGCCCTGGTATGACAAAGCCGGCGCAGATACGATTGATATTGGCAAACAGCTGACCCAGGGAGGCCTCCGGCGAAATTACCAGCAATCTCTGGATATTACCTATAAAATACCTATTGACAAATTACCTTTGCTCGACTGGGTAACAGCCCAGGCTACCTACGGATCTATTTACAACTGGATGGCATCCCCCTTATCGGTGCAAAGCAGATTGGGAAATGTCATCGAGAACTCAAGGAATATCCAGCTAACCGGGAATGTTGACCTGACCAAATTATATGGTAAGGTCGGTTACCTTAAAAATCTCAATCAATCCGGTACCCGGACAACGCCGAAAGGACGGTCCGGAACCGTTCCCCTGCCTATAGAGCCAGTTAAGAAAGACAGTCTCAATAAACCAAATTATTTCAAGATAGTCGCCGATGAATTCCTGAAGCTGCTGATGTCGGTAAAACGGGGAAGTGTCACCTATGCAGAAGGTGCCGGTACCATGCTGCCCGGGTTTTTACCCTCCCCGCAGGTACTGGGGGTCTATTGGCCAAGCAATGCGCCGGGTATCGGATTTGCTTTTGGAAGCCAGAAAGATATTCGTTACAAAGCAGTACAAAATGAGTGGTTAACCAGGGATACTTTGCTGAATCAGGCCTATGCGACAAAATACACTTCAAACCTGAGTGCGAGAGTATCGGTGGAACCTGTCCCTGGCTTTAAAATCGAATTAAATGCCGACAGGACCTTCGCCCGGAACCATACCGAGTTTTTCCGTGCCGATTCCAATGGCTATTTCCCCCCCGATCCTTCACCAAAAGATGCGGGCAGTTTCAGCATGTCATACATAACATGGGGCACCGCGTTTGGGGTAGATTATGATACTTCAATCTCTTCATCTTTTGAAAAAATGAAGGTTTATCGCTATGATATTGCCAACAGGCTTGCGGAAGATAATCCAAATTCTGTCGGTTCAGTTTATGATTCAGTCACCCAGCAATATTATCCGACCGGCTATGGACCTACCTCCCAGGATGTCCTTATACCGGCTTTCCTGGCTGCCTATACCAATCAAAACACCAGTAATGTTTACCTGGGGTATTTCCCTAAAATTCCCTTGCCTAACTGGAAGATAACTTATGATGGCCTGACAAAAATAAAATTGTTGGCAAAAGTCCTGAAATCTGCTATCCTGTCACATTCCTACCGATCGGTATATTCCATCAATTCATTCCAGTCAAACCTTTATTATGATGAAGTAAATGGCACAGCTTCTGAACTTTATCCGGCTTCCAATTCTTTCTTTCCGAAGTATGATCTGGCACAGGTCACTATCCAGGAGCAGTTTGCCCCATTGTTCGGACTTGACCTGACCTGGAATAACAGCCTGCTTACAAGGTTTGAATACAGGAAATCGAGGACATTGACATTCAGTATGATCAACAAGCAACTTACCGACCTGAATACTGATGAGATTATTGTTGGCCTGGGTTACCGGATTAAAGACGTAGCCTTTACCATCAGTTCTCTTGGCGGGGGTGGCCGAAAGTCACACATCAGCAGTGACCTGGATATAAAGATCGATTTTTCAATCAGAAACAACCGCACTGTTCTGCGTCGCATTGACCAGGATATTGACCAGGTTTCATCGGGTCAAAAGGTCATCTCAATTAATACTTCAATCGATTATATGCTCAGCAAAAGTGTGACACTCAGATTATTCTTTGATAAGATCATCAATAATCCATTTGTTTCCAATCAGTATCCCAATTCTACAACCAAGGGCGGTATATCCATTCGTTTTTCACTTGCCCAATAGTTTGAAAGAGTATTTTCGAGATTGGAACGATTCTAAAATGATAAGTGTGTGATAACATTTTGTAAAATCTATTAAATTTGGCGCATTAATTACATTAAGAACATCATTATGAATATTCCCGGAAATTTAAGGTACACCAAGGATCATGAATGGTTGAGCATTAAAGGGGAAACCGCATTGGTCGGCATTACTGATTTTGCACAGAATGAGTTAGGTGATATCGTTTTTATTGAGGTTGAAACCATTGGGGAAAATCTTGATAAGGAAGAAACTTTTGGAACAATCGAAGCCGTGAAGACAGTTTCTGATATGTTTATGCCGGTATCCGGTGAAGTGATCGGGCTCAATGAATTGCTGACCGAAAAACCGGAGAAAGTCAACCAGGACCCATACGGTGATGGATGGATCATAAAGATCAGGGTGACGAATCCCTCGCAGATTGATGAGTTGCTGGATGCAGCCCAGTATAGGGAATTGGTAGGAGCCTGAAAATAATATATTTACCCGGTGCGCGGCCTGCTGTCCTTTCGGTTGGCTTTATGCATTAGTGATGTTTTTTTTATCCCGGAGGAAATGTGCAAGTTGGTATAATATTTGAAGGATTTATATAAATATTACACCGGCAAAAGAAAAAAATAGTAACTTAGCAACTTGATTCCGTTCTCTCACTTTATAATAAATTGGCTATGGAAGAAAAAAAATCACCAAAAGCTGATCTGGAAAACAAAAGGATCATTTTCAGGCAGATTGGCCTTGTTATCGGATTGGCCCTCATGCTTGTGGCTTTCGAATGGAAAACTTATGAGAAAATTGTTGTAGAGGTAACCTCCAGGCAGGTAGAAAATGTTTCAGAGGATCTTATTCCCATTACCGAACAAAAAGTTAAACCCCCACCACCTGCACCTACTAAACAGGTGGTTAAGATCAATATTGTCGATGATAATATTACGGTAGATGATGATATTAACATTGACGTGGAAGCCGATCAAAATACGGAAGTGGAGGCATATGTTGCTCCGGTGAAATCAGAAGAAGAAGAATCCGCTGAGGAAGCACAGATTTTCATGGTTGTGGAATCCATGCCCGTGTTCCCCGGAGGTGAGGCAGCTTTATACAAATACCTCAATGAGAATTGCAAATATCCGCAAATGGCTAAAGAGAGCGGCATCCAGGGAAGAGTGTTCGTTACTTTCGTTGTCGAGAGGGATGGTTCTGTTACGGATGTGAGAGTGCTCAGAGGTATCGGCGGTGGATGTGATGAAGAAGCTGTTCGCGTGGTCCAGAGCATGGCCAGATGGACACCCGGCAAACAACGTGGTAAAGCTGTCCGTGTCCAGTATAATCTTCCGGTAAAATTTACCTTGCAATAAAATGCTGTAAAATATTCTTAAAAAAAGGCTGTCTGTTTCAGGATGGCCTTTTTTTGGTTATTGGTTATTAATGGTCATTAAGTGCATTATTTTAAACTGCCCACTGCCCACTGTCAACTGCCTACTTGTTATTAGTTATATTTGTTGCTTTATTTGAATAATGCCGAACCTGAAAAATAGGATCAAACGATTAGCCGGGGGATACCTGAAGGAGGTTACCTTTATCCGAAGGCATCTGCATGCGTACCCGGAATTATCTTCCCGGGAAATCTTAACAGCAGCTTTCATTTCAAAGCGACTTTCCGATTGGGGGATCGACCACCAGACAGGTATTGCCGGACATGGAATCGTCGGGCTTATACGTGGCAGCAAACCCGGCAACAAGGTGATCGCCCTCAGGGCTGATATGGATGCATTGCCTATACGGGAAAACAACAAAGTTCCTTATGTTTCTGCAAATCCCGGCGTTATGCATGCCTGCGGCCATGATGTGCATATGGCGTCGCTTCTTGGAACAGCCAGGATATTAAAATCCCTTGAAAGTGAGATCAGCGGGACGGTCAAACTCATTTTCCAGCCTTCTGAGGAGAAATATCCCGGAGGTGCCCTGCCAATGATAAAGGCTGGTGTCCTGGAAATTCCCAGACCTGACTTCATTATCGGCCAGCATGTTTACCCTGAACTGGAAGCCGGGAAAATAGGCCTGAGAAGCGGAAACTACATGGCTTCAACCGATGAGGTCCACCTGACTGTCATAGGAAAGGGCGGGCATGCCGCCATCCCGAACAAAGTCATCGACCCTGTCGTTATCACTGCCCATATCATCCTTGCACTGCAACAGATCGTCAGCAGGAATGCACAACCAACCACGCCGTCAGTATTGTCGTTTGGCCGCATAATCGCCGACGGCCAGGCGAATATTATTCCCGATGAAGTCAAGGTTTCCGGCACCATGCGAACTTTCGACGAGGAATGGCGCATGACCATGCAGGAGAAGATCTCCACGATCTCAACGTCCATAGCACAAGGAATGGGAGGCCGGTGTGAGGTTTCTGTCATTAAAGGATATCCATTTGTTTACAACGATCCAGGGGTCACAGAAAAAGTTAAGGGATATGCCGAAGACTATTTAGGAAAAGAAAATGTTGAAGAGCTTGATATGCGCATGACCGCGGAAGACTTTTCTTATTTTGCACAGGAAATCCCCGGGTGTTTTTACCGTCTTGGTGTGATGAACCAAGCCCGAGGGATTACATCCAATCTTCACTCATCAACTTTCGATGTTGATGAATCGAGCCTTGAGACAGGTATGGGACTGATGTCCTGGATAGTTGCAAAAGAATTGCTGTAGTTTCGGATTAAGTGTTATTTTTGTTAAAAATTTAATATTAAGATCTAATTTAAATCTATAAACTATGAAAAAGTTAATGTTGATTTTGGCAATGATCGTATTGACGGGAATGGCAGGTTTTACACAATCCTTCGAGAAAGGGAACCAGGGTATTAACGTTGGTTTTGGCCTTGGACCTGGCTATCATTCATCAGGGTATAGTTTCCCTTTCGGGGTAAACGGTTCCTATGAATACGCAATCGTTGAAGTACAGATGGGTTCAAATCTTACAGGAGTCGTTGGAGTTGGTGGAATGGCCGGAGTTAGTTTTTCAACCTGGGCTCACAGTAACTGGACTGGTGGAAAATACCACAACACAGATTTTATTATTGCTGCAAGGGGTACCTATCATTTCATTTTCCACGATAAATTCGATCCTTATGCGGGTATAACCATAGGCTATCACGGGTCATCCCAGAAGTGGAAGGGAGACGGGCAAGATCCTCCAGAGTTAAGCTATTCGCATGGCTATTTCAGACCTGGTTTCATCGTTGGTGCACGGTATTTCTTTACAAATAATTTTGGAGTTTATGCTGAACTGGGGTATATGCTAAATATAATTAATCTTGGGGTCACTATTAAGATTGATTAACAATCTGAAATGAATCATTCTCTGCGAAGATAAGCAAAGGGGGGGCAAAATCCCCCTTTTTTATTAGTATATGAAAGTAAACGGCAAAGATTACCGCACGGTCTGGATGGAAGGAAACTCGGTCTTTATGATTGAACAGAACCTGCTTCCATTTGAGTTCAGGATCTTCGTATCCGGGAGTTATACTGAGACCTGCCGCGCTATCCGTACCATGATCATCAGGGGTGCCGGCGCCATTGGCGCCGCAGCTGGTTATGCCATGGCGCAGGCCTGCCTGGAAGCACCCGCAGGCCGGGAGGAGTCTTTCCTTTTCAACGCACGCCGGGAAATCGAATCTACCCGGCCGACTGCCCGGAACCTGTTTTATGCTGTCGAAAGGGTTTTTGAAGCAGCGAAAGTATCGGCGGAACAGGCTATTACAGAAGCACAGGCCATTGCCGACGAGGATGCCATGGCTTCGCAAAAAATCGGGGAATTCGGGAAAGAGCTGATCCGCGATGGTTATGGCATTGCCACCCATTGCAATGCCGGCTGGCTTGCCTTCGTGGACTATGGTACGGCCTTGTCGCCCATTTATATGAGCCACAAGGAAGGTAAAAATATCTTTATCTATGTGGATGAAACACGACCACGCGGCCAGGGAGCCCGGCTTACGGCCTGGGAACTACACAACGCCGGCATACCTCACGCCATTATCCCTGATAATGCTACAGCCTGGTATATGTCGCAGGGAAAGATTAACCTTATGATCGTCGGCGCCGACCGTATCGCTGCCAACGGCGATACAGCCAATAAGATCGGCACCCTGGAGAAAGCTATTGCTGCAAAATATTACAACATACCATTTTATGTTGCGGCACCCACTTCCACCATCGACTTCAATTGCCCCGATGGCAGCGATATCGTCATTGAAGAAAGAAGCCAGGATGAGGTTCTTTATCAGGATGGAATGACGCAGGAAGGTATAAAGGAAAGGATTTTGGTTTGTTCGCCTGGCTCAAAAGCACTTAATCCGGCATTTGATATCACACCTGCAGAGCTTATAACCGCCTTTATCATGGAAAAAGGTATTTTTAAATCGAAAGACCTGCCATTAGTTACTGGTTATTAGTTATTGGTCAGTAACTGCTGACTGCTGACTGCCGACTTATTTATTCCTCTCCGTCGTATACATCACAAGCTTCTCCATTGCCTGGCGTGATTCGTTATCGGGCATGGTTTGAAGCATATCGAGGGCTTTTTGCCGGTATTCCAGCATTTTACTGCGGGCATAACTGATCCCGCCACTGTGGTTCACCTGGTCGATGATCTCTGCTACCCTCGCAGGGTCATCATGGTGGTTTTTGATGGTGCGGATAGTCCGTCTTTTTTCGACAGGACCAAGCTGGCTGAGCATATGAATCAGCGGCAGTGTCATTTTCTGTTCCTTGATGTCGATGCCATTGGGTTTCCCCGTCCTGTTGCCCATTTCGAAATCAAACAGATCGTCTTTGATCTGGAAGGAGATCCCGACATATTCCCCGAATTTTTTCATCTGCCCGGTAATTTCTTCGGATGCACCTACAGACGTGGCCCCGCATGCACAACAGGAAGAGATCAGGGAAGCCGTTTTTTTCCTGATGATCTCGAAATAAATATCTTCGCTGATATCGAGGCGGCGGGCCTTTTCTATCTGCAACAATTCTCCCTCGCTCATCTCCCTGACAGCTCCGGATACGATCTTGAGAAGATGGAAATCGTTCCCGTCGAGTGATAGCAGCAGGCCCCTGGATAGCAAATAATCCCCGACCAAAACAGCGATCTTGTTTTTCCATAAGGCATTGATGGAGAAAAACCCCCGCCTTTCATTGGAATCATCCACTACATCATCATGAACCAGCGTGGCGGTGTGAAGCAGTTCGATGAGCGATGCTGCCCGGTAAGTCGACTCATTAACCTCGCCGCACATTTTTGCTGAGAGGAAAACAAACATGGGCCGCATTTGCTTTCCTTTTCGTTTGTAAATGTAACGTGTTATTTGATTGAGCAGCGGGACGGAGCTTTTCATCGAGCTCCGGAACTTCTGGTCGAATTCCTGAAGGTTTGACAGGATGGGCTTTTTTATTTCTTCCAGGGTAAGCATAGAATGCCTTGTGAGGCGTCAAAAATAATATAAAAAAGGAGACATTCGGAAAATCGATCATCTCCCTTAAATGTTTAATTTTGTAATAATTAAGGTGAATTTATAAAAACGGAAGTCAGGATGTCATTTTTGTTTCATGACATAGTTTTCGGACCGGTGAAAAGCCGCCGATTAGGCGTATCACTTGGGGTTAATCTTTTACCAGTTGAGGCCAAATATTGCACATTTAATTGTATTTATTGCGAATGTGGCTGGACCCATGAAAAAATCCAGGGAGATAAGAAACTCCCTACGCGTGAACTGGTCAGGGAACGGCTGGAAGAAAAGTTAAAGTCGATGAAAGAAACGGGCATGCGGCCTGATGCCATTACCTTCGCAGGTAATGGTGAGCCTACTATTCATCCGCAGTTTCCCGAAATATTTGAAGATACCATTCAATTAAGGAACCAATATTTCCCGGAAGCGAAGGTTTCCGTGCTTTCGAATGCTTCCACCCTTGATAAACCTGCCATCTTCCAAGCTCTGAAGAAATCCGGGAACAGCATCCTCAAGCTGGATGCCGGCACGGAAAAAATGTTCCGGCTCATCAATAGCCCGCGTTCCGGCATCACGCTTCACACGATAATTGAAAAACTGAAGGAATTCAATGGCGAGCTGATCATTCAGACTTTGTTCCTGAGGGGAATCCTCGATGGGAAAAAGATCGATAATACAGTTGAGCCGGAAATATCCCGCTGGTTAGAGCATATCAGGGATATTGGTCCGAAATATGTTATGATTTACCCGATTGACAGGGAAACGCCATCGGAGTCCCTTGAAAAAATATCTTTTGCAGAGTTGGGCAAGATAGCAGACCGGATTGAAAGTTTAGGGATTAAAGCTCAAGTATATTACTGAAATGGATAATTACGAAGGAAAAATATTAATGGCATTCGGGGAGTCGATCCGCGGGAACGATAAGATCTATACCTGGCTGTTAAACAATGGGTACCCGGAACTGGCAGCGCTTTCAAGCGCGATCCGCGGTTCTGATGAGGCAGTTCAATGGCTGCTTAAAAACCGTTACCCGCACCTGGCTGCCCTGGATTCAGCTATTGACAATTCTGTCAAAGCATACGAATGGCTGAACAAAAATGATTACCACCTGCTCATGGTTTTCGCCGATGCCTGCCACAATAAACCGGAAGCCATTGCCTGGCTGAGAAGAAACGACCTCGAGATTTTTATCCACCTGGCTGTGATCATCAAAAAGTTCCGCGACAACCAGACGTTTGATTATCATAAGCTGCACTTCTGATCAAAGTTCAAAGTTCAAAGTTCAAAGTTCAAAGTGCAAAGTGCAAAGTTAAAGTTGGTAAGTTACACGGTTATTTCAGATAATCTGCACAATGCTCTTTGCTCTGCTCTCCCTAATTCCAATTTTCAACTTTCAATCTTCAATCTTCAAACTTATACCCAACTCCTTTGATGGTCTTAATGTTCGGGGTTCCAAGCTTTTCCCTGATTTTCCGCACATGTACATCGATCGTCCGGTCGCCAACGATCACATCATCCCCCCAAATGGTGGAAAGGATCTCTTCCCGGGGAAAAACCCTGTTGGGCCTTGAAGCCAGCAAGCTCAGCAACTCAAATTCCTTCCTCGGCAAATTATACTCCTGTCCATCTTTTCCATTATTGCTGGTGTGAACTTCGTAACCCTCTTTGCGGAGATTATAACTCAGGAATTCCAGGATATCCGGTTCGTCATCCACCAGAAGGATTTTGTACTGTTCCATTGTGAAGAAACAAATTTGGCGTAAGTTTCGGATTAATACTATAAGAACGAAAGTAATAAAATTAAAGGCGCTCTGCTATCATGAAATTTTTTTCCGGGCTCTTCTGCCTAATTTTACGATCTTTGGGCAGAAATCATAATCTTTGGTATTTATGCGTGAAACCAGGGTCCTTATCATTTTCATCTTATTAATTTTTATAGTTTTTCCGGCCAGCAGCCAGCAGTTCAATGGCGGGATCATGGCCGGGGTGGCCGGGACCCAGGTAGCCGGTGATACATACTCTGGTTTTCACAAAGCGGGGATTTTCGCCGGGGGTTATGTAAACCTGCAGATCAGCAAACATTCAGCTTTTCAGATGGAGCTCGAATTTTTCCAGAAAGGCAGCCGCGAAAACCCTGATTCATCAAATAATTTTAATCAATATCTTTTCCGCGTTAATTATGTCGAACTGCCTGTCTTATACCAATATATTATCAGCAAGCGGTTTAAAGTGGAAGCCGGCCCTTCCCTGGGTTTTCTGGTTAACTACTATGAAGAAAATAACTATTATGAAATTAAAGGTGGAAACCGCCCGGCCAGCGTGACTTTTCAGATCAACGCCGGCTTGTATATTTATTTAGCTAATCGCCTTATGTTCAATATCCGCACCAATAATTCACTCCTGAACATCCGCAGTGACAATGCTACGGGGGATATACTCAGGATTTTTCCCGGAAATTATGGCCAGTTCAACGATTGCCTCGTGATGAGCTTTATTTATCAATTCAAGCCGGCCTGGTAAACCAGTACATTTCTGTTTTTGATCAGGCTAAAGATTAGTTGTCTTTCAAAAAATGGATGTTCCTTTTCAACCCGCTGAACTTCGTTCTTTTCACCGCCGATTCCCTGAAAAGATCATTGAACTGCTCCGGTGTAAGCTGTTCCCATCTTGTTTTTGTCATCTCCCGCAAGGCTTGATCTGGCCGGAAAGCGTCTTCGGAATTGGCTTTTGCCTGCCGGTTCCACGGGCAAACATCCTGGCAGATGTCGCAGCCGAAAATCCAGTCTTTAAAGTTGTCTTTTTCTCCTGTTGGTAATTCTCCACGATATTCGATGGTATAATAAGAGATGCATTTCCTGGCATCGAGCATACGGGGTTCGATAAAGGCGCCGGTTGGACAGGCTTCGATACAGCGGGCGCAGCCTCCGCAAAGGTCATTGACCTGCTGCTGATCATATTCCAGTTCAAGATCGGTGATGATCTCACCAATGAAGACAAACGATCCGAGCTTTGGATGAATCAGGCAGGTATTTTTTCCTATCCAGCCCAGGCCGGCCCTTTCAGCCCATGCTTTATCCATGACCGGCGCTGAATCGGTGAAAACACGGGCCTGGCATTCACCGGCACGGGCCCTTATTTCTTCAATGAACAGGTTGAGCCTGTCCCGGATCACCAGGTGGTAATCCTTCCCGTAGGCGTATTTGGCGATTTTATAGTTGTTTTTATCCGGGAGGTGTTCTCCAGGTAAATAATTCATCAGCACTGATATGACCGATCTGGCGTCAGGCAATAAATGCCGGGGATCCAGCCTTTTATCGGAATACCTGGTCATGTAGCCCATCTCACCATGATATCCTTGCATGAGCCAATGATTTAATCTCTTTTCCTCTGATTCAAGGAATGTAGCTTCGGAAATACCGCAGGCGGCGAATCCGAGTTCTGAGGCTCTTGTTTTGATCCACTGTGAGATTTCGTGATGACGCGTAGTTTCCAATCGGCCGGGATTTCAGAATAATTTATCCTGCTTTGGCAGCATGCCTTTGCCGAGATGCCGGTATGCCAGTTCGGTCACCTCCCTGCCACGCGGGGTTCTCATCAGGTAGCCTTCCTGGATGAGGAACGGTTCGTATACTTCTTCAATAGTTCCGGATTCTTCCCCTACGGCTGTGGCGATGGTATTGATCCCGACGGGGCCTCCCTTGAATTTCTCGATAATAGTAGTGAGGATGCGGTTATCCATCTCATCCAGGCCGTGCAGGTCGACATTAAGGGCCCTCAGGGCGATCTGGGCGATCTCGATGGTAATCGTCCCGTCGCCTTTGATCTGTGCGAAATCCCTGACCCTGCGAAGTAAAAGGTTGGCGATCCGGGGCGTCCCGCGGCTGCGGCGCGATATTTCTCCGGCAGCTTCCTTTGCAATGGGCACATTTAATATCCTGGCCGAACGGTAAAGGATCGATTCCAGGGTTTCGGCATCGTAATAGGATAAACGCATATTGATCCCGAAGCGTGATCGCAGCGGTGCGGTAAGCAAACCGGATCGGGTCGTAGCGCCGATGAGAGTGAACGGGTTCAGCTTGATCTGGACGCTGCGGGCATTAGGGCCGGTTTCGATCATGATATCGATCCGGTAATCCTCCATCGCGGAATAAAGATATTCTTCCACCACCGGGCTGAGGCGGTGGATTTCGTCGATGAACAGCACATCATTTGTTTCCAGGTTGGTCAGCAACCCGGCCAGGTCGCCCGGCTTATCCAGTACCGGCCCGGAAGAGATTTTTATGCTTACTCCAAGCTCGTTAGCGATGATGTAGGATAGCGTAGTTTTCCCCAAGCCTGGAGGGCCATGCAGGAGAACATGGTCGAGGGCTTCCCCGCGCTGCCTGGCGGCCTGCACGAAAATCGTCAGGTTATCCTTCACATTCTGCTGGCCGGCAAAGCTGGAAAAGTCGGCCGGCCGGAGGACCTGTTCGGCTTCTCTTTCTGCAGGAGTCAGGAACTTTCCTGATGGATCAAGATTATCATTCATCATCCGCTATTTGATGAACAAAAGTAAGAAATTAGTTCCAGTGGAACAGTGGAATAGTGGAACGGTGAAACGGTGAAACTCATTTTTTTTCTCTTCTTTTCGTCAGTTTGTTACCCCGTTTGATGAAAATAATATTTATATTTCTTATTTTTACTGAAAATTGTGTTTTCAAACGGCCAGGTCATGAAACAGATTATTGTCGCCATCGACTTTTCCAAGACATCGATCAATGCACTGATCTTTGGTATTCATCTTGCCAATAAGGCCAAGGCAGATGTTCAGATGGTCTGGGTAGACAACACCACCAGCGAGGAAGTTGTTTTTGAAGGATTCGCCTATGAGGAAAGAAACGAAAAAGTCGCGCTGCTGAAAGAGTTGCAGGATAAATATTCAAAGAGCCTGAAAGGGGGTAAGCTTGACTACAAAACCCGTAAAGGAAAGGTTTACATTGAAATAGCCCAGCAGGCTAAAAGTGTCAATGCCGACCTGATCATAGCCGGAACTCATGGCGTTTCCGGGTTTGAGGAATTCTGGATCGGGAGTAATGCATACCGGATTGTGACCAATGCCCCTTGCCCGGTAATTACGCTGCGGCACGATTTTAAGGGCGGTGATATCCATAAGATCATAATCCCGATTGACAGTTCCCAGGAAACCCGCCAGAAGATTCCCGTCGCTTCGCAGGTTGCAAATCTTTTTAAATCCGAGATACATGTTCTGTCGCTTTATTCGACTTCGCTTAAATCAGTGCAGAAAAGAGTCGATAATTATGCCAAACACGTGACCGATTATTTCAAGGAAAGAAAGATAAAGTTTGTCGCCGTTACGAAAGAATCTGATAATATAACCAGGACCACTATTGATTATGCTGAAGCTGTCGGCGCTGATCTGATCGCTATCATGACCGAACAGGAAACAACAACAGCCAATCTTTTCCTTGGGCCTTACGCACAACAAATGGTAAATCATTCTCCGGTCCCGGTGCTGAGTATGAGGGCGAAAGAATTAGTATCCATTACAACTGGTGCATGATCATGAGGTTTAAATCGATGATAGGGCTTTTTTTACTGTTACAGATGGCGTCATCAGCACAATATAATTCTGATGGCCGCGTAGTTGTAATACAGGATAAATTGGTTGATACCGTTTTACATCAATATGAAGCCCTAAGATTGAGGATAATGGAAAACCCTGATAATAAAGCTATCCCGGGATACCGGATCCAGATATTTTCTGATTCAGGTATTAATTCAAGTGACCGGGCAAAACAGGCCAGGGATCAATTCCTGTTCATGTTCCCTGATATCCAGGCCTATGTTAGCTGGAAAACGCCTAATTACCGTGTGAGGGTCGGGGATTTCAAGACCCGGCTTGAAGCAGAAAAGGTATTACAAACGATAATTTTTGATTATCCCAATGCATGGGTGATTAAAGATGAAATCAATTTTCCTTTAATGAACTAAAAACCTGAAATATGAAAAAGATACTGGTTGCCATAGATTTCTCGGAATGTTCCTTCAATGCCCTGGAACACGCGATTAACATTGCTAATAAGGCAGAGGCGGATGTGGAAATGATGTTTGTGATCAAACCTGATTCTTCCAGGGAGATGTTTACGGAAGGCCCTCAGACTTTATCATCCATGGTGAAAGATAAATTTGATGAGCTGCTGGAGAAATATCAACCTTTGTTGATGAGTAACAATAAATTAAGTTATCTTATCAGGGAGGGAAAGGTATACCATGAGATTGTCAAGGAAGCAGACCGGAAAGATATCTTTTTGGTAATGGCCGGTACCCATGGTGCATCGGGATTCGAAGAGTTCTGGATCGGGAGTAACGCCAATCGCATCGTCAGCGCATTGAGAAAACCTGTAATTACGATCAGGGGAGGAGTAAGCGTCAACAGAAACCTGGAAAGGATCGTGCTTCCGCTTGACAGCACCCCCGAGACACGGCAAAAAGTGCCTTTCTCAGCTTATATGGCTAAAATATTCAATGCCGAAATTCATGTCCTGAGGCTTTACTCTTCCAATGTGCAGGCTATTATCAGAAGGATCGACAGTTATGCCGAACAGGTAGTGAAACATCTGGAGGAAGAAAATATCCGTTACGTGCTTGAGTCAGTTCACGCAGTGAATCTGACCGAATCAACCGTTGAATACGCCCTGAAAATCAATGCAAACCTGATATCCATTATGACGGAACAGGAGATATCAGCGAGAAACCTTTTACTCGGGCCTTATGCCCAGCAAATGGTGAACCATTCACCTATCCCTGTTTTAAGCATTCACCCGAAGGATTTGCTGGTTTCGCTAAGCAGGTAGATTAATTTCTATCGATGCAGTTAAGGTCTTCAAAAGCTGTTTTGAGCCTTTTAATGAGGGTTAATTCACCTTCACGGAGCCATTTGCGTGGGTCATAGTATTTTTTATTCGGCTTGTCTTCCCCTTCAGGATTTCCGATCTGACCCTGCAGGTAATCTTTGTATTTGTCATTATAATCATGGATGCCTTCCCAGAATGCCCACTGGGTATCGGTGTCGATATTCATCTTGATTACCCCGTATGAAATAGCTTCGCGGATTTCCCCCTGGCTGGAGCCTGATCCGCCATGGAAAACGAAATTGACCGGTTTTGGCCCCGTCTTCAGCTTCTGCTCGATATATTTCTGGGAATTATTAAGGATGACCGGCTGCAATCTTACATTTCCCGGCTTATAGACCCCATGGACATTACCGAAGGATGCGGCAATGGTGAAACGGGGACTTATCTTCATCAGTTCGCTATAAGCATATTCCACATGTTCCGGCTGCGTATAGAGTTTTTTACTGTCAATACCGGCATTATCAATGCCATCTTCCTCACCACCAGTCACACCGAGCTCAATTTCAAGGGTCATGCCGATCTTAGCCATCCGTTCGAGGTATTTTTTGCTGATAGCAACATTATCTTCAATGGGTTCTTCCGACAAATCGAGCATATGTGAGCTGTAAAGCGGTTTTCCGTATTGTTTAAAGTGCTTTTCCCCGGCTTCCAGCAAACCATCGATCCAGGGCAGGAGCTTTTTAGCCGCATGGTCGGTATGCAGGATGACAGGAACTCCGTACATCTCTGCCAGCAGATGAATGTGCAAAGCGCCTGCAATTGCACCTGCTATTGCTGATTTTTCCTGCTCATTGGAAAGCCCTTTGCCGGCATAAAATGCAGCGCCACCATTGGAAAACTGAATGATTACAGGTGAATTAACCGTTTTAGCTGCTTCCAATACCGCATTCACGCTATTTGTACTTACGACATTCACCGCCGGCAAAGCGAACTGATTGGCTTTGGCCAGCTCAAATATTTTTTTGACATCATCCCCGGTAATCACACCCGGTTTTACATGATCTAATACTCTGGTTGACATATAATTAATTATTAGGTTAGACAATTTAAGACGCTGCAAAGTTATAACTATTCCCTTTTTGCTTACCTTTGCATACTAATTTTGAATTTTAAATGTTGAATGTTGAATTCGGGCTTTATAATTATAATTCAAAATTCAACATTCAAAATTCAACATTTCCTGGTCCCGTGGCTCAATTGGATAGAGCATCAGATTCCGGTTCTGAGGGTTGGGGGTTCGAGTCCCTTCGGGATCACCCAGGCGCCAAAACAACGGCGCTTTTTTCATGTCAATACTTTGATAATACTGTACTTTCCCTAATATACTTGCTTTTTATATTTCTTGTACTTTTGCATTATTTTGGTACTTTTGCTATACCTATTGCAGTACTGATTCAAAATTGACATTATGGTACAACACAATTCAGCATCCTATAGCTATGTATTTGCCAGGAAAGGCAAATCGCCAAAGACAGGAAAAGGACTTCTGCAGCTGCGAATTTATTTGTCCAGGCAGCAAATGAAATATATCAGTACCGGCGAATATTTCTTTTCTGATGAATGGGACCAGGTTGGACCAGCCTTGATCGATAAGAAAAAGGAACGGGCGCTACCCGATGACTTACTGAAGAAACTCCGCAATGTGAGAGAATTCAGGCAGAAGATCGAAAAATATGAAAATGGCCTGTTATACCAGGATAAGAAGTTGACTTTCGATGTACTCGACATCTACCTGAAGAAATCAGGGCCGGAGTCATTCAACGAATTTTGCCAGACTCAATTAGACGCTGATCACTCACTGAAAGCATCCACGAAGCGGACCCACCAGAATACCATTAATAAATTGAGTAAATTTCGACCACGGGTTGAATTTGATAAGGTTAATTATGAATTGGTCGAAGGTTTTGACAATTTTTTAAGAGGGTTGAAACTTAACTTGAACAGCATCCAGGGGCATCATAAACGTTTAGCAAAGTATATCATCAAAGCGATTAACAAGGATAGGATTGAACGAAACCCATATCACAAATTCAAGATAAAAGGCCAGGAAGTTGAAAAGCCTTTCCTTTTGATGGAAGAAATTGAAAAAATTGAAGCTGCGGATTTTTCAGAATACCCAATGATCAACCGGATTAAAGATTTATTTCTTTTCGGATGCTACACTGGTTTAAGATTCAGCGATCTTATGAACCTGGCTCCTGAGCACATTGAAGAAACATCCAAAGGTATTGCCATCAGGATTAAACAGCAAAAAGTCAACACCACGATTTATTTGCCGCTTTACAGCCTTTTTAATGGAAAAGCGATACCAATACTTCAAAAGTACAAGGATGAAGGCCAGAAAAGCCGGGAAACGATATTCCAGGCCATTAGTAACCAAAAAGCAAATCAATTTCTGAAATTCATTCAGAATGATTCAGGGATCAGTAAAAACCTTTCTATGCACACTTCCCGGCACACATTCGGAACTCAGATTGCAGCCCGCACAGAGGATCCATACCTGATCAGCAAACTGATGGGCCACCGGAACCTGAAAACATCACAGGATTATGTTCACCTGGCCGATCAGATCACGGATCGCAAACTTGAAAGGATCGAGTGGTAAAACCATTGATTACCGAATAAAAATACTCTTGCATTATGAATAAATTATCGAATGAGAAGCTATTAGACGAATATCATGCATGGATATTTGATGGTTATGAAGCTGCCATTTCGCCGAAAATTAAAAACAAGGCAGTAGAATCACCTCGACATGAGACCGAAGTAATGCATATTTTTAACGAGGATGACTTTTCGCCCGAAAAGCTGATCTATGAAACTTTACCTGGTATAGAAAACCTATTTAACAAATACTTCTATGATGTTTTTTATAGTCCAATAGGAATAAGAGCTGACTATGGCGTAATACGCTTCAATCGTTTAATCTTGCCGCAAGGAGACACTGCCCTGATCGAAGACCTTCTTTACTCATTAAAATCAAATATCAACAGATATTTTATCTTGAACCTTATCGCTGAAACTTTTTATTTTCAAAATGCTTACTTGCAGGATAATCTGACCAAGGAGGGAGTGTTATTTTACAAAAACCTCGAAACTGATAACAATAGGTTAAATGAACTGCTTAAAAAGTTCTCTGACGAAAGCAATATGCACTTTATAAATGCAAAATTCACTTTCCACAATGAATCCTTCCCATTTTCCAATCCAAATATTTTGCGCAAGATTCAAAAAAGCCTACTTACAAGTCTAAGACAAGAATCACTTACATTCGATTTTGACAGTCGTAACGACTATTGCAAAGTATTCCGCACTAATCTGATAACTCACCTTTATTACTTCTTGTGTGAGGAGGAAGGCATGTTGAAGTCTGAAAATAAAATTGTCAATAAAGAGATTATCAGTTTTATAGCCAGGCTATCCATATTATGCAGTTTGCCTTTTATAGAAGCCAACACAGGGAAAACAACAGAAAACCGAAGAACAATTCAGAGTCAAATCAAAACCACTATTTGCCGCTATTGTCGGTAATCTTCTCTATGTCAGCTGGTACACATTTCCTTAAAAAAATCATCAAACTGTACCGCTAACACTTTGATTTATAGCATAATTTAATTATATTTTTACACCAATTATTTGTTGTAACTTTTAATTAATTGCTATGGAACTGGAAAATAAAAGTATTCCGATCTCAATAAAGATTGACCATATACCGGAAGAAATAGAGGTGAAATTCAGCGCTTTAATTGAAGCAGCTGTCAGACGAGTTTTGGCCGAAAAGGAACCGGTAAGATATTTCACTCTTCATGAGGCGGCAAAATACACTAAGAAAGCGATCTCTACAATTTACACTGACCACTCACGGGGCAGGCTGAAAGCCTTTAAATCAGGCCGTCACCTGAGATTTACAGAGGATCAGCTCCAAGCTTACCTTGAAGGTAGATAAAATGAAATCGAGCGGAAAAGTTAATAGAATTGCCATTAGTACCCGGGCGCATCCGCTCGCGTCCGGGGAACGTGGCAACTTTATGAGCGGAAAAGATGGAAGACATTAAAGTAAGCTGGTTTAAAAACGCATATACTACCACACCTATAGGCGAAATTACATTACTGGAAGTATTTAATCGAATCCGCACAGGTGCATGCCAGAAATCGATTGAAGAGATCAGGCAACTATCTGAGAAATCAGAAAGAGACGAATTAAAAAAGAATCTTCCTTGTGTGACATTTGCCGGGATTTTTGATCCCACCAGAAAAAATCTAAACCTTAAACAAGCTTCGAGCCTGGCATGCCTGGACTGGGATCATGTTAAAGATCCGGGCGCATTTCGTGACTGGGTTTTTAAAAATCATGACTTTATCTTAGCTTCATGGATTAGCCCATCAGGGAATGGTGTGAAAGCATTGGCGTTAATCCCAGTTGTAACTTCAGATAAAGAATATAAGCAATATTATGAAGGTTTGCTTCAGGAATTTGATGGAGCCAAAAACGATAAGGGAACTAACGACATATCCAGACTCTGCTATGAAAGCTGGGATCCTGATATAAAAATCAAAGAAATAGAGAAGGTTTGCAACTTTGAAAAGAAGATAATAATAACCCAGAAGAATTCTACGACATCTTCAGGAAAAGTAAATAATGTCACATTTAATCAGATCATGGCTGATTTGGCATTAAAGGGGGAAATATATATTCCTGACAATAGGCATAATTATATTTTTAAACTAACCTGTGCAGCCAACAGGGTTGGTATAGCAAAAGAGGCGTTTTTAGAATTTACAACCATTAAATTTAAAGGACTTGATAAAGAAGAAATAAAAACAATAGAGGACGCTTACACCAGATACCAGGACGAGCATGGAAAAGAAGCCGACACCAAGAAAGGAACTAAAAAGATCATTAAGTCAAAAATCATCTCTGCCGTGGAACGAAATCAATTAGCAGCATCCGAACCTGATCCCAAGCCATTATATTATAACCTATGGAATGAGGGGGAAATAGCAATTTTAGCTGGTGAAACGGGGTGCGGTAAGTCAATTTGTGCCGTATTTATTCTGAATGAGCTTTGCAAAATAGGTTATAAAATTCTCTATTATGACTTTGAACTGTCCCCGAAACAATTTCAGGACCGATATAAGGGATACCAGTTTCATGAAAACTTTTTATTTGGAGACTGGGAACCCGACCCTGACGAGCCAGAAGCAGTATTTAACATTGATACGATTTTAGCCGACATCGAAGCATCTGGAGTGGACATTGTTTGTATTGACAACATCACAGCATTGAGCCTCAAAAACACCGTTGACCAGGACGCCGCTATGGAGGTGATGCGTGGACTTAAAAAGTTGCAAAAGGAAGGTGGAATAAGTGTTCTGGTATTAGCACACACTCCGAAGCGTAGGCAATCCGACCCACTGATAATTAACGACCTGGCAGGCTCAAAGACGCTTGCAAACTTTGCCGATAGTGTGTTCTTTATCAATTTCTCAAATCTTGGCAAAAATATACGCTACATTAAACATGTTAAGACCCGCACCCCTAAATTATGTAATACGTTCGGCGTTGTCATCGAAAAAGGACAGGACGGCATGATAAAGCTGGTTCATGACGGGGAATTATCGGAACAGGAACACCTAACCGGCGAACCAATTGACGAAAGAATAAGCACAGCCGCAAACTTAAGGGATAAAGAGGGGAAAAGTCAGACACAGATTGCACAACTAATGAAGATCAGCCAGGCGACAGTAAACCGCTTACTTAAAAAATTCGATGAAGGGAGATCGAAAGCAATAAATGAAGAAGTGCCTTTATAATATACGTGAATAAATGAATAATCGCATTTATAATATTGAAATACAGTTTATTACATTATTCTTAGCCTGTGAATAGCCATGAATAATATGAATAATCCTATTCAACCGTTGAATATTTATATTGCAGATTATTCACTTTATTCATCATTATTCATCTAAAATGAATAAGATAACTATCTATAATATAATATATTATATAGTATTATTCATTTATTCAGGGGGAATCACGCGCGCGATAAATAATATTAGAGATAGGTAGTGTTAGTTCATAAAAAACCCCGGCTTTTTCAACTCCCAGTTACTACCTTGCAGTTTATATATCAGATTTTACCCTGGATTTTGAACTGTTATGAGAAAATTGGCAATGCGAGTTCAATATTTCCCCGGAAAAATGAAAAACAGTAACTTTCTGGTATTATCCGGCATGAAATAGTTAACTTTATTCCTGAAAACAACACTACATGACCGTTCAGGAGTACCTTCAGAAAATCAACCAACTATACAAATCCGGTATCTCAACGGAGCATAGTTACCGACCTGACCTTAGAAATCTTATTGAAAGCATGATTCCCGGTGTGGTAGCAACCAACGAACCTCAAAGGATAGCATGCGGTGCACCGGATTATATCATTACAAAGAAAAGCATCCCCATTGGATTCATCGAAGCAAAAGATATTGGTGCAGATCTAAATAACAGGATTCACAAAGAACAGTTCGACCGGTACAAGGCATCGCTGAATAATCTAATTATCACCGATTACCTGACCTTTCAATTCTTTATAGAAGGTGTGCATTCTACAACCATAAGCATTGGACATATAGACAAAGGACGCATCGTTGCACAACCTGAAAATTTCGATACATTCATACGCAGGATAGTAGAATTTTGCAGTTACACAGGGCAAACAATCACCTCCTCACAGAAATTGGCGAAGCTAATGGCAGCCAAAGCCAGGTTGCTTGCTGATGTTATCGAACTGGCGTTAACAGGTGACCGGGACCCATTAATGGGAAACCTGTTTGAGGAAGCGAATAGCTCCTTACATGACCAATTTGAATCGTTCAAGACGGTACTGATACATGATATAACGCATGAATCTTTTGCCGATATGTACGCTCAGACAATCGCTTACGGCATGTTTGCAGCCCGGTTGAATGATGCCTCATTGGATACCTTTACGCGACAGGAAGCTGCAGATCTTGTGCCCAAAACCAATCCATTCCTCCGAAAGCTGTTTCAGTATATTGCTGGTTATGATCTTGATGATAGGATAACATGGATAGTTGATGCTCTTGCAGATTTGTTCCGGGCGACAAATGTGGCTGAACTGTTAAAGGATTTTGGTAAAGCGGAACAGAAACAGGACCCGATCATTCATTTCTATGAAACGTTCCTTTCAGAGTATGACCCATCATTGCGTAAGAGTAGAGGCGTATGGTACACGCCTCACCCCGTAGTTAATTTTATTGTCCGGGCAGTTGATGATATCTTGAAAGCTGAATTTGGCCTGCCGGATGGGCTGGCAGACACAAGCAAGGTGATAATCAAAGTGAATGTGCTTGGCAAAATGATAGAACGCGAGGACCACCGTGTTCAATTCCTTGATCCGGCAACCGGAACAGCAACATTCATTGCAGAAATCATCAACCAGGTACATAAGAAGTTTGCAGGGCAACAGGGATTGTGGAGCAACTATGTCGAAGAGCACCTGATTCCCCGGCTGAATGGTTTTGAGATCCTGATGGCTTCGTATGCAATGGCACACCTGAAACTAGAGTTGTTATTGAAGGAAACAGGTTATCAACCCATAAAAGAGCAACGTTTCAGAATATACCTCACCAACAGCCTCGAAGAACAACATCCTGATACCGGAACATTTTTTGGAGCGACATGGCTTTCCGATGAGGCCAAGGATGCCAACTTGGTCAAGCGAGATACCCCAGTAATGGTTGTATTGGGAAATCCGCCTTATTCGGTGAGTAGCAGCAATAAAAGTGAATGGATAGAATCATTAACATCCGACTATAAAAAGAACTTAAACGAAAAAAATATACAACCTTTATCGGATGACTATATAAAGTTTATTCGCTTTGGTCAGTTTTATATTGATAAAAATGGAGAAGGGATTTTAGCTTATATATCAAACAATAGTTTTATTGATGGTATGCTACATCGCCAGATGCGAAAGCATTTATTGGAGAGTTTTGATAAGATTTACATTTTGGATTTGCATGGAAATGCCAAGAAGAAAGAAACAGCCCCTGACGGATCAATTGACCAAAATGTATTTGATATTATGCAAGGCGTAAGTATCAATCTATTTATAAAAACGGGCAAAAAGAAGATAAATGAAGTAGGAGAAGTATATCATTTTGACTTGTGGGGCAAGAGAGAAATCAAATATGAAGATTTGCTAAATAGCAAAATTGAAAATTTCGAGTGGAGGAAATTAGATATAAAATCACCTAATTATTTTTTCATTCAGAAGGATTATTCGTTCGATACTTCATACTCTAACTATATATCCATCGGTGATTTATTTACAGTTAACGGAGCCGGAGTTCAAACTAAAAGGGATAATGTTTTTGTTGATTTTGATAAAATACAATTAGTTGAACGTATAAATAAATTGCTAAACAATGAATTGACCGACAATGAGATAATAAGACTTAATATTAAAAATTCTTCATCTTATCGACTTATGGAAAGGATTAGTTCTTCCAAATATGATGAAAGATTGGTAAGAACATATAACTACAGAGTATTTGATGATCGTAAGTTGTATTATGATAAGAATTTACTGGGCAGAGCATTTTTTAATGTTATGCACAACATGTTAAAGGATAATATAGGATTAATTGTCTGTAAACAGCAAAGCACCTTTGACTTTCAGCATTCGTTTATAACGAAAAACTTGACTGACCATAATTCAATTTCCCTTCAGACAAAGGAAGCATCATTTCTATTCCCTTTATATCTCTACCCTGAATTAACAAATCAAATAGATATTGATAAAAACATCGATAGAATCCCCAATCTAAACACTGAGATTGTTAAGCAAATAGCAGAAAAATTGGATTTGCAATTCACAAACGAAAAGGGAACACCCGTCAACAACTTTGCTCCTATTGATTTGCTGGACTATATTTATGCTATTCTTCATTCACCAATATACCGGGAGAAGTACAAAGCGTTTCTAAAAATAGACGTCCCTCGTGTGCCTTATCCAAAGGATTTAGCAACATTCTGGCAGTTGGTAAAACTCGGTGGCAATCTCAGGCAAATACACCTTTTAGAAAGCCCTTTAGTGAATAACATCATTACTCAATATCCAGTTGGTGGAAGCAACATAGTTGATCGCATTAATTACGAAAATCTAAGGGCCTATATCAACGCAGATCAGTATTTTGCTAATGTGCCGCAAGTGGCTTGGGAGTTCTATATAGGAGGCTATCAACCTGCCCAGAAGTGGCTGAAAGACCGTAAGGGACGCACCCTGCTGTTTGACGACATATTGCACTACCAGAAGATCATTGTTGCCCTGAAGGAAACTGATAGGATTATGAAGGAGATTGAGAAAATAAACATTGAATAGAATAACATATGAGTAATCAAATTTTTAGTAAAATAGACGGCGCAATAGCAACGCTAATCGGATACATCGAAAATGGTGATTTAGCTCTGCCTGATCTACAAAGACCTTTCGTATGGGGAAATAATAAAGTGAGGGATTTATTTGATAGTATGTATCGTGGATATCCCATTGGATACTTTCTATTGTGGAGAAACAATACAGGTGAAAAATTAACGCAAATTGGGACTGACGATAAAATTCACAAAATACCCAATATGCTTATAATTGATGGGCAGCAGCGATTAACGGCTTTATATAGTATTATCAAAAAGCAAGAAGTAAAGGATAAAGATTATAGATATAGACGCATTAAAATAGCATTTAATCCTGTACTTGAAGAGTTTAGAGTAGCAGATGCTGCAACCGTTAAAAACAAAGAATTCATTAATGATATTTCTGAGGTTTTTGCATCAAGTACGTATCATTTCATTACCGATTATTTAAAACAATATCGTGCATATGTTGGGGAACTCGCAGAGAAGTATAAAGAAATAATCGAAAAAATTCAAGCGGACATAGACCTTAAAGATGCTGAATATATTTTTTGTATCACCCGATTAAATCAAATCAAAGACCCTCCTGATAATATTACTCAACTGATTGCAAGTTTAAGGGAAAGAAAGGCGATTTCATTGCTTGAAAACCAAAAGGAACTATTTGTCAATTTTTTTGAAAAACCTATTGAAATTGATGAAAATGAAATAAGTACACGAATTAATAAGTTACATGCTTTAACGAATTATCCTTACCAAGCATTGGAAGTATCATCAGATGTTGACGAGGAAGTTGTGGCTGAAATATTTACGCGCATAAACAGTAAAGGTGTTACTTTAAATCAAGCTGATTTTATACTTACCCTTATTTCGGTTTTTTGGGAAGATGGTAGAACGCAGATAAACGATTTTTGCAAAAGTTCAAAAATTGTTCCGGATTTGTTAACAAAAGATTCGCCTTTTAACTATATAATGCAACCTGATGCACAAGATATTATTCGAGTAATAATTGGTTTGGGGTTTCAGCGTGCACGGATGAAAGATGCTTATGCTATTCTAAAAGGCCGTGATCCGGACACCAATAAATACTCAACTGTTTTACGTGAAAAACAATTTGAAGTTTTCAAAGCAACTCTTTCAGATGTTATTAATACAAGCAACTGGCATTCACTCATAAAAATCATTCAAGGTTTAGGTTATAAATCGTCTGGACTAATTGCATCGGGAAATTCGATAATCAATTCGTATATTTTTTATTTAATCGGAAAACTAAATTATAAAATCGACTATAAAGAACTGGACAGGCTTATTGCAAGGTGGTTTTTTATGAGCTCACTAACTTCGAGATATTCTGGTTCGTCAGAATCTATAATGGAATCTGATTTGAATAAAATCAAATCCTGTAAAGATGGCAAAGAATTCAAACTTGTAATAAATAACATTATTGACAGATCTTTAACTAATGACTTCTGGAATATTTCATTGCCAAATGACATCCTTGTAACCTCAAATACAATAAGTCCCGTCGCAAATGCTTTTTTTGCAAGTTTAATTTACAATGGTAGGAAAGCGTTGTTCTCTGAAAGAAAAGTTAGTGACTTATATGACCCTTCAATTAAGATTAAGAAGAGTTCATTGGATAAGCATCATATTTTCCCAAAAGAGTATTTAAAGAAACAAGGTTATGAATTGACCTTAATTAATCAAATTGCTAATCTGACCTATTTGGAATATATTGATAATATTAAGATATCAGATATAGAACCGAGATCATATTACAATGAAATTAAAAGCAAATACTATTCAAACAGAGAATTAGTTTTGGAAAATGCTTTAACGGAGCATGCTATCCCAAATGATTTTTATGAAATGGAATATTCGGAATTTTTGACCGAAAGACGAAAAAAAATGGCAATGTTAATCAAAGAAATGTTTAGTAATATCTAATAAAAGCAAACGATTTTCAAGCACAGTGGGGCAATGTAAGCGCCTCTGTAAGCCCGTATAGGTTCTTTTAGCCAACGGGACTCTGCCGCCGACCAGGGGGGGCATGTTTTTCCAGCCAAAAGAGACTCCTTTTTTTGCCGGACAAAAAAAAGTTTACAAGCCTTCCAAAAGCAAAGTAACATAACAGGCCACTATAAAACAATGGCCAGACACACAAGCCAACCCGTCCTGCATTGTCTCATAGTGCAATTATGTTAAATTGTCCAACGCTCTGTAACTTTTGGCAATCGGCTTCCAGACTCATAGGTTTTATTTTTTGTCCAAACTTAAAGCCATGACGACTATTGAAATTCAAGACACTCCGGAATTGGTCATTTTAGTTCAGAGACTTCAGAAGACACTGAAAGACACAGGCAAGGTCTTTATTGGAGAACTTGAAAACAAAAAGAGAATCGATTTCAGGACAGTTTACACATTCAAGGATGGCACTGTGTGCGCTGATGATAATGATTACTACTATTCAATTAAGTAGTGAAGGGCGAAGGCCCTTTTTATTTTTTGTCCAAACTTAAAACCCTCTACTATGGATAGATTAGAAGATATTTACCATGATGATCAGCAATATGTTCTTTCGGACGAAGAGGTTGCAATGATCCGGGAAATGGAAGAAGATGCATGGGAAGATGCACTTGAACTTATTGAAGAAGAGGCGCGGTAATGCGCCTTTCTTTTTTATGTTTTCGTCAAATTATAGAGAGCATTACCGTATGCATGCGGTCGCAATGTGCTCATTAAATGTCACACGTGATACATGAGAGGGAACAGAGCTTCCCTCTTTTTCTTTTCTTATTATTCAATAGAGAGGTTTTCCAATTCATAAGTATGACCATGACAAAATTCATGTTGTTATTGTTTGACCAGAACTTTAAATACTAAAAGCTATGGAAACAACAACTTATTTCAAGGATTGCAAGACCCTCAATGAACTCAAGAAGGTCTACAAAGATCTTGCGATGAAGCATCATCCCGACCGCGGAGGCTCTACTGAAATCATGCAGGCCATCAATGCGGAATACAGCTTCACAATCCGTTACCCGTTCTTCAACTTTTACGATCAATCTGAAGAGGCAAAAACGGATTTCTTTCAATTTCCGGAAGTGATCGCAAAAGTCATCAGCTTTGATGTCCAGATCGAACTTTGCGGGAACTGGTTATGGATTTCCGGCAATACTTACAAATACCGGAAAGAACTGAAAGCCGCAGGATTCTTCTTTGCACCCGAGAAGTGCATGTGGTACTATCGACCTTTGGAATTCAAATCGAGCAATCGAACGGCAAAGTCGATGGATTATATTCGGGCAAGGTTTGGCAGCGATATCGTGCAGCCCAATAGTACCAAAACTTTGCAAGGCGAGGAGGCAGCAGTATGAAAGCAAAGGATTCTGTTGATCTGTTTACTTCGAACCTTCGGGAGATCGAAATTTTTTACCGGAACAAAGTGAAAATGGCCGATATGGAAAAAATCGCCGGTTCCAGGGACGCTTTCGATGTCCTAAAACGCATTTGGAGCCCTCATATGGACAGAATTGAGGAATTCGTTATCCTGGTTTTAAACCGTGCCAACCGTGTCCTTGGTTATGCAAGGATAAGTTCTGGAGGCATATCGGGAACCGTTGCAGATCCCAAGGTTATCTTTCAGATTGCCCTCAAGTCCAATGGTAGCAGTTTGATATTATGCCATAATCATCCAAGCCTAAACCTCCAACCATCCGAAGCGGACATTCACTTAACAAGAAAATTGAAGGAAGCCGGATTGATGCTTGACCTACCGGTCTTGGACCATTTGATTGTCAGCAGTGAAGGATTTTACAGCTTTGCGGATGAGGGTTTATTGTAAATCTTTTAAAGAGCCAATTTTGGCTCTTTTTTTTTGAGTATGTTCACGTCAACTTTTACTGGCGGGGCCGTCTACTCGATTATCGGCTGTTCTTCTTTCTCTACGGAGATGGTCACTTCTGTTGGAACAGCCGTTTTTTCTTCCGTGCTTATTTCGTCATAATAGTATTGAAGAGTTGATTTGCTTTTTAAGTAATCGGATACAACTTTGTTTTCGCAAATGAAATTAAAGAAGGTATTTAACTCTGTGCAGAAACTTGAAGTCAACTTAACAAGGTCAGGAACAAGAACAATTACACTGTCGCAATTTTCAAGTTCTTTAATTCGTGTTTCTGATTTAGTATAATGTTTCTCTACAAAAGCTGCGTCAATAATTACAGTCTTTTTTCCATTCATAATTTCAGCACCTTCCATTATGTATTGTGGCCAATGAGAAAAAATAAATTCTTTAGGATGCTTGATAAAATTTGCCCACTTTTTAATAAGTCGTGATGTCTTAAAATTGTTAAATTGAAAGTCAGCAAAGAGTTTGTTCTTGTTGTCCTTGTTGACTACATCAAAAATGAAATCAATTCTTTCAACTAAAAGATACAGCCAGAAAATGTAAGTTGTAAAATAAAAATCCGTCCGTGTTTCGTTTGCAGGAGTATAATTATGAAAGAAGTCATCACGAATTGTTTGAATGATTTGGTTGAAATTTTCTCCAATACAATTTTCACAATTATCCTTTCCGTCCGTCATTACATCAAACATCTTACAAGCATTGGAACGCCCGCCTTCGGTTTCAATTAATTCTTTGGTGAAAATGTCACCGCAGTTTTTATGTATGTCAATTAAATTTTCCATTCTCAAAATTTTGTGTCAAAGGTAAATAAAGAAGGTGGGGAGAGGGGGACTTGAACCCCCTGCCCTCTATCCTGAATTCAGATTACTCAACTAATGATTCCAATGTCTTATAGTTTGGAGTTCGGAACCGTTCTCCCCACGAGGGCAACCCCAACTACTACACTTTTGACTTTTTCTATCATAGCTGTAAAGTTTTGAGTTAACACCATTGTTACCAAGGGAGAGAACAGCAGAACTCCAACTAAGGACATTGCAAAGTCAATAGTCAATGTAACCTTTAAACTCAGGTTCGTCTGTCCTGATTTTGCAGGACAATATTTTCATTCAAAGAACTGTCGGTCAAACTTAGCACTGCCGCCATAGAATAGCCGATAACGGTTGGCGGTATGGCCAGTAAGGGTTTGCGGGTGATTTCCTATCAAGGTACACGAAAAGTTGAAGCGGGCTACAACCCTTCGCATACCACTGAAACCCTTATTGGCTATACCGCTTGTTGAACTAAATCCCACATTCGTGGGATAGCTAATAACAAAAGTATTAAAATAGTACTGAGTAGGGAGTGGTCGCTCCCCGAAACAAGTTATAAACCTTAAAAACTCAGTACCATGAAAAGAATTG